>Ga0209802_1001130_pt1 | contig 20208 bp, 20 predicted proteins | sample GraSoiAngelo_129_FD_185886 | JGI IMG/M metagenome (GOLD analysis project Ga0209802, IMG submission 185886) | Grasslands soil microbial communities from the Angelo Coastal Reserve, California, USA - 14_0927_12_40cm (SPAdes) (version 2) | ecosystem: Environmental > Terrestrial > Soil > Grasslands ... | reverse complement strand
GTTGTCCCAGTAGGACGCGAACAAGAGCAGCAGATCGCTGCGGTCACGGTGCCGCTGCCGGATCTCGAAGATGGCCTGCTTGCCCGGCGTGATGTTGCCGCCGTGGCCATTGATGAACACGATCCGTCGAAAGCCGTGCGCGATCAGGCTCTCGGCCAGGTCGTTGAGCAGGTCGAGGTAGACGCGCGGGCTGGCGGAGAGCGTGCCGGGGAAATCCATGTGGTGATGCGAGTTCCCCAGCCACATGAGCGGCGCGATCAGCACCCGGTCCGACATCGCCGCGCCGGCCCGCCGCACGACTTCGCCGACCAGCAGGCTGTCGGTGAAGACCGGCATGTGGTGCCCGTGCTGCTCGAGCGCCGCCACCGGCACCACCACCGGAACGTCGCGCGACAGGTTGCTGATCTCCGGCCAGGTCATCTCCTGCAGCAGCATCGTGCGCCTCCTATCGTCGGTGCTCTTACCCTTCGACAATTCCTTCGTGTCTCGACGAAGTCGCTAAGCTATGGCTCCGTACTTGGCGACCCACGCGCGTCGGATCCGGCGAAGCATCGCCGGATAGAGGATGCGTCGAAACGGCTCGATCGCGATCAGATACGGTCGCGTGAGCCAGGAGACCGGGAGCACATATATCGCCCAGTACAGACGGTATCCGCTCTCGGTGCGCGCCAGCGCAGTGCAGATCCACCCGTGTACCGCGGCGTTACGAATCTCGCGCAGCGCCTCGCCGGGAAATTGGTACAGCATAAGGAACGAATAAACGGGAGTGCCAGGGGCAATTTCGGACTCGCGGCGGTCATGCGCCGACAGCCGTGACAGCAGCGAGTCTTCTGGTCGGATCTGGACGCGGTCCCAGCCGAACACACGCCCGAGGACATGTCGTAGGCCGTAAATGGCATTCGCGACGCGACTCGGCGCAGCGGCCGACTCGAGCGCGCCGATGTCGGCGACACGCCGGCCGACACCGCCGCCTGGAAGATCCACGATCGAGACGTCGTACAAGGGTATGTCGCGCAGCAGGTCGTGAGCACGAAGGTTCAGGCGCAGATACTCATCAGGAGACGCCCACATGCGGCGAACTGTATCAGATCGATCCGGCGCGTGACGAACGAGCGAGTCCCCAACTGTCGAAGCAACGTTTAAAATACGGGTCGGGATCTGCAGATGAAGCTCGGTACGTCCCTTCGCTTTCTGTTTCCCACCTCGCCGGCCACCCACGAACGGTTTCGGAGCATCCTCGCGTCGATGCCGAAGGGAGCATTCATCGAGCGCCCCATGGGGGCGTACTCCCCCGAGGAGCAGGCGCGCAACCTGATGGAGGTCGCGTCCGCGGCCCGCGAGGCTCGGCTGGATGCTCTCCTGACGGGGGATAGTCATGCGGCACACCCGGGCTACGCCGCGGCGTTCTCGCCGCTGCCGACCATCGCCAGTCTGATGAGCGTGACCGGCGACATGCCCGTCGGTGTGGTCCTGCTCGCCCCCTTCTACCATCCGGTCCTGCTGGCCGAACAGATCGGCACGCTAGCGGCCTTCGCCGGCGGGCCGCTGATCGTGACGTTCGTCCTTGGCGGGCGTCCCGCGCAGTTTCAGGCGTTCGGCATGGAGGAGCGGAGCCGGGTCGGCCGTTTCGAGGAGACGCTCAGTGTCGTACGGGCGCTCCTCGCGGGCGAGCGCGTCAGTCACCGCGGGCGCTACTATACGTTCAATGCCGCTTCGATCAGCCCTTTGCCGAGGGTTCCGGTGGAGATCTGGCTCGGGGGCACGGTCACCGCGGCCGCCGAGCGCGCAGGACGTCTCGGCGACGCCTGGCTGACTGGGCAGAATGCGACCGACGCGGATCTCGTGCATCAGCTGGATCGATATCGGGAAGCGGCGGCTCGCTCGGGGCGCCCACCGCGGCCGGTCTTGCGGCGCGACATCTATGTCGGCGAGTCCGATGACGAGGCGCGTTCGGTGGTCAACGCCATCCTCGCCGAGGGGTATCGCGGCTCGGGGCTCGATCAGTTAGTCGTGGGCAGCGCAGACACCGTCGTCGAGGCTCTGCGCCGATACAGGGACATGGGCTTCGACTACGTCATGGTCCGCCACATCGTGGGCGACCACCAGCTCATGTTAGGCTCGTTCGAGCGCATCGGCCGCGGCGTGATGCCCCAGATCCGCGATCTCTAGATCGCGGGAGTGTCGCGGCAATCGCTATCACGGATGTTGCGTCGAGCGCAGCGCGGACGGCTCCTATTTCTCCGCGAGCGCGCGCCGCAGCTCCGTCGTCACGCGCGTCGCTTCGGCCATGATGAACGCGATATCATCTCTTTCAAGGGATTCGTAAGGATCGGCGCGTCTGCCATGGGTCCATCCTGATCGGCGAAGTGTACCGCGCTTCCGACCCTTCGCGATTCGGGCCTCCCGGCGACCCGACCGCTCCCCGCGTATAATTGCGAGCGCATGCCTGACCTCCACGCGGTCATCGTCGGCGCGGGGTTCGCCGGGCTCTACATGCTCCATCGCCTGCGCCAGCTCGGGCTGTCGGCGCGCGTCTTCGAGGCGGGCGACGGCGTCGGCGGCACCTGGTACTGGAATCGCTACCCGGGCGCGCGCTGCGACGTCGAGAGCATGGACTATTCGTACTCGTTCTCGGACGAGCTGCAGCAGGAGTGGAAGTGGAGCGAGCGGTACGCCTCGCAGCCGGAGATCCTGACCTACATCAATCACGTTGCCGACCGCTTCGACCTGCGGCGCGACATCCAGGTCGGAACGCGGGTGACGGCGGCGATCTTCGACGAGGCCGGCCGGCGATGGACCGTCACGACCGACCGCGGCGATCGCGTGTCGGCGCGCTTCTGCATCATGGCGACCGGTTGTCTGTCCACGGCCCAGGTGCCGGGGTTCCCCGGGCGCGAGAGCTTCCGCGGCGCCACGTATCACACGGGACGCTGGCCGCACGAGGGCGTCGACTTCAGCGGCCAGCGGGTCGGCGTGATCGGCACCGGGTCGTCGGCCATCCAGTCGATCCCGATCATCGCCGCTGAGGCCGCGCACCTGTTCGTCTTCCAGCGCACGCCGAACTTCAGCGTGCCCGCCCACAACGCGCCCCTCGACCCTGACTTCGAGCGACAGGTGAAGGCGAGCTACGCCGACTTCAGGCGCCAGGCGCGCGAGTCGCGCGTCGGCTTCGTCGTGGAGCGCAGCGAGGCTTCCGCGATGGCGGTAACGCCCGAGGAGCGGCGGCGCGAGTACGAGAAGCGGTGGAGCCGAGGCGGTCTGGGCTTCACCGCGACCTACGTCGATCTCTTGCTCAACAAGGACGCCAACGACACGGCCGCCGAGTTCTGCCGCGCGAAGATCCGCGCCGTGGTGCGCGACCCCGTGGTGGCCGACGTCCTCCTGCCCACGGACTATCCGGTCGGCACCAAGCGCATGTGCGTCGACACGGGCTACTACGAGACGTTCAATCGCGACAACGTCACCCTGGTCGACATCCGTCGGGCGCCGATCGAGGCGATCACACTGGACGGCCTGCGGACGCGGGAGGCCGCGTACGCGCTCGACAGCATCGTGTTCGCCACCGGCTTCGACGCCATGACCGGCGCGCTGCTGAGCATCGACATCCGCGGGCGCGGCGGCCGCACCTTGAACGACGCGTGGGCGGAAGGACCGCGGACGTACCTGGGGCTTACCGTGGCGGGCTTTCCCAACCTGTTCGCCATCACCGGCCCCGGCAGCCCCTCCGTGCTCAGCAACATGATCGTGTCCATCGAGCAGCACGTCGACTGGATCGCCGACTGTATCGACCGCATGCGCGCCCAGCACCACGAGACGATCGAGGCCACGGCCGCCGCGCAAGCGGCATGGGTCGCCCACGTCAACGAAATCGGCCACGCCACGCTCTATCCGCGCGCCAATTCCTGGTACATGGGCGCCAACATTCCGGGCAAGCCGCGCGTCTTCATGCCCTACATCGGCGGAGTCGGCGCCTATCGGCAGATCTGCGACGGCGTCGCCGCCAAGGGATACGAGGGGTTCACGCTGACTCGCGGGTAGTAGGAGAGCTCCGAATGGAGTTTCACGTCACGCCGGCGCAGAGGGACCTGCAGCACCGGGCGCGGTGCCTGGCCGCCGACTTCGCCACCCGCGCAGCCCAGCACGATCGGGAGGCCAGCGACCCCGTCGAGAACTATGCTGCCCTGCGTGACGCCGGCTTCTACGGGCTCAACGTCCCGGTCGAGCTCGGTGGCGCCGACGTGGGCCTGCTGGGCTGGTCGCTCGCCGCCGAAGAGCTAGCGCAGGGCTGCGCCTCGACGGCGCTGTCCTTCAACATGCACCTCTCCGTCGTCGGGCCGATGATGGAGAGCCCGCTCGTGCCGCCTGCCACCAGGGAACGACTCGCGAAGATGGTGGTCCACGAGGGCAAGCTCATCGGCGGCAATTTCTCCGAGCCTACGACTTCGGGGCTGGTCGGTACGCCGGTGCCGCTCACGCGAGCCCGGCGCGTCGACGGCGGATACCGCCTCACGGGGCGCAAGGCGTTCGCCTCGATGATTGCCGTCGCCGACCACGTGATGGTACTGGCCCGACCCGACGACGCCACCTCGAACGCGGCGGCGATGTTCCTGCTGGTACCGCCCGACGCGCCGGGACGCAAGGTCGATCTGGTGTGGGACACGCTGGGCATGCGCGCCACCCGCAGCGACTTCATGACGCTCGAGGAGTGCTTCGTGCCAGACGAGGCGCTGCTGCTCCGGACGGAGGACGTCCTGCCGTTCCGGCGCGATGGCGCCAACTGGTTCTGGGGGTCCTACACGCCCGTGTACCTCGGCATCGGCGTCGCGGCGTATCGCGCCATCAGCGAGACCGTGAAGGGCCGAACGCCACCCGGCTTCACGCAGTCGCTCGCCTATCACCCCGACGTCCGGCGGCAGGTGGGAGAGATGAGCGTCGATCTGGAGGCCGCGCGCCTCTTGACGCACTATGCCGCCTGGCTCAGCGACACCCAGGGCCCGACGCCGGCGACCTTGTCGGCGCTCTACCGGGCCAAGTACTTCGTGGGCGAGGCAGTCACCCGGGTCACGCGGACGGCCATGACCCTGGGCGGCGCCCACGCGCTGTTCAAGACCTCGCCCCTCGAGCGATTCTTTCGCGACGGAGCCGTCGCCCCCGTACAGTTCCCACCCCGCGATTTCTGCCTTTCGACGCTCGGCATGTTCGAGCTGGGCCTCGACCCCGGCGACGTGCTGCCGCCGTTGAAGAGCGACCGCCCAGACACCGGGCCCGTCGTGCGCTAGGAGGTCGCATGACGCTCGACGTACGCTTCGTTCGGGCCGTGGCGGGCGTCCGCTTCATCCTGCCGACGATTCACTTCGCTGGCTGCCGCCCGGGGTAGCGCTGACGGATCGGCACCTTCGTCGCGAACCCTTCCTCCAGCTTCGTGTCGACTGCGACACCGTTCGCGACCGCGGTCTGGTCGACGTTCCAGACCCCGCCGGTCCGGGCGACGAATGCCGCAAGCGTCTCGCCCGCGCGTAGCGGCCGGGAACGCAGGCGCGTCTCCATGATGCGCTCACGTTCGTCAGCGCGAAGCGCGCGGAAGCTCGATGCCGTTCGCGCGAAGGTCTCGCGATGGCTCTCGAAGTCCCGGATGCCGGCGACGCCGGTCACCCTGAACACGTGATGCTGGTGAGCGATCCACGTGAGGTGCATTCGCGTGTCGCCGTCCTGCGCGATCAGCTGGGCGGCCGGCAGCCCGGAGATCGTTCTTCGCGTGAGCTGGCCCACCAGCTTCGCGTCGAGACCATCCTCGCCCGCCCCCTTCACGGGGTCGTCGCCCTCGGCGGCGTGCTGGAGCGCGACGGCCGCACCGCCGTTCGGCCGCACGGCGATCGCGGCCGCGGGGCTGTTCTTCGTCTTCCATCCCGCGGGCATCTCGAGAGACAGGCCGAAGTCGGGATGCTGGAACGCGTTGCCGACGAAGAGGCCACTGGCTGGATCCGGGCCCACCACGAGGCCGTCGAGACGCGCGAGAAACGCCGGCCGGGTCGCAACGATAGGGCGGGCGATCCCGCGCGTCAGGGTCCGCGCCGCCGCCGTCGTGTCTTTGACGCGCTCCGGCGTCGCCGGGTGATTGGCGAAGAAGCTGATCCGCGACGGGTCACTGCCGGCCAGCGCCTGCTCGCGCTCCAGCGTTCTCAGCATGGACGGCAGCCCCGCGGGATCCCATCCGGCGCGCGCGGCCAGATCGATGCCGATCCGGTCAGCTTCGCGCTCCTGTTCGCGGCTGTAGGGCGCCAGGGCGACCCCCCTCGCGAGCTGACCGACGCCGCCGAGGATCCCACCAAGCGCGGGGCTCACGACGCCCACGATCGCGCTCGGCACGCCGAAGAGCAGAGCGAATGGAGTCGAAGCCTCGAGCTGCCGTACCGAATGGCGGGCCACGACGTGGCCCATCTCGTGCCCTATGACGCCGGCCAGCTCGTCCTCGCTGTTGACGAGGGCCAGGATACCCCGCGTGACGTAGACGAATCCGCCGGGAAGGGCGAACGCGTTGGGCTCGGAGTCATCGGCGACGTGGAACTCATATGACGCCTCCGGCGGCGCGGCCTGGAGGGCGAGCCGCCGCCCGATCTCGCGCACGTACCCGAGGAGCACGGGATCCTGCACGAGCCCCACGGTCTGCTCGACCTCGTTCGCCGCCTCCTGCCCGAGCTCTCGCTCCTTCTTCGCCGAGACCAGCGAGGGCCGCGACGATCCGGTTCCACAACCCACGAGAGCCGGCGCCATCAGCGCGGCCAGGAGCCCGAGGCAACACTGCCGGCGCGTCGTCACCATGCGACCGTCCCTCATTCGGCCCTGTCTCCTGGGTCAGTCGCCGAACGCTCGGTCGAGGGCTTGCGCGAGGTCGGCCACGAGGTCGTCCGTATCCTCGATGCCGACGGCGTAACGAATGAGGTTGTCCTTGATGCCGATCTCGAGGCGCTCCTCGGTCGTCAGCTCGTAGAAGCTCATGATCGCCGGCTGCTCGATGAGGCTTTCCACGCCGCCGAGGGACGCGGCGATATAGGGGATCGTGCACGCGTCGACCACCCGCGAAGCCGTGTCCAGATCGCCGCGCACTTCGAACGACACCACGCCACCGAACCCGCGCATCTGCTTCTTCGCGACGTCGTGGCCAGGGTGGCTCGGCAGTCCCGCGTAGTGGACCGCCGACACTCGAGGGTGCGCGGCGAGGAATTCCGCCAGCGCCTGCGCGTTGGTGTTCTGGCGTTCCATGCGGAGCGCGAACGTCTTGAGGCCGCGCACGAGCAGATAGGCGGCGAACGGATCCACGGTCGCGCCCGTCGTCGCCTGCAAGGCGCGGATGCCTCCCACGAGATCGCGCGAGCCGAGCACGGCACCCGCGAGCAGGTCGTTGTGGCCGCCGAGATACTTCGTCGCGGAATGCATGACGAGGTCCACACCCCACTCGAGCGGCCGCGCGTTGTACGGGGTGGCAAACGTGGCATCGATGATGGTCTTCACGCGATGCTTGCGCCCGATCGCCGCGAAGCGCTCGAGGTCGAGGATCCGATTGTAGGGATTGGTCGGCGACTCGCTCACGAGCACGCGGGTCGTCGGCTTGATCGCGTCTTCCAGCGCTTCGTAGTCGCCCGCGGGGACGGTGGACACCTCGACGCCGTAGCGCGGCAGCATGCCGTTGAGGAACTGACGCGTGTGCCGGTAGCTGTCGTCGGTCACGACGACGTGCGTACCGCGTGAGAGCAGCGCGAGGAGCGCGGTCGTCATGGCGCCCATGCCGCTCGAGAACAGGAGGCAGTCGCCGGCGCCCTCGAGCGCAGTGAGCTTCGACTCCGCGATGCGCTGTGTCGGGTTGCCGTACCGGCCGTAGCCGATGCGCTCCTCGATCTTGCCGTCGAAGTGGTCCTTCACTTCCTGGCTCGACGCCCACGTGTACGTCGCCGTCTGGACGATCGGCGTCGTCAGCGAGTGCGCCGGCTTCCGGCGCGGCTCGCCACCGTGCACCGACATCGTGCTCGGTCCGAGCGGTTTCTTCGGTGGCTCGAGCGGGTCGCTCATCAGGACGCCAGCAGCTTCGCTTTGTCGACGTGACGCGCGATGGCGCGGGCGACGCGCTTGGGATCCGCCGGCAGCTCGACGGGCTTGTTGCGATGCGTCGGCTTGATTCCCTCGAGCGCACCCATGTGATACGCCGCCTTCTGGTCGGCGAACTTCAGGCCGTTGGCCGTGGAGATGACGACCACGCGATCGTTCGCGCGGACGAGCTTGCGATCGACGAGCTTGCGCAGCGCCGCGAGGCCCACGCCGGTGTGCGGGCAGTTGAACATGCCGGTGCGGTCCGCGCGCGCGGCTTCGTCGGCCAGTTCCTGCTCCGTCGCCTGCTCCACCACGCCGTTGAACCTCTGCAGCGTGCGGATCGCGCGTTTCACGCTGACCGGATTGCCGATCTGGATCGCCATGGCGAGCGTCGGCTTCGCGGTCACCGGCTCGAACGTCCTGAAGTCGTCCTGGAACGAGCGGTAGAGGGGATTGGCCCGCTCGGCCTGCCCGAGGCATATCCGAGGGAGCTTGTTGATCAACCCGAGCTCGTGCATCATCACGAAGCCCTGTCCGAGCGCGTGCACGTTGCCGAGGTTGCCGCCGGGGATCACGATCCAGTCCGGCACTTCCCAGTCGAATTGCTGCACGATCTCGATGGCGACGGTCTTCTGGCCCTCGATGCGAAGACTGTTCATCGAGTTGGCCAGATAGATCCGCTTTTCCTTCGTGATCTCCTGGACGACGGCCATGCAGCCGTCGAAGTCCGTGTCGAGCGAGAGCACGAGCGCACCGTTGGCGAGCGGCTGCACGAGCTGCGCGATCGAGACCTTGTCCTTCGGCAGCAGCACGACGGCTGGAATGCCCGCCGCCGCGCAATAGGCGCCGAGGGCCGCCGACGTGTCACCCGTCGACGCGCACGCCACGGCGTCGATCGGTACGCCACTCGCCATCATCTGCTTCACGATCGACACGAGGACCGTCATGCCGAGATCTTTGAACGATCCGGTGTGCGAGTTGCCGCACTGCTTGATCCACAGGTCCTCGACGTGGAGCTGCTTGCCGTAACGGTCGGCCCACAGGAGGTTGGAGTTGCCCTCGTACATCGAGACGATGTTCTCGTTGTCGATGAAGGGCACGACCCATTCCTTCTTGCTCCAGACGCCTGACCCGTACGGATAGACGTTGCCGTGGGTGCGGTCCTTGAAGAGCTGCATCCACGCGGCGGCTGATCGCGAGCGAAGCGCGTCCATGTCGTGCTGGACCTCGAGGAGGTCGCCGCACGTGGGGCACCGGTAGATGACCTCGCGGAGGTCGAACTGGCCGGGGCAGCCGTTGATGCACTGGAACCACGCGTTGTATGCCACTGGTGGTGGTCAGTATAGCTCTGTGTTGCCAACGTTGCCGCCGACGAGATCTGAAAAGTATAATCGCGCTTGGAGGTGGACGGCATGCAGATCCGTTTCTCGCGTGACCTCGAAGACCGGGCGCGCGTGGCACCGGGCCCGATGACCGTCGAGGAGTTCTTCGCCCGTTTCCCTGAGGTCCCCCGCGACCTGCGCGAAGAGCCGGTGCTCGCCGAGTTCGTCCGCGCATTCGGCTCCCAGCTCAGGGTTGCCCAGAAGCCCTCACCGTGTGTGGCGCAGGCGGGCTCCGGCGACGCCGAGCACTATTTCTACACGCGTCTCGTCAACGATCTCGCCGTCTACGGCATCGGCCTCGCCCGGCGCGAGCGTACACTCCAGCGCCTGGAAGCCCTCCTTGTCGAGTACCGCACGCAGCCCGCCACCTTCGCCTGCACGTTAGTCCCGCGCAAGGGGCCGGACGCGCCGCGCGCGGCGTGTAGGTAGGGTCCGCAAATCAGGGACTTTGGATCCGCCCCGATGCTTCCGGGCTCAGGCGTGCTGAGCACGCGGGAAGGGCGACCAGGATGCGGGCGCGTCGCGCGGACGGAAGCGGTTCGCGGGCGAGCCACTCGCAGAAGCCGCCTGATCGGTCGACCGCCCACTCGGCGACTTCCGCCGTGACGCGAAGCCCCTCGCCGAGCTGACGGTCGGCCACGAACCCGAAGGACGTGATGAGGGTTCTGGCGAGGGCGGCGGCGACGCGGTTGTCGATGTATACGTAGGCCGTGAGCGTCGGATTGACCACATCCCCCCGGTGGCTCGAGGTTCAGAGTGCCTGGATCTCATAGCTCCCGATCCCTCGGAAGCGCGCCGCGGCGGCGGTCACCTCTGGCGTGTCCAGGAACGCAATGTAGACATCGAACGGGACATGGGCGGGGCATCCGTTCACGGTTCGGGTGAGCGTGGGCTCGATCCAGAGGCGATCGACGGCTTCCGACACCTCGGGCGGGAAAGCTTCGCGGGAGCCGAGGCCCGAGCATGCGGCCGTGGACCTAGCGCCGGACTGGGACTCGCCTGTCCGATTCTTGCGGAAACCTGTCGCGCGCGTCGCCCGGACGCGGATGCCGGCGTCCCAATCGCTAGCCAGATCGGCGGGCGACGCCAAGAGGGCGTGTCGAGCCGCGCAAACCACGAACGTCCTGTCACCATGGTCCTGCTGCCGCGACGGGGGTCAGGTAGGGGAGGTAGGAGATGGGACGCCTTATCGGATCGATGCTCGAGGGCGCGGCATGACGCTCGGAATCCTTCACGCCCTGAAGGGGCCACGAAACGTCGAGGAGCTGTTGCGGACTATTCCCACGCTCTGCGCCGCTGGCTGGCCTTCGATCGCGTGCGTCTGTCGTTGAACGGGGACCTCACGAGTAAGCCCTGCTGGCACATGCTGGAGAATGAGGGCACTGTTCCGTCGGATGTCGCGCCCCAGGATTTCCCATCGGTCTGCGCGGTGCCGATGACGACGGCTTACCGGTCGCTGGGAGAGCTCGAGATCGGCTCGCGACGCGCCAATGCATACTCCGACGCTGACGTCCGCCTGCTGACGGTCGTCGCCGACGAGATCGCGCTTGTGCTCGATAACGCGCTGAGCCATGAGCAGCTACGGAAGGAACAGGATCGGCTGACGCTCCTGCTCGAGCTCACGAATTCGCTCGTGTCGAACCTCGAGCTGCCCGACGTCCTCACCGCGGTGCTGAGGAGCGCGCAGCGGATCATGCGGTCCGACTCGGCGTTCGTCGCGCTGCCCGACGCCGGCGCCGGGCCTCTTCGGGTCTATGGTCTCGACTTCAAGGATGGCGGCGACATCCTCCAGGAGGAGGCCCTATTCGCCGCGCAGGGTACCGTCGCCGCGCACGTCTGTCGGACCGGGAAAGCGTGGGTCGGCAGAGTCGCGGATATGCTCGAGAGCGGGCTCGAGCTCAATCCGAAGTGGCTCGAGCTCGGGTTCGCAGTCGGTTGCGTCCTTCCGCTCGCCAGCCGTCATCGCATACTCGGCACGCTCGAACTCGGTCGCCGCCACGACACGGTCTACACCGAAGACGAGGTCAACTTCCTGCTACAAGTCGCCAACCAAATCGCCGTCGCGATCGAGAACGCCCTGGCCTACAGCGAGATTCGCACCTTGAAGGACAAGCTCGCCGAGGAGCGTGTTTATCTGCGTGACGAGATCAGGACCGAGCGAAACTTCGAGGACATCGTGGGCAAGAGCGCGGTGCTTCGTCGCGTGCTGAGGGACGCCGAGACCGTGGCCCCCACGGATTCGACGGTCCTGATCTCCGGCGAAACGGGGACGGGGAAAGAGCTGATCGCGCGGGCGATCCACAACCTGAGCCCGCGCCGCTCGAAAGCCTTCGTGAAGCTGAACTGCGCCGCGATCCCGACCGGATTGCTGGAGAGCGAGCTGTTCGGCCACGAGAAAGGCGCGTTCACCGGCGCGATCACGCAACGCATCGGTCGATTCGAGCTCGCCAGCGCGGGGACGGTCTTCCTGGACGAAGTCGGCGAGATCCCGCTCGATCTCCAGACGAAGCTCCTCCGCGTGCTGCAGGAGCGAGAGTTCGAGAGATTGGGGAGTAGCCGCACGCTCCGCACGGACGCCCGATTGATCGCGGCCACGAATCGGAATCTCGCCATGCTGGTCGACGAGCAGCAGTTCCGAGCCGACCTCTTCTATCGGCTCCACGTCTTCCCCATTCACGTTCCGCCACTGCACGAGCGATCGGAAGATATCCCGTTGCTCGTGCGGCATTTCGTCGAGCACTACGCGCGCCGGATGAACCGGGTCATCGAGACGATTCCGTCGGAGACGATGGAGGCGTTGACGCGATACCGCTGGCCGGGAAACATTCGTGAGCTGCAGAACCTGATGGAACGCGCTGTCATTCTTTCCCCCGGACCCGTTCTGCACGTTCCACTCGGCGATCTCGCTGCGCGCCCGCCTGCGGGCCGGCAGTACGGCAAAGGGCAAACATTGGAGGAGGCGGAACGCGGTCACATCGTCGCGACCTTGGCCGACACCGGGTGGGTGGTCGCCGGGCCACGGGGTGCCGCGGCTCGCCTGGGACTGAACCGATCCACGCTCCAGTTCCGGATGAAAAAACTCGGCATCGTCCGTTCCAAGACGTAGGTGGCCGAGGCTCGGCGAACCCCGGAATCTGGCTGTCGTGAGGCGGCATCTTAGCATTCACGGGCCATCCGGCATTCTGGCCGGCCTCGGGTACACAGATCGGGAGGGAGTAGCCTGTGCAGAGCTCGGTGGTGGACCTGCCTCACGGCGTCAGCGACCGAGAGGCAATACTCTTGCTCGACGCCCTCGCGCGCCTGAAGGAACGCCGGTTCGGTCGGCTGATCTTGACGATCAGCGACGGAAGGGTAGTCGATGTCGAGGTGGTCGAGAAGATTGACCATGACCTGCTGAGAGGACTTTCAGTGTAGCGGGAGCTAGTCGCTCCCGGCGTGTAGGCTGACCTGACAGACAGGAGGCCGCTTCGGAGTCTCAGTGCTCCGAGCGGCCTTTTGTTTTTCGGAGGCTTCTGCGCTGGAGACGTAGAAGACAACGACGCAACATGGAGGTAGCACATGGCATACCGGCGAATCCTGTTTGGTATCACTGCCATCCTTTTGAGCCTAGTCGTCGTGGGTTGTGCGGGCCCGGCCACCGAGACCGGTGTCGGTGTGGCAGATGCCACCGGGTCGTCATCCGCGGCCAGCCCGCTCTGCGGGACGTGGCAAGGCTATTACTGGTACGTCGCCGGTGACCACACATCGTCCAGTGGGAGCGCCCTCACGCTTCAGGTCGGCGGGGATTCAACCTATACGTTCAAATGGGGAAATCGGCCCCAGAGCGCGGGCACCATCGCTGTCCAGGGGAATCGCGTCATCCTGCAGGACGCGTCGGGATCGCAGGTCAGCCTCGTTCACTCCGGCGGCACACTCTACGGAGTGACGAAGGATGGCGTCAACGGAAGGGCGACCATGCTGAATCTGGAAAAGCAGGAGTCGACCCCTGGCAGGTTCGCCGCGACCGGTCCCGGATGCTGAGCGAGGGGGTGCAATGTCCGTCGCTGGCGTCCGCCGCCTTGCGTGTTCCTTCGGGAATGTACACTGACCCTCGTCGGCGCTCCGGGCGCTCGCCTCGAAAGGAGCGCCTGGGGATCCGGACGGGGGGAGACGTGCCATGGCGACCAGAACGGTGGCGGGCCAGCTCGTGGAGACGCTCGCGCGCGCGGGGGTCGAGCGAATCTACGGTGTTTCAGGCGACTCACTCAACGGAATCACGGACTCGATTCGGCGACACGACCGCATGCGATGGATTCACGTGAGACACGAGGAAGCCGCGGCGTTCGCCGCTGGTGCGCAAGCGCATCTCACCGGGCGGTTGGCGGTCTGCGCCGGAAGCTGCGGTCCCGGGAATCTCCACCTGATCAACGGGCTCTACGACTGTCATCGTAGTCGTGTCCCCGTGCTCGCCATCGCCGCGCAAATTCCGAGCCACGAAATCGGCAGCGGCTACTTTCAAGAGACGCACCCGGAGCATCTGTTCGCGCAGTGCAGTCACTACTGTGAGCTGGTGTCTCAGGCGGAGCAGATGCCCCGCGTCCTCGAGATCGCCATGCAGACCGCACTCGCGCGGCGCGGTGTTTCGGTGATCGCCCTGCCGGGAGACGTCGCGCTCCGGGATGCCATCGAACACCGCGCGCGCCCGCACTTTCCAGAGCCGACGCCGCGCGTGTGTCCCTCCGATGACGAAATCGCGGCGCTGGCCAAGACGCTCAATCACGCGAAGAGGATCACGATCCTGGGCGGAGCCGGCTGCGCCGGTGCGCATGCGGAGCTGATCGAGATCGCGCGGAGGCTGAACGCCCCGATCGTGCATGCGATGCGCGGCAAGGAGTTCATCGAGTACGACAACCCGTTTGACGTCGGCATGACCGGGCTGCTCGGATTCTCGTCCGGCTACCACGCGATGATGAACTGCGACGTCTTGCTGATGCTGGGGACGGACTTTCCTTACCAGCAGTTCTTTCCGACGGACGCGAGGATCGTCCAGGTCGACATCCGCGGTGAGCAGCTCGGTCGGCGCACGCGAGTCGACCAGGGCCTCGTCGGGGACATCAAGACGACCCTCCGCGCCCTCCTGCCAGCGCTCGAAGCGAGCGGGGACACTACGCATTTGAGGTCGGCACTGGAGCACTATCGCAAGGCGCGCAAGGGCCTCGACGAGCTCGCGACGGGTGGATCCGGACAGTTGTCCCATCCTCAGTACGTCACCCGCGTGCTCGACGAGCTCGCGGCCGGCGACGCGATCTTTTCATGCGATGTTGGCACGCCGACGGTCTGGGCGGCCCGCTACCTCACGATGAACGGCAAGCGGCGCCTGCTCGGCTCCTTCACCCACGGATCGATGGCGAATGCCCTGCCCCAGGCCATCGGGGCGCAGGTCAGTCATCCCGGCCGTCAAGTCGTCTCATTGTCCGGGGACGGCGGTCTGGCGATGCTGATGGGCGAGCTGCTCTCGCTTCGCCAGCTGCAGCTGCCGGTCAAGGTGATCGTGTTCAAGAACGACGCCCTGGCCTTCGTCGAGCTGGAGATGAAGGCGGCCGGCATACTGGATTTCGGAACGGACCTCCACAACCCTGACTTCGCGAAGATGGCCGACGCCGCCGGCGTCCTGGGGCTCACCGCCGAAACAGCGGATCAAGTTCGACCGATGATGACGCGAGCGCTCGAGCACGACGGGCCGGCGCTCCTCGAAGTCCGCGTCCACCGGCAAGAGCTGGCCATGCCGCCGACGATCAGCGTCGAGCAGATGACCGGCTTCAGCCTCTTCATGCTCAAGGCCGTGCTGAGCGGGCGCGGCGACGAACTGATCGATCTGGCGAAGATCAATCTCTTCCGCTAGACCGAGCGTTCCCGGTCTGCCGTCGTGCCGAGCCTTGCGGATTCTTGCTGAAATCGCTCGGGCCACGAGCGATTTCGCCACCGAGCCGCGTCAGAGAGACGAGCGTCGACATGGAACCGAACATAACTTTCTCGGGTTGCCCGCATCCTGATCAAGAACGACAGGTCATGGCGGCGTGGGATCGGTTCCTGCGTGGAACCGAGCGCCGCCCAATGCCGTCCGCAGCGTGATCGAGCGCTCATGGTCCCGCTGTCTTTCAGCGCGTGTCGATCCCGCACGCTCCCAAGCTCAAGCACCGGCTCCTGAAGAGGAGCTCAGGAAACTGCAGCGCCGCCATCGCGACTTGATCGATGCCAGCGTTCCAGTCATGCAACAGGCCCGCGACTTCCTGTCGGAGTCGGGGACCATCATGATCCTTACGGATGCGACTGGGGTGGTTCTCGAAACGGAAGGTGACCAGTCCGCCCTGGACGCCGCCCAGGACATCCGACTTGTCAACGGAGCGAACTGGAACGAGCTCACCTGCGGCACGAATGCCATCGGCACCGCCCTATCCGCCCGGCAGCCAGTGCAGGTGCACGCGGCGGAGCACTTCTGCGCTGGAATCAAGCCGTGGACCTGTTCCGCGACTGTGGTGCAAGATCCCGCTTCCGGCGAGGTTCTGGGCGCGCTGGACGTATCCGGGCTGAGCGGCACGTTCCACCGCCAGTGGTTGGCGCTGGCCGTGGTGGCGGCAGGCCGCATCCAGGCGAACCTGGCTGCCCGGGAGATCGGACTCCAGCATCACCTGCTGGAGGCGGGCCTTCGGCGTCTCTCGAAGAGCGCTCCGGGCGGCTTGATCTTTTTCGATCGTAAGGGCCGTCTCGTCAAGGTCGACGCGGCCGGCGATCGTTCCCTGGGAGCCATGGGTATCAAGCTCGACTCGAAGGAAAGCAAGAGAGTCGACGCCTTCGACGCGGACTCCGCGACGCGAGCGGGTAGGCCGACCTTGCCGGAATGGTTGCGCCCCGAGTGGGTGGAACCGGTGATCCGCGGCGGAGAACGGGTGGGGACGATCGTCGTGCTCGCGGACCCGTTCCAGCGGAGAACTGGCCCACGCGGGGCTCATTCACACGTCGCCACGCCGGAGAGCGGTGTCGAGACGAATGGGGACCTTGCCCAGATCATCGGTGGCAGCCCGGCGTTGCGACTGGTCGTCGAGAAGGCGAGGCAGCTGGCGAGCCTCGATGTCGCCGTGCTCTTGCAGGGGGAGACCGGGGTCGGCAAGGAGATGTTTGCTCGGGCGATCCACGAGGGCGGCGACCGCAAGAACGGCCGCTTCGTGGCGCTGAAACTGCGGCGGCCTGCCGCGTGACATTCTCGCGAGCGAGCTGTTTGGCTATGTCGAGGGCGCGTTCACGGGGGCCCGCCGATCCGGCATGATCGGCAAGATCGAAGCGGCCGCCGGAGGAACCCTGTTCCTCGATGAGATCGGGGAAATGCCGCTCGAGCTCCAGCCCTACTTCCTTCGCGTGCTCGACGGGGGCGAGGTGTACCCCCTGGGAGACAGCAAGCCACGAAAAGTCCGGTTCAGGCTGGTGGCCGCGACCAACAAGGATCTCCGGGCAGAAGTGACGGCGGGCCGTTTCCGCGAGGACCTGTTTTACCGTGTGTCAGTGACCGCGCTGCGCGTCCCGTCGCTTCGCGAGCGCAAGGAGGACCTCTCGCCGCTCGTTCATCATTTCAGCGGTGAGGTGTCGCAGCGCTACGGTGCCCCGATGAAAGGGTTCGAGCCGGAGGTCCTCGAGGCCTTTGAACGATACGCGTGGCCGGGAAACGTCAGGGAGCTGCGCAACGTGGTGGAAGGCATGATGACGCTGGCCACGGGCGACACCGTGACCCTCGCAGACCTTCCGCCCGAGATCGCTTCCTCGATCACTCAACCGATCCCGCAGCCGACACATTCGGCGGCGGTCGTCGATCTGGAAGCGGTCGAGTGCGACGCCATCAGTACGGCGATCACGAGTTGCCACGGTAATCTCACCCTGGCCGCCAAGGAACTGCGCATCTCGAAGAGCACGCTCTATTTGAAAGTCCGGAAGCACGGGCTGGACAAGACCCTCCTCGAGGCCAGGCTGCACGGCCGGATCGTCTCCTGATCCTCGCGAAGCGTCCGAATTTCGGCCGGCGTGCGACTATCGCACGCCTGACCGACCTTCCATCGCCCTTCTCAGAATCCTTCGCGCATGGAAAAACACGCACCTGGACTCTGGCCTGGGTGACACAGGCGGCGGCATGATCGTTGCTCTTCCCCTAGGTCTTGGGAGGCCTAGAGATGAGCGTTGCAGAGGTTCTCGATCATCGGGCGACTGTCGTGACGCAGATCGATCGTGACCATCAGCTCGTAGAGGCGCTGCGGCGAGGCGAACCGTCCGCGACGGAGCTTCTCGTCGCCGCGTATGGCGATCGCGCGTACCGCCTGGCGAACAACATCATGGGAAGCCCGCAGGACGCCGAGGAAGTCGTGCAGGACGCGTTCTGGGCCGTGGTCCGGAAAATCGACACCTTCAGAGGTGAGTCGGCCTTCGGTTCCTGGTTCTACCGAATCGTCGCCAATACCGCCTACCAGAAGCTTCGCCGCAGGCCAGGCCGACGTTGTGAAATCTCGCTCGACGAGGTGCTGCCGGTATTCCACGAGAACGGTCGGCACGCCGAGCCGATCGCCGACTGGTCTCGGAGTGTCGACGACCCATCGCGTCAGACTGAGCTGCGCCGGACGCTGACCGCGGCGCTCGACGAGTTGCCGCCTGACTACCGCACGGCCCTCGTCCTTCACGATGTCGAAGGTCTGTCGAATCTCGAGGTAGCAGAGACCCTGGGCCTCGGCGTTCCCAACGTGAAGTCTCGCGTGCACCGCGCCCGTTTGCTTCTCCGCAAGCGGCTGGCATCCATGTCGGCCTGGGATGCGACGACCGCCACTCCGGGAGCGTCATGAACAACAACGGCGAGGGGAGTTTGACAGGGCTTGCGGTGAAAACCGTCGATCAGACCGCCGGCGGCCTGCCCGAGTGCAGGGTTCGACGTGTGGCGCAGTACGTCCAGGACAATCTGCACCGGCAGCTCCGACTCGCGGAGCTCAGCGGTCTCGTGCACATGAGCCCATATCATTTCGCGCGGCGATTCAGGCAAAGCACCGGAGTGTCCCCTCACCGATTCCTGGTTCAGCGGCGGATCGAGCAGGCGAGGACCCTGCTGGCGGCCGAGTCTCTGTCGATCGCCGAGATCGCGCGGTCAGTAGGATTTCGCACGCCGAGTCACTTCACGACGACATTTCGGCGAGTCACCGGCATCACGCCAAGCGGATATCGCGACCGCGAGAAGCCGGGTCGAGGCTGACCCTGCGATCTCCTGAGGGCAGACAGGCGATTGCGTCCTGATGGCTTCTGCCCAGTTTCCGAAGGGGGTGATATCGGGCGGGATCTTCTTGCCCTCGTGAGGTTCACGTTCCTAGGCGTGCGCCCAGACCTTCCGCTGGGCGACGATCACGATGACCGCCCCAAAGAAAGCGACGAACACCGTCGGGAAGAGCCCCGGGCCTGCGGAGACGCCCAGGGCCCAGAAGATCCAGCCCGCCGCGACGCTCCCGAACAGACCGAGCAGCAGATCCCCGATCAGCCCGTACCCTCCATCCTTCATCACGATCCCGGCCAGCCAGCCAGCCAGTAACCCTACGACCACCCACGAGACGCTCATTGCGAACTCCATGATCTGATCCTCCTTCTTGGGGGCGCGGAGCGTTGGCCGCCGCCTCCCCTCCGCGCTTCCCGCTTGACTCAATCGCGATAGTACAATATAAACTATACTTCAGATAGAATTTATATAATTAAGACAACGCGGGAGACGACCGAATGCAGAAGATCCTCTACGTCGAGGACAACGACGACAACGTGTACGTGATGAAGGGACGGCTGCCGCGGTTGGAGTTCGAAGTAGTCGTGGCCGCCGATGGTGAGCAGGGCGTGGCGATGGCCGAGACCGAGGCGCCCGACCTGATTCTCATGGACTTGAGGCTACCGGGGATCGACGGCTGGGAGACCACGCGGCGCATCAAGGCGGCGACCGCGACCAAGGCCATCCCTGTCATCGCGCTCTCCGCCCATGCCATGGCCGGGGACCGCGAAAAGGCTCTCGAGGCCGGTTGTGACGACTACGACACCAAACCGGTCGACTTTCCCAGGCTCCTGGAAAGGATCCGGACAGTCCTGGCACGGGTGGGTAAGCCATCAGCCGGCGGACGGCGCTGATCCTCTCGATTTCGGTCGTCGTTCTGCTGGGTCCCCTGGCGACGACAGGGGACGTGCAACACCCCCTTCGCATCGGCGCGTCACTCTCCCAGACCGGATCGTTCTCGGGCCTGGGCCCCCGACAGTAATCGCGAACCGTCGCTGGACTGGTCAGAGCCGGCTAGTGAGACGTGTGGCAAGTGGCGGCGAAGCGCAACGGAGGTCGAGCATGGAACGGCGAAGGTTTCTTGGTGGCCTGGCGCGAGGGATCGCAGGTGGAGCTCTACTGGGTGACAGCGTAACGGCCTGGGCGCAGGACCCCACGTTACCGACGAGCGGGAGGGCTCCTAGATACACACGCGAGCTTCCCGCCGCCAGCGTGCCTGGCGTCACGGCGCGCGAAATCAGGATCGGCAGCAGCGCCGCGTTCAAAGGCGTCCAGGCCGGTCTAGGAACTGAGCTGTACCGGGGCGCCCAGGCCTACTACGACGAGGTGAACGCGCGCGGTGGCATCTTCGGCCGTACTCTCAGCGTCGTCGGGCTGGACGATAACTACCAGCCAGACCCCTGCATCGCGAACACTTTGACTCTGCTCGAGAAG
>Ga0209802_1001124_pt1 | contig 20276 bp, 18 predicted proteins | sample GraSoiAngelo_129_FD_185886 | JGI IMG/M metagenome (GOLD analysis project Ga0209802, IMG submission 185886) | Grasslands soil microbial communities from the Angelo Coastal Reserve, California, USA - 14_0927_12_40cm (SPAdes) (version 2) | ecosystem: Environmental > Terrestrial > Soil > Grasslands ... | reverse complement strand
AGCATGACCAGGAGGGGCGTGGGCGAACTTGACCCGCCCGTCAGGGCCAAGTCTGGTTTACCATCGCCGTTAAAGTCAGCAACCGCGACTGACGCTAAACTCACCGTCGTCGAGAAAGTCATTGCCGGCTGAAACGTGCCATCACCTTTGCCCAGAAACACACTGATCCCATTTGGGTTTAGGTTAACTGTGACGATGTCAGGGATGCCGTCCTGGTTGAAATCTGCCACCGCGATGTTCCGTCCGAAAGCGGGGCCGCCTCCAGTCCTGTAATTCACAGGATTTTTGAAGGTATCAGTACCAGCGCCAACAAAGACTGACACTGCAGGCGACACCGCGGAACTGGGTACCCCATCGAAGGTCACGACGTCCGGCTTCCCATCACCATTCAGATCCGCTACTGCGATACGGCCGGTAATTTATTCAGTCCCGTGGTAAAGTGTCGCGCCGCCAGAAAGGTGGCATTGATTGTCTGTTGCAGCAGAACCAGTGAGGAGTTGCCGGCGTCCAATACCGCGATGTCCGGTTTGCCGTCGCGGTTGAAATCACCCACCGGCAGATTTCCACCCACTTTGCCCACAACGTAATTGAAAGCGGGCGGACGAAACGTGCCATCCCCGTTGCCGAAGAACACACACCTACGTCCGCGCCGTTATCGTAGGAGACCGCCACGTCTGGTTTGCCATCACCGTTGATATCACCCACGGCCACATAAAACGGAAACTCGGCGTTGGTCGGAAACTTTATCGGCGTTTTGAACGTGCCATCTCCATTACCCAGGAAAACGAATCCGCCGCTGGTGTTGACCTCAACCAGATCCAGATTGCCGTCGGCATTGAAATCTCCGGTTGCGACGGAAAAACCTCCGGTGGAGGAGATCACTGTGCTGGTGAAGGATCCGTCTCCATTGCCCAGGAACAACGTGTGTTACCCAGTGTCGCTACAATGTCCAGTTTGCCATCGTGATTAAAGTCGCCAACCGCCAGTGCACGCGCCCGCGCCGTCAACGTGTAACTTTTTCCCTGCGTGAACGTGCCGTCTCCGTGGCCGAGCAGGATAGTCAGGTTAGGCAGGGCACTCACATCGATGGTCGCGATGTCCAGTTTGCCATCTCCGTTGAAATCTCCAACTACCAGGAAAAGCCCACCCCCGGCAGTATTCTTCGCTGCCTGAAAGGTGCCATCGCCGTTGTTCAGCAGAACACTTACAGTGGAGTCGCCGCTGTTCGCTACCGCGATATCAGGCTTACCGTCTCCGTTAAAATCCCCCACCGCGACGGACTCCGGCTGGCTGCCCACCGTGTAGTTGACCGCCGCTTGAAACGTGCCCTTCCCGTCGCCGAGGAGGACGCTGACGGTCGTCCCTAGGGCGAAGGGGAAACCTGCATTGACGACAACCGCGTCCAGATTACCGTCACCATTGAAGTCGGCCAGCGCTACAGAGGCAGGATTGGCCTTGTTGGGAAACCTCGGTGCGGTCAGGAATCGTCCCGCCGAGGCCGATGGCCCAAAGCCCGAGAGCAAAAATACCACCAGAAACGCCGATAGTTCGCCAGGAAATCTGGATCTCATGATGAGCCCCTAGCGAGTGGGTTTGAGGGGAGTTTCCTTCTTGACCTTCGAAGACAGTAAACATCTTACACCCGTTCAGCCTTCGTGGCTTGAAAAGCCGCCAGGGGAACGTAACTCGAGAACTTAGATGTCAGTGCTGGAGGTGACCTAGAAATGCACGACAATACCGCCCGCGACAAATATATTGTGCTGCCGAGTTTTTCCTGTATCCACGTTAAGTTGGGGTTCGCCCGACCAGAAATCGCGGGCTTCTACACGCAAGCTGAATCGGCTGCGGATCCTCACGTCTAATCCGAGACCCGCCTGAAATACGCCGGTGCTACTTCCATTCTTCCCGGGATTGGGTCCACCAAACACTAATGTGGAGCTCTCGCTGAAATGGCCGTACCCACCGCCAATGCTGACCCACGGGGAAAGCCCCGTATGCGGAAATAGATTCAATCGAGCTGCGGGAGTCACGAAGAAAGATCTGAAACTTTCGGGGATGAGATTCGCCCCCGTGTTGAGGTCTTCATCCCAATTGACGACGACGGGTACTTCAAGAGAGACACCGAAAACATCCCCGTCGAGGATGTGGCGGGCATAGTTGCCCTCGAAGGTCAGGCCGTTGCCAAACCGAACATCATGATTGAAGAAGGTGGCGCCCTTTATAGATTGATTGCTAATGAAAGTACGTCCGACCATTCCGGCCAGCTCATTCTTCTCCTGAGCGGCAGCATGTGTTATCGAGATGGTAACCGCCACTAAAACCGCGATGATGAGCCGTTTCAGCGACATCTCTCCTCCTCAGGAGTGGCTTTGGTTCTGTGGATGTAAGTTCGGTCTAGGTTAGCATGGCCTAATCCCGTTTCTCTGCGCGGGGTGCTGCCTTTCGTGGTGCATCCTGTGCGCGCGGCGAAGATGATGCTGATCTGCTGCTGAATGCTAAAATAGAGAGATTGCATGCCAGTTAACAAGACATCTGTGGCTGTGCTCGACCATGAAGAGGTTCGTTCCAGCGCCGTTCCTGGGCGACTGAAGGTCGGGTTTGTGAGCCTCGGATGCCCGAAGAATCTCGTGGACAGCGAAGTCATGATGGGTCTGCTCACGCAAGCGGGGGCAGAGTTGACCCCGCAGGAGGAAGATGCCGATATCATTGTGGTTAACACCTGCTCTTTCATCGGCAGCGCGCAGCAGGAATCGGTGGATACGATTCTGGAAATGGCGCGGCATAAGACGCATGGTCGCGCGCAAAAACTAGTGGTTGCGGGATGTCTAGTGGAGCGCTTTCGCGATGAGATCCGGAAAAACATTCCAGAAGTAGACGCCGTGGTTGGAACGGGCGAACTGGAAAAGATTCTGGGGGCAGCCGGTATCGCCGGCGAAACCGCGGCGGCTTCGGATTCCCCGTTCGTGATTTTGTCATCGCGCGCCGAAGGAGATGCCCGCGCAGCGAAAGGCCGCTTTTCACGCGAAACCTGGGACGGCGCTATCGCCGACCTCCCTAACTATCTCTACGATGACAAGACTCCACGTGTTCTCGCCACACCACGCCACACTGCCTACATCAAAATCGCTGAGGGCTGCGATCATCCATGCAGCTTTTGTATTATTCCGCAACTACGGGGCAAGTTCCGCTCCCGCCGTTTTGAATCGGTGATTGCCGAAGCTGAGCGCCTCGCCCGGAACGGGGTGCGCGAGATCACCCTCATCGGTCAGGACACGACTTGCTATGGCGAAGACCTGGGCCTCACGGACGGACTAGCGCTGCTGCTGGAAAGACTGGCTCAGATCGAGGATTTGCGCTGGATTCGGTTCCTCTACGCTTATCCGAACAAGATCACAGGGCGCTTGCTGGAGACCATAGCGGCGCACGCCAAGATTTGTTCCTACATTGACGTTCCGCTGCAACATGCATCCCCGAGCGTGCTCAAGCGCATGAAGCGCGGCAGCAGCGCAGGCCTGTTCTTGCGCTGCATAGAAAAAATGAGGCACACAATTCCAGGAGTTACGTTGCGCACGTCGTTTATTGTTGGATTTCCTGGCGAAACTGAGAAGGAATTTGAAGAGCTGTGCGACTTCGTCAGCGAGGCACAGTTTGACTGGATGGGAGCCTTCGGGTATTCCGACCAGGAAGGTGCAGGCGCATTTAACCTTGGGGAAAAAGTCTCCGCCCGCGAGATCCAGCGACGCCAGAAGCGTTTGATGCAAATCCAGCGCGGCATCAGCAAGCGGAAGAAGAAGGCCTTGGTAGGCGAGGAGTTCGACCTGTTGCTGGAAGGTACTTCAGAAGAAACTGAACTCCTGCTCGAAGGACGCACCGCCATGCACGCTCCCGAAATCGATGGAAAGGTGTTGGTCAACGATTTCCCCCAAGAGTTGGAGCCTCAGCCTGGCGAATTTTACCGCTGCCAGATCACTGCTGCGCACGATTACGATCTGGTGGCGAAGATTCTTTAACGGATGCGATTGGTCCTATGCCCCGTAAGCGCTCCATCCGACTTCGTTGTCCCATCTGCAAGAAGACGGTGAAGAGTTCGGACCCGGAGTTCCCTTTCTGCAGCGAGCGTTGCCGGGTCATCGATCTCGGAAAGTGGGCCAGCGGCGCGTATGTGATCTCGTCGCCGCTGCGCGATACTAGCGACACCGATGGCGAGGGCGGGTCAGGAGAACCGAGCGAGGATGAATAGCCAGGGACTCGCCCCAGGGATTCATGCGCACTGGAGACGACATCGCGAGTATCCGTGAGGTGACGAAAGCTCCTGCCAGTGCCGGCGACCCGTCGCTCGCACCGCTGTGGGCGACGCTCGTGGCTACGTTATTCGGGGTGGGACGGCTGCGTCCGGGACCAGGAACGTGGGGCTCCGCGGTGACTGTACTGATATGGGCGGTGCTGGCGCATTTTACTTTTGCGGCCTCTCAGCCGGCCACAGCGGCTGTTCTTGCCATCATCGCCGTGTTGATCGGGATTCCGGCGGCGACGCGAGTCTCTCGCGCCTCCGGATTAAAAGATCCGCAATTTGTGGTGGTAGATGAAGTTGCCGGTCAGTTGATCACATTTGTTGGCGTGGCAGTATCCTGGAAAACGCTTTTGGCGGGCTTTATACTTTTCCGTGTTTTTGACATTTTGAAGCCGCCGCCGGTACGCCAACTGGAGATGCTTCCTGAGGGTACCGGAATTGTGCTGGACGACGTGGGCGCTGGACTGTATGCGCTGGCCCTTATGCATGTTGCTTTGCATTTTCGACTTCTAACTGGATAGCGTCTCTGCGAGTGACCGCGGAGGCGGGGAAATTAGAAACTTCATGGGTATCTCTGACCGTCTGATGGGCAAGAAGAACGTGAATGGCAGGCCGCACATTGACGGTGTGTCACCGAATGCAGCGCTACCGGGGGCGGAGATCCGCATCAGTGGAAGCGGTCTTCGGCCAGTTGAGCTGCGCCGCCCTCGAGTGCAATTCGGTGAAGTTGAGGGATCGGTTGTGATCAGTTCGGATGATTTCCTGGTGGCTCGCGTACCCGAAGGCGCAGCCAGCGGACCGGTGGTGGTGGCAGCCGATGGTCACGTCAGCAATCCGCAAGAAGTCAGAGTAGCGGTGCCCATTGCGGAAAATTTGCACCCCGTCACCAATCCAGCCCTTGATGTTGAGGGAAACATCTACGTCACGTTTTCCGGTTCCCGGGGGCAAAAGGTTCCTGTTGCCATTTTCAAGATTGATACCAATTACACGGTAAAACCGTTTCTCACCGAGATGATGAACGCAACCTCGATCGCCTTCGATCGAGAGGGCCAGATGTACGTTTCTTCTCGATATGACGGCACGGTGTATCGTGTCGCGCCTAATGGAACGATGTCCGCCTATGCGGAAGGCATGGGAATCGCGACGGGTATCGCTTTTGATCGCGAGCAAAATCTTTACGTGGGTGACCGTAGCGGCACAGTTTTTAAGATCGCGCGTGATCGCCAGACGTTTGTATTTGCTACGCTCGAGCCAAGTGTTTCTGCCTACCACCTGGCATTTGGACCCAAGGGAGACCTCTTCATTACAGGGCCCACGACCTCGAGCTTTGATGGGGTATATAAGATTGATCCGCACGGCAGAGTTTCCATGTTCTATCGCGGCATCGGACGTCCGCAAGGCTTGGCCTTCGACGCCGATGGCAATCTCTACGTTGCGGGTTCGCTCGCGGGCAAGCGAGGTATCGTGAGAATTACTCCCGAAGGAAAAGCTAATCTGGAGATCGCCGGACATGGATTGGTCGGATTAGCTTTCGCACCCGGGCGTTCCGCGGTGCTGGCCACAACGAATGCCTTACATCATCTCTCGTGGAACATCCAGGGTCAGCCACTGTTGCCGGAATAGCGCGTGGCCGCCACGCCGATAGTTTTCCAGCTTCAATCGTCGATGTCTCTCTACTCCAGCTTCCGACACACGTTCAACGTAGTGGCGTCTTAATGCTTAGCGTATATCATTTACACTCTAGCCGTGAATGCGGAGATCATAGCCATTGGCTCTGAACTGCTGACCCCTTACCGTCAGGACACCAATTCGCTCTACCTCACTGAAAAGCTGAATGAATTGGGCGTCGAAGTGGCGTTTAAGACGATCGTTGGCGACAACCAGAGGGATCTGGTGTCCGCCGCCCGCATCGCAATCTCACGCGCCGACATAGTCATCTTCATGGGTGGACTCGGGCCCACTGAGGATGATCTCACTCGCGAAGCGGTTGCCGAAGCTCTGGAGCTTGAACTCCACCGTGATCCCGAGATCATCAGCCAGCTGGAGCGGCGCTTCGCTGGGCGGAAGATGAAGATGTCGCCCAACAATAATAAACAGGCTGACATTCTGGCGGGCGCGACCGTCCTGCCGAATGCAAACGGCACTGCGCCTGGTCAGTGGCTCAGCGGCAAATATGATGATGATGAGAAAGTAATAATGCTCCTGCCGGGGCCACCACACGAACTCAAGGCACTCTTCGAAGAGCAGTGCTTCGATCGTTTGCGCGCGAAGGTGCCAGCGCAATTCATCGCAACTCGCGTGCTCAAAGTGGCCATGATGGGCGAGTCGCAGTGCGATGCCCGAATTGCGCCGATCTACAAGGAATATCCAGACGTTCAGACAACCATACTGGCGGGCTCCGGCGAGATTCAAATACACCTGCGCAGCCGGCATATTTCGCTGGAACTTGCCGAGCTACGAGTGGAAAAGCTGGCTGAAGAAATCGAAAACGAACTGGAAGATTTTATTTTTGCTCACAAAGGCGAATCCCTGGAGCAAATCGTCAGCTATTACCTTCAGATGCGTAACTTGACATTGGCAGTAGCTGAATCGTGCACCGGAGGACTGCTGGGCGAGAGGATTACATCTGTCAGCGGCAGTTCCCGTTATTTTCTCGGGGGAGCCATTGTCTACTCTAATGAACTCAAGACAGACTTCGCGGGCGTTCCTCCTGAATTGATCGCGAAGCACGGAGCGGTCAGCCGAGAAGTTGCTGCAGCTTTAGCTGAGGGCATCCGCCAGCGTTGCGGCGCCGACCTCGGCCTTGCGATTACCGGAGTGGCCGGTCCCACCGGCGGCACTGAACAGAAACCTGTGGGGTTGGTGTTCCATGCTTTGGCAAGTGAGGGCGGCACAGAAGTGATCGAGCGCAGCTTTCCGGGAGATCGAAAACGCATCCGCTGGTTCGCCACGCAACAGGCGTTGGAAATGGTGCGGCGGAAGTTGATGTAGGCAAGTTTCAAGTTTCTAGCTAGCTAGCGGTCCGCTCGCTGCGTTTCACATGCGCATTTTCATTGCTCTCGATGTCGAAGACTCCATCCGCCAGCGCATCGCGCGTTTTATGGAAGGGGTTCGGGGCTTCGCGCCTGATGTGCGTTGGGTCCGCTCAGAGTCGCTGCATATTACGTTGAAGTTCATTGGTGAGAAGCCGCCCGAAGCAGTTGAAGAGATCAAACGCGCCCTGTCTGCGATCCAAATGGGGCCCGTGGAAATTGCGTTTCGCGGCTACGGATTTTTCCCCAGTGCCAAGGCCCCACGCGTGTTTTGGGTAGGGATCGAATCGGGGCCGCAACTGGCTGAAGTTGCCGGTGCGGTGGACAAGACGTTAGCCAGTTTCGGCATTCCGAAGGAACAGCATGCCTTCAGCCCCCATCTCACGCTTGCGCGGGGCGGCCGAGGCTCCGGCGCGCCCACGCCGAGAAGAGGGGATCAGCCGAACACAGCTTTCCGGCGGCTGCAGGAAAAACTAGCCCTGATGTCGGAACCTGAGTTTGGAAGGATGACGGCTCGCGATTTTTTTTTGTACCAGAGTCAACTGTCGCCGGGCGGAGCGCGCTATACCAAGCTGGAACGTTTTCCGGCACACTGAGCGGTCGCCTAACGACTCTGGACCCACGTTGGACCTCTATCGATAAATTCTGGGCTGCGCGACGCCGACGGATCTGGCGCTACAATTGACCAAGACAACCTTTGTCACAGTTGCTGCTCATTGCCGCGATCGGCTACCTGCTGGGTTCAATACCCTTCGGATATATTTTAGTTCGCATGTTCCAGGGTCAGGACATTCGCAGCCGCGGGAGTGGCAATATCGGCGCCACCAACGTGGCTCGCTCCTCACCTGCATTGGGGATCCTCACCCTTGCTCTGGATGCGGGTAAAGGGGCACTGGCGGTGTGTGTTGCAGGCCCCATATTCTCTCGAACTAACTCGGATTACCATGACGCAAGTGCTTATCTCGTGTTTTCTCTAGTGACTCTATCCGCAATCGTGGGTCATATGTTTCCGGTGGGGCTGAAGTTTCGCGGGGGCAAAGGGGTGGCCACGGCTTTCGGGGCTTTCACGTTATTCCTGCCACATGCCATATTGGGCGCGCTCACTGTCTTCTTGCTGGTGGCTTTCATAACCCGGTATGTGTCGCTCGCCTCGGTAATCGCCGCTGCAAGCTTTCCGCCGGTAGCATGGTGGACCTATCGGGAATACCTTGGTCCTTGGGAGATTCTCCTTTTGTCTGTTGCATCACTGCTCGTGATTTTGCGGCACCGCCAGAACATTCTCCGTCTGCTGGCCGGTACCGAGCCGCGTTTTCAATTGAGGCGCGGATGAGCCAGATCACGGTAATCGGCGCGGGAGCATGGGGCACAGGGCTTTCGATCGTGCTGGGACGCAAGCGTAACCACAATGTTTGTTTGTGGGCTCACGAGGAAGAGGTCTGCGAATCCATAGCGACTCACCATATGAATTTGCTTTTCCTTCCCGGGCAGAAGATTCCCGAGAGTGTCGCAGCGACGAACAGTCTGGAAAAAGCGGTGCGGGGGGCGGAAATCGTGGTCAGCGTTATGCCCTCGCACCACTGCCGCCGTCTTTTCCAGAGCATGCGACCGCATTTGAAACCCGAGATGCTGTTCGTAAGCGCGACAAAAGGCATCGAGGAAGGTAGCCTGTTGCGTATGACTGAAGTGATAACCGAAGTCGCAAATGCGAACGGCGGATTTAAAGCCCGGATCGGCGCACTGAGTGGACCGTCTTTCGCGAAGGAAGTCGCGCGAGGTGACCCAACGGCAATTACGTTTGCGTCCCAAGATGAAGAACTAGCTAGAAGAGTGCAGTCGGAATTCAGCGATCCAAGTTTTCGTGTCTACACTAACAAAGACGTAATCGGCGTAGAGCTAGGCGGAGCGTTGAAAAATATCATTGCCATTGCCGCGGGCGTCTGCGATGGACTCGGACTCGGACATAATTCGGTCGCCGCACTTATCACACGTGGTCTCGCTGAAGTTACCCGACTAGTGACGGCGTGCGGCGGCAGCAGCGAAACTATGTCGGGGCTGGCTGGTCTGGGCGACCTCGTCCTCACCTGCACCGGCGGGCTCTCGCGAAATCGTAGCGTTGGCGTGGAATTGGGACGCGGTCGGACGTTGCCTGAAATTATTGCCGGCATGCACGGCATGGTCGCGGAAGGAGTTCTCACGACCAATGCTGCTGTGGGGCTGGCCCGCACTCACGGAGTTGAGATGCCCATCACGGAACAGATGCATGCCATTTTGCACGATGGCAAGTCGCCTCGGGATGCGATTCACGATTTAATGACGCGCAGCGCCAAGAGCGAGACCGGGCTGTACAGAAACTGAGCAGACTTGGCGACACCCGCGCGCGTGGTTATTTGCTGGGCGTTGAGATTCGCAAATCCTGGCCGGTCATCTCCTTTGGCTGAGGGATCTTCAGCATTCCCAAGATGGTGGGAGAAATATCTCGCAGGGAGCCATTCGGCTTAAGAGTGAACTGCTTGCTGTTCTCGGCGATGACGATGAATGGCACAGGGTTCGTGGTGTGAGCGGTGTGTGGACCGCCAGTTGCCGGATCGATCATCATTTCGGCGTTGCCGTGATCCGCAGTAATCAGCATGGCACCACCTTTCGCGCGCACTGCCTTCTCGATTTCAGCAAGGCAACCGTCCACGGTTTCGACTGCTTTCACGGTCGGTTCGATCTTGCCGGAGTGTCCAACCATATCGGCATTCGCAAAGTTGACGACTATCACATCGAAGCTGCCCTGCTCGACGGCTTTGACCACTGCATCAGCGATTCCAGCGGCGCTCATCTCCGGCTTTAAATCATAAGTCGCTACTTTCGGCGAAGGGACCAGCAAGCGTTCCTCGCCAGGGAAAGGCTGTTCGACACCACCGTTAAAAAAATACGTGACGTGCGCGTATTTCTCGGTTTCCGCGACCCGAAGATTGCGCAGATTCAGATTGCCCATCACATTGGCGAGAATATTGGTGAGCGACTCGGGCGGGATGACGACTGGCAGAGTAAATTTCTTGTCATACTGTGTCATGCAGACGTAATGCAGATTCTTAGGCACGCGTTCACGCGGAATTGCGGCGTTAAGGTCATCTGCTCCCGGCAGGTCACTACCTCCCTGAGGAGTGAGTCCGCTGTTGCGGGCGAGTGCGCGTGTAATCTGGCGCACCCGGTCGGCGCGGAAGTTGAAGCAGATGCAGGAGTCATTGTCACGGATGGTCGCTACTGGTTCGCCGCGATTGGCCGCACAAACGAAAGGCACGATGAACTCGTCGGTTACGTCCCGGTTATAGAAATCCTTCTCGCCCTGCACGGGGTCAACGTACGTCCCACCTTCTCCCTGGCCGTGCACCATCGCGTTAAACGCCTTCGCAATGCGCTCCCAGCGGCGGTCGCGATCCATGGCGTAGTAGCGCCCGCTCACGGTGGCAATCTTGCCAGTGTTGTATTCACGCATTTTTTGCTGGAGCTGTTCGAGGTATCCGGCGCCATTGGTCGGCAAGGTGTCACGCCCGTCCATGAAGGCGTGAACGAAGACGCGCGCGACGCCATTCTGCTTCGCCATTTTCAGCAGCGCGTGCAGATGAGTCTGGTGAGAGTGAACGCCTCCGTCAGAGAGCAGACCAAAGAGGTGCAAGCGGCGTCCGCCGCTGCGCGCATTCTTCATGGCTCCGAGCAGCACTGGGTTGGAAAAGAATTCGCCGTTCTGGATCATCAGCTCGATCCGCGTGCTGTCCATATGGACGATGCGTCCAGCGCCGATGTTGAGATGGCCGACCTCGCTATTTCCCATCTGGCCATCGGGAAGTCCTACATAGTGGCCGCTAGTGTGGATCAGCGTATTGGGGTACTCGTGCAGCAGGCGATCGTAGGTCGGCTTGCGCGCCATCGCGATGGCGTTGGCCTTGGTTTCGGCACGGTAGCCCCAACCGTCGAGAATGATGAGAAGGAGAGGTTTGGGTCGATTCATTTTCCGAAGATTTCCCGATGGAGTTTTTCGCGATCGATCTTCAGATACGTAGAGACTTCCAACAAGATGCTCGTGAGAGTACCCAGTTTCAGAGCCTTGTGAGCAGGGATGGTCACGTGGGGTTCCAGGCCGCGCAGATTCGAGGTTAGGCGCAAATGACTGCCCGTCTGGCGAGTGACCTGATAACCGTAAGCGCGAAGGAGTTTGGCCAAATCGTGACCGCTAAGATCACGCGGCAGTCTCAAGCAGGAATGACCTCGTCCCTGACGATACGAAGGCGGATCGCAGCGGGAACGGAATCGGCATCAAAATGGCAGCGTACAGCGTCGCGAACCATCGCGCGCAATTCATCCAGGGTATCCGCCTGGGTGTAGATCGGATGACCCAAGGCCTGGGCTTCGTAGCCACCCTCTGCCGCTTCCTGCACCGAAAAGACGATCTCGGTTTCTTTCATGCTTGCTGGATTATAACTGAGCACGCGGATGCATTAAGCAGGTTGCGCGAAGTCGTGGGGTGGTCAACGCACAAGAGCTCTTAGTTTGTAGCTAACCAACTTATTGAGAGTGGCTGCGTTTTCGAGAGTGAGACCACTAAGCAGACTATGTTTTCGGTGGAGACTTTGATTTCGATGGCGGAGGCCCCGTCTTCTTTGGTTTGGGTTGCTCTTCCTTCACCATCCGCTCAATGCGCTGCATGGTCGCATCCATTTGCTTTTGCATGCGCCCATAGGCAGCCTGCATTCCCTCCTGCGTCATGGCCGGCATTTCGCGCAGCAATTTCTGGCCGGTAGGGGAGGAATAGAAGACAATCATTGCATCCACATCAGGCTTAGACAGATGCTTCTGGTAAACCGGAATCATGTCATCGAGCATTGCGTCCACGGGAAAATCCTTCATGCTTTCTTCGGCTATTGAGTCGAAGCGCACAAGCTGTTCGTCGGTGATGGTGGCGTCCCGTTTCTTAAGCGTCTCGCGAGTCATGTCCTTCATTTGTTGGGCTACAGACTCCATCACCAAACGCATCTGCTGCCGAATCTGCATGGTGTCAAAAAGCCTCAGAATGTCATCCCTGGTGGAAGGACTGTCAGGTGCGGCGGGCTGCTGCGCCACCCCTGCGGAGACTGCGAGCAGAACCAAAGCATTCATTAATAAAAAGTACTTCTTCATAGATCACTCCATTATCGTCGGGCAGCCTGATCTAGCCGCGGTAGTTCAGTGCTTTCAGCCCGAGGAAGCGCGCGCTGCCGCCCAACTCCTCTTCGATGCGTAGCAACTGATTGTATTTGGCGATGCGGTCGGTACGCGAGGCTGACCCCGTCTTGATTTGGCCTGCTCCCGTCGCCACCGCGAGATCGGCGATAAACGTGTCTTCGGTCTCGCCGGAGCGATGTGAAATGACCGAGGTATAGCCGTGACGGCGAGCCAGATCGATGGCGTCAAGGGTCTCACTGACGGTACCGATCTGGTTGACTTTGATCAGAATCGAGTTGGCGACACCGCGATCAATTCCCTGCTGCAGACGCTCGGTGTTGGTCACGAAAAGATCGTCGCCCACAAGTTGGATTTTGCTTCCAACTTCTTTGCTCAGCATCTGCCACCCGTCCCAATCATCTTCTGCCAAACCATCTTCGAGCGACACGATGGGATAGTCGCGCACCCACTTCGCCCAGAAGCGCACCATGTCTTCAGAACTCTTGGCGGACTTGTCCGATTTCTTAAAGACGTACTTTCCATCCTGATTAAACTCGCTGGCGGCCGGATCGAGAGCAATCGCGATCTCTTCGCCCGGCTTGTAGCCGGCCTGCTGGATGGCCTCAAGCACCACCTCAATGGCCTCGACGTTGGACTTCACCGAGGGCGCGAAGCCGCCTTCGTCACCCACCGCTGTGTTGTAGCCACGCTTTTTAAGCACGCCTTTCAGCGTATGAAAGACTTCAACACCCCAGCGCAACGCATCCGAGAACGACTCGGCGCCTACCGGCATGACCATGAATTCCTGGAAGTCCACGTTGTTGTCGGCATGGGCGCCGCCGTTGAGAATGTTCATCATGGGAACGGGAAGCAGGTTTGCTTCTGCCCCACCGAGGTAGCGATATAGCGGAACTCCCAGTGCTCCAGCAGAAGCGCGCGCAGCCGCCATGGAGACAGCGAGAATGGCGTTTGCTCCCAACCTTCCTTTGTTCGCAGTGCCATCCAGTTCGATCATTTTTTGATCGAGCGCGCGTTGCTCGGTGGCATCGAGATTCGCTAGGGCTTCTGCAATTTCGCCATTCACATTTTCTACTGCTTTGAGAACCCCCTTTCCGAGATAGCGTTCCTTATCGCCGTCGCGCAGTTCGACGGCTTCGTGTTCGCCGGTGGAGGCGCCGCTGGGAACGGCAGCGCGGCCCATGCTGCCATCGGCCAGCTGTACCTCGGCCTCTACGGTAGGATTGCCGCGGGAATCAAGAATCTCGCGAGCGCGAATCTCAGAGATATTGGTCATATGTGAGTGCGTACCCTTAGGATCTGGATTGATTATGGAACGATCGTCATCTGTCACCGGCCCAACTTCACTGTCGAATCTAAGCTGCCGCCCAGTCAGACAGCCGATGCCTGCGTAGCGCTTGCCCATGGTGTGATCCGAAAATCGCGATTATATCGGAAGGTGACGGGATGGGTCTTTGACCGGACGGTCCTGTTCTGATGATGGGGCAGCATCCTGCATCGTGCCTCCGCTGGTTCACTTGTCGCTTCGGACATTGTCCGCAGTTCCTGCCTGTTTTACAGTCGAAATTAGAAAGCAGGACGTAAACAGGAGGCGGAATGAGGAAGAGTTTGGCTGGTCTATTTTGCTTATTGTTGATGGCAGGCATGGCTTTGGCGCAAACCAATCTGGCACTGCCGGCTGGCACGGCGCTCAAAGTAAAGCTGGAAAACACACTGGCGACCTTCAGCAATAAGTCTGGGGATCCGTTTTCGGGGCGTGTAACAGACGCCGTAGTGATCGACGGTAAAACCGTGATTCCCATTGGCACAACTGTTCAGGGACGTATCACCAAGATCACGGAGCCCCGGCGCATCGCAGGCAAGCCGACTATTGGAATCTTTCCAGAAACCGTGGTACTGCCCAATGGTGAACGTTACATGCTGAATGCTACCTTGGTTGACACCAGCCTGCGCGCTGGAACTGACGTAAACGAGGAAGGTCAATTCAAGGGTGCGGGGCACGATGGCAAGGACATAACCGAGATCGGCATGGGTACGGGCGGTGCCATGCTGGTGGGCGGACTCATTGGCGGTGGCAAGGGCATGCTGATTGGGGGCGCCGTCGGCGCCACGGCAACCGTCGCACACTGGCTATCAAAGCATCGTTCCGCCATGCTGCCAGCGGGTACGGAGCTAGTAATGGAACTCAGCCGTCCAATGGCGCTGACCGCGGCGAGTGCGGGACAGTAAGGAATCAGCTCTCAGTTGTCGGTAGCCAATCGGGCGTTATAGACGATAGTCACCTCATAGTCATCGGGAGCACGCGCTCCCGATGTTTTTTTGTAGTTCTGCCGACCGGCTTCTGACCACTAGCTTCCTGGATTCAGTATTCCATCGCCATCAAATCCGCTTCGCTTAGCAACTCCAATTCAATCCATCCTTCAAGCGGCAGCGCGTCAACCGGCAGACCCTTTTGCCAGAGACTGAAGCGCAGCCGCAACTTGGACGTAGCTGGCACGGAGGCGGCTGCGGCCGAGTTATTACCGGACGAAACTGGTGTCGCAAGAAGCCAGCTCAGGGGCAACCGGAACTCAAAATTCCGTCCCAGCGCTACTTTCACGCCGTCGTGGGCGCGAGCCTCGCAGGAATCTAGCGGTAGCTCGTCTCCCGCCTGGCTGACTTTCCATTCTTGTAGCTGTCTTTCCTGGACGATCGCGTCCAGCCGAAGAGCCCGGCGTGGCCGCAGTTCGGCGGCGGCCCACGACTCCAAATTGACTACCAGAGCGAACTCAGTCTCCGGTACATCACCGGCAAAGTCGAGGCGTCCGTAAACGTAGTTTTCGTCGATCCCCGCATAAACTGCGTCCAACAGAAAGCGCTTTCCGTGCATAGCACCGGCGCGGTGGTCAGCCGTATACCGAGCTGCTCCCATCCATTCGAAGTAGCGAACCACGTCTCCCGTGATTCGAGGATGGATGTATGCCGTTTGTGGCGCGAACGATGGCCGGCCAAGCCCTCCGGCGATCGGCTGCGCCAAATAGTCGGGCGGAGTGGCTCCCAGCGCCTGATAAACGTTGGAGAGATGCTTGCGATAAAGTTCGTCAAAATCGCGATCATTCGCCGAATGGTGCTCCGGTCCATACCACCAGTTCCAGTCGCTGCCTTCAGCAATCAGCAATTCCTCGAAGGCCAACTTGCGCTGTGCTTCGCTGGCACGTGGCGCTGTTTGTGTAAAGAAATTTCGCGCGTGATAGAGATAGTCCCAGGAACGGTTATCTTCCGGTGCGCTAATCCAAACGTTGAAATTGGCATTTATCCAGGAGCCTGGTACGAACGACGCGAGATGTCCAAAATCGCGATGGCGTTCGATAGCTTCAGAGGCCGTTACCGCTTCGACGCCTGGATCCCTCTGTAGAGCGTCGTAAAGACGGCGGAGAAATTCACGTCCAGAGCGGGGGTAGTACTCCCAGGCATTCTCACCGTCGAGGATGATCGAGATCACCGCGTCACGCCCCATATCTAACAATGCTTGCGCGGCATTCTTAATGTTTTGCATTAGATGTTGAGCAGCTTCTTCCGCCGGCATTCCGGAGTATACGAAGCCAATCAGATCGGAAAGCGTGTGATCCCGGAACAACAGATTCATTACGCTCTGACCGTTGTCATAACGATGAATGGTATACAACCTCGCAGCTGCATCCGGCGGGAGGCGACCGCTTCCATCGCGAGAAAAGTGGATGCCTTGACTTCTTCCGAGCACGCCCTCATCCGTAGCCATCCACTGAACTCCAAGGCTGTGCGCTATGGCAAGGACTTCGTCGGAAACACTACCTTCCGATGGCCACACCCCTCGCGGTCTCATTCCGAAAACTTCCTGGTGCAGGTCGAGTCCGCGGAGGAGTTGCTCGCGAGCATCCTCGGGATGGCGGAACCGGTTTGGCGGTAATGGCAATCCCGGCGAGGATACCGCCCCAACATTCGTGTCACATAACAAAGGCAAAATGGGATGGTAGAGAGGGGAAGTAGAAATTTCGATTAACCCTCGTCGTGCAGCATCCCCATGTGCCGGTAATACCTTGCTCAGCAACTCTCTTTGCCGGGCTATTACGAGGTGCTGATCTTCAAGGGAGTAGCCATGCCCCTTCTGGATCAGGCCTGCGATTTCCGGCTCTTCGAGGAAGAATTCGTCGAACCAGGCGATTTGGGAGAGGACCTGCAGGTCCGTAAAATCCTGAGGCTGGAAGAATTTCTCAGCGCGTTCTGGCGAATCTCCTGAACTGCGATAGCGATTCCAGAGTTCTCGATAACGAGGATATCGCCCAATCATATTTGTCGGATTCGCCTGAAATAAATACTGCAAGGCGAATCGGCGATCGTCAGCGGTCAGATCTTTGGCTGGCTTTGCCGCAACGTGCAGAAATGGATCATGGGCGGTCCCGCTCACATAGTCCTGGATCTGAGTAATTAGCGATGGGACCAGATTGAACGTTTGATGAACGTCGGGAAACTCGTCGAGCAACTTGACCATGCCGTAGTAGTCTTTGAGGGCGTGCAACCGCACCCAGGGTAGACGGTATTCGCCGGTAACTAGGTCTTTGTAGAACGGCTGATGCTGGTGCCAAAGGATGACTACACGCACGACGGGCATCAGCGCGAGGACCTTTCAGCGAGGCGTGTCATGGAAGTGAAAGCATTCTAGTATGGCATAACGGCAGCAAACTCCAGTGCAGTTGGGTACACTTAGGACGCCGCCACAGCAGGCGGCCCACGAATTCGATGAGCCCCGACCAGCTAACACGCACTGTAACTGCTCCTCGCTACGACGTGACCCTGCTCACTGCTCAAGATTTCTATCTGTTCAACGAGGGCAGTCACTATCGTATTTACGAAAAACTTGGCGCACATGAGATGGAAACTGGCGGCGAACGAGGCACCTGCTTTGGTGTCTGGGCTCCCAATGCGCGCGAAGTTTATGTGATAGGCAGCTTCAACGGTTGGGACCATCGCGCGCATCCTTTGCGTCCGCGCGGGGCGTCGGGAATCTGGGAAGCGTTTGTACCCGGCGTGAGCAAAGGTACGCTCTACAAATTCCATATCCTCTCCCATCACCATGGGCATCGAGTTGATAAGGCCGACCCGATTGGATTCTTGCATGAGAAGCCTCCGCGAACCGGCTCGGTTGTGTGGGATCTCGCCTATAAATGGAGCGACCAGGAGTGGTTGCGTAAGCGCGGGAAACTAAATTCGTTACGTGCGCCTATTTCGATTTACGAAGTGCACTGTGGCTCCTGGATGCGAGTACCGGAGGAGCACAACCGTCCTCTGACCTATCGTGAACTGGCGCCGCGACTGGCGGAGTACGTCGAGCGTATGCAGTTCACGCATGTCGAATTTCTTCCCATCATGGAGCATCCGTTCTATGGCTCATGGGGGTACCAGACAACCGGCTACTTTGCGCCGACGGCGCGATACGGCACCCCCCAGGATTTCCGGTTCCTGGTGGATTACCTACACCAGCATGGTATTGGAGTAATTCTTGATTGGGTGCCGTCGCACTTCCCTTCTGACGAGCACGGTCTGGCTTACTTCGACGGTACACATTTGTTCGAGCATTCTGACAGCCGGCAGGGTTTTCACCCTGATTGGAAAACCTTCATTTTCAACTACGGACGCAATGAAGTTCGCAGCTTCCTGTTGAGCAGTGCCATGTTTTGGCTTGACCAGTATCACATTGACGGCCTGCGGGTGGACGCTGTTGCATCCATGCTCTATTTGGATTATTCGCGCCAACCGGGAGAGTGGATTCCCAACAAGTATGGTGGCCGCGAAAATCTCGACGCAATCGAATTTCTGCGGCGTTTCAACGAAGAAGCCTACAAAGAGCATCCTGATATTCAGACGATAGCGGAAGAGTCCACATCCTGGCCGATGGTTTCGAAGCCCACTTACCTGGGCGGCCTGGGCTTTGGCATGAAATGGGATATGGGTTGGATGCACGATACGCTCGCCTATTTCTCGAACGATCCTATTCACCGCAAGTACCATCACAACCAACTCACGTTCCGGAGTCTCTATTCGTTTCATGAAAATTTCGTCCTGCCACTCTCCCATGATGAAGTAGTGCATGGCAAAGGATCGTTGGTCGGAAAAATGCCGGGTGACGAGTGGCAGAGATTTGCCAACCTGCGGCTGCTATTCGGCTACATGTTCGCTCAGTCCGGGAAAAAACTACTTTTCATGGGAGATGAGTTTGGCCAGGTGCGAGAATGGGCGCACGATACCAGCCTGGAATGGCATGTCTTGCAATATCCCCTGCATCGCGGCGTCCGGAACTGGACGGAACAACTGAACCGGCTTTACCGCAGCGAACCGGCGTTACACGAGCTGGATAACGATCCCGCCGGCTTTGAGTGGGTAGACTGCAACGATCATGCCACGAGCGTCCTCTCCATGCTGAGAAAAGGGTCGTCGTCGCAGGATGTTGTGCTCGCAGTGTGCAATTTCACACCAGTACCAAGGATTGGCTATAAGGTGGGCGTACCCTCAGGAGGCTTTTGGCGGGAATTGCTGAATAGCGACGCCAAAGAGTACGGCGGGAGCGGTATGGGAAACATGGGTGGTTGCGAAGCGAAAGCGGAGCCTGCTCATGGGCGACCCTACTCTCTGACTCTCACACTGCCGCCACTCGGCGCGCTCTTTCTGAAGATTTAGTCCGCTACTTCCACAGCTTGGGAATCAGGAAGGCTCCCAGAGCCACGCTCGCCAGAACAGAACCCAAGGGTATGAACCTGGAAAATCCCTGCGAGACAGACCTCCTCGATGCCAGCAGCACTCTATCCGATTCACTAGCTCTGCCACTGGCGTCCCTTTTGGAAATGCCGCATCCACCATGTGAGGGATGGTGTCGATAACAGACTGGCATCCAGAGACAAGAATCACAGGTATCTTCCGGCTGCGCCGTTTGATGCTGGCAGCCAGTTCTCCGCCGCTCATCCCGGGCATTTCGTAATCGCAGACGACAGCATCAATTTGTTTGGGATGAAACAAGTTCAGCGCCTGACGACCATCTCACGCGAGCACCACATCGTAGCCATAGCCGCTTAGCAAGAGCTTGTAGAGATCGCGGATGGCCGGATAATCGTCTACCAAAGTAATTTAGGTTTTGCAGTGGAGGAGTGACGTGCCCTGGGGGATACCTCCGAACTCAGCACTACCGGATACGCTCCTCGGAACTTCGACGCGGTTCAAGCCAACCAACTCAGCGCGTCTATGTGATTTTACCTCTTCCGTCGACTATTGGATGCAAGTGTGCATTCGCGGCGCAATGTGACCGGAAATTTTAGAGGATGTAACAAAACTTCGGAGCAAAACTCGAGCAGCAGGTCGCTGGGCGAAGCTCTGCTCAAGATCTTCCAGTCTTGCGCCTGCAATTTTATGACCGACGGTCATTTCTTTGGGACGAATGTCACAGACACTATGGCAATTTCTTTGCTATTCAAGGTTCACTTCAAAACCACGGGGGTGCGGACGATCAAGAATGAGTCCTCCCCAAGGACGGATGGTCTGCGCCCCCACCTATTTCCATCATTGAGCCTGTGAAACGGTTCCAGCTTCCGACACGGAACCTGCAAAATCAGAGTAACGACTCACCTGTGGCTTTCTTGCGAATGCCGTTCGATGAAGCGTTTGGTCATCAGTACGAGACCCAAAATCTGCGTCCACTCGGACACAATATTGCCAACCACCTGGCCCCATTTTGCTTCGGAGTT
>Ga0209802_1001123_pt1 | contig 20281 bp, 19 predicted proteins | sample GraSoiAngelo_129_FD_185886 | JGI IMG/M metagenome (GOLD analysis project Ga0209802, IMG submission 185886) | Grasslands soil microbial communities from the Angelo Coastal Reserve, California, USA - 14_0927_12_40cm (SPAdes) (version 2) | ecosystem: Environmental > Terrestrial > Soil > Grasslands ... | reverse complement strand
AGCCTGCTGCTGCGCGAGCGATTTCATCTGCCGGAAGCGGCGGACTTGATTGAGCACAGCGTGGACGCGGTGCTTGCCGACGGATTGCGCACAACGGACATCGCCGAGCGCGGCTCGCGGGCCGTCGGCGGCTCGCAATTCGCGGCGGAAGTGCAAAGGCGAATGCGGCAGGCGTTTCGGCAGCGCAGGCCGCAGCGGGCACAGCCTGCGTAAGCACAACACCTTCAGCGGCAAAGCCCTAGAAGCCGGTCCTCTGTGAATGTCAGAGCTAAAGCGCTGCACCCTGCCTCGCGGAAATCGATTGAATTAGGCGGGAGTTTTGGAGCGCCGCCAGGGCGCGAGGAGCCAGAGGCGGGCCAACTGCTCGTCGAGTTCGCGGATTCCCAACAGCTTGCCGATCACCAGGAGAAGCAGAATTCCCGCGGCAGTGACCGCAACAAGCAATGAGAAAGCGCCGGGTAAAGTGTGCCAGGCCAAGTGCGGTTCGAGCACCAGACGCAGCTTATAGCAGACGGCCGCCACCAGAGCCGAAGCCGCACAGATCTTGAGGAAAAACAGGACCAGCGCGCCTTCTTCGCGGTTATGTGTCCGCCGGCCGAGCAGGAGGAAGATCGCCACCGTGTATGCGGTGATTCCAATGGAGCTAGCCATGGCCAATCCGAGATGCTGGGCGCGGCGCACGAGGAGCCAGTAGACCGGCAGATTGGCGAAGGTCAGCGCCGTTCCGACGATGGCTGGAATTAATGTGTTACGCGTGGCGTAGAATCCGCGGGCCAGGATGTACTGCGCGCCCCAGCCGAATAAGCCCAGCGTAAAGAACACAAGGGTTGCGGCAGTGGCGTCGAGATCGGGCGGGCGCATACGCGTGTGGGAAAAGACCAGATAAACCACGGGCGCGCTTTGCGCGATGATCAGCGCGGAGATGGGCACAAGCGTGGCAATCAGGCCCTTGAGCGTGGAGTTCAGCAGGCGATTCAGTTCGTCAAATTTTCCCTCCGAATAAAGCTGGGCCAGAAAAGGGAAGGAAGCCACGCCGACGCCCTGGCCGACCACGCCCAGGGGCACGCGCATGAGCGTCTTGGCATAACTCAGCCAGGTGATCGAGGCCGGCTGGAGGTAGGAGCCGAACCAGCGGATGATCCAGTCGTCGGTAAAGGCCAGAGACAGCGCGAGCATGATCGGCACCGACAGGCGAACGAACAGACGAAAGCCCGGATGGAGCAGGTTGAGATTGGGATTGAAACGGGCGCCGACGGTGACCGCGCCGTACACTTGCAGCAGAAAATTGCCGGCGAGCGCTCCGACAACGACGCCGACGGCAAAACCGGTCATGCCGATGCGCGAAGCCAGGAGCCAGCCGCCCAGGATGATCATGACGTTGTAAACCACCGGGGCGAGCGAAGGCACGACGAAGCGTCCTTTGGCATACTGAATCGCGCTGAGAATGCTGCCTTCGTAGAAACAGAATTGCGCGGGAAGCATCAGGCGCGTAAGAAAAATGACGCGCGTTTTTTCCTCGGGCGAAAATCCTGGAGCGATCAGCCGCGCCAATTGCGGCGCAAAGACTTCGCCGGCGAGCACGAAGGCGACGAGCAGCAGGCCCATGAAGGTCATCACCGTGGAGAAAACATGCCAGCCCTCATCCTCCCGGCCTTCCGCGGCATATTTGGTGAACACCGGAATGAACGTGACGCTAAGGGATGCGCCGGCGACCAGATAATTGAGGAAGTCGGGAAGCGTGAAAGCGGCGTAATAGGCATCGGTCACGGCATTGGAACCAACCTGGTGCGCTACCACCCATTCGCGCACGAATCCCAGGATGCGGCTGAGCAAAATGCCGGCCATGACGATGGCAGTGGAGGCTACGACACGGCGATGGAAGCTCGGCTGGCTCACAGAGCCATGGTAGAGGTTTTGCGGATGTTCGCCTAGTGCCGTTCCAACTTGTTGCTAACAAAACGTAGGCGTAGGTCATCGCACCTCCAGCCATTTGGTCAAAATAGTTGGAACGGCACTAGTTGCTTCGCCTGGGATCGAGCCGGGGCTGTGGCGTCAAAGGTACGCGGGGGTTGGGCGAGACATTCAGACGGAGTGGGCGATCTCCAGTTCGGCCTCGCGAGCCCAGGTGGCGAGCAGGGTAATTGTTTGAGTGACGGGCGAGATATGGATATAGAAAACCTGGTCGCCGGCTTGGATTTCAAAGAACCCAGGACGGCGCGCATCGGGAACGGCCGGAGCGCCGGACGCGAGTGCTTGATGCAGCCGCCGCATGGTTTCCGGCGCATGTCCTCGCGGATCTTGTATTTGCAAGTCTGTTCGTCCCAATTCGAGATGCATGAAGTCTTCCATTGAATTCAGTGTCCCACAATATGAAACGTGTCAGCAGGCAAAAAGTTTCGCTGGAGATCGCAGCTTATTACCTAATCAGTTAAGCCATTCAGCCGAAGGACGAAAAAAGTGCGAGAAACCCCGGAAATGCGGCAAATCCGGCGCTGGTGGGTTACTTTAACTAACACTTGCGGCGGCGAATAGAACTTGAGATATTTCTTGACCACAACTGGAACAAACCTTGAAAAAAACTAAAAAGCGCACTGCACTGGGCAAAGACAGGCGTCGAAGGCATCGTCACTGGCAGGTAACCGTCTACTATGCGGACGGGCAGAAATTCGCGCGTGTTTATACCGATCGCGCCAAGGCGGCAAGCTTCGCCCGGCGGCAAAAGAGATCTCCCGTGGTGAAGTCAACGCGCGTCGTGCAGGTAAGTTAATTCCTTCGGAATAAGGGGCCAGCTGCTGAACTTAGAGGCCGCGGTGCCTTGTGGCATTTGGGGCAGCGTGCTATAAATTTTCCGTTGAAACGCGGCCGTAGTATAGGGGTAGTACGGCAGCTTGCCAAGCTGCAGGCGGGGGTTCGAGTCCCCTCGGCCGCTCCAGTTTTCCTTCCGCTTTCGCCAACTGATCGCGTTTCGGTGATCTTCGTCACATCGCATGGATACAATCCGCATCGCCGTTGGCAGCAAGCGCGCGCCGAAACTCAAAGCGGTGCGCGAGGCTCTCAAAGCTTTGGGGCCTCTGCTGCACCCCAAATCGAGTTTCGAGGTGAGGGGATTCGAGGTTGCGACGGGCGTCAGCCATACGCCTCGAAGCCGCGCAGAGCTGATGGCCGGAGCACGGGGCCGCTGCGAAGCCCTGATGCGTCTCGAGAGGGGAAGGCACCCAGGCGCGAGGCACCAACTGGATGCCGTCGCGCCGTCAAGAAAGTCATCCTATTTCGTCGGCTTGGAAGGCGGTCTGGATGTCATTTATAAAAATGGGCACGAGAACGGCCGGCGCCTCGTTTTTCTCGAAAGCTGGGCTTTCGTTTCCGATGCGAACGGGAAAGGCTTCTACGGCCAGTCGGGGGCGATCCTATTGCCTGAAGCGCTCGCCGCCGAGGTTTTAGACCGCGGCATGGAGCTCTCCCGCGCGATCGAGGCTTATACGGGAACGGATGGCATCCGCGATTCGCAAGGCGCCTGGGGCGTATTGACAAAGAATCTGATCAACCGGCAGGAGTCGTTCCGTATCGCCGTGATCAGCGCATTTGCTCCTTTTTTCAACGCCGACATTTACCGAAGGCGCTAGAAATCCCCGCCTGGCGACCGACCCTGCATGATCTTGCTGCTCGATTGAGTTTCGCTCGAATCTCTGCGGCAAGGGCGCGATGCTCCGGACATCCGTGGCTGGGAAAACCGAGCAGAAATCGCTCGAGCACCTCTTGCGACTTTGCGCCCTTGGTCGGCAATGTCCTCTTTCGCGGGTTCGCGCGGATGCTATCATGCCCGATTCGCAAACCTGACTGACGGAAGGGGGAAGCACGTAAACTTGCGAATTGAAGCGCGGGCTCCTACGCGAATCGACTTGGCCGGTGGCACGCTGGACATCTGGCCGCTTTACCTTTTCCATCCCGGCGCGTTGACGGTGAATTGCGCGATCACGCGGTACGCCTCTTGCGTGATCGAAACCCAATCCAAGGGGCGTGGAATTCATCTTGTTTCGCGAGATACGAAGCGCCAGGAAGCCTTTCCTTCGCTGGCGGCGCTGGAACGTGCAAGGCGCTATCGTCTGCCCCTGCTCGCTCACTTGGTACGTTTTTTTCGCCCGCGCATGGGTCTGACGCTGACGACTGATTCGCAGGCGCCCGCCGGCGCGGGGATTGGCGGTTCGAGTGCCATGGCCGTGGCCATTTGTGCGGCGCTCGATCGGCTCACGGGCGCGGCTCTACGCCTGGAAGACTGGATTCATATCAGCCGCGACGCAGAAGCCATCGTCATTCGCGTGCCTACCGGAACGCAGGACCACTATCCGCCCGCCTTTGGCGGAGCCAGCGCGATTCATCTGGAACCCGGAGGCGAGCGTCGCGAGGAAATCGGATGCGACTTGGATGAACTCGAACGGAGGCTGGTGCTCTGCTACACGGGGAAGCCCAGGCGGCACGGCATAAACAACTGGGAAGTTTTCGCGCGGCACATTCAAGGCGATAAGCGAATCTTTAGCAATCTGGCGCGCATCACCGACGTGGCGCGGCGGCTGTTTACTTCGCTCAATCGAAACGACTGGAAGGAAACCGGCAGGCTCATCCGTGAGGAATGGGAGTTTCGCCGGCGGAATCTGCCCACGATTTCCACGCCGGTGATTGACCGCATCATTGCCGCCGCGCGACGCCAAGGCGCCCTGGCCGGTAAAGTCTGCGGCGCGGGCGGCGGCGGCTGCGTGGCTTTGCTGATCGATCCCCAGGCGCGGGCGCGGGTGGAAGCCGCGGTCTCGGCGGCTGGAGGCGAGCTTCTGCCGCACGGCATTGATCGCGAAGGAGTTCGCATCAGAGTAGGGGCGAAAGGGCGATTCGCGCAGCCATAAAAAGTATGAACACACACCTTTTTTCGCCGAGGCGCGCGCCGTGCAGGGGTGTATACTAAAGCTCTAGTCACACGCCTTAAGCCGTGCCCGCGTGGGCGACGGTTCCTGAGCCTTCAGACAAACGCCCCGTTGTTTGAAGCAGCCCGGCCTTATAGCTGCAAAATGAACAGGAGAATCTTCGATGGCAACCAAGAACCCGGATCCCTATTTCGACCCAGTCAGCGAAGGTATTTGTGAAGTTCTGCAGTGCTCGAGCCCTGCGAAGTATCGTGCATCGTGGGTACAGGGAGTCATCGTCAGGCTCGTGTGCCCCACTCACAAAGTGGAGGTAGACGGAAAGCCTTTTGGAGAACTGAGTCCGTCTACATTCGGAAAGACGCGGCACGCGAAGTAAAGGGAGACGCAAGATTTGACTCCAATCCTTGCTAAACACGGGAACGATAAGCGATCGGACGGCCGGCGGTCGAAACTATCCCTCTACCCAGTGTCCCCGCAGTTCCCTTAGCATCTAATTGGGCGTAGAATGGGAACCACGGATTGCTTCAGAGCCATGTTGCGTTTCGGTCCCATCGTCTTCGCTAGCGCGCTACTCCTGGGTCCCGCAGTGTATGCGGGATCGCCTCAAGCGTCGCAGAATGGCCAGCAGCCTGCAGCGGCCCAGACGCAGTCGTCCGATAAGCAGGGCGACGACCAGGGCGGCCCTCCCACTTTGCGGTATAACAAGCCTGGTTCCCAAACGGACAAAGACACCGCCTCTCCCAACGGCGCAGCGAAACCGGCGGGGACAGCAGTTCAGCCCGATTCGCCCGACCCAAACGCGACCAGCCAACCGGTGGCCCCGCCGCCGGAGAACGCTCCGCCTCTTAGCGAACAATCCAAACTGCAGCTCCTGCGCTACGTCGACGGTGAATTCGCGAAGGTGCTGACGCCGCTGCCGGGAGGCAAGAGTGGCTACCACTTCAAAGCGGGCGCCCCACTGGACCAGGATTCGCTGCGAAGGGCGCTCCTGTCCGCTGGCGCCGCGCTGAACGTGGGCGATTCGGTTCAGATTACAAGGGTCGAGTTCCACGATAGGGACGTCCAGATCGACATCAACAACGGGCCAAAAGGGAAGACCTCGTGGCGCGACCGCGTCCACCTGCAGGGCGGGCTGGGCCTGCCCGTTTCCACAGGCACCACGACCACCAATCCGAATGCCCCTCCGGTGATTCCGCAGAAGACCGGCGCAACCATATTTCTCGATTTCGAGCGCTCTGTTCCGGATATGACCGGGGAGCAGCTCAAGGCGTACCTTGGGCGAGTTCTGGATTTTTCCAAGAGATCGGCGGCGGTGCAATATGTCGATTCGCTTCCTCCGAAATTTCGTGAGGCCGTTGCGGCGAAACGCGCCGAAGTAGGCATGGACCACGACGCCGTGACTGCGGCTCTGGGCCGCCCGGAACGGAAAGTCCGCGAGCGAGATGCGGATGGCAATGATATTGAGGATTGGATTTACGGGAAACCGCCCGCCAAGACGACATTCGTGCGCTTCGAGGGCGATAAAGTCGTCAGAGTCACCGAATATCCGTAATTGTTGGCCAACCCTTCCTGCTCGCGTTTGACATCCGCGCGCATGCACCGTAGCATTTCTGCTTCGCTTCGCTAGAAAAATAGCGATGGAGAGCGATCTAAGGGACTGTCTTGGCGGATGGCTCTGAGATTGCCTGCAGCGATAGGTTTGGCAGTTCGGTTTCCGGAGGGAGCATGCCCATCAAGGTAGGAATTAACGGCTTCGGCCGCATCGGCCGCAACATCATGCGCGCGGCGCTCGGCGATGCTGAGATCCAGATCGTGGCGGTCAACGACATCACCGATTCCAAGACTTTAGCTCACCTGCTGAAGTACGATTCGATCCTCGGCAATCTGCCGAATTGCGTCAAGCACACCGACGACAGCATCTCGGTGGACGGAAAGAGCTTCCGCGTATTCAAGGTCAAGGACCCGGCGCAGCTCGATTGGGCTTCGGTGGGCGCGCAGATCGTTGTGGAGTCCACGGGGCTGTTCACTTCCGGGCCGGAGGCGCGCAAGCACATCAGAGGACCGGTCAGGAAGGTGATCATCTCCGCGCCGGCCACCGATCCTGACCATACGCTGGTGCTTGGCGTCAATGAGAAGACCTATGACCCCGCCAAACACAACGTTGTCTCCAATGCCTCCTGTACGACCAATTGCCTGGCCCCGGTTGCAAAGGTTATGCAGGATAGCTTTGGCATCGTCCACGGCACGATGACCACGATTCATTCCTACACGAACGATCAGAAATTGCTGGACCTGCCGCACCAGGACCTGCGCCGCGCGCGGGCCGCCGCGATTTCCATGATTCCCACATCCACGGGGGCGGCCAAAGCCTTGCACCTGGTGATTCCGGAACTGAAAGGGAAACTCGACGGGTATGCCATGCGCGTGCCTACCCCCAACGTGAGTGTGGTGGATTTGACGGTGACCACGGAGAAGCCCGTCACCGTGGAGTCCATCAATGCAGCCATGCGGCGCGCCGCAGACGGCCCCATGAAATCCATTCTTCAATACGAGGAGGAGCAGCTCGTCTCCGTCGATTTTCGCGGCAATTCCCACTCCTCGATTGTGGATGCGGAGTACACGCGCGTGGTGGCCGGGAACTGCGCGAAGGTTCTCGCCTGGTACGACAACGAATGGGGTTACTCCTGCCGCTGCCGCGATCTGATCAAGTTCATGGCCGCCAAGCTGTAATTCCCCCGGAGAAATTCGGCGGCGCCGATCGCTCATGGAAAAACTTTCGATTCGTGATCTCGAGCTCTCGGGGAAACGCGTCTTTGTGCGTGTGGATTTTAATGTGCCGCTCGAGCAAGGGCGTGTTGGCGATGACACCAGAATCCGCGAAACTTTGCCTACCCTGAGACTCGCGCGCGAACGCGGAGCCCGCCTGGTGCTGGCTTCGCATCTCGGGCGGCCGAAGGGCAAGCCGGACCCGAAATACAGCCTGCGCCCGGTGGCGGGCCGCCTGGCGGATTTGCTCGGCGCTGCGGTGGAATTTGCGGCCGACTGCGTGGGCGCCGAGCCCGAAGCCAAGAGCCGCGCGCTGGGCAACGGCTCCGTTTTGCTGCTGGAGAACGTCCGCTACCATCGCGAAGAGGAAGCCAACGACGAGGCGTTTTCGCGGCAACTGGCGGCGCTGTGCGACGGCTTGTTTGTCTGCGATGCCTTCGGCTCCGCGCATCGCGCGCACGCTTCCGTTGTAGGGATCACGCGATTTGTTCGCCAATCCGCCGCGGGATTGCTGATGGAACGCGAATTGGCCTATCTGGGGAAGACGCTCTCCGCGCCGGAACGCCCGTTTGTTGCAGTGCTGGGCGGCGCGAAAGTTTCGGACAAGATCGAAGTGGTCGAGAACTTGATGAAGATCGCCGACGCTATACTCATTGGTGGCGGAATGGCCTACACATTTTTCAAGGCCAGGGGAATCGCGGTAGGCAAATCCATCGTGGAGACGGATAAAATCGAGCTCGCGTCGCGCGTGCTTTCCGATGCGCGCGGGCGAAATTTCCGGCTGCTCCTGCCAGTGGATCATGTCGTGGGCGCGGAATTCCGTGCCGACACGCAGAAGCGCACGATTCCTATCGGCGAGATGCCGAATGGCTGGATGGGCCTCGATATCGGCCCGCAGACGGTGCAGCGTTTTTCCGCCGAAATCGCGGGCGCGAAGACGATCGTCTGGAATGGGCCGATGGGCGTATTTGAGATGCCGGCGTTTGCTCACGGTACGTTGGAAATCGCCAAAGCCATCGCGGCCGCCACGTCGCGAGGAGCGACGTCGATCGTTGGCGGGGGCGATTCCGTAGCCGCGGTGCAGCAGGCGGGCCTGGCCGATAAAATATCGCATCTCTCGACGGGCGGCGGCGCCTCACTCGAATTTCTTGCCGGCAAGAAACTCCCGGGCGTGGAAGCGCTGACGGATAAGGCCTCCTGAATGGCCGGCGACGCGTCCCGCATGCGCAAGCCGGTAATTGCCGGAAACTGGAAGATGTATAAGACGCAGCACGAGGCGCGCGACTTTTTTGCTGCGTTCAAGCCTCTGGTCGCGGCAGCGACTCATTGCGAGATCGTCGTAGCGCCGCCATTCACGGCGATTGCGGCATGCGTCGAGGCGGCGAAGGGTTCAACGATCGGAATTGCGGCGCAGGACGTCTACTGGGCCAATGAGGGAGCATTCACCGGCGAAGTATCGCCGAGAATGCTGGTCGAGGCGGGCTGCCGCGCCGTAATCATCGCGCATTCCGAGCGCCGGCAATTGTTTGGCGAAACCGACGAAAGCGCCAACCGCAAGGTGAAAGCGGCGCTCGCTGCGGGACTGACGCCGATCCTCTGCGTGGGCGAAACTCTGGCTGAACGCGAGGCCGGCAATACGCAAAAAGTGCTCGAAAAGCAATTTCGCGGCTCGCTGGCTGCGTTGACCCCCGCCGAGTTCTCACGTATTATCATGGCTTACGAGCCGGTTTGGGCCATCGGCACCGGCCGCACGGCCACACCCGAGATCGCGGCCGAAGCGCACAAATTCTTGCGCGGCTTGGCGGCGAATTCTTTCACTGCGGAATATGCCGCCTCTTTGCGAATCCTCTATGGCGGCAGTGTCAAACCCGAAAACATAAAAGGGTTGATGGCGCAGGCAGAAATCGACGGGGCACTGGTTGGCGGCGCGAGCCTAGACGCGGCGCAGTTTGCCGCGATTGTGAATTATTGACGCGGGGCATTTTGCCGCCATCGTTAACTACTGAATGCTTTCCATAAGGGAGTAGTGGATGCCGAGAGAAGTAAAGTGGGCACTTTCATTTTTGGTCGGAGCGGGACTGCTCTGGTTTGGCTGGAGATTCTATATCGTCCTGGTGATTTTGCACATTTTGGTGTGCCTGGTGCTGATGGGAGTGATCCTGCTGCAGAGCGGGCAGGCGGCTGATATTGCCGGCGCATTCGGCGGCTCTGGCAGCCAGACGGCGTTTGGGCCGCGGGGCGCCGCGACATTTTTGTCGCGAGCCACAACGTGGTGCGCCGTGATGTTTATGTTCACCTCGATGGCCTTGGCCGTGCACGTGAGGACAAGCAGCGGCGGAACCGGCCGTTCCATTCTCGAGCAGTTCTCCAAACCGGCGCCAAAATCAGCGGCCCCGGCGCCCATATCTCCGGCTCAGCAGCCTCCGGCTCAACCGGCCGCGCCTCCTCCTACGCCGCCTGCTCCTGGGCCGGCAAAGTAGCGCTGCGCTCTCCACCTCAAGTTGTTACAAGAACGTATCAGGCAGGATCGAACCAGAGACCTTGCCAATACTTCTCACACCAGTGGCAAGGCAGGCTAGTCCGAGGAGGCAAATTGCTGGTGCGGCTGAGTGGATTCGAACCACCACGCTATTGCTAGCGCCAGCCCCTCAAGCTGGTGCGTCTGCCAGTTCCGCCACAGCCGCACGCGGACTCGGGAATTATAAAAGGGCGCCGCGGAAAAAGAAAGAATCCACTGGGGACGGATTCGGTTATAAGACTATAAGTGGCTCTGGGCGTCGCAAGTAAGGGGCTATAATCGCACCTATGATTACACGTCGAGATACCTTCCTGGGTGCTGTTGCTTTGCTCTATGAACTCGCCGCGGCGAATGCGCAGACGCGAACGCCGGCCGGGCAATCCCCAGCGCCAAACGCGCCCGTTTTCAAACTCGACCTGCCAAACATCACCATGGATGATTGGGAAGTGACGGTCAGCTATGTGAATTACGCGCCGGGAAGAGTCGGTCAGCCGCATCATCATGCTGGGTTCGTCCTCGCTTATGTGCTGGAAGGCGCGATTGTCACCAAGATTTCAGGGCAGGAAGAGAGAACCTATCGAACGGGCGAGATGTTTTTTGAGCCGCCCGGGAGCACGCATGAGGTTTCGAATAACGCCAGCGCAACCGAGCCTGCAAGACTCTTGGCGATGATTTTCGCTAAAAAGGGAGTGGCCTTGACGACGCCGGGCCCGGCCTCGTGTTGTGCTTCCGCGCCTATCGCGGGACGGATAGTGGATCGCATACGGGTTTGACGCGCACGCCGACCTGCACTACTATCCACGGTCAAGAGCCACGGTAAAGAAGGAGATGAGAAATGAAAACCGCCAAACCCCGTCACAGTTTTGCATTCCTCGGTGTCTTCCTGCTGGTCCTCGTGGTTTACCCCCGTGCCGGCGCGCAGGCGCCCACTCAGACTAAAGCCCGGCAGGTCGTGCTCAAAGGCGCGCGGCTGATTGATGGAACGGGCCGGCCGGCAATCGAGAACTCCGTGCTCGTCATCGAAGGCAAGCAAATTGTCGCCGCGGGAAAGGCGGGAGCGGTCTCCATTCCCAAGGACGCGGCCGTTGAGGACGTCAGCGGCAAGACGATCATGCCCGCGATCATCAATCTCCATGGCCACCTGGGGCTATCGAACAACGGCGCCGATTCAGCGGCGGGACACTACACCGAAGAAAACGTCGCCAAGCAGCTGAATAAATATCTTTCTTACGGTGTGGCGACGATGGCCTCGTTTGGGCAGGACGACGATTTGATCTTCTCCATACGAGCCGATCAGCACGCTGGCAAGATTGGCGGCGCACGCTTCTTTGCAGCCGGCCGAGGATTCCTCGAACCCGGCAAAGCGAATCCCGCGGACCACCGCTACCGCCCGCAAACCGCTGAGGAAGCCCGTGCCGATGTCCGCGAACTCGCCACGCATCACCCCGATTATTTGAAGATGTGGGTGGACGACGGGCTGGGCCACGGCACCAAAATGAAGCCCGAGATTTATCGGGCCATCATTGACGAGGCGCACAAACAGCACTTCCGCGCGTTTGCTCACGAATATTATCTGGCGGACGCCAAATCATTGCTGGCTGCCGGGCTGGACGGATTCGCCCACAGCATTCGCGATCAGGCCGTCGACAATGAACTCATTGCGGCCATGAAAGCGCGCGGCGTTTTCCTGATTCCCACGCTGGTGCGCGATGAAGTGCTCTTTGCTTATGCCGATAACTTGAAGTGGGTTGACGATCCCTTCTTTCAAGCCGGACTCGAGCCCGGAGCTTTGGCCATCATCCGAAGTTCGCAAACCGTGGATAAGATTCGCCAGGATCCGGATATCGCCAAGTACCGGGCGGGACTCGAAATGGCCAAGAAAAATCTAAAGGCGCTCTCCGCTGCCGGCGTAAAAATCGCTTTCGGCACCGACTCCGGAATACCCACTCGTTTTCCAGGTTATCTCGAGCATCGCGAACTGCAACTGATGGTCGAGGCAGGCCTCACGCCCATGCAGGCAATCGTTGCCGCGACGGGCACGAACGCAGAGATCCTCGGCGGCGCAAAGCAGTTCGGCACTCTGCAGGCGGGCCGAGCGGCAGAATTTATTGTCCTGGACGCAAATCCGTTGGACGATATTCGCAACACCGAAAAACTATCCGCCGTCTGGCAAGCCGGAAAGCCGGTGCCTTCGGTCTCGGCGAAGTCCACATCCACGATAACCAGCCGCCGATAGCCTGAAGTTTAGTCAGCAGCAGCCTTCTGTCCGCTGATTCCTTTCGCTGGGGCATAGTCTGCCCCACGTTCAGTCATTTTCTGCTTGACACGTCCCAAGCGGCCCGCGTAGAGTCCGGCCCATCTCCGTTTCGCAGTGTCCTTTCTCATGATTTCTCGAACGGTGTTTGCGGGATCCCGGGCCATTGCTCGCTGAGCGGCACATTTTTTGCGCTGCCAGCGCCTTGAAGGAGAATGACGATGAACGAACAGGACTCTATTGCTCGGAAAAAACTTGAGCAGAGACAGCTAGGCCGGCGCAATCTCATTCGTGTAGCGGCTGGCGCCGTCGTGGGAGCGGGTCTGTTGCGTCCAAATCCGGCCTTTGCCGACGACGATGAACACGAACAAACCGCTCGCGCTTTGACCAACCCCATTCCTGGATTCATCACCCCGTTTAAGCCCTTTGGGGTCGTCGTCCACCACAACCCGCTGAAGCCTGCAAATCGCCTGGACGTGGCGCATATCAGCGACCCATCGCAGATCACTGACTTCGACGGGTTCGTGGGTCTGACGCATATCAGCGGCAGCGGCACCGGAATGAATACCGCTACGGGCGCCCGGACGATTATGGCGTTCGGGGCGGACATGGGCTTCAGTCAAGGCAAGTTCGTCGGGATTGACGGCCGCCAACATGAGGGCACGTTCGCCTTTGTTTGACTCGACGTGTATGCCGGTCCGGTCGGATTGGCCAACCAAATCCACGACTACAACGTGCACATTGATTCCAACGACGTGTTCTGGATGATCCCGGTGGAACACGATGCCGTTAAGGTCGACTTCGACGACCCGCGGGCAAGCCTGCAGGTGAACAACTTAAGGGTCTTCGATGACCACGACCTTGCCAACTCACTGACCCTCGGGATGGGACTGCCCGGCGATCTGGGCTTTCCGTATCCGAAAATTGATCCTGTGGCCCCTGTCCGCGCGACCGTCTCCTTCGACGTGGAATGGAGCGGTATCGCGAATCATGCACAAATTAAAAACAGCGCGCAGAACTTCAAGGGTTCGTTCCTCAGCGCGAATGCCACGATTAAATGGTCCGCCGAGCAGCCCGGCTTCCGATTCGAGTCGGAGGCGTCGACGAATCTGATTTCCGTGTTGGGGCGCGAGCAGAACGGCGTGTTCTTCGCGTAAACTAAAATCACCGCGCAAGACGTGGGAATTTTGGCCGTAAAACATCGTGGCCTAGAAACAGAACGATAGCACCAGCTATTTGTTTGTGCTGTCGGCAGCGGAGGGGGCGGCGGGTTTGCCAAGGAGCCTGTTGTATTCCGCCGTTTCCGTCGCTGAGCAGATTAACTCGGAGATATCGTAACCGTCCGGCAGCCGGTGGAGAACGAATCTGTCCAAAGCCTTCCAGGGTTGCCTATAAAACTTCGGGTCGTCAATCGTCACCGTCAATTCCAGGGTGTCAGAGTTCACCCGGTGCCACCGTTCCTCCATCCGCAGAGAGTCGCTATGCGGACGGCCCACATTATCCAGCCACGTTCTCGGATCCATTCCTATATAGTTGGCTACGAACGTGTAGTCATCCACCCATTTGCCGGCCGCATACCCGTTCCACCTTGCTGGGGGATCCCCGGGCAGGTCCCGCCCGTCGGTCCAGATAATGCGCCAGGTGTCGTTAAATTGGTTCAGGATAACCAGTTGGTTTGTATTCTGAAGAATTTCGACCGTCCTGAGTTCGAAGAGATCGCTGCGCGGCATTCCCTGCGGGTCACAATAGTCCACTGGATCATTTACCTCTGCTACAGGGAATTGCCCCGAGACTCCCGATCCCGCCTTGTTCTTCATGCGCGCTTCCTTCCCCAAAGCCGTGTAAGGCACGTCATGTCCTAGATGCTCTGGATCATCGGGGTACTCGAACGCGCCGTTTGGCTGGATTCCTCCCTCCAGGGCTCCTGCGTCCCAAATCCCAGACAGGTCACGCTTGGGAGCGGGTGCCGGCTTCAATTTCTCGTAGTAAGACCGGGGCGGCGAGGGTGTGTTCCATTTTTCAGTCTTCCATTTGTCGGCGTCCGTCTCATCCGCCGCTTGACCAGGCGATGGACTAGGCGAGGTTGCCTGTGCTGTCGCCAGAATCGATGAGCACATCAACGCTGCGATTCCTGCAACCGTGAAGGCCGCCAATCGCTTTAGCATTTTAGAATTCCCGCGGCTCCGCATAAGGCTCCTCCCGAGTGGCTTGAGAAAACGTCTCGCGCCTCTTTTACCAACGATCTAGCCGGCGTTTATCGAGATCCATCCGAGTTCGAATCGGCGGGCGGCTTCTCTGTTTTCTTAGGCGGCGCCACGTCATTCAGGGTGGAAGGCAAGTGCGCGTCAGCGATCACCGTGCCGTCCGGCGCCAGAATCCGCCGGATTCGGCCGACTTGGGCGCCGTTCTTGGGGGGCATCACGTCAACGATGATCACGTCCCCGGACTTAACTATAGTCTTATGCCAACCTGTACTGAGGGATGCCGCGTTCCCTTCCAAGACCCAATGCTGGACGTTACCTTTATCGTCCGTCACATCGAGCTTCATCAAGCTGTGGGGATTGGCGAAAATCCATGCCGTCACTACGCCCTTTATCGTGACTGTTTTCTCATAGTCGTACGCCGCGTTTCCGTGGTGCGCAAACAGCGGAAGGGAAAGGATCAAGAAACCAAAAGCCAAAAGGGAAATAGCCGCAGGCCTGTTTTTCACGGTATGCCTCCAAATTTTGGCCCGAAGTGCCACGCGATGAGGATCGGTCCGACGCCCCCCCAATAGAAACTTGTATACCAGCTTGAATAGCAAGCTTCACCACAACAGCCCCGGCGGCTGTGTGCAGAGCGCCCCGCCGGCGGCTTCTGTGTAGAGCGCCGCGGAGATTATACGCCACCCATGCCGCAGTAGGCATTTGCCCGCGAGCCTTACTGGCCCGAGTCACGTTTGACGCGCGCGGTAAAATAGATATACGCCTGCTTCGGGTGGATTTGCGGCGCATCTCCGGCGAATTCCGGTTTTGTAGCGCCGGCATCCTGCCGGCATCTTTGAGGTCGGACGATTTGCCGGCTAGCCCCAGGCGAAATTCCGGGCCTGCGCGAACGTGCGGGCAGCGTCGCGGTTTAAAGCTGTCATCCCAAGAGCCGGAGGCCGAGGGACCTGCTGTTCGCGCTTTGAGGTGTTAACCAGGGACCCGCGCTGCCCGCGTTCCGGTGCGGGGTCATTCTGATGTTTGTGTTGATCGCCGCTAAAAAACGACGATCCGGTCAGGATCGTCGTCCCGAGCGACGAACTGGAGCGAGGGATCTCTCACGTAGCAGTCTATGTCGCGTAGACTCAGGACTCGCGAAAAATTAACCCTCCTCGACCCACCGAACCCGCAGTGGTCGTCTTTTCGAACGAATTGCGAGCCATATTCCGTTTCACCGGCTCCAATCCTCGCTCCGCACGAATTTAGCAGTCGCAAACACCATCACCGTAACCCTCGTCAAATCTGCACTTGCAAAATAAAGGGGTTTAACCCTCCTGTAATGAACACTTCCCTAAAAAGTGGGAGGGGGAGGAGCAGCGTGATGCCATGTAGGTTTGTAGCGGCCGCCTTCAGGCGGGCTCCTACGCCCACTGAAAAACCTGGCAATCCTCCGGAGACGAACACCTGCCAAGTTAAGCGTCGGAACTCTCGTGTAATGAACACTTGCAGAAAAATAGGGGCCCCCTCTGGGGCGCGCAAAAGTCTACCCTCTTCCGCGAAAAGGCTACCCACAGGATGCGCTTTTCGCGGCAAGCAGAGTCGAGCTTTTGCGCGTTAACAAAGTCGGGGTGCCCCCTCGGTTTTCCCACCGAGTTGACTCCGCCACGCCGCCTATGACAGTCTGCGGCGGAATCATGGACACAATCGCAGCGAAAGAATCTCCCCTGGAGGACCTTACTGTCCTCGATCTTACTGTTGCCCTTGCAGGACCGGTCGCGACCCTCCTGCTTGCCGGCCTTGGCGCGCGGGTCATCAAGATCGAGAACCCTGCCGGCGGCGATCCTTCCCGACATAACGCACCGTACTTCGGCCTTGGCGGCGTCAAGCTCGTCCGGGAGAGGGCCGACGATATCTCCGTAACCGCGTTTAATCGGCTTCGCAACAAGCTCGGCGTGACCCTCAACCTGAAGCATCCGCGCGCCCGCGAGGTTTTTGCCGATCTCGCGCGCAAAGCCGACCTGGTGGTCGAGAACTTCACGCCGGGAACTCTCGATGAGTTGGGTGCCGGCTACGAGGCGGCGCGGCGAGAGAACCCGCGGATTGTTTACTGCTCGATCTCGGGATTTGGAAGCGATGCCGGCCCAGGCTCTCCTAAAGCGTTGGATACGGTGATCCAGGCGCTCAGCGGCATCATGTACGTTTCCGGACGGGAGGAGGATCCTCCCGTACGCGTGGGGCTGACCATCGCCGATCTCACGGCTGCTTTGTTTGGCGTCATCGGCGTGCTTGCTGCGCTTCATCAGGCCCGCCGGACTGGTGCCGGACAGCACGTCGATGTCTCCATGCTCGGCGCGCTCACGGCTTTCATCGCCGGCGAAGCCTATGAGGCGATGGAAAAATGCGGCGCGCCGGTACGAACCGGCCAAACCGTGCAAAGGCTCGCGCCGTTTGGGATTTATCCCGCCAAGGATGGACATCTCGCGATTTGCGCCTATACGGATAGTTTTGCACATCATCTGTTCGAGATTATGGGCCGCACCGAGCTGATTAAGGACGAACGCTTCCGCACGCGCGATGCGCGCGTCCAGAACTATCGCGAACTCGACGCGCTGATCGGGCAATGGTCGAGCGCCGAAACCTCCGCCCAGGCAATTGCCAAACTCAACTCCGCCGGAATCCCTGCGGCTGAGGTGCGCGATCCCAAGGCTGCGGTTCACGATCCTCGAGTCGTGGCCCGAAAAGAAACGGTCCCCATGTTCCATCCGAAATATGGAATGACCGATGGGATTTGCGCCATGGGATTGCCGATACATTTCTCGGATGCCAAGGCCGAATTCGATCAGCCACCGCCTGGCCTGGGAGAGCACAATCAGCGCGTCTACGGCGAGATTCTCGGGTACGATGCAAACCGGATTGCGGAGCTTCGCGCGCAGGGTGTCATCTAGCAGCCTCGCGCATCCTCCGGACAGAACGCCGGCGTTAAGATTCGTATGCGGCCAAAGGGACCGGGTAGCCCCAGTGAGAAGAGGTTGTTCGGAGAGGTAGCATGAAAACAAAGCCGAGCGGTTTTATTGCCTGGGTGTTTTGGAGCTTGCTGCTGTCAGTGATTCCAGCCGCCCAGGCACAGGCGCAGAACGCAGCAAATGACTCCATAACTTTCACCCATGCGAATGTGATCGATGGGCTCTCCAAGGCGCCGATGTTGGACGTTACTGTTGTCGTCGTGAAGGGACGTATTCAGAGCATCACTCACGATGCGGCTGCTCAGGGCTCCGCACTTGATCTCAAAGGCCATTGGTTGCTGCCAGGATTTGTCGATGCGCACGTACACGTTGCGGATTTGGCTGCTGCTCGAAGGGCCTTGCGCTCCGGTGCGACGACGATCGGCGAGGCCGGCGTCAATCACTTTGCGGATGTCGGCATGCGAGAGCTGAACCACAAAGGTGTCGTGGATGTACCGGATGTGATTGCGGCGGGCTACCATGTGCGAACGCATCCGGCCGATGATTTCTTCCTCGATTTCCCTCAGGACGCCGATCTCATGGCCGGCGTGCATGGAACCGCAGCGGTTCGGCGTATGGTCCGCGAGATGGTGAGCCGCGGTGTGAACCGGATCAAAGTGATGGCAACCGAGCGTGCCGGGCTGCCGGACACCGATCCTCGTATTCGCGTTTTCAACGATGAGGAATTGGCTGCGGTTGTCGATGAAGCCAATAAAGCCGGTCTGTGGGTGGTGGCACACGCGCATGGTGACGAAGGTGCCGCTGCCGCAGTACGCGCTGGCGTGCATAGCATTGAGCACGGCACTTACTTGAGCGACGACACGCTGCGCTTAATGAAGGAAAAAGGCGTCTATCTCGATCCGACGTTAACGGCGACAGTGCATATGATCGAGCCTGAAGGCGAATACGACAATCCCATCCTGCAGATGCGCGGCCGAGCCATGCTTCCCGTGGCCCACGAAATGGTTGCGAAGGCCTGGAAAATGGGCATCAAGATTGTGGGCGGTACGGATACTTCTTATTTCGATAAAAATAACCGAACCATGGCCGATGAAATCGTTGAGCTGACCGGCGCTGGTATCCCACCGATGGATGCAATCAGGGCAGCAACATCGCTATCGGCGGAAGAGTTGGGTATTGGCAATCGGACTGGCTCAATCCGCGTGGGCTACGAAGCGGATTTGATAGTGGTAGACCGTAACCCTCTCGATGATATCCGCCATATCGCGGACATTCTAATGGTGGTCAATAACGGCCGGATCGCACTCGACCGCCTGAACGTCTCTCCACGAAACTAACCACATCATTTACGACGCTCGAAACCGAAATTTTCCAGGGCTCGGGCGCGATTCCAGGCGTGGGATCAACGTTCGGCTGCCGGAACTTTTTTCGCGGCTGCAATTACATCGGCGTAAGGACCGACCGAGCCGTGGCCGCCCGCGAAGCGCTCCGGCTTGATCCCCCATTTGTCCACGCCTTAGAAGGCGGGGGCGCGCCGGGAACATAGAGATCCGTCACGATTCCCAGCTTCGCATCGGGCACGTATACGATGAGCATGTCCGCGGCGTGAGGATTCTCGACCATGTAAGCATCCACCTGGCGCCCGCCATCGTTTACGCTCCATTTGCCATCGACTTCGATCACCTTGGGCGTAACGGCTTTCTTCGGCGCGTCCGGGTTCAGCGTTTCCGGCCGTACCAGCGCTTTACGGAAATATTCGCCGTCGCCTTTGCCGACGACGATGGTGGCGCCTTCCGCAGCGTAGGTGCGCATGCCGCCGACATGGTCGACGTGGTGATGGGTCAGGATCAGATAGCGGATCGGCTTGCCCGGATATCTCTTCTTGGCCATGTCGATGGACTGAATCGCCTGGCCGTCGTCGTTCGGCGCTTCCACGGCAATGAGGTAATTATTGGTGGCGATGAAGAGCGTATTGTGCGTGCCGCCCTGAGTCTGGCTGACATTCGGCGCGACGTCGACCAGTTTCAACGTATCCAGATCGTCGGTATACTTCGCGTCCGAATCGTAATAAAAACCGGTGAACTGACGCCGGATGATCCATTGGAAAGGCGTCGCGTTCGCGGGCGCCGGCTTGGCGGCCGCAGTCAACATGGCTTGCGGGATGTTGAATGTCGCGGGCGGCAAAGCTGGGTTGATCATCACGCTCGAGAGCTTCAGGTCGGCTACCTTCATGCCGTTCAGCGTGTAAAGGGTGTGGAAGGCCACCTTCGCGCCGGAGACGTCTCGCCAATCCGAATAGTCCGCGTCGAAGGAGGAATCGCCCTCCAGTGCGTCCCAATCCAGTGTCCGCACTCGCGCCGGAAGCTTCGTGGCCGGATCGAACATCACGATGTACGAACCATAATCGTCGCGATATTGCACTGCGGGATAGGTCTTGCCCCCAACGGTCTGATCGCCGATCGCAGCGACGCGGTCCAGATGCCGTTTCATTTCCATGACAATGAATGGGCGCTCCAGTTCGCGCAGGGTCGCGGTGAGGCGGCGGCCGGACATGCTGTGCTCGGGCTGATTGCCTTTCACGGTACGTTTGGGCAAGCGGCCGTTCGTCGCGTCGTTACCGATCACGTAGCCTGCCGCCGGAGTGATGACTTCGGTGTAGGTGCGCTTCTCGCCGTCGTCGGCCT
>Ga0209802_1001120_pt1 | contig 20317 bp, 19 predicted proteins | sample GraSoiAngelo_129_FD_185886 | JGI IMG/M metagenome (GOLD analysis project Ga0209802, IMG submission 185886) | Grasslands soil microbial communities from the Angelo Coastal Reserve, California, USA - 14_0927_12_40cm (SPAdes) (version 2) | ecosystem: Environmental > Terrestrial > Soil > Grasslands ... | reverse complement strand
TCTGGTCTCCTGACCCTGCCGCCCGCACTGATCTTTTTCATAGTCGGAGGATTCGTCGCATCTCGTCTTGTCAACAAGTTCGGCGCCAAGAAGATCCTACTAGTATCAAGCGGCCTTATCGCGATAGGAACCCTCCTCCTGACCCCGATGTCGCCCAACGGCAACCCCTTCATCCTGATGCCCGGACTGCTTATCTGGGCTCTCGGGGCGAGCATCGGTTTCCCAGCGATCAGCATAGCCGCGGTTGCCGGGACAAAGCCGGGCGAAGAGGGATTGGCGTCGGGTGTAGTCAGTACTTCTTCAAGAATGGGATTCCCGATCGGACTCGCAATACTTCTCACCGTGGCGGGAGCCTTCGATCCTCCTTCATCAGCAGCTGGGATCGTTGCTGGGTTTCAGGTAGCCGTCGTAGCAGCGTCACTCATCGGAGTCTTGGGTTTCCTGATAGCTCTACGCCTCAAAGACGTGAAACCAGCATGGGCGTCCGGGAACTGGAAGCCCAACGAGGTAGCCGTGCAATAGGAGAATGCTAACCGTGTCAATCATTGGTGAATAATTAGTGCAAGCTGCTGTTCTCACGACCTACGGCCCTCCAAGCGTTCTCGAATGGACGCAAGTTCCCACGCCGGAGCCGTCTGAGAGACAGATCCGTATCAAAGTCAGTGTGTCAGGCGTAAGCCCGTCGGACTTGAAAATCCGGCGAGGCGACCTCAAGGCGGTCTTCCCTCTCACCCAGCCCGCGATCCTCGGGTTCGAGACTGCTGGAACTGTTGACGCCATCGGTAGTAAAGTCAGCAACGTCATGGTCGGAGATGACGTTGTTGCTTTGCTGCCATCACTCGGCGGATACGGCGAGTACGTCCTCGCCGCTAGCTGGACTCCCAAGCCACCTCAGGTGAGCTGGAACGACGCCGGCGCGCTGCCTACGTCGGTTGAGGCTGCTGTCGGAGTGCTACGCCAGCTCAAGGCAGCAAAGGGCGAGACTCTCCTGATTTTAGGCGCGGGTGGATCGGTAGGGATCATTGCTACGCAGCTTGCGGTTCGACAGGGGCTCAAAGTAATCGGAGCTATTGGAACGCAAGACGAAGAACTCATCCGAGAGCTCGGGGCCACACCAGTCCCTTACGGTAGTAACCTGCTCTCCAACGTGCGCAGAATAACCAATCGAGTCGATGCGACCTTCGATGCAGCGGGCAAAGGTGGACTTCAAGACGCGATCACGCTCACTGGCGGTACCGATCGTGTGATCACGCTCGCTGACGAGCACGCAGCTCAGCTTGGCGTCCGGTTCTCGGTCGGGACACCCGACCGGGCCCCTGACGCTGTGGAGATTGGTATGAAGCTTCTAACCTCCGGTCAACTACGCCTGCGATCGCACCAGTCCTTGCTACTCTCAGCGGCAGCGGAAGCCCATCGGCTCCTTGAGGAAGGAAAAGTTCACCACAAGCTGCTACTCACGACTGGGCTCCCCACTCGTTGAGGAGCATCATGGTATGTCCGAGGCGGTTCAGTCAGTCCAGTCAGGTGATTACAGCTACCTGATGTTAAACCGGCGGGGGGGTCTTACCAGGACTGACTCCTAGATTGTCAAGCTCAGAACTCCATCTCTGAGCGTGGTATAAGGAATATGAGCTAGTGGAATGTTTTCAATCACAGAATGTCCCTACTCGAGTCTAGGGTAGTCAAACCGGACAAAACTGTAAACCGATCCTTTAGGATAAGCGAAAAGGCGTACAAAGCGCTAGAAGACGGCGCAGCCAAAGGAAAAATCAGTCTGAACACCTTCGTAAACCAGCTTTTCCTGAATTATGCCGAATTCGATCGGTATGCCAGTAAGGTTCAACCCCTCGACCTACCTAGCCCTCTGCTCAGGCTGATTCTCGATGCCGTCCCAGAAGAGAAGATCATGACCGTTGCGAAGGCCTGGGCAAATAACGTCCTAACCAAGCAGCAAGTTCTTGAGATGTCCGGCTCATTTTCTCGCGAAGGAGTGATTCAAACGATGAAGAAGGTTGCAAACCATGCCAGGTTTGAGTACAGCGACGTAGTCGACCACAAGGGGAAGAGAACCTTTACGATCATTCACCCCCTCGGTCGCAACTACTCACTATTCACTGCTATCTTCATGAAAACAGTCCTGGAACCATTAGGATCAGGCCCAATCAATCACCTAGTAAGCGATGAATCGGTCATGCTCGATTTGCCAAATTAAGTCCTCTTTTGAGTAACCGGCTTCTCGGTAATACCTCATTTTGCATATGACTTTACTTCTCTACGTATACTTTCGAAACTGATCTTTTCTGGATCGTACTCGACGTAAAACATGTGCGTCACATGATTGGTTTCGACCTTTAACACTCCATCCAGCTTGGCAATTGCGGCCCTTGCTTCTTCCATGCGACGCCACTCCTCCCGAAATTGATTTCCGTTCCCAAAGCGAATAGTACCGCTTGCCACCTTCTCCTCCATCGTCTTCTTTCCGCCACAACTCGGTGGAGTTCGTACTATATCACTGGCCGGTATTTTTTGCAGTCAACAGCAATACCTCACTGTCTCTGTTTCATGCTTTCCTGATTACACTTAACTGCAGATTGATGCAAGAAACACGTCCTCACTAAATATTCGTGACTCTCATATGGACGGCTATGAGCAAAACGAGAACAAGAATAATGCCTCTAGCATTCTCATCAGCTACACTCCTCATAGCGGCATCTCTACTCTTTACTGCGATTCCGTTGGCGAACGCATCAACATCTACGACCGTGAATGGCAGCTTATCTCAGGGTTCTGTTCAGATTCTAAACACACGCGTCGAAAACAGCGGCAACACAATCATACAGGTAAACCGGACCGATATACTAACAGGCGGCATAGTCGGAACCTGCGTAGACATCATACCCACCACAGTAATAATCCACGCGGACGGCTCGGGGAATATCCACGGGAAGTGTCAGGGCAGAGCCACGCTTCTTGGCAGAACAGGAACCTATGTCGAGGCCTTTTCAGCGACCTTCCAAGCTAACGGGGAGGTTGTAGGCCACGCCTCTCTTGGCGACGGAGCCGGCGGCCTGATAGGTATGCATGGTGTGCAGAGCAACTCTAGTAGTCCAGATGGCAAAACAACATTCTACTCAGCGCAAGTTAACTTCGAGGAATCATAGAAGGAGCGGAAGAAGACAATGAGCACAACTGAAACTATCAGATTGCCCGACTACGCACCCATCCCGCAATCGGCGATGGGCCCCACACTCAACAAGTACGGCTACTACGTCGGCCGTGTCGAACGGAACCTCTACTACATCACAGACGGCATATACCAGTCAGCGTTCCTGACAACATCAGACGGAGTCGTCCTTTTCGACGCACCGCCCACGATCGGCCACAACATCCAGCGGGCCGTCGACGAAATCGCAGCGGCGAACCACGTGAGCAATAAGGTCAGCTACCTCATCTACTCGCACCACCACGCGGACCACGCAGGGGCTTCGTCCCTCTTCGACAAGAGCGTGACACGCATCGGCAATGAAGAAACGCGGCGGCTGTTACTACGCGATAATGATCCTGCGCGGCCTCCGAACGAGGAAACGTTTCAGGACAAACGTACGCTCAAGATCGGGGGCGAACGTATCGACCTTGCATGGGACGGCGCCAACCACACCCCAGACAACAGCTTCATCCACTTGCCCGATCACAACACGCTGATGCTCATCGATATCGTGAATCCGGGCTGGGCGCCAATCTACCTCTCCAACCTAACCGAAGACATCCCTGGCTACCTTGAGGCGCCTGCGAAAGCGCTGACATATTCGTGGAAGCACTACATCGGCGGTCACAATGGCCGGATTGGCACACGAGACGACATAACGCTTCATAAACAGTACATGGCCGACATAGTTGAGAGCTCCCGGAAGGCGATCCTCAGCGTCGATGCGACACCCTACTTCGTAAAGTACAGCCAAAACTCATGGGCGGGACTCAAAGGTCTCTTAGACGAGATAGCGCGGACTGCAGCGAAGCCTGTGATCGAAAAGTACACCGGCAAGCTCGCCGCCGCAGACGTCTTCACGGAGAGCACCACTTTCCAGGTGATGCAGTCGATCCGTCTCGATCTCGGCCATGGCTCATATGTGCACCCATGAATACGACCTGCTCTCCCACCTTTTTTTCGCACCGCGGGAATGAAGCTGCAAAGGTGCGTTGCTCCGAGAATAACGAATTTTGCGGTCCTGAAGGCCTCGAAGGGATCAAGGCCTCTGGTTACATCGCCGGCGTTCTGACAAGTTGAGAAAAGAGATATCGAAAATTTTTCTAGTGATTGGTGACGCTCTGGCTATTTTCGAACACTCCGCTGGAAAGTGGCATGTCGCAGAGGAGCTGCAAGGCAAAGACCCCCAAGTTGTTGCACTAGACCCATCTAGACCTACCAGAATGTACTGTGGAACGTTTGGGAAGGGCCTCTGGGTCTCAGACGATCTCGGAGAGAACTGGAAGAATAACAAGAATTTCGCGCCGACACCCTCAGCAGGTATCACCTCTCTAGGAGCGAGTCCCAAGAGCATCTATGTCGGAACTGAGCCCAGCAAGATCTACAGGTCAAACGACGGTGGCGAAACCTGGAATCACATGTCTGAGCTTGAGCATCTGCCATCGTCGAACAGTTGGAGCTTTCCTCCTAGACCAGACACGAGTCACGTCCGGACGATTTTGTGCGATCCGGTGAAGGAGGAGATGGTCTACGCGGCAATAGAGGCCGGGGCTCTAGTCCGCAGCTTCGACGGCGGTGCCCACTGGAAAGACAGAGTAGAGGGAGGACCGTTCGACACGCACAATTTGGCAGCGAGTCGCAATGGACCCGGCAAACTTTACTCCTCAGCAGGTGATGGGTATTTCGAGAGTAGCGATTACGGGGAGACCTGGCGGAGGAAAATGCGCGGGTTGGCTCAACGCTACATGTACGGCGTCGCAGTTCATCCCGATGACCCTGACACTGTGCTGGTCTCCTGTTCACCCGCTCCATGGAACGCCTACAATTCGGCCAATGCGGAATCGCACATTTATCGAAAATCGAAAGGAGAGGAGAGTTGGGTGGAGATTACAGATGGACTGCCAAATCCGCAGGGGACCACAGCCAGCTTCCTTATCTCCAGCGAGGACTCCCTCGGGGATTTCTACGCCTGTAATAACAGAGGGGTCTTCATCTCTCAAGATTCGGGACGATCATGGAGAAACCTCGAAGTTCCTTGGAAACAGTCATTCAAGTCGCAGCCCGTAAGACATGCTGCATTGAGCCCGTCCTAACCTATCGCGGCGAATAGGCAAGGGATCCTGGATGGGGAGCGAAGTCTTTGAAATGAAAGTGGTCGAGTCGCGCCAGATCACCCCTTCGATTCACAAGATACTTCTGAAAAAACCTGACACTTTCAAATTCCTTCCCGTTCAATTCACGTTTCTTTCACTGCTAACTGAGGAAGGAATGATGGACACCCGGCCGATGTCGATTGCGACTTCGCCCACCCGGCCGAATCTCGAATACGCCGTAAGGCTGTCGGACTCTTTCTACAAGAAGGCATTTGCTTCACTCAAACCTGGAGACAACGTGACGGTGCAGGGGCCATACGGAGATTTCATCCTGGATCAAAAACGCCCAGCTGTACTCGTCGCGGGAGGAATCGGAATTACTCCCCTGAAAGGAATGGCAGAGTATGCGGCAGACAGAAAGTTACAGATCCCAATGCGTTTGCTGTACAGCAACCGCGCACCAGATGAAATCGCCTACAGACCTGAGCTGGAGGAACTCGCGCAGCACAATCCAAAATTCACTGTGTTTCACACCCTAACAGGCGAGAACGTTTCAAAGGATTGGGAGGGATTACGGGGAAGAATCGACAGAGAATATCTTCTCAAAGCAAGCGAGGGACTCGAAAGACCCAACTACTATCTTTGCGGCACCCCCGGAATGGTCTCAGCTTGCTTTGACCTACTTCATCGTATGGATGTGTCAGAGGAAGACATGAACTATGAGATCTTCCGTGGCTATTGAAGCTGGATCTGATATTCCTGGCTCAAGAAATTCGTGATGAGCTACGGACGACCTGGTCTCTCGTGATTTCTTGAATTTCTCGTGTCTTGATTCAGAGATAGGCGATTTTTCACTATAGGACAACCGGGTTTCTTGGCTACACTTCACTTCAGATTGATGCAAAAAACACGTCTTCTGTAAATACTGGTCGTCCTCATTAGCGAGTCCATTAAGGTCGAATAAAATTTGTCCGTTCCCTCTATATCCGCCAGAAGTCTCAGTATCTCCTACCGCAAATTTGGTGCGATTCTGCTCGGAATTGGTCTCCTGTGCGCTCTCTTTGGCTACTCACTTGCGAGCATCTTAGTCCAGCCTCAGAACACGGCATCCCTAAGCAACAATGCGTGGACACCGGCTGCTCCTATGAATGTGGCTAGATCTTTCTCCGCTTTTGCGACGCTTCCTAATGGCAGTCTGCTCGTCGCCGGAGCATTCGCCGGTGCTGTTGCCAACTCCTCACTTTCATCGGCCGAACTCTACAACCCGAATACCAACAAGTGGACAATGATAGCACCCATGCACGTGGGACGGGCTGGAGCGCTGGCCGTTACTCTCAACAACGGAAAGGTTCTCGTTACAGGCGGGCTTGGAAACAGGGGAGTTCTTACAAGCTGTGAACTCTACGATCCCGTTACAAACACTTGGACGATGACCGGCAACATGAGTCAGCCCCGGTTCGACCACCAGATCGTACTACTCAATGATGGAAGAGTCTTCGTTGCAGGGGGAGATTTTGGAGGGACTGAGAACAATGTTACAGAGACATATAATCCATCAAGCGGAGTCTGGACGACGGATGCTCCTCAGTCTCTAGCGAGGGCTGACATGATTGCCGTGAAGCTTCCCAACGGCAACGTTCTCGTAGCCGGTGGGCATACTTCCAAGGTAGAAACCCTGCTCTCTGAAATCTACAATCCCACTGCGAACAACTGGACGCAGACAGGGCCATTGAACACGCCACACGGTGACGCTGGCGGTGTAATGTTGAAGAACAATAATGTGCTCATCGCGGGGGGCTATACAGCCTACAACGACGCGGATAACACGATACAGTATCTGTACACATCGGAACTATTCAACACTACAAGCGGCTCCTGGAAGATGACAGGAGACATGAACCTTCCCAGAGGAGAAATCGGTCTCAACATCGTTCTTCTCAACAATGGCCAAGTACTGGTTCCAGGAGGGAATTACCAGCCAGAAAGGGGGCAGTCTTCTTCAGAACTCTACAACCCGGCGTCGGGGACCTGGTCTCTAGCCGGGAACATGTCTGTGCCCCACGGTGAAGGAGCCATGTCGGTCCTGCTCAGCACCGGGAAAGCACTAGCATTCGGAGGCCTACTACCTCACACCTGCACTTACTGCGGCAGCGGCGTAACCGGACAAGATCTCGCAACGACCGTCGCCGACCTCTACACTCCGACCTCTACAACAGGAACCTCGTCCACCGGTTCAGGTGCCTCGGGGGTCCAAGTCATTATGCCGTCTGGAGTAGGCGGCAATCAATCATTGAACTTCCAACCTGCTCACATCAGAGTGGTAATCGGATTGAACAATACGGTTTCCTGGATTAACGATGACACCGCCCCTCACACAGTTACTTCAACGACCGTGCCCTCTGGGGCAGCGAGCTTTGACTCAGGAAACATGAACTCTGGCGCAGTGTATACTCACACGTTCACTCAGCCTGGAGACTACACCTACTACTGTCAGTACCATCACTGGATGCAAGGTACCGTGATCGTCGAGGCATCGTAGACAGCGGCCGAGTCCTAGACCTGCCGAAGCCGACTAGAACTTTAAGCCAGTGTTTTCGCCCGGCCGTCACTCTCTGAGAACCAAGAGGACAAGGAGATTACAGTCCGTTAATTCCCTCGAATAAACCGGGGTTCTGTGTCGCGAGACTCATACGCATACCCGATTTTTCCGGAGCGTCGTTAGCTCAGCGGATCTTAGCATAGATCTCCCAACCAGTCCGAATGACCGATCGCTAGTCTCTCGCAGACCTTTACATCGTCATGGCCCCTCAGCCGTTTTCAAGGCGTTTCCTAGGGACGATCAGGTCGATGACCCCGGCTATCCGCAATCATGGGGAGACAAGATTGAAACCAGCGACCCACCTTCACGAAAAACTTCCCCAAACGCGACTCTTCTGCCGCGAGGAGCAACTACTTTTCAAATTTCTCTAATGGTAACGGGTCTGGTAACCGTAAATGGTAACAGCCGGGCTGCCAACGGCGAGAACACAGAGAGAAGACACGGCTCAAACCCTACGGTCCGGATGGAAACTACACCACGACACACGCCAACAAAAGCCATCAAACGCCCTACAACAACCCGATGGACACAACCCAAGAACAATCGAATACTACGAACCCACCACCATGATCCCCGACCACCTCGCATTCTCACTCGAACTATCCACAAGAGCAGTCGCAACCTTGGGAGGACCCTCGGAGCGTTTTCAGACGATCTTTTTGGCTGAGTAAAGTCTATCGAACCACTCCTTTCAGCTGCACTGTAATACCTCTCAGATAGTCGTAAGGTTAGAGTGAGAACACGCCTCTTGTGTCCCTAAGTTTTCTAACAAAGCTCGTCTTGTTGAACGTTCCCAGAGTGCTTTGCTTGAATGTCAGGAACAGTTGATAAGTCGTCAGCAAGCAGAAATTATTGGTTATTGCGATTCGTTCCGCCTCCTTGGTGAAGGAAGAAGTACTATCCTTTACCTTCTCCTTCAGCTTGATTAGCCTAAGTTCAGGTTCTACATCTTTGAAATCATTCAGAACAAAAATACCTTTGACGGTTTCATCCTTCTTGCCTGCTTCCACAGACCAATCCAAGAGCTGTCTAATGTCTTGGTAGTTTGCATATCCGCTCAACCCTTTTACTTCCACTATTCCATGGAGGTCTGGTTCCATAATCTCAATGTCATGTCGTCCTTCAATCTCCTTCACTTCGCACTGAATGTTGAGCTTAAGGAACGTGTGAGCAACCGAATTAACAAGCTCTACTCCATCCAGCCAGAGAATCGATCTAACTTGTACTAGGCTCGTCTTCTCTTGTTCAACCATCCTAGCTCTTCTTTCAATTTCTTCCTCTGACGAGAATCTGTAATTTGGTTTCGAGGCCCAAGAAGGGGCCAAGTCTTCCTTGGGCGTTTTGTACTTGGCTTCAATGCAATCCAGAAGATCTCTCAGGAACAAGGTTTCTTGCTCCTCTGTTGCAAAGTTGTAGAAGGGAAGAAAGATAGTCCTTCCGTTCCCCAATGGTGATTCGAAAGCAATTGGGTTGTCGGCTAAGTTCGAGGCGATGCATCGCTTTGACTGTTCCTCATCGAAAGAAGCTATTGAATAATCCGCGTGAGCCTTCCAAGTGAAATGCTTTTGATATTTTTTCATGAATGAAAAGGCCCAATGTTTCTCCCTCAATTTCAAAGAGTCCCCGTCTTTTTGTTTTAGCCTCTCAGTAACTGGAACCCACTTTTCGTAGTGCTCTACACCTCCAATAATGGGCGTCACCAAGGTCCCTTGGAAAGGAGCCCGCATCAATGAAACGAAGTCCTCCCTCAGCTCTCGAAGGAGATCCTCCACGTATAGTACCGCTTCCTTTGATACCACGACGATATGATAATCATACATTGTAGGGAGACTCGATTCGAAGAAAAATGAGCGTCGGTTGTAAGCGCGATCTTCTTTGGGAGCCCGAAACCCTGCAGAGGGATAGAACGTCTCGTTTGTTTGTCTTCTTAGACCAATCTTCCTTAGCATTTCGTCCTGTTTGCCTACAGGGACCGAGTCGAATCCTAACAGAAGGACCCGTACGGTCACTCGGAATCCACCGTCAGAAATACCATAATTGAGCCTCCGATCACAACTGAAGTCCCTTGTTTCATCAATTCAAGGCTCCCTTGATTTGGTGTTGTTGCAGACTATGGTTTGACTTCCACGAATGATGCACGTGAGTCTGGGCAAATGACAACATGAATTCAAAAGACCAAGGCCCATCGCTAGACAATGTTGTACTTAGACAACAAGCCTCTTCTGCCGTCTGCAGTGAGCGAAAGTTCTTTCCGTTGAACGCGACCCGCGTTACGCAACCGGCTGATATGGTTTAGCAAAACGCCCTTCTTGATTAAATGTCCACTATAGTTTAGCGACTTAGAGAGTTCGTCAAGCTTCGGAGTTCGCCCGAAAGTCTTTGCGAAACCATGCATAACCAACCTGATTGCGTCCCGATCCTTTACGAGAATAGAGGATTCAAATTTCACCACATTGTCATCAGTCTTGATAAAGGCGACTGTTATGCCAGGTTTGGACTTGGACGGCGCAAGCTTCCCTTGGATTAACCCTGTTCTCAGCTTCCAAGCATCCTCTGAAATGCCTATTTTGAAAATGTGGAAAAGGAGGCCTTCCGCTATTCCCCTGTAATCATCTACTTTCGAGCCATCCACTGTAATTGGAACGGTGCCATGATACAAGCTATTCCTGAGTTCATGGTAGTCGAGAATTTCCTGCGAATAAGCTGAAACTTTAGTTTTGGCTAGGACCAATGAAACCAGTTGGTCGAAGTGCCGCTTCTTCTCGTCCCATTCGTTTCGTTTAAGGAGTTTTCCAGGAATGATGTCTTCGCCGTGAACCTTGATAACAAACTCTACTACGTTGTCTACCAGAATCATCGCAATGCGTTTGCCAGATACCGTCTCGGCGTTGCGAAGTATTCGGGCAAGAGTGAGTTGCTCAACAACATCTTCTAGCCATATCTCCAAGGCCGAACGTCTAACCCTTTTCGACGACTGCCGGTTTCAACTTCGGTAGTACGTCGTCCAAAATCCACACTTTCCCTTCAGGGCTGAGTCGATAGCCCTCTCTCGTCCTGGTGAAATACTTCCGGTACTGTTTCTTGCTCAAGTATACAGACGGGTCGGCGATGCCTGTCGAGCGGGCGATAGAACCGAACAGAGCCGGACTCGGGTCAAATGCGAAGATCACCAGACCGATGGTTTCTACCTTGGTATTCGGAACTTTCATCAGTTCAACGAGACCGTCGCCCGTGAACCGGTAGATATCCTCCAGACCGGGTTTAGGTCTGCGAGACTCGGTTGCCAACTTGGTTCCAAGCTTTTCTCTCACCGCTTTGACTATCGAATCGAAATCAACTGCTTTCAGGTTGTCTTGGAACTCTTCTGATGTGTCGAAGTGAATGACCAGTTCACCCACCGAGGTGTTTATCCGAAATTCGTACTTTCCCGTGTTATGCAGGCCTCTGCTTAGGTCTCAGCTTCGGTAGTAGCTCGGTCGAAACGAGACTTCGACCTTTGCCCGAAAGGGAGAGCTTTCCTCCGGACTTTATGGCTTGGTCGAACTTTGTGAATCTAAGCGCTGTCGGATTTCTAACCCCGGTCACTTGTGTTATCTCATCGCTAGTTAAGGCGCGCTGTGATGCGAATAAAGCAAGCCGAACTTTGTCACTATCAGTCTTGGGGTATACTAGAAGCCTCGGCAGTCCATTTGGACCAATCGTGCATATTCCTTCCAACCCGGGAGCAGATCTTTCCTCGATCACTGAGAATGTCGCTGACTTTGTCTCAATAGTGTGTATGAGTTCGCTAACTCCATCTAGTTTCTTTTCGAGCTCAGATTTGTCGCTAAAATGGATTACAAATTCGCCAAACTTTGTCTTGATGCGAGCCTCGTAATCTTGCATTTGGGGAGAATCGTTCGAACACATCAATTAAGAATCTTCTCATGAGGCCCGCGCTGATGCTTAGCGCTAGATCGGCCCTGAATAAATAGGCGACCTGTATCAGTTTTGATTCTGAGCTAAGGATTTTCTGAACAGGGGACGAAGACCAAATGATCTCTGAAGATTCAGTTTCAGGAAAGCTTCTCCCGCTTAAGGACACACTGTCTCAAATCTCGATCAGTCCTAGGACCAAGCGGGGACCGCTTTTCGAGGAATTCTTTTCCCTTCTTATGAAGGCCCTAGGTTGCGAAATCTATCCGCCAAAGGATCGGGAGACTGACCGAGTTGTCGAGTTTCGCGGTCAGTACTTCAAAGTCGAATGCCGCTACAAGTCAAATGGTGAGCTGACTGCTGCTGAAATTCGCGAATTCACGAACCGAGTTCAAGCAGGTCCTGCAAACGTTGTCGGGATTCTAGCGACAAATTCTGTGCCAACAGGGGCCGCTCCGCGATATATCGGGCGTGCTACACCACATCAAGTTCTGATAATGGACATAACCGACATCGAGGGTCTCCTTTCAGGTAACGAAGACTTCGCCGACTTTCTTCGAAGAAATAACGTTGCCGCGGCAGGAGGCCGAATACCAAGCCTGGCCATAACAGTCCCAAAACGGTCTCGCAAAGACTACTCAGGTTCCTTGGTTGCTAACGAGGCACCAACGTTATTGATCGATGGCAAGCCTGATCATTATCTCACGAATCGGGCCAAGGGGCCTGAATGTCTCGTGTTTACGCCCATCTTTTACAGAGGATCCGAAAGAAGCTATGTCCTTGAGGCTTCTCCCTACTCGTGCGAAAAATCTTCGGATCTGGCGCGGATTCTCTACGAATTCGGCCAGACCTTTGGAGGAACATCTGCGGCGGCGTTTACCTTGACTCAGAATCAGTGGTCTTGGCACGGATTCGGGGCAAGAGAATTTCTGAAGTGTTTGAGAGAGCGGCAGATTCGTTACAAACGAGTAGATCTGGAGGAATACCATCACTCTGAGACAGCGCTCTTCGTTGACGAAGTTCGTATGGGAGGAGGCCGTGACTGCCTTTTCTGGCTTTCAGCCCAGCCGTCAACGACCGGAGACGTGCTCAGCTACGTATATTGCGGTTTCATGTTTTCAGAGCTACCTTTCGATACTCGCAGCTTTCAACGATTCTTCGAATCGATTGGTCCGATCCCAGATGGATACAGCACTTGGGAAGGTGACGTTGCGAAGCATTTCCGCGTTAGCAAGGATCATGAAATCAAACCCCTCGGGTACGTTCTATCTCCAGATAGGCCAGAGACTTGGGTGCAAGGGCTGTTGACGGCCAGCACTCAAATTAAGTTCGACGCTCGTTCACTCGATTCGAAAGGACACGCCGAGTCTGAGGGGTGGGTCGGCGAAGCTCTCTCGAAGTCAAGAATTTGGATATCCGAACTACGTGGTTGGCACGAGTTACGCCATCAGCCCGCTCCTCAGTACGAGATGGTCTCAATACGAACTGTTGATATCCCGGCGCCCGGTTTCGGTGGAGCGATAGTCGACATCATGATTGGGTCAGTTTTTCATTAATCACCCAGTAGAATGAAGAATAATTTCTTGCTATCGTGAAGTAAAACACGTTGTCATAGTACATGTTGTCGACCCGCTGGCCCTTTTAGCAAAAAACGAATCATAGACTATTTGTGACATCTGAACGAGAAGAGTCTGGTCAAAGGAACGGCCAGAAACTAGACGACATCGTGCAAGACGCGGACGAGTACTACAACTATCCTAAGGAAAAACATGTCCAGAGACCCGGGTGGATGCGAACCCCAGATGAACGTACGATCAAGTCCTGGTTGATATGGGCCCCATCATCCATTCAGCATTCGGAAAGAATGAATATCTGACCGCAATATGGATGCTGCTGATAGGACCAAAGAATCGCCCGACAAACTCTTCGCGTTCTTCCCGAAACGACGAGTTAGAACAGTTTCGGCGCCATGTCCGAGCAATGGCCGAACAATTGCTCAACTTCAAGAATGTCGGGTCAGCGGAGCGACTGGCGCGAACGACTGCACGCCAACCCCTCACTAATGGAACAAGAATTAGCAATCAAACTCCAACACGATGGAGTCATGTACTTGGACAAGGGCATTGGTCGGGACCTACTCTTTTGTCTGGTCCCGGGTGGTTGAGAGTCCTGGGGACCCTTTCGCTAGCTTGGACTTGGCGATGCTGGGTTCGGCCCATGTCGCGTCTGGACTGAGCTGTTGAGGTCGCGTGATGTCGGATGTTGTTGGTACTGGCTGGACCCAGGTGACGCTCTTGCGAAATGTTGGTGTCGGGGTCCTGGTTCAGCCGCGCTGACTCTTCTGTAGGAAGGTATGTCTGCCTAGGTCTCAGTGCTTAACATTCGGTGAACTCACAAACTTTAAGGCATATGCCAAAGGTCATTACTTATGGCTCGAATCTACCTGGCCAGCCCTCTCGGCTTCACCGAAGCCGGACGATACTTTCTCCGATCGCAACTTATCCCAGTATTGCAGAAAACCGGCCACACGATCATAGATCCATGGAGCATTTCCGCAGACTTAGCGGCGAAGCTCCAACTCGCGATGGCGAACTCGAATCTATCTCAAGTGAGAGCCAGCCTTCGCTCAATCAACCAAGAAATTTGTCGGCGGAATGAGAATGCCCTCAGGGAGTGTGATGCGATGATTGCTGTGCTCGACGGCCAAGAAGTGGATAGCGGAGTGGCTGCCGAAGTCGGATTCGCCTACGCACTGGGGAAGAAAATACTTGGGTATAGAGGAGACTTTCGCGTCAGCGGCGATAACATCGGAGCCAAAGTGAACTTGCAAGTTGACGGTTGGATCGACCTCTCTGGAGGAGCCATCTTTTCTACGGTCGAGGAATTGGCCAAGGGCGCTGCAGGGATTCGCACCGGACGGGCCAATACAGAATTCATCACCCAAACTGTAGCTTCGAAATAACTTCTAATAGCTTCACTAAGTCTGGTACTCTTAGCATAGCCATCTTCATTAGTTCATCATCATTTCCTACAGCAACAGAGAGTCCTGCGTTTCGCAGCAAGTCCACATCAAAGGGTGAATCACCCACCGCGATACATCGACTCCAGTCAATGTTCTCCTTTCGCAAGAGAGATTCCGCAACCGCGACTTTGCCGAAAAGTGGCACCCTTTCGATACCTTCTCCGGTCAAATAACCCGCGCCATCGACCTCTAGTCCGTTCGCGAGTGGATTCTTGATGCCCAGTGCCCTTGCCACATTGACCGTGAGCAGGTCAATACCAGCGGAAATCACGAGACATTTTAATCGGGGATTCAGAAACTCGATAAGTTCCTTAGCGCCCACAGACACTTTGATCTGTCGAAGGAGACGTTCAATTTCCGAGCTGAGAAGTGGGCGAGGCCACAGAGAGATGTCTAGTTTCATGAACTCGGTGTAGGAGATCCTTTCTGCTTTGTATTCCTGAAGATTCTTTCCTGCTTCCTTGGTTGTTCCGAAGTGACGATGAAGGTAAAGCCAACTGCTGTCTTCTTCTGTGAGGGTTCCATCCATATCAAAGATTATCGCTTCGAATCTAGCCCTATTGCTGTTCATTTGAAGGAGTATGCGAACGAGAATGAGAGGTAGATCGCTGTGCCTGCCAAGCTGACGTAGATCACGGCAGCAGCTAGGGAATGGGCATAAGTGAGAAGTGGGCTAGTGAGCTTATGGGTAATCTGAAGTTTCCCTTTGAACTCGGGACGAGTCTCCAGTTTCCATGCGTGACCAACGGCAAGTAAGAGCAAATTGTAGTGGAGAAGATCTAAAAGTCCTATTGCAGTGATCAAGAGCGCGCTTGCGGCGAAAACCAGAGACAGTGAAGAGACTTTGATGACTGCTATGTCGACTGGAATTGACTTGAGGGTCTGTGACGCGATGAGACCGGCAGCCAGAATTGCGGTCGCGACCGGGACACCTTGCGTCCTAATTGTGATAACCATGTTGTCGAAGTGTTTGATTCGATCCTTCGTCATCTTCCAGTCCTCAAGGTAAAGAGGATCGCCTGGCTGTATCGTGACTGGCTGACCACTAGTCAGCCCACTACCGCTAGGGCCGGTCTGAGACTCAGAGCTGCCGTCTAGGTGGACTCCGGCCAGAATGCCGAGAAGGGGTCGCATTACGGCAAGAATCCCAAGCAACAGAACGCCCCAGAACAAGTAAACGCGAAGACCGTATGGAGGATAGAAGAGGCTGACTCCGATCGGAACGGTCAAACTCAGGATAACGATGCCGGTAGCGATTCCTGCCCAGTTGTCGTAGATGAAGCGAATCGCGCGGCGATTTGTGTCACTCAACTTGATTACGCGTCTCACGTCAAGATCAGAACCATGTTGGTCAACAAATCTTAAGCTCTCAGGTTGTCTCGCATCCAACTGCGAAGAAAAATAAGCTTTCCGACGGGGGTTCACAAGGGTGGCGACTGGGCTCATGACCCTGAGGGTGCCAAGGTGCCTAGAGTGGGTCGGGGTAATCGTGGTTGTTGGTTTGCTCTCTTGCTTTAGTCAATGGTCTCGATATCTTGTTTGGTCGAGTCGTCTAAGCAGCAGACGGGTCTGAGGATAGACCGGATCCTCTTCAAACAATTTCAACAGCACTGCGCCCTTGGAGAAACCACGTCCGTGCAGGAGGGGCTCGTTGGAACTGACTAGGCTAGTTCTTGCAGCGATGTGGGCTCGACCTTACGATAGACTTGGGATGGATCTAAGATTTTTCCATCGACAGTCAATAGGTCCCTCTCAATTGATATTCCGAACAGTTTCTCGTTCTCTTCCAGGTATGGCAGAATGAGCTCCCAATCTTTCGGGGTTGAGTCGACCAATCGTCCACCGTTGAGCTGGTCCCTCGACACTTTCCTGTAAGGGTCGCGGATGAATATGGCCCCGCCAGAAGCTAGCGAGAACAAGTTGCCTCCTGGATAGGGATATTCCTGCTCTACGAACCTTCCGTCAAAGGAAGGTTTCAAGCCGTTGACGATCACGAACCCACCTCCATTGTACGGATCACCTGCCATGAAGGATTCTGCCAGATAGTCTAGACATGTCCCGTTGATCACAACTCTCGGCCTACCTACCGCGTTGATGAGTGGTCGTCCCGCGGCGTTACCCAGCACGTACACGTCGCCTCCCTTTGCGGCGTACATGAAGGCCTGACCCACATCGCCATGAACTACGAGCTTACCGTACTTGAGAATCTGAGCAGCTTGATCTTGAGCGGCACCATGGACCGTTATTTCACAGCCGTCAATGCCCGAAGCGACATAATCACCTACATCGCCGTAACAATCAATCTTCAATCCATTCGTTCGCGGACCCAGCCCGCTTCCGATGAACCGGTGGCCTCGCAAGTTGTACAGCAAGATGTTCTTCCAGCCCTGGTCGTGCGCGTCGACTACAAACCTGGCAGCGCTCTCGTCTCCTTCTACTGGAAATTCCAGAGCATCAACCACCAGCACCTGTGAGTCCAGTCCCGGATGCGCAAGTCTCAACCTGTTCTTCCAGTCCAGCCGAGTGTAGAGGTCATAGTTTGACAATGGGACAGAGGAGAAGATCTCATTCAAAGCCTCGTGATGCAACTGCAACAGTGAGCCACGCTTCTTGTAGCCAGTATCGTAGATCCTGTCGAATAACAGTGAGACGGTTTGTATTGCGAACCTTCTCGACTCTTGTCCTTTCAACGCGAGTTTCTTCACCTCCTCAAGAATCTCTCCGGCATACTGGAAGCCAGCGTCCCTCAGAGCGGGACGAACATACTCGTAGAATCCCAGCGGGTCCCGAGCCGTTGGACCCTTTCTTGGTAGTTGCAGCGCAACGCTGACGTTTAGAGCGAGATCCGTTCGGGGTCCGTGTAGCCATTCCTGTTCTGGAAGAGTAATTTCCCGTCCGAACTTGTCAGCGCATTCCAGTGCCTTTCCATCCTCTCCATCTTTTACGCTGAAGAGGAATGCTCCTCCATCTGTGTGGCTCCCTCCGCGAGCGTTCCAGTAGGAGTCAGCAAACCTGCTCGGAATCCTACCATCCTCTTGTAATCGTCCCAGTACAGCGTTGATCGCCTGTCTCTCAGATGCGATGATTCCAATCTTGATCGGACCCTCTTGCAATGCGAAGACTTGCGGTCGGAGCATCGACGTGTCGGTAATCCCTAGCAACTGCCACGCATTCTTCTCTACATCATTTCTAGCGACGATGAAGAACCATGGACCGTCCGGGGACCCGTGGATGTGAGAAGTCTGTATTAATCGATAGATCTTTTTCTTCTCCTCGGGAAGCATCTCAAAATCCCGCTCGGTCGTCGGTGCCAGCGCTTCGATCAGATACTCCAGGGAATACTTGTAGACACGGCTAATCAGATCGAACAATAGGACAGACACCTCGGTATCCGTCAAGAACAATGGATGGATGTTCCGCTGTGCTAGATACTCCATTATCGAATGGTAATTCGCAAAATCACCATTGTGGACAAGCGCCTCGTGCAGTCCGACAAAGGGGTGCGCGCCACCCGGATGCCAGACACGGCCTTTCGTCGGATAGCGGTGGTGGCCAATCCAGACGTGAGCCTTAAAATCCTCCAACCGGTAGTACTTTACAACATCATCTCCATATCCGACCAGTTTGAGAACGATCAGGTTCTTGCCGTGAGAGACAACGAATGCTTTCTTCTCGCCCAGCGACGTGTAGTATTGATGGTTGAGCCGGTAGCTGTTCTGGTAGACGAACTCGTCCTCGAGCTCGCTGCCCTTATGCCCACTAAGATCGTTCTTCCGAGCGAAATCCTCTAGAACCTCCGGCTTGACCCTTACAAAATATCTGTAAACTTCTGGAGGCTCTACTTCGAGACCCGGAATCGACCGATAATCATCAACCGCTTCAACCCTCGACTCGTAGTCGACTCGGAAGAACGGGCGGATATGGTCGTCTTCCACCTGTTTCCTAGCAGACTTGTCGAGGTAGGCGACCTGGAGGATGTAGTCTTCATCCAGAATCTTCTGTGACACTCCTAGCTGTTCGGGGACGAGCCCGAGAGCAGCAATGCCGCCGCCTTTGCCGTTACCCCTGTTCCGCATCTGCATAAGCGATTGTAGGAGATATTTTCCCTCCAACGGGACGTTGGACGCGAGCCCAACGACACCGCATCCTCCCTCAGCCTCCTGTTTGACGAATGGAGAGTCCGGGACAGGCAAGGTTCTACGAGAGTCAATAATCGCTTGGCCCGTCATCGCAATCTCACTTGTATCGTACCAGTAGGTCTTTCCTGCCTCGAAGCTCTCGTATGCTCGCGAGTCCGAACTCGGAGAGAATGATTCGCAGACGTTTCGACCAGGCGTTGAACAGGTTGACAATCCTCCTCTCTCCCCACTCGGGATCAATGAGCTGGGAAAGCTCTGGATCGGTTGTCGTTATGCCGACCTGGCAGCCTCGTCCCCGTTCACAGTTCCCACAATGAGTACATCCAACCGCCACAGCCTCCGCTGTACCGATTACACAACCATCAGCTCCCAGCGCAATCGCCTTCGCAATATCGTCCGCGGTTCTGATCCCACCGCTCGCCATTAGCGTGATCTGGTCCCGGACCCCTTCGGAAACGAGATAGTCGTGGACCTTCGGAATCGCATACTCGACTGGCATGGCGATATTCTTCTTCGCAATCTCCGGTGCGGCCCCGGTACCGCCATAGCCGCCGTCGATGTGGATGATGTTCGCGCCAGCATAGTAGCTCCCGATTGCTACCATGTCCACATCAGTTGGCGTCGAGACCTTCACTGAGACCAGAGCGCGCGGATTGACCGTCCTGATCCAGTCAACATGTTTCTTGTGATCCTCCACAGAATACACGCTGTGGAATGGGAAGGGCGAGTAGAGACTTGTGAACATGGACGACTCGCGCATCTTAGCCACCTCAGATGTCACCTTGTCGGCGAGAAGGTGACCGCCCAGTCCCGGCTTTGCTCCTTGAGCATACTTGAACTCGACAATCGGTGCGTATTGTATCGTCTCTTCTCGGACGCCGAACATGCCTGTGGCAACCTGGGTAATTACGTGGTCCCGGTAGGGCACGATCTGATCTGGGTAACCTCCTTCACCTGTCGAAGTAAAGGTCTCAAGTTTCTTTGCAGCTCTGGCCCTGGCGATCATGAAGTTGAGACTGATCGACCCGAAGGACATTCCCCCGCCATAGAGCGGTAGCGGGATCTCGATCTTCCTACCCTCATGTCGCTTGTTCAGTGAAATTGATAGATCGACACTGTCCTCGTCGACCCTCGCAACCCCTTCATGGCTTTTCCATCCCAGCACGTCGAAGCCGCCTCCTGAGTCTCCAGTCTTGTACTCTAGACCATTCTCTGGAATCTCTCCCGTCAGCGCCTGCTCATACGTCGCAAGGATCAGCTCGCCAGTCCACCGCTTGTTCCCCAAACCCTCTGGCACGCCATACCTCAGCGTCGGCAACACTTCGAGGCCGCGGTGAATCCGTT
>Ga0209802_1001115_pt1 | contig 20354 bp, 14 predicted proteins | sample GraSoiAngelo_129_FD_185886 | JGI IMG/M metagenome (GOLD analysis project Ga0209802, IMG submission 185886) | Grasslands soil microbial communities from the Angelo Coastal Reserve, California, USA - 14_0927_12_40cm (SPAdes) (version 2) | ecosystem: Environmental > Terrestrial > Soil > Grasslands ... | reverse complement strand
CAATCGCATCGGCTCCAAGCTCGATGGCTGTGTCGAGGATCTTCTCGGCGGGCACCATCACGCCAAGGTCGTGGACCTCGTAGTTGTTGCAGCCCAGCACCACGCCGACGATGTTCTTGCCGATGTCGTGGACATCGCCCTTGACGGTCGCCATCACCAGCCGGCCCCGAACCTGCTGGCTCCCTGACGCCTCTTTCTCGGCCTCCATGAACGGCTGCAGGTAGGCGACCGCTCGCTTCATGGCACGCGCGCTCTTCACCACCTGCGGCAGGAACATCTTGCCGGCGCCAAACAGGTCGCCCACGACCTTCATCCCGTCCATCAGCGGACCCTCGATGACCAGCAGCGGCTTGCCGTACTTCAGGCGAGCCTCCTCCGCATCGTCCTCGATGAACGCGACCTCGCCGTGCAGCACCGCAAACGCGAGTCGGTCCTCCACCGGCTTCTCACGCCACGAGAGGTCGACCTCCCTCTTCGTACCGGCGCCGTGCACGCTCTTCGCGAACTCCACCAGGCGCTCAGTGGCGTCGGGCCGCCGGTCGAAGATCACGTCCTCGACGAGCTCCAGGAGATCCTTCGGGATGTCCTCGTAGACGGCCAGCTGGCCGGCATTGACGATGCCCATGTCGAGGCCGGCGCGGATCGCGTGATACAGAAACGCTGAGTGCATGGCCTCGCGAACGCGATCGTTGCCTCGGAACGAAAACGACAGGTTGGAGACCCCGCCCGAGATGTGCACCCCGGGGCAGCGCCTTTTGATCTCCGTGGTCGCCGCGATGAACGCCTTCGCGTAGCCTGCGTGCTCCTCGATCCCGGTGGCGATGGCGAGGATGTTGGGGTCGAAGATGATGTCTGCCGGGTGAAAGCCGGCCTTCTCGATGAGCAGCTTGTACGCGCGCTCGCAGATGCCGACCTTGCGCTCGAGCGTGTCCGCCTGACCCTTCTCGTCGAACGCCATCACGACGACAGCCGCGCCGTACTCGCGAACCACGCGAGCCTTATCGAGGAAGGCATCCTCGCCCTCCTTCAGGCTGATCGAGTTGCACACGCCCTTGCCCTGCAGGCACTTGAGCCCCGCCTCCAGGACACTCCACTTGGAGCTGTCGACCATGATCGGTATGCGTGCGATCTCGGGCTCGGTGGCGATCAGGTTGAGAAACCGAGTCATCGCCGCCTCGGAGTCGAGGAGGTCGGCGTCCATGTTCACGTCGAGCAGGTTGGCGCCACCCCGCACCTGGTCGAGCGCGACCTGGACCGCGCCGGTGAAGTCGCCTGACTCGATCAGCCGGCGGAACTTCATCGAGCCGGTGACGTTGGTCCGCTCCCCGATGACCACGAATCGAGTGTCGGGTCCGATCTCGAACGGCTCCAGCCCGCTGAACTTGGCGCGCTCGACTCGTTCCGGGATCTGTCGTGGCGGAAGGCCCGCGACCGCCTTGCGGATCTGGCGGATGTGCTCGGGCGTGGTGCCGCAGCAGCCGCCCGCGGCGTTGAGGAAGCCGCTCGCGGCGAAGTCGCGCAGCAGGCGGCTCGTGATCGGCGGCTCCTCGTCGTAGCCACCGAATGAGTTGGGCAGGCCGGCGTTCGGGTAGCAGGTGACGTAGACCGGCGCGACGCGCGACAGCGCTTCGATGTACGGCCGCATCTCGGTGGCGCCCAGCGAGCAATTGATGCCCGCGGCAAACGGGTCAGCGTGCTCGATCGAGTTCCACCACGCCTCGACCGTCTGGCCGGAGAGATTCCGGCCGCTGCGGTCGACGATCGTGACCGAGATGAAGAGCGGCAGCTCCGGGGCGACCTCTTTGACCGCTGCTATCGCCGCTTTGGAGTTGAGCGTGTCGAAGATGGTTTCGATGAGCAGAAAGTCGACGCCGCCGTCACGCAGCCCGCGCGCGGCGACTGCGTAGCCATCGCGAAGCTGGTCGAATGTCACGTCGCGATACGACGGGTCCTCGACTTTGGGCGAGAGCGAAAGGGTCACGTTGGTGGGACCCATCGAGCCGGCGACGAACGTGTTCTCGTAAGCGGCGGCCGCCTCGCGCGCGAGCCGTGCCCCCGCGACGTTGATCTCGTACGTGAGGTCTTCGAGCCCGTAATCGGCCTGCGAGACAGGGGTCGCGGTGAATGTGTTGGTGGTGATCAGGTCGGCGCCCGCCTCCAGGTACTCGCGGTGGATGCGGCTGACCACGTCCGGCCTGGACAGGTTGAGGATGTCGACGTTGTTCTTGAGCAGCTTGGGATGGTCGCGGAATCGCTCGCCCCGCCAGTCCTCCTCGGTGAGGCCTTGCTTCTGCAGCAGCACGCCGATCGACCCGTCGAAGATCACGATCCGCTGCTTGAACAGCTGATCGAGACGCTCCCGGACGGAAGGGGCGGACGGCGTGACTGAGGCCATGGTGGACCCTTAAGACTACCGAGGGTGTCGCCTCCCCACCATGTGGGGAGGTGGCGCGTAGCGCCGGTGGGGAGCTCTAGTCCCCGATCGGGCTCCACACCTGAAATGTGCCGTCGTCGTAGAGCAGCCGGCGGCCGCTGCCGGGCAGGTCGTCGATGGCCGCCTGGCGCACGGCCGGATTGTTGGTGTCGGTCGGATTCCTGAACTGGACATAGGCGTTGCGCTGGAGCACCACGTAGCAGGTCGCGTCGAGCTTGTCGGGGAAGTCATTGATGGTGTGCCGGTTCGCCAGCCACACCGCGAGTCCGTTGTCCGCGGACACAGGTGCGTCGGCGGGAATGAGCGAAGTCGCTTTCTCCAGCTGGGCGACGGCATTCGGGCGCGAGTAATCGGTCGAGTTGGAGCCCACCATGGGCGGAAACCTTCCGGTGCCCCACGACAGGAGCAGGGCCGGGATGATCGCCGCCAGCGCATAGGCGGGTCGAATCGAACGGATCTCGAGGAACCTGCGGGCGCCAACTCCTCCCGCGACGACCAATGGGAACAGCAGCAGCATCACGTAATGCAGGAACAAGAGGTTCTGCGGATCGTGACCGCTGAGGACGTCGGCGAGGTAGGGCGGGATGGCGAGGAGAAGCCACCGCGGTGCCAGCAGGGGCAGCGCGAACATGCCGGCGATGATCCCGGCCGGAGTGGGCAGCGCCCGCGGATTGAAGATCGCGGCCACGATGTTGTCCAGCGTCGGAGCCCTGGAAGGGTCGAGCCCGAAGAGCCAGCGGTAATAGATGAAATCCGTATAGCCGCCGTTGCGGATGTGCTGCTGGACGATCCCAGTGCCGATAAGGAACCAGGCCGCGGCGAGATAGACGATGAATCGCCAGTGCTTGCGGATCTCCGGTGCTCCGTAGACGCGCATGAGCAAACCGATCACGCCGACCGTGTAGACCTGGTCTTCCTTGCATGCCAGCACGAGGAGGCACAGAACCCACATCGCCACCCGATGGCCGCGGATTCCAGCCCACGCCGCGAGCAGGGCAAGGGCGAGGGCCATGTTCTCGGGGTGGAAGAAATCGCGCGCCGTCTCCTGGATCGCGGCCCAGAACGGGATCGGTGCCGCCAGGGCGACGGCCACCCACGGCGTTTGCGCTCGATCCGGGGGCAGCAGAGCACGAAAGAAGAGGTAGGCGGCGGGCGCGGTGGCGGCGAGGCCGGCCGACGAGAAGATCAGCAGCACCGCCGGGTTGGGCCAAAGCCTCTCGACAGCCGCCAGGACAACGAATATCAGCTCGAAGTGAATGCCGAGAAAATCAGCCCGTGCGAAGCTCGAGTAGAAGCCCTGCCCGGCCGAGACGTTCCAGATGACCTGCTGGTCGTACGCGAGGTCCCACGCCGAGCCGGTCAAGCCGTAAAGGCGCTGCAGCTCGCCGTGCAGGTACCACGCGAAAGCCAACGCTGCGGCCAGCACCGGCAAGGTGGGACCGATCCACCATTCGACTGGGCGCGCCTCCAGCGCCCTAGCTGCTTTCAGGGCTCCAGACCTGGAATCGCCCGTCGTCGACCAGCAGCCGGCGACCGCTGGCTGCCAGCAGCGCAATTTCGTCCGCGCGCGCCGCGGTCGCCTGCGGGCGGTGCGCCCAGTCCTCCCGGTCGATGACGACGTAGCGGCCCAAAGGAAGCTGCGATGGGAGGACCTCGATGAGGCGTCGGTCGGCCAGCCACACGGCCGCGCCGTCATCCGCGTACACCGGGGCGTCGGCCGGGATCACGCTGGTTGCGGCCAGCAGGCGGTCTGCAGCCGGCGGACGCGTGAAGAGCCAGTTGTCCGCGCCGAAAGCGGGCGGCAGCTGGCCCGCAAAGAGCCCGACGGCGAGGCCGGGCACCGCGACCGCGAGCCAGGCCGTAGGCCGGAGTCGGGCGCGCACAGCCGGCATCGCCAGCAGCCGCCGCGCGCCCAAGGCCGCGGCGATGATCACCGGAAACATGAGCACCATCACGTAGTGCTGGTGCAGCCGTCCCTGCGCGTCGTGACTGCTCATCAGATTCGCGATGAGCGGGGGGATCGCCAGGAGGAGCCACCGCGGCGCCAGCAGCGGAAGTGCGGCGACGCTCAACAGCAGGCCTGAGATCACCAGCCAGGCGTCAGGTCGCATCACGTTGCGAAGGAAGAAGTTCGGTTCCGCCGGGTTGAGCACCCACCAGTAGTAGGCGACGTCCGGCGAGTAGCCCGTGCCCCGGACCAACCCTTGAAACAGGCCGACACCGACCACGAGCCAAGCTGCGGCCATGATCATGACCCTGCGGCCGTGCGGTCTCATCGCCAGCGGACCCACCCGCCACACCACCAGGCCGACCACGAAGGCGGTGTAGGTCTGGTCCTCTTTGCAGCTGAGGACGAGCACGGCCAGCGTCCACAGCAGCCACGGCCTCGCGCGCAGCCCGGCCCACACCGCCACCATCGCGAACGCCAGTGCCAGGTTCTCCGGGTGGAATTGAGAAGAGGCGGCCTGCTGTGTGGCGGCCCAGAACGGCATCGGGACGGCGAGCGCCAGCGCCAGCCATTGGCCGCCTCGCCGGTCTTGCAGCAGGGCTCGAAACATGAGAAATGCCGCGGGTGCCGTCGCGGCCAGCCCGGCCGCGGCGAAGACCAGCGGCACCACCGGGCTCGGCCAGATGCGCTCGACTGCTGCGATCGGCAGGAGGATTGGCTCGAGGTGAATGCCGAGGAAGTTGTGGCCGTATTCGAAGCTGCTCGTCCAGCCATAGCCGTTGGCGAGGCTCCAGAGGAGCTGCTGGGTCTGCCCCAGGTCCCACGACGGCGCCGACACGGAGTAGAGGCGGAGCAGCTGCGTGTTCAGGATCCAGATGAACGCGACCGCCGCCGTCACCAATGGCGCGGCGGAGGTGATCCACCATGCCAGCGGCTGCGTCCTCTCGCGCCGTGAAGATCCAAGATCGAGAACCCGGACGGTCATGGCCCCGCCGAGCTTACCTACAATCCGCTACGTGACGGTGCCGCACCTGTCCGTGATCGTCCTGGTCTACAACGAAGCTGAGAGCATCGCGCCGCTCTACGAAGAGCTGAGCGGGGTCCTCCAGGGGCTGGACGTTCCGTACGAGATCGTCTATGTCGACGACGGCAGCCGCGACGGGAGCACCGAGAGGATGGCGCAGCTCGCGCTGCACGACGCGAACGTGCGCGTGGTCAGCTTCCGCCGCAACTTCGGCCAGACCGCCGCGGTGCAAGCCGGGATCGACAACAGCACGGGAGAGATCCTCGTCTTCATGGATGGAGACCTTCAGAACGATCCGCATGACATCCCACGGCTGCTCGACAAGATCAACGAGGGGTACGACGTGGTCAGCGGTTGGCGCAAGAACCGTCACGACGACACCACACGAGTCCTGCCGTCGAGGATCGCCAACTGGCTGATCGCTTGGGTGACGGGCGTTCACCTCAACGATTTCGGCTGCACGCTGAAGGCTTACCGGCGCGAGGTGATCCAGGACGTCAAGCTCTACGGGGAGATGCACCGCTTCATCCCGGTGTACGCATCGTGGGTCGGCGCTCGCATCACGGAGGTGGAGGTCAACCACCGCAAGCGGTCATTTGGGAGCTCGAAGTACTCGTTGTCGCGCACCTCGCGGGTGCTGCTCGACCTCATGACCGTCAAGCTCCTCGGTCAGTACTCGACGAAGCCCATCTATTTCTTTGGTTTTGCGGCGTTCGGTCTGTGGGCGCTGGCGCTCGTGGCCGCCACGCTGGTTCTCATCCAGAAGTTCCTGCCCCCATATCCGTACGCGCACAACAACCCGCTCCTGCTGCTGGCGGTGTTCCTCGGCATCGTGGGCGTGCAGTTCATCCTCATGGGGTTGCTGGCCGAGCTTTCGATTCGTACGTATCACGAGTCGCAGGGCAAGTCGGTGTACACGGTGCGGGAGGTCATCGAGGGCCAATCTCCGCGCAAGCACGCAGCCACCAACGGGAGGCCGGTCGTTCGCACCCGTAAGTAGATGTGTGGGATCTGCGGCGTCGCCGGCGGTGATCCGTCCGAGAGCAAGGATCTCGTGGGCCGCATGTGCGACTCGATGGTCCATCGCGGACCTGATGACGAAGGCGGAATCCAGCTCGACGGCGTGACGCTGGGCAGCCGCCGCCTCTCGATCATCGACCTTCAGGGCGGGCACCAGCCGATCCACAACGAAGACTCGACCGTCTGGGTCATCCAGAACGGAGAGATCTACAACCACCTCGAGCTGCGCGAGCTCCTGGAGGCGGCCGGCCACGAGTTCACCTCCCAGTCCGACACCGAGGTCCTCGCCCACGCATACGAGGAGTGGGGGGAGTCGTTCGTCGAGCGGCTGAACGGGATGTTCGCGTTCGCGATCCTGGACCGCCGCCGCAAGCGCGTGCTCCTCGCGCGCGACCGCATGGGCATCAAGCCGCTGCATTACGCGGTGGACGGAAAGCGGCTGGTGTTCGCGTCGGAGCTCAAGTCGCTTCTATGCGACCCCGCTCTGCGCCGCGACATCGACCCCGTCGCATTGGACGAATACCTCGCGCTCGAGTTCGTGCCCTCGCCCCGCAGCATCGTGCGCGGGATCAGCAAGCTTCCGCCCGCGCACACACTCGAGTGGTGGCTGGGGAGCGGCATCCATCGGCTCCACCGCTACTGGTCGCCGACGCTCGAAGAGGAAAACGGATCGCGCGGCCGAAGTCTCGACGAAGAGTGCGAACAGCTACGCGCGGTGCTGCGTGAGTCGGTGCGCAAGGAGCTGATCAGCGACGTCCCCCTCGGCGTGTTCCTCTCAGGCGGCATCGACTCGAGCGCCGTGACCGCGATGATGTCCCAGCTCGGAACCGATGTGAAGAGCTTCTCGGTGGGATTCGCCGAGCGATCCTTCGACGAATCGCGATACGCGCGTCAGGTGGCCCGGCACCTGGGCACCGACCATCACGAGATCACCCTCGAGCCGTCGATGCTGCTCGATCTCATCCCAAAGCTGCCGACCCTGCTCGACGAGCCGCTCGGCGACGCTTCCATCATTCCGACCTACCTGCTGTCGGCTTTCACTCGGCGCCACGTGAAAGTCGCGCTGGGCGGCGACGGCGGGGATGAGCTCTTCGCCGGCTACCCGACCGTGCAGGCACACCGGCTGGCCGGTTACTACAACCGCGCACCGCGGCTGCTGCGGAAGGGGCTCATCGAGCCGGTCGTGGGCCGGCTGCCGGTGTCGCGCGCCAACCTCAGCTTCGATTTCCGCGCCAAGCGGTTTGTCAGCGGCGCCGCCCATCCCGTGCACGAGCGCCACCGGCGCTGGATGGGCTCGTTCACGGCGGAGGAGAGGACCGCGCTCCTTTCATCCGAGGTTCGCGATCGGTTGGCGGCCGGCGGGCACGTGAAGCTTGCGGAGCTCGACGGGGCCGAGCTGCGTGATCCGATCAACCAGGTGCTGCTCATGGACATGCGGCTCTATCTCGAGAACGACATCCTGGTCAAGCTGGATCGCGCCAGCATGATGGCCTCGCTCGAGGGCCGCGTGCCGCTGCTCAACAACGACTTCGTCGAGTACGCGACGCGGCTTCCCCTGGCCATGAAGCTGCGCGGCCTGCGATCGAAATTCCTCTTCAAGCGCGCGCTGCGCGGCCTGCTGCCCGACAGCATCCTCAACCGGCCGAAAAAGGGTTTTGGAATCCCGGTCGCCGACTGGTTTCGCGGTCCGCTCAAGGAGCAGATGCTGTCGGTCCTCTCGCCCGAGCGCATCGCGCGCAAGGGGTTCTTCGATGGGGCGGCCGTGGCGGCGCTTGTGGGCGACCACCTGTCGGGCCGTCGCGACAACCGCAAACAGCTCTGGACGCTGTTCGTGTTCGAGCTGTGGCACGACGGCTACGTCAGTGGAGCCTAGGTAGCTCCCACACATCGACGCCGCCGTCCTCGTTCGGTGCGAAACCCAAGAACGCGGTCCAGAACGCGACGATCGCCGCCCTTCCAGGGGACGGCCCGGCCACGATGGTCGCCACTCGAAAACGCTGGAGGTCGGCGAGGGACGCGGCGCGCACCTCTGGGGTGACCGCCGCCGGCTGCTGATTCGCATCCATCTCGTCGAGCGTCTTCTGCAGAAATGACGGGTGCGGTCCGAGGTACGGCCCGGGCGTGAAGGCGTCGCCCTCGGGCATCCGGAACCGATAGTTCGCCGCCGCCTGCCACAGCATCGCGTCGGTGGACTCCTTGCTCGAGAACGGGGTGATGAGGACCACCGAGCCGGGCGCGACCTTTTCGACGTCGCCACCCGGCCCGAAGTACGCGGGCACGGTGGCGGACACGCTCGGGTACGGCACCGATGGAAAGATCACGGCGAGGCCGGCGATGAGTGTGACGCCGGTGGCGATGCGCCAACGCCGCGAGCCTTTTATGGCCACCGCGGCGATCGCCCCGACCACGAGGGCGACGCCAAGCCACCCGATCACCATCAGGCGCGCCGGCAGCGCGCTGCCCATGAGCGGCAGCTTCGCCACGGCGGCCCACGGCAGCCACGCCGGCGTGACGTTTCCGTTGACGTGCAGGTGGGGGCCGAGCGAAAGCACGGCGACGATGAGCGTCATCCATCCCGTCCATCGGATCCAGGCTTGCTGGCGGCCGACGACGAGGCCCGCGGCGAACAGCACCAACAGCGGCAACCCGATGTAGGCGCCGCTCTCGGTGACGTTGCCGGTGAAATGGATGAGGCTCGACGGTATGGCGAAGGCCAGCAGGTCGCTGACGTAGACGTCAGGCTGCTGGACGTTGCCGGAAACCAGCTGCGGGCCGAAGAACTGAAAGCCGAGTGGGTACGCGGCGATGACCGCAAAGGACACGATCGCTGCACCCGCCGCCTTCGCCGCGGCTGGCAGTCGAGGGCGAACCTGGTCACGATGCATGAGCGCCACCTCGCCGACTCCGAAAGCCGCGACGAGAAGCGTCATGGCGAGAAGCTCTTCCCCGGTCAGGAGCTGCAAGGCAGCGGCCACGCCGGCGAGGGCTCCGGCCACCACGGGATTCATTCGGCGGCGCACGAGGATCTCGTGGCCCAGCAAGAGCGCGACCGGTGGGAACAGCGCGACCACGACATGAGGGTGGCCCAGCGCCTGCGCGATGAGCGCCGGGCTGAATCCATAGAGGAGGCCGGCGATGAAGCACGCAAGCCCGCTGTCTAGGAAGCGCCGCGCGGCCAGGAATGCAAACCAGGCTGAGAGCGCGATGCCTGCGGTGATGAGGAGGTTGTAGGCGACGACCGGACCGAAGGCGGCCGTGACCGGCCAGAGAAGAAGAGACGGAAAGATCATCGACGTGTTCCACATGAGGTTCACGCCGGCTGGATAGGACAGGTGGTCGGTGAAGAGCGGGTTGTGCCCCTGGGCGAGCTCGTGCGGGAACCATCCGAGATACCAGACGAACAGCTTGGGGTCCTTGGGCGTGCCGATCAGTGACCCGGCCGGGTCGACCCACGTGCTGGAAAAGAGCGCTGCCGCGATCAGCAGATAGATGAGGAGGGCGCGCTTCAAATGCCGGGGGTCGAGGCGACGACCAAACCGTCCGGAGTCCGTCGCACGCCCCGCACGCCGGGCAGCAGCATGATCAACACGCTCGGCACGGCCAGCAGAATGGCGGCACCCACCAGCGTGGCCTGGATCCCGATGTGGTCGGCCACGGGACCGCAGATCGCGAATCCGGCCGGCATCGCGATCAGGGACACCACCCAGTCGAACGAGTTCGCGCGCGCGAGGACCTCTCTCGGCATGAGCTGGGGGACGGTGGCGTTCCACACCTCGTTGAGGAAGGTCAGGCCGGCGAACCCGAGCACGCCCGTCGCCATGATCACGACGATCGATGAGGGCACAATCAGAGCCAGGGGCTGAAGGGCCGACAGCGTCAGGGCGAGGTTGGCCACGACTAGAGGACGGCGCGGCACCACCCGCAACGCGATCAGGCCGCCGATGACGGAGCCGGCGCCCATCGACGCTCCGATCAGTCCCCAGGCGGACGCGCCGCCCAGGTGCTCCTTGGCGACGATCGGTCCGAGGACGAAGAACGCCGCAATGGCGAAGTTCCACAGCGCGTGTGAGCAGAGATTGATCAGGTACCAGGTTCGGCTCGACACGGCGCGCCAGCCTGCGGCCAGCTCCACGAAGAAGCTCGTCTGCTCCTTGGGGGGCATCGGCGGCACGCGCAGCATCGCAAGCGAGAGGGCGCTGACGGTGAACGTGACCGCGTCGATGGCGAACACCCACCCCGGACCGGCGACCGCGACAAGGATTCCGGACACCGCCGGCCCCAACACCCAGGACGTGCTTCGAGTGAGCCCCATGAGGGCGTTGGCCTGCTGCAGGTGCGTCGCGCTCACCGTCTGAGGCACGAGCGCCCCCGATGCCGGCATGAAGAACGCCGAGGCGGCGCCATCCGCGACCGAGAGCACGATCAGCGTCCACAGCTGCGCGTGGCCGGTGAGGAGCAGCACGGCGATCGTGAGCTCGGCGACCGCGCGGATGCTGTCCGACGACAGCATCACGAGCTGGCGCGGAAGGCGGTCCGCCCACACGCCTCCGATGGGGAGCAGCACCACACGTGCGGTGGTCGACGCCGCCAGGACCAGGCCGAGCGCGCTCGCCGAGTGGGCGATCTGCAGCGTTGCGAACGCGAGCGCGACCGGGGTCAGCGCATCGCCCGCCGCCGAGACAGCCTGGCCGGTCCACAGGTAGCGAAAGTTGCGTTCGGCCAGCGGGGTCAAGGCCCTGGGCAGCTTCACGTATGGATTCTCTCCGGTTCCGGCAATTAGAGGCTTGACAGTCGCCGTGGCCTATGCATACTAGGCATGCATACTGAGTATGTGTAACAAGGATCTTGTCGCTTAAGTACGGCCTGCTGGGACTCCTCGTCGAGGAGCCGCTGCATGGCTATGAGGTGAAGAACCGTTTTGAGGCGATGCTGGGTGGGACCTGGGAAGTCAATATCGGCCAGGTCTACACGACGCTCCAGAGGCTGGAGCGCGACGGGCTCGTTCGGCCGGCGGGCGAGCGTGGTGATCGGGGCAAGCTGCTGTACGAAATCTCCGACTCGGGGCGAAAAGCGCTCAACGAGTGGCTCGCTCAACCGGAGTCGGGTCCCCAAGAGCTGCGCGAGGACATCTACGTGAAGCTGCTCCTCGCCGCCCGATTGGCAAACGGCGACCTCGGACCGCTTCTCAGCCGTCAGAAGCGGGCGTACCTGCAGCGACTGCGGGATCTCAACCAACTCGAGGCGCGCGCGAAGAAGGACGGACGCACCGACCTCGCGCGCCTCGTGCGCGGGGCATTACTTCATACGGAGGCTGACATCAAATGGATCGACGAGCTTTCAGAAACGGGCATCTCTGGGGAGTCGGAATGAGCGAGCTGGTGCGGCTGAGTGACATCACGAAGGTGTACCAGGGCGGCGTGACCGGCGCCGTGAACGGCGTTTCGCTCACTGTCGAAGAAGGCGAGTTCACCGCAGTGATGGGTCCGTCGGGCAGCGGCAAGTCCACGCTGTTGAACCTCATCGCGGGCCTCGACCGGCCCACGTCCGGCAGCGTCAGCGTCGCGGGCTCGGATCTCGGGCGGATGAGCGAGGCGGCGCTTGCGCGGTTCCGTCGCGACCGCGTCGGCTTCGTGTTCCAGTTCTTTCACCTGCTTCCCAACCTGACAGCGCTCGAAAACGTGCTCATCCCGGCGCAGCTGAAGAGCACTACGAGCGCCGAAGCCAGTGGCCGCGAGCTGCTGGATCAGCTTGGGATCGCGGAAGTCGCCGATCGTTACCCGGCCAAGCTGAGCGGAGGCCAGCAGCAGCGCGTGGCGATCGCACGCGCTTTGATCAACAAGCCTTCGCTACTTCTGGCTGACGAGCCGACTGGCGCGCTCGACACCCGGAGCGGTGACCAGGTCATGGAGCTGCTGATGGAGCTGCACCGGAGCGGGCAGACGATCCTGCTGGTGACGCACGACGCGAAGCTCGCCACGCGCTACGCGGCGCGGGTGATCAGCGTCCTCGACGGCAAGATCGTTGACGACGCGAGGCTCGAGACTGCCGAACGCGCGGCCGCGGACGTGATCCGGGTGCGCGGCGAGGAGGCGAGGCCATGATCGCGGTTGTCCGCAAGGCGCTGGCGGACCTTCGCCGCCGCCGCCTCCAGGCGGCCGTCATCTTCCTGACGGTGTTCCTGTCGATGGCTGCGGGCACGATGGCCGTCACGTTGATGTCGCAGACGCGCGACCCGTACCAGGCGGCATTCGACAAGCAGCGGGGCGCCCATCTCCAGATCGCCTACAGCGCCACCACCGACCTGCAGCTGCTGGCCAAAACGCCGGCCACCGTCGGCGCCGCTTCATCTGGAGGTCCATACCCGGTCTCCAACATCCAGTTCAAATTCGGCGACCGGAAGTTTTTCGTCGACGCGATCGGCCGCGACAACCCGGGCGGGCCCGTCGAGGTCCTCAACGTGACGTCCGGGCGCTGGGCGCGTGCCAACGATGAGATCGTCTTGACGCGATCGTTCGCGGAGCTCAACAAGATCTCGGTCGGGGACCGCGTGAAGGTGGTGAGCGTTGCCCAGGCGCCGAGCCTGACGGTGGTCGGCGAGGTGGTCGACATCGACGAGGGAAGCGCAGACCTGAGCAGCCAGCGTGCGTGGGTGACCTCGGCCACGGTGCCGGCGCTGTCGACGCCGGATTCGGCGTTTTACCTGATGGATTACCGGTTCGCCGGCGACCCGACCAGCGCACAGCTTCAGGGTTACATCGAACGCCTTCGGGCAAGCCTTCCACCGGGAAGCATCACCGGTTCGCTCAACTACATCCTCGTCCGCAGCATCTTCAACATCACCAACCAGATCCTCACCGGCGTGCTGAGCGCGTTCAGCGTGTTCGCGCTGGCCGCAACGATCGCGATCGTCGCCACGCTGGTCACCGGAATCGTGATTTCCGCATACCGCGAGATCGGGATCATGAAAGCGATCGGCTTTACGCCGACGCAGGTGGTCGGGGTCTTCGCTCTCCAGATCGTGATCCCGGCGCTGGTCGCTTGCGTGCTGGGGATACCGGTGGGCACGCTCATAAGCCAGCCGCTCCTGGCGAACAGCTCGCACGCCCTGGGACTTTCGTATGAGCCGACGTTCTCCATCGGGCTGGATGTGCTCCTACTCGCATCCGGCGTGCTGGTCGTGGCAATCGCAGCCACAGTGCCGGCTCTGAGGGCAGGTCTCCTGAAGCCGATCGCGGCCATCGCCAAAGCGGCGGCGCCGCGCGGTACCGGCGGCCGGCGGCTGCGGAGCGCTGCCGCGCGCGCACGGCTGCCCAGGCCGGTTGTCCTCGGCATCGGCGACGCGTTCGCGCGGCCGCTCCGGGCCGCCCTGACGCTGATCACCGTCCTCCTCGGAGTCGCAACGGTGGTTGTGGCGATCGGCTTGCCCCGCAGCTTCCTGCTCATCAACAACAGCGAGACCGGCGCCGGCAACTACCAGGTCGTGGTCAATCGAACCGGCGCGTTTGCGGATGCGGACGCCATGCGGATCCTCAACGCGCAGCCGGAGACTGCACGCGTGGTGGCGGTCGGCGGGAAGAATGTGACGATCGCTGGTCTGGCCGACCCGGTCAACACGCAATTGTTCCGGGGCGACTCGTCGCGGCTCGGCTACCTGGTCATCGCTGGGCGTTGGTACTCGGCGCCTGGCGAGGTTATCGCGCCGGCCGGCCTGCTTCACGACGCCCATCTCAAGATCGGCGACAGCTTCACCGGGACCGCCGACGGCCAACCCCTGCAGTTCCGCGTGGTCGGCGAAACCTACGACATCAACAACCTGGGCCATTCGATGTTCATGGACATCGCGACCATGGCGTCCGTCAAGCCTGCAGTGGAGCCGTATCGGTACGCGGTCACATTGGTGCCGGGCGCTGACGTTTCCGCTTACGTGCGGCGGGTCTCAGCGCTGGAGCCGGATCTGCTCGACGTGCACGCGGCCGACAACTCCATCATCGCGCCGGTGAAGATCATCGACACCGTGCTTCTGGTCATCGCCGCGGTGCTGGCGCTGATCGGAGTCGGCGGGGTTTTCAATACGTTGCTTCTCAACACGCGCGAGCGGATCCAGGACACCGCCACCCTGAAAGCGCTGGGCATGAGCCCGCGGCAGGTGATGGTGATGGTGGCGGCATCAGCCGGGCTGCTGGCCCTGGTCGGGGGGTTGATCGCGATGCCGGTGGGCCTCTCGCTACATCACGTGCTCAACGATGTGATCAGTAGCTCCGCGGGCAACGACACTCCGCCTTCGGTCTACGCCGTATTCAATCCGTTGGAGCTGGTGCTGATCCCGCTGCTGGGAGTGGTGGTGGCCGTCGCGGCGGCGCTAATTCCCGGACGCTGGGCGGCGCGCACCAACGTGGTCGAGGTTCTGCATTCGGAATGAACGACCTCGAATGGCGCAGAGTCGGTCGGGCGTCCGCTTGGGCTTATGGCGGCCTCGTAATGGTGGGCGGGGTCCTCGTTACGGTCGTGAGCGTCGGCATCCCGCCGACCGAGCCGGACCTCGCGAAGCACTACAGCTACATACGCGAGATATGGCCCGGACTCTACGTCTCGTTCCTGCTTTTCACGGCTGCGTTTCTGAGCCTGGTTCCTCTCGGGCTTGCGCTGCGGGAATTCTTCGGGCGCAGCGCCCGCAGCGAGCTGCTCTACGCGTCATTCCTTGCGGCCGCGATTCTCGGTGTCATCTGGATGCTGGTCCAGGCCGGCTCGGCTCAGACTGTGGCTCGCGACAGCGCGGGGCTGTCGACGCAGGACCTGAACGTCCTCGGCGCTTCGTCGAGCATCTGGTCGGGCGTGATCAACTGGCTGCAGCGCGGCTTTCTTTTGTTCGCGGGCCTCGGAACTTACTGGACCGGCCGGATTGCCTTGCGGCAGCGCTCGATGCCTCGCGGGCTCAGGTGGGTCAGTCTGCTGATGGCGGTTGTTTTCGCGCTGGGCCTCGCGAGCCTCGTGCCGCGCGATCTCGGCGTTCCGCTGCCGGACTCCGTGGGCTCCCTAGTCATCGCGCTGGGCGGACTACTGGCTCTCATCTGGGCCGCCTGGCTGGGGTGGGAGCTGGGCCGAGTGAGCTGACGGACCGGGTCGGCGGGATGGGCCTGGCGTTACCTCATATGGAGGTGCAGCCCAGATGACCAATGTCGTGATCGACGTCGTGATCTTGCTCGTGCTCGTCGCCATCGCCGTCTCGACGGCACGCGCATGGCGTGTACGGCCGGTTCGTCCCAATCCGCTACCGGCGGAAACTCGGAGCCGATACGTGGCGGCTTGGGAGCGAATCGAGAAGCGATTCATGGATGCGCCGGAAGACGCGGTACAAGAAGCCGACTCCCTGGTGACCGTGATGCTTGGCGAACAGGGCCATGCGGTGGCCGGCGATCGCTTGCCGCCCAGGCTTCGCGAGGCTCGACGCGAGTTCGCGCGAGGGCAGAAGCGTCACCGGACCGAGGACCTGCGACGGGCGTTGCTCGATTACCGCGCTGCGTTCGTGCACATGATCGGCCCTGAACGTGCGGAGCCATTCGCCGAGGGACGACGAGAGACCGCGTAAACCCTCTTTCAGCCTTCGATGAAGGTGTTGGCCGTCTCCTGGATCCGGCCGGGTGCACGCGCGGACAGGTAAATGAAAAGGATGACCCCTATCGCCAGCCAGGCGATCACCACCCAGGGTGCCGCGTTGGCCGGCGCGGTCAGGCCCGCGATCCCAAGGCCGCCGAAGTCGATGCCGAAGGCGGCTAAGAGAACTGGGACGAAGATCAAGATGCCGAGGATCGGGACGATCACGTTGAAGAACGGGTTGAGCTCGTCACGATGCTCGCGCACATAGAAGACGAGGTTGCTCAGATTGGTCAGGATGTAGATGAGGACGATGACGATCGTCGCGACCGTGCCGAGAAGGGCGAAGGCGTTGAGCGGCCCGCTCAGCGCGAATCCCAGAATCAAAGCGACCGCTATGCCGAGTGCGCCCTGCACGTGCACGGCGACGTATGGAGTCTTGTAGCGCGGATGCACCTGGGCTAAAGCCCGCGGTAGGATGCCCACGCGGCCGAGCGCGTAGCCGACCCTGGTCGCGGCGTTGGCGCCGGCGTTGGAGTTGGCGAAAGCGCTGTTGATGATGGCAAGCAGCACCAGTATCGACAGCGGACCCCATACCTTCGAGGCGAGCCCGTCCCACGGGTCTCCGCCGTTGAAGGCGAAGAAGCCGTTGGTCGGATCGGCTGCGACATTGGGGCCGAAGTAGACCATCGCCCCGTAGTAGCAGACGAGGTAGAAGAGGCCGATGAGCACGCAAGACAGGATCACGGCGCGGGGCAGAGTACGGCGCGGGTCTTTTGTCTCCTCGGCCAGCGGCACTGAGGCCTCGAAGCCGATGAAGGCCAGCACCGTGTACACCATGCCGGCGAAAACCGAGCCCAGTCCATGTGCGTTGCCCGTATTGGGACTGAACACGCTCAGCGTGTTGTGGGATCCGGCGGCGACGATCAGCGTGATGGCGAGGGCGAGGAAGACGACGATCTCGAAGGCGCCCATCGCGACTCCCGCCTCGGTGGAGATGCGCACGCCCCGGTAGACGAGGAACCAAACCCCAATGCCGGCGGCCGCCGCAAACGGCGCCCAGAGCCACGTTGGAGTGTTGAAGTGGTTTGTGAGGAACACGCCGATAACGTTTCCGAAGATCAGGTAGAGAAGCGGCGCCACAAGCGGCTCGGCGAGCATGAAACCCCAGGCCACGAAGAAGCCGGCTGTCGGGTGGAGGCCACGCGCGCTGTATGTGTAGAGCCCGCCTGCCGAGGGCAGGTGGCGAGCCAGCTGGCCAATGCTGATCGCGACCAGGAGGCAGGCGACCAGGGCCAGGAGGACTGCCAGTGGTGTGGCCCCGCCGGCGTAGGTGACCGCGAAGATGATCGAAAACGCCACAGCGGCAGCCGGGGCCATGTGGGTGATGGACTGGAAGAGGACCGGGGCGAGGCCAATCGCGTCCTTCTGAAGAGTGCCCGCCTGCTGAGAACCACTAGCCATGTGACCCCCTCCTGTGGCGGCTGCCGAAGTTCAGCGAATCGTAAGGTGAGTTTGCCTTGAGTGGCGCGTCAAATAATCCGTCTCAAATGGTGACGGTGGCGGACGTGCGGCGGTTTGCGATGACGCTGCCGCGTACCACCGAGGCGCTCGTGGGCGGTCGCGTCAAGTTTCGCGTGGGGCGCATCGTCTATGTGTCGTTCTCTCGAGACCAGACCGTGATGGGATTCGGATTTCCGAAGGAGCAGCGGAACTGGCTCATCGGCGGGTCGCCCGACAAGTTCATGCTGCCGGAGAAGGGTGACCTCCGGTACCACTGGGTGCTCGTCCGGATGGATGCGATCGACGAAACGGAGATGCGTGAGCTCGTGCTCGATGCGTGGCGGATGTGCGTGCCCAAGCGGGTCGCGGCCGTGTATGACGAAGTGGCCGACCTGAGTTCCCACAATTAGTGCCTGGGGAGGAGAATCGCGAAATGAAACCAACACTCGACTATCTCCTGGTGGAAGACGCGCTACCGGCCGCGATCATCACTCTCAACCGGCCGCAGCAGCTGAACCCTCTTTCCACCGCACTGATGAAAGAGCTGACCTCGGAGCTCGAGCGGCAGAGCCAGCGGCCCGAGGTGCGCGCCATCGTGTTGAAAGGAGCCGGTCGGGCGTTTTCGGCGGGGCACGACCTCAAGGAGATGATGGATCGGAGCCTGGATGAGGAGCGCGACATCTTCGCTGTCTGCAACAGGCTGATGGCCACGGTGCAGGCGGTCCCGGTTCCGGTGATCGCTGCGCCACATGGGATCGCCACCGCTGCGGGATGCCAGCTCGTCGCCACCTGCGACCTCGCGATCGCAAGCGATGACTGTCGCTTTGCGACTTCGGGGGTTCGATATGGATTGTTCTGCTCGACACCTGGCGTGGCGGTGGCCCGCAACGTGGGCCGCAAGAACGCTCTCGAGATGCTCCTGACAGGGCGATTTGTAGACGCTTCGACTGCTGAAAGATGGGGTCTGATCAACCGCGCGGTGCCGCTCGAGCGGCTCGATGTGGAGGTCATGGCTCTGGTTGAAGAGCTCGCTCAGCTCAGCCGTTATGCCTTGGCCATCGGCAAGGAGGGCTTCTACCGGCAGGTGGAAGAGAAACAGAGCGAGGCTTACCGATTGATGGCGGAGGCGATCGCGTGCAACGCGATCGCGCCTGACGGTCGGGAAGGGATGGCCGCCTTCGCTGAGAAGCGAGCGCCGGTCTGGGAGAAGATCTAGGTCACGCGCTATCAGACGTGCGAGCCCTTAAGTGACACAATGGCCCTCGGAGACCCCCCACGAAGCCGCTTGCGGACGAGGCCCGTTCGGCGAGCGTTGGCGCGCGTCCCGCCCGGCCTCTGACCCGGCGCGAGCAGGAAGTCGCCACTCTCGTCGCGGACGGCTTGACTAATCGGGAGATTGCGCAAAAGCTCTTCATCAGCGCGCGCACGTCCGAGTACCACGTCGAACAGATCCGCAACAAGCTCGGCTTTCATACTCGGAGTCAGATCGCTGCCTGGGCCGCGGCCGCGAATGGGAACGCGGCGCCTGCGACCCGCCCGATGGCGGCCGGGGCGGCATCACGTCTCGAACCAAGGGCGAGGGCGAACCGGATGGTCGCGCTTGGCTTGCTGGGGGCGCTGGTGGCGACCGTGGGTGGTGCAATGTATCTCATCACCCGTCCGGCGTCCCAAGGCCCGAATGCTCTCGAGACTGTGGTCCAACTGGACGCGAACAATGGACGGGTCCTTGCCACCGTGCCGAACGACACCCATGGCAGCGCACTCGCCACCGGCGACGGGTCGGTTTGGGAAATCAGCTACGGCGACGGCACGCTCCTGAAGATCGACAACACAACACGGGCTGTCGTCGGGCACTTTCGAGTCCCTGGCAATGCTCCGCCGGTCGGAGTCGCCGTGGGCCCGGAGGCGGTATGGGTCACCACGGCGTTTGGGGAGGAGTCGTTGGAGCGGTTCGATCCGAAGACCGGCCGTTGGCAACCGCCAACTCGCCTCGCCAGCGGCCTGGAAGGCGTTGCGTATGGGATGGGCGCTGTCTGGGTCGCAGACAAAGACGACGACCTTGTCTTTCGGGTCGACCCAGCGACAGACATCGTGACCGCACGTATTCCCGTCGGCGAAGGGCCCGAGGGGATTGCGGTGGGCGCTGGAGCAGTTTGGGTCGCCAATGCGGTCGGCAAAAGCGTTTCCCGAATCGATACTGGGTCGGCGACGGTTACGGCAACCATCGGACTGACGAGCGTGCCGAGCGCCATTGCGGGCGGTGAGAATGCCGTCTGGGTCGTTAGCGAAGCGGGCAATCGATTGATCCGAATCGACCCAGCCACGGACGCGGAGGACGGGGTCGATTTCGGAATCGGTCCGTCAGCGGTCGCCGCGCGTGGTCAATCGGTCTGGGTGGCCGAGGGCGCCTCGGGACATGTTTCACGTATCGACGCTGAGAGCCTCAAGGCCCTGGCCACTATGTCTGTCGCCGGAACCGTGGATGGCATTGCCACAGATGGCCATTCGGTCTGGCTGACCAGCCATGTGTTGAGCGATCCTCCGGCGGCAGAATCAGCATTGCCACGGGGCGGCACCCTGCGCGTGGCAGTGCCGATCTGGGAACCCTCTGAGCTGGCCAGCTCAACGGCGAAAGACGATGCGCTGGATCCACAGGTTAGTGGTGGCACGCTCGATTCCAGCGAGATCCTGCGGTGCTGTCTGGTCCGAACCCTGACCTCCCACGTCGGCATGAACTATCGCGAGGGCGGCGCCGTGCTTCGACCGGACCTTGCGTTGGGGTTGCCGAATCAGTCCGCGGACGGCCTCACGTGGACATTTCGGATCCGGCCCGG
>Ga0209802_1001112_pt1 | contig 20397 bp, 27 predicted proteins | sample GraSoiAngelo_129_FD_185886 | JGI IMG/M metagenome (GOLD analysis project Ga0209802, IMG submission 185886) | Grasslands soil microbial communities from the Angelo Coastal Reserve, California, USA - 14_0927_12_40cm (SPAdes) (version 2) | ecosystem: Environmental > Terrestrial > Soil > Grasslands ... | reverse complement strand
CGATGAATCTGTGTCTACGTCGTTCATCGCGCCCACGAAGAGTGCCGTCGTTGCCTCGATAGTCTTTCTCAGCGTCGCAATGCCGGTCATGGCGAACGCCCAGCCGTTGTCTCCATTGGCGGACCTCACGCCGGGCCCTGTGTGTCCACTCGGTCGAGTGGCGATGGTGCGGGGCAGCGATTCTGAGGCGAGCGAAGGCGGGGGATTCTATGCGACGCGGAAGAACGGCATTCACGGAGCCGTGGATCTGAATGGTTGGGTGGGTGAACCCGTTTTCGCTGTCGCGACTGGGAAGGTGGTCGTGGCGGCGCGCAGCGATTGGGGGAAACTCGGCCGAACAGTAGTCCTCGACCACCGAGACGGCGGGTACACCATCTACGGCCACCTGCATACGGTCGAGGTGAACGCGAATAGCAATATCGCCGCGGGCGATATGATCGGCACGATCGGCTACTCCGGAAACGCCGCGAACCTACAAACGAAGAACCTGCCGCCGCATCTACACTTCGGCTATATTCGGGCACCCGTGGGCATAGATGGGAAGGCCGCACCGCTCGCGAGAATCAAGGACTCTGGCGACGGTCTTCGAACCTATTCCGCGAAAGACGCCATCCGGGCGGATCTGGCGGGCATTCTTCATCCAATCCGAGCCGTCGGTTTCCTCAAGTGCTGGGAGGATCCGCCACCCGCTGCACTGCCTTCAAGGCCGTCCAGTCTGACGATGCCGCGATGAGCCGGAATTGAGCGGGATGGCGCGTGGGATGCCGCAGCATCCTTTGTTTCTTGGCTGGAACTGATCCGTCGCAACGTCGAGGGTTTTCCGAGACTCAGCACCTGCTTTTGCGGCCCTGGCGCGAAGAAGACGGCGTCGAACTTCAGCGCCTCTTTAGTGATCCCGCCGTCAGGGGAGGGCGAAACCTGCCGCCCGACCGAATCGCGAGGCTCGCCGAAGCCAGCTTGCGCCAATGGCGTGTAAACGGGTTCGGCCCATGGGCGGCTATCGACAGGGCGACCGGTTGCTGGATCGGCAAGATTGGTCTCGATGAGCTCGAAGACTGGCCGGATGTGGACAAGATCGAAGTCGGTTTCGAGCTGCACCAGGCATGGTGGGGTCGCGGCCTCGCCACCGAAGGAGCCCTGGCGGCGCTGAGCTTCGGCTTTGAGCAGCATGGCCTTGAACGCATAATCAGCGTCACCGCCGCGTCTCACGCCGCAGCTCGCCGAGTGATGGAGAAAGCGGGGCTGACACACCGAGGCACACGCTACTGGATGAATCCTGAAGTTCCGGTCGTGTGGTATGCCCTCGACCGAACTGTGTGGCGAGCAACGAGGTCGTGAGGCTCGCTTTGGCACTCCACGTTGATATCATTTGCACCTCGGGCACTCCGGGTGCCGAAGAGAAGATGACGAAGCGAGTCCTGATCGTCGATGACCAGCCACGCGTGCTCGACGTGCTGCGGGAGATCCTCGTATCCTTCAAGCACGGGTACGCGTATGAGATCACGACCGCACATTCTGTCGCCGACACGCTCGCCATCCTTCGAGGTGAGCGCTTTGACCTCATTCTGCTTGACATGGTCATGCCCGGAATAGGCGATCCCTTGCTCAGGAGACAGGGCCTCGATCTGCTGAAGCGCGTCCGCGACCTTGGCGTGAATGCGCCGGTCCTCATGATGAGCGGAGACTGGGACAGCCAAAGGGAGGCCGATGCGCTGGTCGAAGGGGCAGCTGGCTTTCTCCACAAGCCGTTCGATGTGCGCGAACTGGACCATCTCGTTGCCCACACCATCGCGTCCGCGACCTAAGGGTACGCGTCGCCGACGCTCTGTAAGGCGCGCAACCCCGCGTCTACGATAGCCGATGCGTCGGTCGGCGGCACTACGCCTCCGCTGCTGTAGGTGTAATAGTGGGGCACCGCGCCGTCGTCGAGCCGCGCGAGCAGCGGCGACCCGCCTTCACCGATCAGCATCAGCACACGGCGGGTCGGGCAGGTGTTGGGGACGCACCCGGTGACCGCGACGTAATCTTTCCCCGCGACACTGACCATCCGCAGCGGTCCCCCCTTTTCGAAGAACGCCGCCGCACCCGAAGCGACCTGCCCGCGCCCCTGTGAACTAGGCATCCAGTCCGCTCCGAAGAGACTGGCAATCTTGTCTCCTAGCTCCGGACTCCGGATCACCTCGCTGACCGTCCGACCGTAGGCGAGCGCACGCGCGTCAGCGGGCAGCACCTGGGCTGGCAGCGTAGCCGACGAGCCCGGCGCAGGCGGGATCGTGCATGCAGTGGCGGACAGGACAGCTACCGCACTGAGCCATCCATTGAGCGGCAAGCGGCGCATACGACCCTCCTCCGTCCCACTATTTTCAACGCCTTGGTTCAACGCGCTAGCGAGCCCCGTGGAGGAGCATATCGAGGGACTGGACGGTGGCCACGCTCCTGCGGGCATCGCCCCCGATGGCAGGAGAGGCCGGTGATGGGCCTGCTTGATGCGTGGGCGTCCAGCCCGGCTTAGTTTACTTCACAAACTTCCAACCGCAACTAACCCGCCCGTCGTCCTGAAGATTTCTCGCCCTCCCGACACGGGCGCTCGGCCTTCACGTCGCTCATTCAACTTCAGCTAAGAAAGACCCGGATGCCGCAGCATCCCGCTCGGCGTCACGCCCCCGCCGCAACGCGATCCGCAGCCCGAACGGCCCAGTTTCAGCCGGCGGCGCGAGCGCGGCGTTTCTTCTGCTTCTTCTTGAAGGCGGCGCGTTTGCGCGCGGTCTTCCTGCGATTCTTCTCGCGCATGGCCATTCTCCTATCGGCTGGAAGAGTTGGGGCAGTGCTCGGCGACGTCCGTCGATCATAGACCGCCCGTGCCATGGCGCACAACCGCCCGATTAGTGACCCGCGCTCCAAGCGGGCTTGGCGAGTCCACTTGACGGGCCTCCCATGCGGGCCGTAGGTTCCCTGCCAAATGCAGTGGTGGTTGGGCCACACCCGGCCCGTGAGGGTTCTTCTGATTGCAGCCGTGGCGAGTGGCTGCGCCACCCCCGTCGCCTTGTGGCGGCCAGTCCCACCGCCTGAGCCATCGATTGTGCAGACCGGATCTGACCGGCTGCGAGACCGTTCCGCGCAACCACCTCCTTCGGAAATTCGCGGCCGAGACCGGCCAGCCGCGGAAACGCCAACGAGCATCCCTGCACCACCCGGTACGAGAGAGCCGCCGCAGCCACAACAGCCTGTGCGGCCTTTGGAAGCACCGCAGCCCTCGCCTCCGGACGAACCTGACCCCCGAGCCGTGATCGACTGGCTCCTAAAGGAAAGGAGGTAGCCACCGAGGTGCTTCCTCTGCGAGTCCGCAGATGGTAGGCTGCGGCTGACTTGGTAGTCGGCCCGCTCGCGAGTGGAGGGTAACCATGCGTCGAATCGTGACGGTTCTTCTTATCGCCGTCTTTCTCGTCGCTAGCACGGCGCCCGCAACTCACGCCGGAGGTCATGGTCATGGGCTGGGAAGAGGAGTGATCGGCCTGGCCGCGTTCGCGATCTTCGCGCCGTTCATCATCGTGGGCGAAGTCCTGGCCCACACCGTTCCCAGGGTTGTTGTCGCGCCAGCCCCCGTCTACTACTCACCCGCACCTGTCTACCAGGCGCCTCCCGTCAACTACTCGGCCCCGCCTGTCTACTCGGCGCCGTCGACTTATGCCCACCAGGCCTATGCCGCGCCGGCATCGACGCAGCCTAGGGTTATCCAGTATCCGCACGGGCGATACGTGCTCGAAGGCGATGGCGCAGTCACGCCTTACAAATGGGTGTGGATTCCGAATCCGCCGATTCCCTCGCCGCCCGTCGGGCCCCCGCCCGCTCCACCGGCCTAACGCTGACGACGGGATTGCTGTAAGGGGGCGCGGATCGTCCGCCGACCTGGCGAGTGCGCGCAGGGCACCATGAACTGTAGGACGGAGGACAAGGGTTGTCGGAGCTGTGAGTTGCGTGGGCGCTGGAGATCTTCGTAAATGAATCAACCGCAGCGCTCGGGGAGGGCGAGCCGGGATGGCTAGGGAGCCGCCCGAGAAGAAGAAGCCCGGTCCAGCCGCGCCTTCATCATCGCGAAGCGAATGTCGACGTGCGTCAGACACAGCCAGGCACCATTCAGGCCGACAACTCCTTCCTCCTGACAGCCCAGTTCGACGCAGCGGGTGGTGTCGGGGATCATCGGATTTACCACGCGCCTCACCACGGCCCAGCCGGATGATTGAAGTTCCCCAGTTACGTCACGATGGCGCCGCTCCATGTGGCGTCTCTCGGTTGGCAGTGGCCTCTGGGTTCGGCGCCGTTCATGCCCTCGACGGTCGAGGATCACCCCCACGTCACTATGCTCGTCGGCGAATACATGCTTGATGTACATGTATGTCTTCGGCGCGGTGCGCGACACGATGAAGGCCAAGTCTGCCATGATCGCCTCCGCCGGGATTCCAGACGCTGACTTATTCAGGCCTGTGATTCACTTCAAGACGAACGCCCGGGCGACGCCGGCTACTCGACGCAGCGCAGTGGGAGGCTGCGTGGTCAGAAGACTCCGCGACCAGAGAGCCGGAAGGCGTATACGACGAATCCCGAGAGAGCGGTGGGCACACCATAGCGCTGACGCATGCGCTTCTGGGTGACCTGATGGAGATCCATTCGGTGACACCTGATGCCCACCCGTAGCCCAGAGGAGTGAATCGAACAATAGGGTGATTCCCCGGAATGCTCGACCGACATTCACTGAACACGGCAACTACACGACATATATAACAACTATAGCGACGTGTAACAACTAGCCCGCGTCCGAAGGCGTGATCCAGCGCTCAGATACCACACCGCATCGGCAGGCAACCGTCAGCAGATAACGATTCCAAGCGGGCGGCGTGGCGTTGGCGAACAGGGCGGCGACTTCATCCCTAAACGGCCGTCCCCAAGCGGAGCGTAGGTACAGGACTGTAGGCGTCTAGGAACCGGGTGGGCCTCCCGGACTTCAAAATCCCATAAGGTGGATCGCCGATCTACCGTCCCCACCGCCGGATCGGGTGTGCGCTATGTCGCGGTGAATTGCACGCCGTGCCGGGCCGTTGGCGACAGCGGCCGTGATAGTGGCGAGTTGTCGCCCTCGCTCGCGAACTTACGACCGTGGGAGAGGCCGGATCGTCCGCTCGGCACGTTTCCGCAGTTCCTTCGCGATCGTCTGCGTCCCGAATCCGCTGACCACGAGGCGCTCGGCCTCGTGGAGAGCATCGTGCTGGGCGGATCGGATCTCGCCCTCGATGATGTCGATCGCGAGATCCTTCCGCTTGCGGCTGATCAGCGCCGCGATGCGGTACCACACGCGCGATGCGCGCTCACGGGGGTCCGTCGCGATCGGCTTCGGGCCTAGCGGCCGCGCCGACTCGTCCGTGGACCGGTTCGTCGAGTCCGTGAGCGATAGCAAATCAGGATCGCCTTCGGCCAGCGGTTTGGGCGCCAGCATTGAGTTTTTCAAGCCATGTTCTTCAACCCATGATGGTCAGCAACCGCTGGTGCGACACTCCAGCGTCAGCGGCGTGGTCCGTCGCGCCGAGGCGGTTAGAATTCACCGCGATCTCGTCGTGATCCGGGCTCGAGGCCAGCTTGAAGATCGCGAACGCCGGCTGAGACAGCGCCTCCGCCCCGTCGTAGCGTCCCTGGCTACCGAGGAGTGCTGAGTGCGCCGCCGTGTCGGCCGCGCTCTCAGGACAGGGCGCCGCTTCGGCCGACGCCGGGAAGAGAGCGGCCAAAGCCAACGCGGCACCGAGCACTACAATGGTCGGCATGGTCCTGGTCGTCATGACGTCTCCTCCTCCACGAAACGTTGAATCAGCTCGAGGGCAAAGGCGGTGCCATGCCACTTGTGGGTCCGGGATCGGCGACTTTTCGAGGGCTTGCTTGGTCACGAGGCGAAGACTAGAGCGGCACCTCCGGGCGGTCCGCCCGATGAGGTCGGCGTTCTGCCCGTTCCGTGCGAGGCCCTGCCTGGTCACGAGAATCGACGCCCTTAGGCCTTGGGCCACCGCCCGGATTACGATGTTCAGCGGAATGGCTCAGTGACAGACGGGCAGATCCGGATCCTCGTCGTTGACGACGATCCTGCGCTCCTCGACACGATCCGCGAATACCTCGAGAGCCCTGGGAACCGCTACGTCGTCGAGACGGCAACACGAGGGGGCGAAGCGCTGAAGCTGGTCGCGCGCGCCCGTCCGCACGTGGTGATCCTGGACGTCGAGATGCCAGGGATGACCGGCGTCGAGGTGCTCGCGTCCCTCCGGGCTCTGGACCCTACCATTCCGGTCATTATGCTGACGGCGAACACGGACGGCTCCGTGGCCGCCGAGACGCTGAAGCTGGGGGCCGTTTCCTACGCCCCAAAGCCACTCGACGTTCGGTATCTCGATCACCTCGTTGCGACGTTCGCGACGAAACCCCGCAAGGGCTCAAGCGCCTGAGGAAGCCTGCGGCACCCCATGTCTTGTCCGTTTAGAGTCGGAGGTCCACGGGGGTGCGCGCGAGCTCGAGGAGTTCCTCGTGGAGATCGGGATGGGCGCTAGCAACGAGCGAATCTGAGCGGATGGTCCAGGGGCGGCCGTCGATATCGGATAGAGTGCCGCCGGCTTCAGTGACGAGAAGGCTGCCTGCTCCAGCGTGGATGGCCGAGACCCAAAAGACGATGTAGGCCGAGATCCGGCCGGCGGCCAGATAAGGCGAGGCCAATGTGGTTCCCAGCGAACGAAAGTCCCAGCGATCTGCGCGGATGGCCGCGGCAATGAACTGCGCGGCTCGCTCGCGGCGATTGCCCTTCGACTGGCCGTCTTCGATGACAATCGTCCGGCTCTCCTGGCTGGTGGTCAGCCGGTGTCGCGCGCCGTCTTTCAGGCTCCACGCCCCTCGGCCCCGCTCCGCAATATGGATCTCGCCTGTTGACGGATCGCCGACGACGGCGAGAGTGACCTCTTTGCCCTCCACGAGCGCCACGTTCACGCAATACAGCGGGATTCCGGACGCGAGGTTCCGAGTGCCGCAGATGGGATCAATGAGCCAGTGCGGCGAGTCATCGGCCGCCTCGCCACCACGCTCCTCGCCTATCACCGAGAAGGCCAACGCGTCGGTCACAATGCCTCGAACGGTGTCCTCCACGGCGACATCCACCACCGTCACGAGATCGCGGCCGCCTTTGGCGGTGATGTCTTCAGTGCTGACGCCAGGCTGCGCGATAGTGAGCGCTCGCGTCACCGCTTCAATCGCCACGAGAGTCTCGGGGCGGAACTGAGCGGCAGGATCGGTCATCGAGTGCGCTCCTTGGAGCGTCCTGCCCGTTTCACGCTCGCCTTCTCACGCTGCATCGCGCGCAGGACGCGGTTATTCGGAGCCAAGGATGCCAGAGCCGTGCATCGCATTAGAGCAGATACCGCCGCAGCTGGTGCGCCGGCGTCAGATACCTCGCCACCGCCAGCCGCACGAACAGCAGTGACCCCAGCGTGGTGGCCACCGCCAGCATGAACACCACCACGATCTGATAGCGGATAGCCGTCAGCGGCGATGCCCCTGCCAGGATCTGTCCCGTCATCATCCCCGGGAGCTGGACGACGCCGACGGTCATCATCCCGTTCACCGTCGGGATCATCGATGCGCGCAGCGCCGCCCGCACCAGCGGTTGCACTGCCTCCAGCCCCGAGAAGCCGAGCGCCAGGCGCGCCTCGACCTCATCGCGGCGGGCGAACAGGTCCGACTGCAGCCGGTCGCCCGCCAGGGCTGCGCTGGTCATGGAGTTCCCCAGGATCATCCCGGCGATCGGGATCAGGTACTGCGGCTCCCACCACGGTCGTGGCTGCACCACAATCCCGATCACGTACGTTATCGTCGCGGCGGTCGAGATGGTGAGCGCGGCGGCTGCGATCCAGTAGACGCCGGGGATGGGCTTGGCCAGGCGGGAGACAGCGGCGTGGGTGGCGATAGCGGCCATCACGACAAGGATCGCCAACACCCAGTACCAGCGGGCGGCGCTGAAGACGGCGGCGAGGATGAGGCCGACGAGATAGAGCTGGACGATCGTGCGGATCGTGCCGATCAGCAGGTCGCGCTCGAGGCCGAGGCGCTGGCGCAGCGAGACGGTGGCGATCACGATCACCAGTAGCAAGGCAAAAACGACCTGCCACCAGGAGAGATCGATGATGCCGAAGCCGCCCGTCGTCACGGATGGGTGCCAGAGAGGAAGGCCTGGAGGCGGTTGTCGATGACGCCGGCGCCATGGACGGGCTCGTAGGCCTGCACGCGACCTTTCACCAGGTAGAGGAGCGCGCCGCCAAGCCGCCGCACCAGCTCGGGCGCGTGGGTGACCGCCACGATGCTAAGGCCGCGGCTCTCGCGCAGGCTGCAGATGGTCTGCACGACTAGCGTGGCGTTGGGCGGATCGAGGGCGGACGTTGGCTCATCCAGCAGCAGCGCCTGTGGATCGCGCAGCAGCGCACGGGCGATCGTGACTCGCTGCTTCTCTCCGCCAGAGAGCATGGCGGCGTCACGCTCCAGCAGCGCGGCCTCCAGGCCGACTTCGCTCAGCGTCTCGCGCAGGCGGCTTTCCGAGACGTCCAGCGTGACGGCTGGCGCGTGCACCATCAAGTTCTCGCGCACAGTGCCCTCGAACAGTACGGGCGCCTGCAGCACGAGGGCAGCGCGGCGGCGGAGCTCGCGGGGGTCGAGCTCGGTGATGGGGCGGCCGTCGAAGCGCACGACGCCGTCAGTCGGTTCCTCCAGGCGGTTGAGACAGCGGAGGAGCGACGACTTGCCGGAGCCCGACGGCCCCACGAGCGTCAGCGCTCCGCCGCGCACAACCTCCACCGAGACGTCGGTGAGGATCTGGGCGAGCGGCTGGCCGCGCCGGCCGGGATAGGCCAGAGAGAGATGCTCGACCCTGAAGATTGGCTCAGAGCTGCTCGTCACGCCAGCGACCCATGCGGTTGCACTGTACCTGCCACCCCGTTAGCGTCATCATGCGGCGCCGAGTATCGCGCACGCCGCCCTCTGGACGGCCCGCCAAAGGCGTCTGCTCCCAGCCGGTGCCCGTCGCGCTCGTGGGGAAATGCTCCATCCCGGCTACGTAGAAAGTCGCTCACCAGCCGAGCGGTGCATTCCCACCGAGCCAGCTTGGCGTCGGAGCGGTCACGTCCACGGCGCTGGTCGAGCACGCGCTACTCGATGACCTGATCGGCCCGAATCAGTAGGCCACGCGGGATAGTCAGTCCGATCGCCTTAGCAGTCCTGAGGTTGATCACCGGTTCGAATCTCGTCGGTTGCTCGATGGGCAGGTCGTCGGACTTGGCGCCCTTGACGATCCGGTCCACGTAGCTCCCGACGCGCCGGTAGAGATCCGCTTGATGTGCCCAGTAGGACATAAGGCCACCGGCGTCTACATATCCCCTCACGCCGTACATGGCGGGCAGACGGCGTTTGGCCGCGAGGTCTGCAAGTCGGATTCGATGAAAGAACGTCATCGGGTCTGATAGGACCAGGACGGCTCCGGCCCGTTCCCTAGTCATCGTCGCGAACGCATTGTCCAACTCCTCGGGACCTCGCACCGCCACGATTTGAAGCTGTACCGCTAATGATCGGGCGGCAGCCTCGGCACCCTTTATGGCGAGTGAGTGCCACGGATTACTTGGATTCGACAAGACGGCGATTCGCACGACCCGAGGAACCGTCTCCTTAAGCAGCCCGAGCTGTTTGATGCTCAAGTCCGCACTCAGGGTGGTGGTGCCAGTGACGTTCCCGCCCGGTCGCCCGAGGCTGACGACAAGGCCCAGCTGAACCGGATCAGGAGTGTTCACCATGACGATCGGGATCGATGTCGTCGCACTCTTGGCGGCAAACGTGGCCGCCGGGTTGGACGCGACGATCACGTCAATCTTGAGGCGCACAAGTTCCGCTGCGAGTTCACCGAACCGCTCGGTCTTCCCTTCTGCATCGCGCGACTCGATGACAAGGTTAAGCCCTTGTTTCGCCGCCATCTAATTCGCCGGCTTGAGGAATTTCTCGATTTCCTGCTGCGCGGCGGCGGCAGCCTGGGGATCATAGCCAATCGTGCCGAAGCGATATGTCATCTTGGCGGGTAACTCAGAAACGTCGAAGGCATGCTGTGCTCCTGAATACAGGACGATCTTCACTGCGTTTGGTGTGGCACTGCTCTTTACGAGTTCTTCGCACGCGTCCCCTGGGGCGACATCATCGGCACCGGCAAGGAGCATCAGAACCGGCGTGGCGTTCTTCCAGGGTCGGATCCCCCGACAAACGGGATAGTAGACGATAGCTCGAGAGAAGCTCAATTGGTCTTGGCGATGCTCTGCTAGAGCAGTGAGCACGGCACCGCCCCCATACGACCAGCCAAGTGCACTGATACGTGCGGGATCAACGAATGGTTGAGACTTGAGCCACGTGGCTGCGGCGACTACGTCTTTGCCGGCGTCACTAAGGCTAATCCGGCCACTGACGCAGCTTGTTAGACCACGCCGGCCGAGATAATCGGCGAAAAGGACTAAATACCCCTGGGCCCGCAGTTGTTCGGCTGCTCGCTCGTATGCTTTCGGAGCAACTGACGGAGCGAAGCCGCTGCATTCGGACGCGAACACAACCCCCGGGTGTGGTCCTGCCCCATGTGGTTGGAATGTCCGGTACTCAAGTGTCTGAGCGCGCGCAAGGTCGTTCCCCCCAAGCACGACCGCACCTATTGCTAGAATGGCGAGAATTAAACGTAGAATCATGAGCGTGCTCCTCTGGCGAGTGCCGTTGCATCTACTGGCGATCTTGCTCCCTCACTCGATCATCTGATCCGCCCGCTGTTGCAGGGGCTGGGGGATCGTCAACCCCAGTACCTTCGCGGTCTTTAGATTGATCACCAACTCGAATTTCGTCGGCTGCTCTACAGGGAGGTCGGCCGGCTTGGCCCCCTTGAGGATCTTGTCCACGTAGGTCGCGGCGCGTCGGAACAAATCAGCAACGTTCAATCCATAAGACATAAGGCCCCCGGCATCGACGAACTCCCTCCATGGGTACACTGCCGGCAGCCGGTTCTTCGCGGCCAGGTCCACGAGGCGTCTTCGCTCGCTGATGAACATATTGCTTGGCAACACAGTCAGCGCACCCGCGCGCGCCCTGGTCATCTCCGAGAAGGCCCTGTCGAAGTTCTCCGGCCCTCGCGCCTCAACGAATTGAAGCCGTACCCCCAGCGCCCGTGCCGCGACTTCTGCTGCCTTCAGCATCTCCTTTTCCGTGGGTTCTCCTTGGCCACCTGGCTGCCAGAGGGCAGCGACCCGACTGACCGCCGGAACGGCGAGCTTGAGCTGTTCCAGACACTTGCCGACTAGCTCCGGAGAGAAGAAGGACAACCCCGTGACATTGCCGCCCGGCCGCGCAAGGCTGGTGACGAGCCCGCTCGTCACCGGGATAGCAACAGAGACGATGGGGAGGGTCCTGGTCGCTTGCTTGGCGGCCTGGGCGGCGACCGTGCTTGGGGCCACGATAACATCAACTTTGAGCGCAACCAGTTCGGCCGCGAGGGCGGGGAGCTGCTCGGACTTCCCCTCGGCAGATCGGTATTCGATGACGAGGTTGCGCCCCTCGATGTAACCGAGGTCACGCAGTTCCTGGAGGAAGGCCTCTCGGAGGTGGGGGGAAGCGGCTTGGTCGATCGCCAGGTAGCCTATTCGAGCGATCTTGGCCGTCGGTTGCGCTTCGAGTGCGAGCGGCGCAAGAGTCAGGTTGAGAACGAAAACGATCGCGAGCTCGATCAGCCGCATGGGCACCTCGGTGCGGGATGGCTGGCGCGGAGTCTAGCCGAACGCCAGGACACGCACCAGGGCCCCGGCCTCAACGAACACCGGGCGCGAGGCCAGCGTGCGCTACAAGCATCGTCAGGCTACGGAGCCGCGTCAGCAATTCCTCGCGCCGCCCGCGGAACGCGGCCAGCGCTTTGGCGGCGTCGTTCCTCAGGTATTGCCGGGCCCGAGTGCCTGGGCCGTACTGAGCGACGCGGGACGGATCAGGCGTTAGTTCGGAGGGCGAAGACGCCCTTCTCACCGAGGCAGCTCTGACAGACTCGGTAGGCTATGGTGACGTCTGCGAACACCCGCTGGCCCACACTGCGTCGGATCTCGTCCGCGGAGAGATTGAGCCTGGCCGCCAGGCATCCCTCGCAATAGTAGCCGTGATGCATGGAGAGAAAGCTCCTGATCGCGGTGTAGTGCGGCATGATGTCTGGCACCCCCGCGGGGATGCTAGCGCACCTTAGTGATTCGAAATATTACGTTATTGTTCGCCGGGTCGAGAACAGACTAGCCTTCGGCTAGGTGCTCAATAGCCCAGGGTCAGTTCAGCGCCGCGACCGCCAAACTTCTTTAACACGCCTTTCGCTCAGGTCGTGGTCCTCTCTTGACCCTAACGAATGGAGTGGCAGATGATGCGGAAGCTGCGATCGCTGCCGGTGTGGCATTTGCTCTGTCAACGGCGCTCGGGCCACTGACGCAGGGAATCTCGCGAGTCGAGATCCTCGGCGGTGCGGGACATGCGGCCCAGGCGCTGCTCGAGAGACCGCTTGGCGACCTCTTCCAATCTTGGCATGTCGGCCTCCTTTCGCCCCCGTGTACGAACGTACGGCGGTTTATCACTGGATGATCTCGTCCGCTCGCACCAAGAGCGACTGGGGAATCGCGAGGCCGAAGGCCTTGGCCGTACTCATGTTGATGACCAGCTCATACTGGCTCGGCGCCTCTACGGGTAGGGTCGCCGGGTGCGCGCCGCGGAGGATCTTATCGACGTAGATGGCGGCACGACGGAACTGCTCGCTGAGGCGGGCCGAGTAGGACATGAGACCGCCGGCCTCGGTGAACTCTCGGAGCGAGTAGATTCCGGGCAGCCGGTACTCGCGGGCCAATAGGGCGACGCGCCGCCGCTCCGTGAACAAGAGGGTGTCTCCCGGCACCAGAATCGCGTCGACGCGATCCTTGGCCATCATCGTGAAAGCGCGCTCCAGGTCGTCGGCGCCCGACACCTCGACGAACTGGATCCGGAGCTGAAAGGCCTGTGCAGCCGCCTCGTATTCTCGCAGGCCCACCGTCGTCGCGGGGCTATGGAGAACCGCCACCCGAGAAGCTCTGGGGAGCGCCTCCTTGAGGAGCTGGACCTGCTTAGCGCGGATCTCAGGGGTGAGTTGCTGGGACAACCCAGTGACGTTGCCCCCGGGGCGGGCCAGGCTGGCGACCAACCCCACCCGCACCGGATCCGTCGCGTTGACCATGACGATCGGGATGGTCGTTGTCGCCCGCTTGGCCGCCAGGGCCGGGGCCTGAGACGAGGCGACGATCACGTCCACCTTTTGCTGCACAAGGTCGGCGGCCATCTTCGTGAAGTGCTCGGGCTTGCCCTCGGCCCAGCGGTACTCGAACACAACGTTTTTCCCCTCCACGTGACCCAGCTCTCGCAGACTATCCGCAAACGCCACCACGATGTGGGAGGCTGCCACCGGGGTCGTAGACATCAGAAGGCCGATGCGGCGAACCTTCTCGGCCGTCTCGCTCTCGGCGGCCATCGGCCACACCGTCGCTGCGCCAGCGCACACCAGGATAAATGCGCGCCGGGTCGTCATTCGATCACCTGATCTGCCCACTGTAGCAGCGTCTGGGGGATCGTCAGCCCGAGCGCCTTTGCGGTCTTCAGGTTGATGACCAGCTCGAACTTCGTTGGCTGCTCCATCGGCAGGTCGGCGGGGTCCGCGCCCTTGAGAATCTTATCAACGCAGGTCGCCGCGCGGCGAAACAGATCGACCACGTTGGTTCCATACGACATCAGGCCCCCAGTGTCCACCCCCTCTCGAAGCGGCCACATGGAGGCCAATCCATTCCGCAACGCGAGTTCGTTGACGCGTCGGCTGTTGCGAGTGAAGAGGGATTCACCCAGGACGACGAACCCTCGTGAATGCCGCTGCTTCATCATCGCGATACACCTTCCCCGCCGGCTGGCCTTCGGCGCCGAGCGGCGTGGCGACGAGACCAAGAGTAAGCGTGAAGAATGCCCGGCGGTTCATCAGCGGATGATCCTGAGTCTCGGCAACGGCAACTACGGCGTGGATCCCGATGTTAGTCGAGGGTCATCTGCAGAGACACAGGTACTAACGCCGGCGAGGCGACTGTCGCGGTAAGCTCCTCTGAATATCTCAAGATTTGGCAGGGGCGATGTCTTCGACAAACGTACTGTTTCATCCCGGCTCGCTTGGACCGCTTCGTTGCGTTTGTACTCACATGCAGCCTCAGTGTCATATGTCGCAATGCGAGTCCATTTGGACAGGGGTGCTTGATCCAAAACCCCGTACGCGAAGTCCGATGTCTCATCGACCGGGGGCTCCAACAGATACCACCGCTTCGCCCCCTCGCCTGCCAGCGAGTCAAATGGTGCGACGAGCGACGCGACTGTCATCCAGAGCGCGAGCCCGATCAGCGGCATGGACACCTGGGTGGAGGATGGCTGGCGTCGTCTCGCAGCCAGGCGACGAAGCGGTCGCGCCCGAATGTTTGCGGGGAGAGCGCACAGCCGTTGATAAGGCACAGTTTTAGTTCGATTCTTACCATGATCCTCGACTAGACTGAGTGGAACGATAGTCTGTCTATCGGCATGCTGCGGGAGTTCGCTATGAGAAGTATGGTTGCTTTCCTCATTCTTTCCTTCGCTCCGGTTGTTCCTTCCCTGCCGGCGCCTGCTCTTGCAGCACCCAACGACTTCCGCGTTGTCTCTGGAACGCTCCTCCACCCGGCGAGACTCGGCCCTGACGCGGCCGTGGCGGTGCTCAAGAGCGACGAGGGGACCGTGTGCTATGCCGACCTCCGCGCGGTTCCCGGCATTCCAGCCCTGGAACGAGGGGCTGCGGTGACCCTGATCGGCTTCGAAGGGTCTCGTTCTGATCAGCTCGTGGCCCAGGTGATCTACCCACCCGAGGTTACGCCTGCGCCGGCGGATGTTCCTTTGGTGCGGTCCCAGCGCATCCACGGCCGCCTTGAATCGCTGGCCGGGGACACGGTGGTGGTCCGGGTGACCGACGGCAAAGCGGTCACGATCTTGCTGCGTGGCATCAGCGCCCAGACACGAGGGCTACTGCAGCGCGGTGACGTGGTGACGGTGTTTGGCCGACCCGGTGACACCGATTTTGTAGTAACCGGCATCATCCAGAGCCAGGACTGACTTCCTGACTGCGCACAATCCTCTGCCTAGCGGCGTAGGGTGGGCGAGCAGCGCACTCGTTTGCACTACGTGTGGCCCATGAACGTTGGGCCGACGGGGACCAAACGACGCTGGAGGAACGATAGATGGACTGGATTAACCTGCAGGGCGCCATCGCTGGGGGAAGTATGGGGAGGCACTTGCGAATCAGGACGCGGTGTAGACTAGCCTTGAGAGTTGGCACGAACGTCGGAGAGCGCAATGATCGAGTGGCCCGCCAATCTTCGAGGGACCGATGACTTTGCCGCCGAGGTCGCCCTCGCGAGGCGAGGTCGTCAGGGCCATCTAGCGAGCGCGGCGAGTTCCTTGTGCCCCCGCCGGTTCACACACCCCCGTCAGCCTACTCGGTTTGACGAGCGGGGATTCCTCGCGATCGACACCTGCCGCTGCGTCCTACCGAGCGGCCACGACAACGGATGCGTATGTGTGCATGCGATGGAACGCCGTGTCCTTCGCGTCGATGCTGACGGGCGCGAGCATTACGCGACTAGACCCTTGGCCAATCGTGGAGGGGCTGGATCGGGTACGCATTCCGTGGGGTAAAACTACCACGCACGGTCGCGCATGATCTGCTGCCCAGGCTCAGACAGATGCGCAGCTAGGGGCGCTCCTGGGCGCAGAGCGTAGGAACCCAAAACGCCCTTTCGCTGGTCGCGAACCCTTCTGCTCCTGCGTGCCGCCACGATCGCGCTGCTTGAGCCGCTGAAACTGGCGCACCGTGAAAGGCATAGCTGCGGCCCCTTCCCGATTGCTGATTCGACGCGCGGGGCGTCGGCGACCACTCCGGCGCGGACCATCTCCTTCCTGCTCATCGTGAAAGTGTCCATGGGGAGACGACATTTTTCATGTCGCCGATGCGTTACGCACCCTTGACCCCCAGGCGGTCCCCGGCTAAGCTCGAGCCACACAGGACGCCGGCCCGACTCCCCAATTTGGAGGCCGCGCGCGATGAAGTGTCCCCGGTGTCAAGAAGAGAATCGCGACGGGGCACAATTCTGCCGAGAATGCGGGGCGACGTTTGGTACCGTCTGCTCCATCTGCGGCGCCAAGGCTGAGGCCAGGAGCAAGTTCTGCGATAGTTGTGGGGCGTCCCTAGCAAGCACGACCGGTCAACTGACCGCCCATCGCCGCTTCGCCTCGCCCGAAAGCTACACCCCCAAGCATCTCGCCGAGAAAATCCTGTCATCGAAGGCAACCCTCGAGGGCGAGCGCAAGCACGTGACGGTGCTCTTCGCCGACATGAAGGGCTCCATGGAGCTGCTCGCCGACCGAGACCCTGAAGACGCCCGCAAGATCCTCGACCCGGTGCTCGAACGGATGATGGAGTCGGTTCATCGCTACGAGGGCACCGTCAATCAGGTCATGGGGGACGGGATCATGGCGCTCTTCGGCGCGCCGCTCGCTCACGAGGACCACGGGATACGCGCCTGCTACGCCGCGCTCCGGATGCAGGAGACGGTGAAACGGTATGCCGAAGAGGCCCAGGGCAGCGCCGGCGTGCCGATCTCTATCCGCGTCGGCGTGAACTCGGGTGAGGTCGTTGTCCGGTCCGTGGGCTCGGATCTCCGATTGGACTACACAGCCGTCGGTCAAACTACCCACCTCGCCGCCCGGATGGAGCAGATGGCCATGCCCGGGTCCATCATGATCACGGCGAACACCGTGGCGTTGGCCGAAGGGTACGTGAGCGTCAGGCCGCTCGGTCCTGTCACCATCAAAGGGCGCGGCGAACCGACCGAGATCTTCGAGCTCATCGGTGCCGGCCTCGCGCGCACGCGGCTTCAGGCCGCGGCCGCGCGAGGACTGACACGGTTCGTCGGTCGCGACGTCGAGCTCACCGCGATCCGCCAGGGCCTCCAACGGGCCCACGTTGGCCACGGCCAGGTGATCGCGCTGGTCGGCGAGCCGGGCTTCGGCAAGTCTAGGATCGTCTGGGAGGTCACCCATTCCCACCGAAGCCAGGACTGTCTCGTGCTCGAGTCCGGCTCGGTGTCCCACGGCAGGGCGGCCCCCAACCTCCCGGTTATCGACCTCCTCAAAGCGTACTTCCAGATCGAGGATCGTGACGACGTGAGGAAGATCCGCGAGAAGGTCACGGGCAGGCTCGTCAGTCTCGATCCCATCCTCTTAGAGACGCTACCCGCCTTCCTCGCGCTGCTCGACGTTCCTGTCGAGGAGCCGGGCTGGGAGGCCCTCGATCCGTCCCAGCGCCGTCGGCAAACCCTGGATGCCGTGAAGCGACTGCTGCTACGTCAAAGCCAGGTCCAGACGCTGCTGCTGGTGTTCGAAGACCTCCACTGGATCGACTCCGAGACCCAGGCGCTCCTCGATGGTCTCGTTGACGGCCTGTCGGCCGCCCGGGTGCTGCTGCTCGTGAATTACCGTCCGGAGTATCAGCATCTGTGGGGCGACCGCACGTACTATACGCAGCTCAGGTTGGACCCCTTGCCGCCCGAGACTGCCGAGCAGTTGCTCGGCGCGCTGCTCGGGGCCGACGCCAGCCTCGATCCGCTCAAGCGCATGTTGATCGCGCGGGCGGAAGGCAACCCGTTTTTCCTGGAGGAGAGCGTACGGGCGGTCGTCGAGACCGGGTGCCTGCTCGGTGAGCGCGGCGCCTACCGGCTGGCGCGGCCGCTGCCGACCATTGACGTCCCGGCGACGGTGCAGGCGGTCGTGGCCGCACGCATCGATCGACTGCCCCCGCGGGACAAGGCCATCTTACAAATGGCGTCCGTGGTCGGGATGGACGTCCCGTTCGCGCTGCTCCAGGCGATCGCTGATTACGCCGACGACGAGCTCCACGCTGCGATCGCCCGCCTGCAGGCCGGCGAGTTCCTGTATGAGGCTGGCATCTTCCCGGATCTTCAGTACACCTTCACGCACGCTCTTACACACGACGTGACCTACGGCAGTCTGCTACAGCATCGGCGGCGCACTCTCCACGACCAGATCGTGGACGCCATCGAGCGGCTCTATCCCGGTCGGCTGCCCGAGCACGTCGAACGACTGGCTCATCACGCGCTTCGTGGCGAAGCGTGGGGGAAGGCGGTCAGGTACTGTCGGCAGGCCGGCGTGAAGGCGATTGCCGCCTCCTCACCTCGGGATGCTGTGCACTGGTTCGAACAGGCCGTCGGCGCGCTCGAGCGGATGCCGGAGACGGATGATTCCCGGGCGCTCGCCGTCGACCTCCATCTCGATACCCGCAGCGCGTTACTCCCGCTCGGCGAGTTCAGTCGAATGCTCGCGCAGCTCCGGGCCGGCGAGCGTCTGGCCACGGCCCTGGGAGATCGCCGCCGACTCGGGCGGATTTGCGCGTACCTGACCGACTACTTCCGTCAGGTCGGCGAGTATGAACAGGCGCTCGAGGTAGGCCGGCGCGGACTGGCCGCTGCGGAGGTCGAGGGCGATCTGGGCATCCTGGTGGCCACCAACATCTACCTGGGTCACGTGTACTACGACACGGGACAGTACGGTCTTGCGACGGTGCATCTCCAGAAGAACGTGACCACGCTTGGTCCCGAGCTGCTCCACGAACGGTTCGGCCTTCCGTGGGTCGTGTCCGTCCACTCGCGGACGTGGTTGGCGACGAGCCTGGTCGAGCTGGGCCTGTTCAACGAGGCGATCGGACATGCGAAGGAGGCCGTGCGCATCGCCGAGGGGTCCAACCATGCCTCGAGCCTCGTCTCTGCCCACATGGGCTTGGGGCGAGCTCACCTGCGCCGCGGAGATGTCGAGCGGGCGATACACGTGCTGGAGCGCGGCGTCGCGCTCGCCCGGATCTGGAAGATGCGACTGTTCTTGCCGTTTCTCACGGATTCGCTGGGATTGGCATGCGCGCTGGCCGGACGGACCGCTGAGGGGCTTCCCCTCCTACAAGAGGCGCTCGATCTTCACGTGACCATGCGCGGCACCGCCACCCAGTCCGCGCGGCTCGTCTCGCTGGCCCAGGGGCACCTCCTCGCGGGAAACGCCGCCGAGGCGGTGTCGCTGGCCGGCCGGGCGCTCGAACTGGCCGAGAAACACGGCGAGCGCGGATACCTCGCCTATGCCCACGAAATGCTGGCCGCGGCATCGATGGCGCTCGCCTCGCCCGACTATTCCCGCTCCGAGCGACACTGGCTGGCCACCGCCGAACTAGCACGAGATCTCGAAATGCGGCCGCTCGTGGCCCGCAGTCACCTCGGTCTGGGCACTCTCTACAGCCTACTCGGTCGTCCCGACTCCAAGGAACGCCTCACCACCGCGGTGGCACTCCTCGCCGAGATGGACATGCCGCTCTGGCTCGCGCAGGCCCAAGCCGCGCTCGAGCGAGTGACCACGCGATGACCAAAGTTGGCCCGGGTGAACGACCGACTGATTCGTCACGCCGAGTCGCGGCGCGCCTGTCTGCCGACGATCTCGACGGCGTACGAGTCCCGCGTCACGCCTCCTCGCCGTCTTTGTTTTCCTTCTTCACGTAGTCGATGTTCCGCAACCGAGCCTCTGGTCCACCGGCTTCCTTGCGCACATGGACCCGGCTCGACTCGACGCCGTAACGCCGGGCCAAGCGGATCAGTTCGATCCCCAGCGCTTCCGCCGCGTGGCGATCAAGCCCACCGCCGACGATGTTGACGACCAGCGGTACCCCAGCGGGGGTCGCCTGGCTCGATCCGCTCATGTCTACTTCTCGAAGGTCAGCACCTTCACTTTTCCGCCGTACTTCGTCGTGAGCGCCTTGATCGCGGCCTTGAACTCTAGCCATTCCTTGGTCGTCCATTGCTTGGGTTTGATTTCGATGGTGACTGTGTGGGTTTCGTCCGGCGCGGGTTGATCGTCGCCCATCGTGATCATCCTCCGGGGTCGCCAGCAGCTAAGGCGGCCCGATTAGGCTACGCAGAACGTACATCGTGCACTCCCTCGAAGACGTCGTCGGCGCGGAACATGGCTGGAAGCGTGTCCACGTCCCGCATGAAGTAACAGTCTTCGGCCGTGTCATACGCATCGTGGAGGTCGATCGGTTCATCGAGCGCGAGGGCAAGGTACGTGGTCGTCATGTTGTGACGCCCACTGAAGTCGAACAGGTTCATCATCGTGATGAACCGTCCGGCATTGATCTCGGTGATTCGGGGGACG
>Ga0209802_1001111_pt1 | contig 20399 bp, 17 predicted proteins | sample GraSoiAngelo_129_FD_185886 | JGI IMG/M metagenome (GOLD analysis project Ga0209802, IMG submission 185886) | Grasslands soil microbial communities from the Angelo Coastal Reserve, California, USA - 14_0927_12_40cm (SPAdes) (version 2) | ecosystem: Environmental > Terrestrial > Soil > Grasslands ... | reverse complement strand
AATGTCGGCCAGGTCCGGGCCCATGTCGTGGAGCAAGAGGTCCGTGTAGGCCGCGAAGTACTTGAAACGCAGCGCCGCGACCGGACTGTCGCCCGTGCGGAGCGTGGGGACGTGGCACGCGGGGCAGCCGACGCGGGAGAAGATCTCGCGGCCCCGGCCGCCCGCTCCCCCCAGCCGCGCGGGGGTGGGTGCGGCGAGGAAGCGCACGAAGTCGTTGGTGAGGTCGAGCTGGTCCTGATTGATCTCCGGGTCGGCCACGGGATCGACGCCCGGGGGGATCGGCTTACCGCCGATCGTCTCTTCCGTCGGGACGGCGGGGTTCGTCACGCCCTGCTCGGCGACGAAGGCGCCGGCGTTGAACTCGCGCAGCGTGGGGACGAGGGCCTTGCGGCCGAACCGGCCGATCCGCCCGTCCACGTTGCGGTTGGGGCGGCCCGAGATGCCGTCGTGGTTCTTGTCGTTGGGATCGGCGTAGGAGAGGATGACGGAGTCGGGCACGAGATCGAGCAGGCCGCGCCCGAAGATCACGGGCGTGGTCCGCATCGCGCGCGCCGTCGCCGACGGAGGGAACGGCTCCTGGTCGATCCCGAGCGCCTGCTTCAGGGCGGGGGTCGTGTGCTGCTGAATGACGGGCCCGCCTTCCTGCACCAGAGGGTCGCACACGCCGCCGCGGAACGCCGTCGCGTGCACCTCGACCTCGTCGCCGGTGCCACCGCTCTTCGGATCCTCGTGACACTCGCCGCAGGCGGTCGAGTTGAAGAGCGGGCCCAGGCCGGTCTCGGGCGTGAAGACGCTGTCGAACACCGCGCGTCCCCGCTGAAAGCGGTCGCGCTGGTCGCGCGTCAGCCCCGGCAGGGGATCTCCGGGCTTGACCACCCTGCAGCCGGCGCAGGCAAGGGCCGCGAGGCAAAGGGCCGCCGCGGCCCCGGGCCGGCTCACGGCGTGGGCTCCAGCTTCTCGACCTTGTCGGCGACGAGCCTCCCGTCCGCGCGGTGACACACGACGCGTACGACGTCGCCCGGCTTCACGCCGCTCGCCCCCATCGACGCCGCTCCCGTGGCCGTGCCGGCCACCCGCAAGCCGGTCGGGATGCGTATCTGCACGAGACGCAGGGCAAGCCCCACGCCCGTGATGAGCTCGAGCGTGCCGGTCTTGGCCTGCATGGAATGGACTGTGCCCTGGTAGGTGTAGAGCGCGGCGGGCTGAGGGGCCGCATGCTGGGCGACGCCCGCGAGCGAGCCGGCGAGCACGCCCGTGATTGCGAAAACGCCTCCCCGCTTCATGTCGCCTCCGATGCACGGGCTGCTCGCATTGTCGCTAGGACCACGCGGCCGAGTCAACCCCTAACGCGCGAGCGCGTCGGCAGCGGCGGTCGCCCGGTCGAGCAGCGCCGCCTCGGCCGTGAGCGTCTGCGCGACGCGGCCGATCTGGTCGTCCGCTTCTTTCCAGTTCCTCTCCTCGATGGCTTCGCGCACGCCCGGGATCGTCTTCACGCCGTAGCCCGTGTAGAAGCCAGGCGCGTACAGCTGGTGGCGGAACCAGGGGCGCCGCGGCAGGCCGTCGGCGCTCGTCAGCGTCCGCTCGCTCTGAATGAGCAGCGCGTTCAGCGCCTGCGCCTCGGGGCGCGCGAGCGGCTTGCCGCTGTCCCCCTGCGCCCGCGCGAACGCCTGCTCGTAGCGCTGGGCGCTCTTGGTGAGCGCATCCACGGCGTTGTCGAGCGGCGCGAAGTCGAGGTGCGGCGGCACCTCCTCCGGCTGCGGCGCGACCAACGGCTCGCGGGGGTCCGCCGTGGCGGTGAACAGCCCCTCCTCGATCTCGCGGTTCCGCTCGCGCGCCTGCTCCTGACTGTTCTTGAGCAGCTGCTTCAGCTCGCCCGCATAGCGGCCCACGGTCTCCGCGAGCCCGCCGAACTCCAACGGCAGCACCTCGGCGTTCGCCAGGCGGAGCACGGCGGTGCCGACCGTCTGGGCGAGCGCGCGGCCGTAGACGAACGACGTGTCGTCGAACGTCGTGAACCAGCGGAAGTCGTCGTAGATCGAGTGGTAGATGCCGCCCCCCCCTTCGCCGCCGTAGCGCAGGTCGAGCGTGGCGATGCCGGCGTGCTGCAGGAACGGCGTGTAGTCCGAGCCCGAGCCGAGGGCGTCGATGCGCAGGTCCGTCGCCTGGCGGATCTCGCGGCGCCGCTCGGCGGAGTCGGTGTCGGCGATCTGCTTCAGCTGGGCGCGCTTCCACACCGAGAGCTTGGTCTCGGGGTCGACGATGTCCCGCGCCACGTCGTTCACGAGGCGCTGCAGCGCGTGCGACCCCGCGGCCAAGAGATAGCCCCGGCTGTTGACGTCGGAGTTGATGTAGACCGCGCCGTGCTGCCGCAGCTCGTCCCCGTGCGTCTCGACCCACTCGGTCGAGCCGAGCAGGCCCGGCTCCTCGCCGTCCCAGGCGGCGTAGATGATCGTGCGCCGCGGCTTCCACCCCTGGCGCGCGAGCTGTCCCAGGGCGCGCGCCTCCTCGAGCAGCGGCACGAGCCCGGAGATCGGGTCCTGCGCGCCGTTCACCCAGGCGTCGTGATGGTTGCCGCGCATGATCCACTGGTCCGCCGCGCTCGCGCCCGGCAGCCGCGCGATCACGTCGTACAGCGGCTTGGTGCTCCAGTCGGACTTGACCCGGAGATGGACCTTCGCCGGGCCGGGGCCGATGCGATACGTGAGGGGCAGCGCGCCGCGCCAGGCGTCGGGCGCCATAGGGCCGCGCACCGCCGCGAGCAGCGGCTGCGCGTCGCCGTACGAGATCGGCAGCACCGGGATCTTGGTGATCGTCTGCGCCTCGGCGAGCGGCAGCCGCTTGGCGCCCGGCGTCGCGCCGACGCCGGGGGTGAGGGGATCACCCGGATAGCGCGGCATATCGGCCACGCTGCCACGCTGCACGCCGTCCCGCGGCCGCCAAGGGCCCTGCGGGTACACGTCGCCCTGCCGGTAGCCGTCGTCCCGGGGATCGGAGTAGATGAGGCAGCCGACGGCCCCGTGCTCGGCCGCGACCTTGGGCTTGATGCCGCGCCACGAGCCGCCGTAGCGCGCGATCACGATCGCGCCCTTGACGGAGACTCCCAGGCGCTCGAGCTGCTCGTAGTCCGCGGGAACGCCGTAGTTCACGTAGACGAGCGGCCCGGTGACGTCGCCGTCCGCGGAATAGGCGTTGTAGGTGGGGAGCTGCTCGCTCTGCTGGCCGGAGGTGGGGTCCCCGGGCACGGATGGCTCCTGGAGCTTCGCGACGAAGCGGGTGGGCGTCACGAGCTCGACCGCCCGCTCGCGCGGGGTTGGGAACAGCACGTCGAACGTCTCGATCTGCGCCTGCCACCCCCACTCCTTGAACTGCGCGAGCAGCCACTCGGCGTTCGCCTTGTCGTAGGGCGAGCCCACGTGGTGCGGCCGGGCCGAGAGGCGGCGCATGTACGAGCGCATGCTGTCGCTGCTCGGAATCGCCTGGAGCTTCGCCTCCCAGTCGCGTTCGTCCCGGGCCGCGCGGGCGCTGAACCCCCGCAACTCCTCCAGCGGTCGCGGCGCCGCCGCGACCAGCAGGGCGCCGAGGACCGAGCACGCGATCGGCAGGGCGAAGGCACGCATATCCACCTCGTTGAAAGGAAGACGATGCGAACGGACGTTCAGCCGCTGCGGAACCCCGCGAGCGGGCCGATCGTCTTGCGGAGCAGGATCTCGGAGTGGCCGCGCACGAGGTAGTCCGTCAGCTCGCCCACGACGTCGTAGCCGAGCCGATGGTACAGTCGCTTCGCGTCCGTGTTGAACGACGAGACGCACAGAAACACGTTGGGCGACTCGCGGAAGATACGCTCCTCGGCGAACCCCACCAGCACCGTGCCGACGCCCCGGCGCTGGTGGTCGGGGTGCACGCACACGGTCTGGACGTAGCCCACGAACGGTCCCGTCATCGAGAGAATCAGGAAGCCCGCGAGCTCGCCCTGCGCCTTTGCCACGTACACTTCCCGCGTGGGATCGCGCACCATGCGCAGCGAGTCCTCGTAGCCCCGCCCGAGGGTGATCCAGGGGTCGGACGTGGCCATGAGATGCGCGCATTCCCGCGCGTCCGCGTCGCTCGTGAGCGGACCGATCGTCAAGCCGGCGGGTAGGCTCGCGGTGGTCACACCGGAATCACGTTCGCGGGGTGGAGGGCGTCAAGGACCGAGGCCTACCGATACTCGAGCTCCCGCCGCGTGTAGACCTCACCCCGGCGCACCACGAGCGCGATGCGCCGGACGTTCCTGATGTCCGCGAGCGGGTCCGCGTCCAGCACGACAAGGTCCGCCGTGGCGCCGGCCGTCACCGTGCCCGTGCTGTCGAGTCCCAGCGCCCGGGCCCCGGTGCGTGTCGCCGCCACGAGCACGTCGAGCGGGGTGAGCCCCGCCGCCTGCATCGCCTCGAGCTCCATGAACACCGACGCCCCGTGCAGCGTGAGCGGGTTACCGGCGTCGGTCCCGAGCGCGATGGGGATCCCCGCGTCGTGTACCCGCTTGAGATTCGCCTGCCCCTGCGCCAGCCCCTGCGCCGTCCGCGTGGTCCGCTGCTCGAGGACGGCGGCGGTGGGGCGCTTGGCAGGCGCGACGCTGTCGGTCGCCAGCGCCTTGGCACGGGTTCCCGGATCCACGCACCCGAGGGGCTGCCGCTCCCGCTCGAACCGTCGCGCCGCCACCTGGCGGTAGCCGTCGGGAACGATGAGGGTCGGGACGTAGATCGTCCCCGCGCGCCGCGCCAGCGCGAGGAACTCGTCGTCCACGGGCGCGGACCACACCGAGTGCACCAGCACGCGCGCTCCCGCGCGCAGCGCGTCCTTCGCCTCCCACAGGCCGGTGGCGTGCACGATGAGCGGCAGCCCGACCTTCCGGGCCTCGTCGCCCGCCGCAGCGACGAGCGCGGAGACGCGCGCGGTGTCGGGCGGCTGGGGCGGCATGATGTACCACACCTTCATCGCCGCGGCGCCCCACGCCTTGTGGGCGCGCACCGCCTGCCGCACCGTGGCCTCGTCCGCCATGTAGATGAACTGGCGCTGGTCGGGCAGGTTGAGCCAGAAGTCGATCGTCGAAAGGAGCGGGCCGGCGGACAGCACGCGCGGTGCGGTGCTGCTCTGTGCGGTGCGCGCCTGGAGGTCGAGCGTCCACGGATACCCCCCGACGTCGAAGACCGAGGTGACGCCGCTGCACAGGTAGGAGCGGAAAAACCGCTCCGGCCGTGCGTGCAGGTCGGCCTCCACCTGATCGTACGGATACTGCTCGCGCAGGTCGAGGGCGTCGGGCCGTCCGTCCACCCAGCCCGTCTGCGAGAAATGCACGTGCGTGTCGACGAGGCCGGGGATGATCCACTTGCCCGCGGCACTCACGGTGTCGGCGTCCGGCGGGACGGGACAGGCTGCGCGGGGGCCGGCGCACGCGACCCGGCCGTCCCGCATCACCACCACGGCATTGCGCACCGGGGCGGCGCCGGTCCCATCCACCAGCGTGGCGCCGATGAAGGCAGTCGGTGGCGGCGCGGCGCCCGGCGTGGGGAACGCCGTCGTCACCGCCACCTTCCAGCCGGCGGGCGTGCGCACGAACACGCGCTCGCTCACGCCGCGCGCGCTGCCGCTCGTGTCCACGACGCGGTAGCGGTACACGCCGTAGGCGACATCCGGGGAGACCGGAAGGATGCGGAGGGGCGTCGCGACCAGCGTGTCCGGCCAGCCGTCGCCCGTGGTGCGGGCGAACTCGTCGTAACCCTGGTGCAGGCCGTCGGGCCCGACGCGCGCGAGCTCGGGGGTGTGGAGGTAGTAAGAAAGGTAGGCCGCGCGGTCGCGCGCGTGGATGGCCGCGATGTTGCCGCGGAACGCGTCCATGGGCGTGCCCTGGACCGCGATCGAAAGACGCAGGGACACGAGCAGCGTCGTGAGAGTGGGGAGGTCCATGCCCATTAAATTGGCCCCGCGAGGCCCGCCACGCGACCCTACCTCAAGGGCAGCCTCCGGTCTTCCCGGAGCCGGCGCCCCGGTTCACGCCACTCGCAAAGCTGGTCTGCTGCCGCTCGAGCGGCGACGTGGGGCTCACGAGCGACGTGCTCGCGAACGCCGTGCCGACGCCGAGGGAGAGCACCCAGCGCGGGGAGGAGGACGTGAGACCGTGGCTGCCGTCGATCACCAGCGTGAGCGGGCCCGCGATCGCATACACCACTCCGGCACCGATCATTCGGGACAGCGCCTGGTTGGAATCCGCCTGACCCACATCCGCGGCGAACGACGCGCTCGCCCGCCAGCGTTTCGCTACGTCATAGCCTGCGTCCACGCGGAGCGCGGTGGAGCGCGGTGCGCTGAGCGTCGACTGGGTGGCCAGGCCGGAGACGTTGCGGCTCGCGCCCGCCCAGACGTGCAGGCGGTCCGTCGGCGAGAGACCGGCGGCCACGTTCGCCCCGACCGCCGTCTCGCCGGCCCCGAGCCCGCACGCCGCGTCCCCCACGGGTAGGGTCACGATCAGCGCCGCGCCGACGCTCGGTGCCCACGCCGCCGGGAAGGCTGTTGCCGCCCCGGCGACGAGCGGGAGGTCCCCGGGGCCGCTGCTCGACACCGCGCGGCCGCTCACGTGATCCGAGGCGTGCACCAGCGCGGGAAGCGCCGAGAGGGTGAGCCACCGCCGGGGTTGCAGCTGGACGATCCCGGTGAGCGCCTGCTCGGAGCGCGTGTCGCTGAGCTTTGCGGCGCCCGCTGTCACGCCGGCGCTGACCTCGGACTGCGCGCTGGCGGTCGTGACGCCCAGTGTGAAGAGCAGGATGAGAGAATCGGCCGTGGGTTTCATGTCGCAGATCGAATCATGGTCGGTGGTCGACGGTCCAACATTAATACCTGGGTTCGGTGAGCGTCCTCACGCGCGTTACCTCCCGCCCTGACGGGCGGTCTTAAGTCAGAAGGCTCCGAAACATCTCGAAGGAGGAAGCATGAAGCTCACACGGCTGATTCCGTTCACGAGTGCAACGCTGGTTTCGCTGCTCCTCGTCGCGGCGTACGCGACCGCGGCGGCGCAGCGACCGGCTCACGCGCAGGCTCCGGCGGCGCACACGCCGCCGGCGCATCCAACCACGGGGCCCCAGAGCCACCCGGCGACCGGGCCCAAGACCGAGGCCAGAGCGGAGAAGAGCTTCGGCGGCATCGCGCCCAAGCTGGGCGCGACGGCCGGGGCGCTCGAGGACGCGTTCGAGGCGGCCCACACGGCGAACCCGAAGCTCACGCGCGGTCAGTTCATCGCCGCGAACGTGCTCGCCAAGAACCTCGGCACTAAGAACCCCGCCATTACGACCAAGGCCATCCTCGACGGCTTGGCGAGCGGCAACAGCATCGGCAAGACGCTCCACAGCCTCGGGCTGTCCGAGTCCGATGCGAAGGAGGCGGAGCGCGCGGCCGATCGCGAGGTCAAGGAGGCGGCGAAGCAGGCCAAGGAGGCGAAGGAGACGAAGCCCGACCAGCCCAAGCCGTAGGTGCTGGCTGGGAGAACGCAGCGCGGGCGGGGGTCAGGCCACCCCGCCCGCTTTTTCTTGGTGGGGATTGGCCCCGGTGGGCTCGAACCACCATTCCCGGATCCAAAGTCCGGTGTCCTGCCATTGGACGAGGGGCCAGCGATTCTCGGACTACAACTTCGCCACATCACTCCGCTCCGGCAACGCCTCGAGGAAGGACTGGCCGGCGTCGCCAACGCGCTCGGCTGGTCCACCGTCGCGATCTACCTGCTGCTCGCGCTCGGCTACGGGTATTTCCTGCGCGCCGGGCCGAGCGGGGAGCAGCGGTAAGGTCGCAGTGCGTCGGTGATCTCCCGACGAACGAATCCCGTCCAGCCTCAGGACGGGTGACGCCGCTCACGGGTGGGCCTCCCCGACCCACCTAGCATTCGACTCGTGACGCGCCCTTCGCGCCCTGTTGACCCGCGGAGGGATCATGTGGACCACCGTACAGCTGAGCCTGGCCCTATGCGTGGGCCTCGCGGCGTGCCGGCCGGACGTTGCGGGCACCGACGCCGGCCCGATCATGTTTGCCCCCGGCGACCCGGTCTGGGGCCTCACCGGCGCGCAGCGCAATCTCTTCGGACGCGGCCGCCTCGTGTTCAACCGGGAGTTCACCCCCGAGACGGGGCTGGGCCCGCTCTTCAATTCCACCTCGTGTGCCGAGTGCCATGAGGATCCGCTGGCCGGCGGCCGCGGCGACGAGATCGAAGTTCACGCGAGCGCTTACGACCCTGTGAGTGACGTGTGCGACGACCTCGCTCGTCAGGGCGGGCCGGTGATCCAGCAGCACGCGACCCCCGCGCTCGAGGCCGCGCTGGGAATTACCCAGGAGCCGTTCCCGAGCGCGGCCACCGGGCGCGCCTTCAGAGCGACGCCTGCCATTTTCGGCCGCGGCCTGCTCGACGCGGTGCCCGACGCGGAGATCCTCGCCCGCGCGGACCCCGACGATCGCGACGGCGACGGCATCTCTGGGCGCCCCAACCGAACCGCCGACGGTCGGGTCGGTCGCTTCGGCCGCAAGGGCAACTTCGCGACGCTGCGCGAGTTCAACGCCGGCGCGTTTCTCGCCGAGCAGGGCATTACGAACCCCGAGCAGCCCGCCGAGGGAACGATCGGCGGAGCGGCGATTCCCCCGGGCGTCGATCCCGTTGGCGACCCGGAGATCGACCAGGCGGCGCTCGATCAAGCCGACGCCTTCGTGCGCTTCCTCGCCGCGCCCAGCCCCTTGAGAAATGGTGACAACGAGCGCCACGGCGGCGACGTGTTCTCGCAGATCGGGTGCGCCTCCTGTCACGTGCCGACGCTCCGGACCGGGCCGAGCTCCGTCGCGGCGCTCAGCAACAAGGAGTTCGCCGCTTACACCGATCTGCTGTTGCACGATATGGGGCCGGACCTCGCGGACATCTGCCTCGGCCTGGCGACGACGTCGGAGTTCCGGACCGAGCCGCTGATCGCGCTGCGGTTCGCCACGCATTTCCTGCACGACGGTCGCGCGACGACGCTGGATCAGGCGCTGGCGCAGCACGGCGGCGAAGCGGCCGGCGCGCGCGACCGCTTCAAGGCACTATCGCCGGCCGATAGCGCGGCGTTGATGGCGTTCTTGAAATCGCTCTAGCCGGGTCCCCTCGCGGCGGGTCAGGAGGCGATCGGCTCCGGCCCCGCCGCGGGCGTCGCCCGCGTCATGGTGCGGATCAGTCGCTGCTGCTTCTCCCCCACCATCATCGCCGCGTCCTCGCGGTCGCGCTCCGAGCGGTACACCGCGGCGACCGCGCTCCCCGAGCCGCACAGCCGCACCCACAAGGGCTTCGTCGCGGCCATCCGCTCGAACAGCGTCCGCAGCGCGGGGTGCTTTCCGAAGACCGGGATCTCGAAGTCGTTGCCGCCGAGGCGGCCGATGCTCCCCCAGCCGGCGAGCGCCTCGGCGTCGAGGACCACGGGCCCGCGAGCGCCGGGCTCCGGGTAGAGCGCGTCCCACCAGCGGTAGGCGTCCGGCGTGGCGACGCCCGCGGGCGGCACCGCGACGAGCCCGGGAGCCGCGGGCGGCGGGGCGAAGCGGAACAGTCGCTCCCCGCGCCCCCACGCGATCGCCGTGGGCGCACCGCTCGCAAAGAACGCCACGTCGGCGCCCAGCCGCGTGGCGAACTGTAACAGCTCGGCTCGGGGGACTGCGTCGCCGGCGAGGGCATTCACGGCGAGGAGCGTGGCCGCCGCGTCGCTCGAGCCGCCGCCGAGCCCCGCCCGCACGGGGATCCGCTTCACGAGCTCGATCGCGACGCCGCAACGCCGGCCCGAGGTCTCGAGCACCGCGTGCGCGGCGCGCACGGCGAGGTTCTGCTCCGGCGGCCCGAGGTCGGCCGTAGCGCCCTGGACCGACAGCGTCACACCCGTCACCCCCGACGGCGCGCGCGACACGATCAGCTCGTCCGCCAGCTCCAGCAGTGCGAAGGCGGTCTCGATCTGGTGGTAACCGGACTGCTCGCGCGCGAGGATTCGCAGGAACAGGTTGAGCTTCGCGTGCGCCGCGACGCGGACCCGGTCCGGTGCCGTCACGTTACTCGTCCACCGCCTCGGCCTGGCGCAGCTCGCCCAGGCGCAGGTGCGTGCGGGACAGCGAGTACAGGCCGAGCAGCGTGATGGGTACGAACCCGCCGAGGTGGTAGGCGACCGCGTAGCTCACGGCCTGCTCGGCGCCGATCCCGTAGATCGCGAGCGTCAGGCGTGTCGCCGCCTCGAACGGCCCGAAGAAGCCGGGTGACGAGGGCAGGGCGACCCCGAAGCCGATCACGCCCTGCAACAGGAGCGCCGCGTCCGGCGCCAGCGGAAGATCGAAGGCACGGAAGCACAGCGCGAACGACGCCGCGTTCACGAGCCACAGGACGAGCGACCAACCCACCACCAGCGCGAAGCGGCTGGGGTGCTTCAGGACCGCGAGCCCCGCGACGACGCCCCCGGCCAGATGGGTGAGCCGATCGGCCAAGGCCGGCGGGAGCACGCGGTGCGCCAGCCTGCTCCCCAGGGACAGCCACCGCGCGGGCCGGTGCGCCACGGCGAGCGCCGCGACGAGGACGCCCGCGAACAACGCCGCCGCTCCGGTGGCGACGCTCGCGAGCGACGTGCCGCCCAGCATCGCGTGGCCGGGGAACGACGGCGCCGCGAGCGCCAGCGCCAGCAGGCCTACCATGACGAGGCCGTCGAGCGCCCGCTCCACGCCGATCGAGGCGAGCGCCGTCATGAACCGCACCGGGAGCTGGCGTCGCGCGACGTAGGCGCGCGCTACTTCGCCGGCGCGCACCGGCAAGAGGTTGTTCGCCATGAATCCGACGGCCGTGGCGTGCCACAGCGGGAGCCAGGGGAAGGGTCGGCCGTCGGCGTCCCGCAGGATCACGCGCCAGCGAGCGGTGCGCAGCGGAAAGGTGAGCGTCGCCGTGGCCACCGCCGCCATAAGAAGGAAAGGATGGGCGTGGCGGATGTGGCCCAGGACGCCGCGCGGGTCCACGTCGTGCAGCGTCCAATAGAGCAGCGCCGCCGTGACCAGGAGCCCCGCCACCCACGCCCACGGGGCCCGGGTGGCCCGCTCAGGGACCGGGGGGGGCGGGCTCGGCGGCGAGGGCAACGAGGTCGCAGACTTCGTCGACGAGGGCGCGGAGCGCGTCGCCGGTGGCGTGCGTCGCCTGCGCGCGCAGCTCCTGCGCGCGCTGGAGGGCGCGCTCGCCGCGATACAGCAGGGTGCGGATGTCCACGATCGAAGAGTCGACCGGGCGCCCCGTGTCGAGCGACGGCGCGCGCGGTGCCGTCCGGGCAACGATCTCCTCGAGCGACGCCGGGCCGACCCCCGCGCGCGTCAGCCGCTGGTAGACGGCCCACGACCCGACGAGGTCGGGCGTCTCGGGTACCGCCTCGTCGGCCGCCGCAAGCGGGGGCGACGCCGTGGCGGCAGCCGGGCGCGGGCCCGTCGGCGTGGGGCTCGGCAGCGGACCCGCTCCCGGCCCGCCCAGCGCGTGCAGCGCTTCGGTGAGGCCGTCCAGCTCGGCGGCGAGCGCCGCCTCGTCGCCCGCGCTTGAGCGCGTCAGCAGGTCGCCGGCGCGCCGCAGCACGCCGGCGAACTCGGCGGCGCGACGCACGGCGACGCCGCTCGACACGGCCTCGCGCGCCGCCGCCGCGAACTGCGCGACACGCTCGGGAAGCGCCCCGCCGCCCGCCTGCGCCAGCGCCCGGAACGTGCCCGCCAGCGTATGGGCGCGGAGCTCCCGCTGCGTGGGGCTGGGGGCACGCTCCAGCGAGTCCGCCGCCTGGCGCAGGTGCTCGCCGTGGCTCACGAGCTCCAACCGTCCCAGGGTCGCGGGCCGCGCTGCAGGGACGCCCTGCTTCACCACGTGCGGACCCGCGTCCTCGTAGTACAAGGACGTGACGGGCACGACGTCGGGCTCGCTCTCCAGGAACTGCACGAGCAGGGCCGCGAAGCTCCGGAACTCCGGGCCTTCGGGATCGGGCCGCCCCCGCTCGGCGACCTCGCGGGCGCTCTTCGCGATCGCGCTCGCCGCGCCCTGGAACAGGTCGCCCACGCTCGCGGGCGGCGCGAAGCCCGGGCGGGTCAGCTCGGCGATGGCGCGCTCGATCCCTTCCAGCAGGTCGGGGAGGGGCGGGAGATCGCTCAGCGCTGCGAGGCCGCGCAGCCCCTGAAGCGCGCGCAGCACGTGTTGCAGCGGGTCGTGCGCCAGCGGGTTCGCGCGCAGCGCCTGCGCCGCGCGGTCCAGTGCGCTCGCGATGGCCGCGCCTTCGCGCGCCACGAACGCGCGGGCGCCGGCGTCGAGGCCGAGGGCTTCGGCCGCTCGGACCTGGGCGGAAGGGCGGCCCGCGAGCTGGTCCAGTTGCGCGGCCAGCGCCTCCGCCTTCGCGCTGTCGGCCTCGCTCCAGTTCGCCGCGCGGCGCACGAAGATCTTGAGGTCGTCGATCGCGCGCACGGCGAGCTGCTGCGTGTGGGCGTCCCAGGGACGGCGGCCCTCGCGCAGCGCGCGCGCCAGCGACTCGACGCCCGCGGCCGCCTTGGCGGTCGCCTGCTGGTTCGCCATCAAGGCACTGCCGCGCAGCGCCCGCGCCAGCCGCACGAACTCGTCTGCCCTGGGCGTCTCGCTCTGCTGGAGCAGCGAGTCCAGCCGCTCGAGATACTCCCCTGCCTCGAGGGCGAAGAAGTCGGACATGCCGAGGGGTTTGCCTGGGGGCGTCATGGCGGAAACAAGCTAAGAAGACTTCCCGGCCTCGTCCACAAGTCGCCGCATGCGCCGCACCGCCTCCTCCATCCCCCAGAAGACGGCATTGCTCACGATCGAGTGCCCGATGTTTAGCTCCTCGATCTCGGGGATCGCGGCGACGGGCTGGACGTTCTGGTACGTGAGGCCGTGCCCGGCATGCACGGCGAGGCCGAGGGCGCGCGCCTGCCGGGCGGCGCGCCGCAGGGCCTCGAGCGCCGCGTCGCTCCGCCTCCAGGTGTGGGCGTAGCGGCCCGTGTGCAGCTCGATCGCCGCGACGCCGAGCGCGGCGGCCCGCTCGATCGTGCGCGGCTCGGGACCGATGAACAGGCTGACGCGGACGCCGGCGCCGGCGAGGCGTCGGACCGCGTCCGCGAGCTTGCGGTCGCCCGGCCGCAGCGCGAGCCCGCCCTCGGTGGTGATCTCCTGGCGCCGCTCCGGCACGAGCGTCGCCTGGAAGGGGCGGAGGCGACAGGCGAGCCGCAGGATCTCCGCGCTCGCGCCCAGCTCGAGATTCAGCACCGTGCGCACGCGCTGGCGCAGCGCGCGCACGTCCGCGTCCTGAATGTGACGGCGGTCCTCGCGCAGATGCACGGTGATGCCGTCCGCGCCGCCGCGCTCCGCCGCCTCGGCGGCGCGCACCGGGTCGGGCTCGTCGGTCTTGCGCGCCTCGCGCAGCGTCGCGACGTGATCGATGTTGACGTAGAGCCGCATGCCCTCTTACCTTCGGTTCACTCCGTTCACCTCAGGTGCCGCCGTGAGACGACGACTCACCGTGCTGTGCGCGCTCGCCGGACTCGCCTGCGGTGGAGCCCCGGGTCCCCAGTCGGTCTCGCCGCAGTCGATGAACCAGACGCTCGACCAGTTCTTCGCCGCCGTGAAGGCCAACGACCTGCAGCGCATGGGTGCCCTGTGGGGCACGGAGCGCGGCCCCGCCAACGACTGGATGAAGTCCGACGAGCTGCGCCAGCGGCTGAGCGTCATCCAGCGCTACCTCGCGCACGTGGGCTACCGCGTCATCGAGGGCCCGCTGGTCGTCCCCGGCAACTCGAACCAGCGCTCCTTCCGGGTCGAGCTGCAGCGCGCGACCGGATGCAACTTCGTGTTCCCGGTGGATCTCGTGCGCGCCAAGAGCGGCAGCTGGCTCGTCAACGATGTGCATCTCGACATCGTCACCAATCCGGCGGGGGCGTGTAAACCCGCGTCGGGAACCGCACCCTAGGGGCCGGCGTTACGATTACTCGGTCAGTTCCAGCAGGATGCCGGCCGTGGCCTTGGGGTGCAGGAACGCGATGCGCCGGTCGCGGGTACCGCGCCGCGGCACCTCGTCCACCAGGCGGTACCCCGCCGCGCGGCAGCGCTCGAGCGCCCGGTCGAGGTCCGGCACGCGGTAGCAGATGTGGTGGATCCCCGGCCCCCGTTTCGCGAGGAATTTCGCGACCGGCCCCGCGGGATCGCGTGGCTCGAGCAGCTCGACGTGGACGTCGCCGAGCGCCAGGCTCACGATGGTGGCGCCGTCGGCGGACTCGGGGGGCCCCGGCATGAGGCCGAGGACGTCGCGATAGAACGCCAGGGCTTGGGCGATGCTGGGCACCGCGATGCCCACGTGGGCGATGCTGGGACGGGCGTCGGCCATATGGCAGTCAACTTAACGGTCAAGCGAGACGGAGTGGAGGGTTTCATGGCAGCAGGACATCCCGCGGCGGTCAGTGACGCCACGTTCGCACAGGAAGTGGAGCAGCACCGGGGGCTCGCGATCGTGGACTTCTGGGCCACCTGGTGCGGCCCCTGCCACATGGTGGCGCCGATTCTGGAGCAGCTCGCCGGCGAATACAACGGCAAGGTGAAGGTCGTCAAGTTGGACGTGGACGCGAACCAACAGACCGCCATGCGCTTCAACGTGCGGTCGATTCCGAGTATTCTATTCTTCAAGGACGGGCGCCACGTGGACACGCTGGTCGGCGCCTATCCGAAGCCGGCGTTCGTGCAGAAGATCCAACAGCATCTGGCGTAGCATCCTCCCCGGAGGACCATGCGCGCGAGCACCGCTCGCCTGATGAATTCGCCGGTTCGCCTCGCGGATCTGACGTTCCCGCAGGTGAACCGGCTGGTGCATCGGACCCGCCTGGCCTTCATCCACCTCGACAACCTCCTGGCCTTCGCCAAGCGGGACCGCGACGGCCGGGTGGACGGCTACATCACGGCCTACCTCCCGGAGGAGTGCCTGCTGCTGTTCTTCCGCAAGGGCGAAGCCGTGAACGCGGCCTCGCTGCACACCACGGGGCGGAACGTTGTCACGATCACGGAGGCGCTGAAGCGCATGCGCGGCGAAGTGGAGCGGGGCGAGCTGGTGTACGCCGCCGCGCCGATGGAGCAGCTCGCCTGGATGTACCAGTCGTGCGCCGCGCCCATCCAGAGCCGCGTCGTGGACCCGGAGCAGCCGGGTGCCTTCTTCCCCGCGTTGCAGCACGAGCAGGCGAGCGGCGTGCTCGAGCTGATCTCGAACGGCCGCGTCTCCTACCTGCGGTTCGAGAACGGGCGCTTCGCGAACGGCTACTTCTGCGACCGGCCGGACGCACTGCCGGTCGGGAAGTACATCGAATCGCAGTTCGCCCACACGCCCGAAGGCGCCGCCCCGGCGGTGGCGGCGTGTCTGTTTCCGCCCGCCCCCGAGCTGCCCGCGCAAGCTCCCAACGCGCTGATCAACACTTACCGCGAGCTGTACTGGCGCATCGTGGACGAGGTGGACAAGGAGTTTCCGGGGGAGGCGAAGCGGCGCGCCTCGCGCGTGTGCGCGGGGATCGTCGGGATGCACAAGGCGTTGTCGCTGCTCTCCGTGCCGCGCGGTGCCGACACGCCGGACGCCGTGGTGCAGCCCGACGAGCTGTCGAGCGCGCTCACCGACTGGTCGCTGCAGCTGCTCGAGGGGGTGGAGGTCGTAATGCCGGGCACGGCGCCCAAGATCCTGCGCGAGGCCACCAAGGAGCATCGCTACGTGTTGCAGGCGGCCGGCTTCTACACGCGGCTGCCCTGGCAGGTGGCGTGGTGAGATGGCCGGCACGCTCTACGTCGTGGCGACGCCACTCGGCAACCTGGAGGACCTCTCGCCGCGTGCGGCCGAGACCCTGCGCGGCGTCGCGGCGGTAGCCGCGGAAGACACCCGCCACACGAAGACCCTGCTCGCGCACGTCGGCTCCAGCGCCGACCTGCTGAGCGTCCACGCGCATTCCTCAGCGGCCGCCCTGCGGCGCGTCCTCCACCTGCTTGGCGCCGGCAAGGACGTCGCGCTCGTCACCGACGCGGGCACTCCCTCCGTGAGCGACCCCGGCGCGGAGCTCGTCGCCGCGGCGCGCGCGCGGGACGTCCCCGTCGTCACGGTCCCGGGCCCCACCGCCGTCGCCGCCGCCCTCTCCGTCTCGGGCCTCGCGGCGGACCGCTACCTGTTCCTCGGCTTCCTGCCCCGGAAGGGCGGCGAGCGCCGCCGCCTGCTCGACCTCGTGGCGGAGAGCGAGTGGACGACGGTGCTGTTCGAGGCGCCGCTGCGCGTGGCGGACCTGCTGAGCGATCTCGCGGCCACGTGCGGGCAGGAGCGCCGCGCCGCCGTGGCGCGCGAGCTGACGAAGGTGTTCGAGGAGACGCGCAGCGGGACCCTGGCCGAGCTCGCGGGTTATTACGCCCGAGCCCCGGTGCGCGGCGAGGTGACGGTCGTGGTCGCGGGCGCCGGCCGGCCCGCGCGTGAGGAGCGCCCCCCCGATCCCGAGGAGCGCGCCCGCGCCCTGCTCGCTCAAGGGATGACCCGCAAAGATGTCGCCGACCGCCTCGCGGCCGAGACGGGGATCACGCGGAACACCGCATATCGGCTCGTGAACGAACTGTGAAAACCCTGGCCATCATCCTCGCGACACTCTGGCTGCCGCTCGCCGACGGGCAGGCGGGATGCGAGATGCGGGATACGGGATGCGTGGACCCACGTGCGCATCTCGCATCTCGCATCCCGCATCCCGCATCCCGACGCGACGGAGCCTCCCTTACGATCGGAAGGCTCCACTACGACGGCGGCGGCGACTGGTACGCCAATCCGTCGAGCCTGCCGAACCTCCTCACCGCGCTGCGCGAGCGCACGGCGCTGCCGGTCGCCGAGCGGGAGCGCGTCGTCACGCTGGCAGGGCCCGAGCTGTGGGACGTCCCTTACATCTATATGACGGGGCACGGCAACGTGCGCTTCTCGGACGAGGAGCTCAAGATCCTGCGCCGCTACCTCGAGCAGGGCGGGTTCCTGCATGCCGACGACAACTACGGCATGGACAAGTCGTTCCGGCGCGAAATCGCGCGCGTGTTCCCCGACCACCCGCTGGTCGAGGTGCCGCTGTCGCATCCCGTGTATCATCTCGTCTACGACTTCCCGCGCGGCATCCCCAAGATCCACGAGCACGACGGCCTGCCGGCCCAGGGGTTCGGCGTCTTTTTGGGTGACCGGCTCGTGGTGTACTATTCCTATCAGTCCGATCTGGGGGACGGCTGGGAGGATCCGGACGTCCACCACGACCCCCCCGAACTGCATGAGGCGGCGCTGCGCATGGGTGTGAACCTCTTCACGTACGCCGTGAGCTCGACCCGGTGACGGAGACGGCGGCCCGGCTGCGGCGGCTGGGGCTGCCGCACGCGCGCGCCCGCGCCGGAGCGATCCTGGTCTCCAGCGCGGGCGTGGCCTTTGCAATCGCGGCGGCGGGAATGATGCTGGCGCCGCGGGTGAGCGTAGTGCTCGCGGCCTGGGCAGCGATCCTCGGCGTGGTGGGGGCGGCGGGGTGGGCGGCGGCACGCGCCGGCGCGGCCGCGGCGCCGCCCGCGCTCGGCCGGCTGGTCGAGCAGGCGGCCGGGACGCGCTCCGGCAGCGTGCAGAGCACGGTCGCGCCGGCCGCGGGCCGTCCCGGAGCGAGCGCCGACCTGTTCGCGCTCGCGGACTGCCGCGCCGCGCGCATCGTCGAGCAGGCGACGCCGCTGGTGCGCCGGGCGCTCACGCGGGAGACGCGCCGCGCGCTCGCCGTCGCCGCGGGGATCGCGCTCGCGGGGGCCGCGCTGTTCGTCGCCGCCTCCCCCGCCACCGGGCGCGCCGCGTTCTGGCATCCGCTGCGCACGCTGCGCGACGCGCGCGCCCCGGTGCGCGTGCTCCTGGACCGCGCCACGGTGCGGCGCGGCGACAGCGTGACGGTGACGATCGAAGCCCCCGCCGCCACCCGCGCGGTGCTGTGGACCCGCGGCCCCGGGGAGCCCTGGCGCGGGGCGGCCGTGGCGCTCGACTCCGCGGGCCGCGCCCTGCGCCGGGTCGGGCCGCTCGAGACCGACCTGTACGTGAAGGCGGCGAGCGGCGCCCGCACCAGCGCCGTGCGGCGCGTGACCGTGGCGCTCCCCGCCTTCGTCGCCGCGCTCGACCTCACGGCCCGCTATCCCGCCTATCTCGCCCGCGCCGACGAGCCGCTCGTCCCGGGGGCCGACACCGTGCCGATCCCCGCCGGCACCGAGATCCTGACGAGCGGCTCGGCGAGCGTAGCGCTGGCGCGCGCCGCGTGGAGCCATGTAGGCCGAGCTGTGTCACGGCTCGCTGTGGAGGGAGCCCGCTTCTCGGGGCGGCTCCTGCCCGCGGCCTCGGGAACGTGGCGGCTCGACCTGGCGGCGGCGGACGGTGGACCGCTCGAGGGCGCGGCGCCCGAGCTCGAGCTGCGCGTGATTCCCGATTCGGCGCCCGTGGTGCTCGTGCCGGTGCCGGGCCGGGACACGACGCTCCCCCTGTCGCTGCGCCAGCCACTCGTCGTGGATGCGCGCGACGACCACGGTCTGTCGCGGCTCGAGCTCGTGAGCTGGCGGGTGAGCCGCACCGGGAAGACGGGGCAGCCGCTGCGGCAGCCGCTGGACGTGAGCGGTGTGGGAGAGCGCGCCATCGTCCAGGGTGACCTCGACGCGACCACGCGCGGGCTGCTCCCGGGGGACACGCTGCGGCTGCGCGTGGACGCTTGGGACAACGCGCCCGTGCCGCACCGCGGCCAGAGCGCGGAGTACGCGCTGCGCCTGCCGAGCCTCGAGGAGCTGCGGGCCGCGACCCGCGAGGCGGCGCAGGACGCGGCGGCGGCGGCCGACTCGCTCGCGGCGGAGCAGCGCGCCCTGGGCGAGCGCACGGGCACGCTGGCGCAGGAGCGCTCCCGCGACGCCGCGACGGGCGGCGCGCGGACGCCACCCAGCGGGGGCGCTCAGGCGGGCACCCTGCCGTTCCAGGCGACGGAGCGGGCCGAGGCCCTGGCCCGCGAGCAGGAGGCGCTGCAGCAGCGCGTGCGTGACCTGGCGCGCGAAGTGGCGGAGATCGCGCGCGCGGCCCATGCCGCGGGGATCGACGACACGGCGTTCCAGGCGCGGCTGCGGGAGGTGCAACAGCTGCTCCAGCGCGCCATCAGCCCCGAGCTGGAACAGCGGCTGCGCGACTTGCAGCGGGCGCTGGCCCGGCTCGACCCGGAGGCGATGCGCCAGGCCCTGCAGCGGCTGGCCGAGGCGCAACAGCAGCTGAGGGCGGAGCTGGAGCGGAGCGGCGAGCTGTTCCGCCGGGCGGCGGTTGAGGGCGCACTGGCATCGCTCGCCGCCGATGCGGAAGAGCTGAAGCAGCGCCAGGCCGAGTGGAACGGCGGGGATGCGCCGCGCGCCGACACGGCCGCGGCGCAAGGAGAGCGCGCCCTCGCGGCGCGGGCGGATTCGCTGGCGCAGGGGATCGCCCAGGCGGCGCAGGACCTGGCCCACGCGACCAACGTCGCTGGCACGGCGCCCGGCGCGCAGCCGCTCGCCAGGTCCCAGGAGGCGGCGGGGCGCGCCCACCGCGCGATGGGGCAGGCCGCCGGCGCCGCGGCGGCGGGCGACCCGCGCGCCGCGGGCGCGGCCGGCGCCGAGGCGGAAACCGCACTCGCTGAGATCCCCGAAGTGCTGCGCGCACGGCGCGACTCGCTGGTGCAGGCGTGGCGCGAGGAGACGCTCGCCGCGCTCGATCAGGCCCTGTCGGAGACCGCCGCGCTCGCCCGGCGGCAGCAGCAGGTGGCCGAGACGCTGGAGCGCGGGGAGGGCGGTGCCGCCACGCGGTCGCGCCAGGCTTCTGTCGAGGAGGGGACGGCGATGGTGGAGCGTCACATCCGCGAGGCCGCCGGCCGGCACGCGCTCGTCTCGCCGCAGCTCGAGCGCGCCCTCGGCTTCGCGGAGCGCCAGATGGCGGCGACGCGCGAGCAGCTGGAGCAGGGAGAGCCCAACACGCCGGCCGCCGCCGCGCTCGCGGGCGAGGCGGTCGACGCCCTGAACGCCACGGCGCTGGCGCTGGCGCGGAGCCGCGGCCAGGTCGCGGGCGCGCGCTCGGGCACCGGGTTCGCCGAGGCGGTGGAGCAGCTCGCGCGCCTCGCCGAGTCGCAGCGCGGGCTGAACGGGCAGGCGCAGGGACTGCTGCCGCTGATGGGCCTGGGCGGGCAGGCGGTGCTCGAGCAGCTGCGCGCGCTGGCGACCCGCCAGCGCGCGTTGGCCGAGCAGCTCGAGCGCCTGCAGGCGGCGGGCGCGAGCCCCGCCGCGGGGCCCCTCGCCGAGGAGGCGCGCGAGCTGGCCCGCCAGCTCGAGG
>Ga0209802_1001109_pt1 | contig 20419 bp, 20 predicted proteins | sample GraSoiAngelo_129_FD_185886 | JGI IMG/M metagenome (GOLD analysis project Ga0209802, IMG submission 185886) | Grasslands soil microbial communities from the Angelo Coastal Reserve, California, USA - 14_0927_12_40cm (SPAdes) (version 2) | ecosystem: Environmental > Terrestrial > Soil > Grasslands ... | reverse complement strand
CGACAGAGACGGACCACTAGCTTACGATGTTCTACAAGGAGAGATTCACGGATCCGCCAACTGGAAAGCCGGAAATCATGAGCCCTCACGCTGAAGCTTAGCCGTTCCCGCATCTATGCAAACTTTCTTGAGCGAGAAAAACCTAGGCATCCATAATAGTCATCGTTAGCAAGTTGAATTCCCCTTCCGGTTTTTGAATGTCTGGGCCGGATTTATCCCCGAATTCCCGTGTTCCAGCCCGGCCTCCACCTACCCTTACCTGACTTCTCTGGCTACATGCGGCCTTTCTTTGAAGATTTCTTCTTACCTTTCTTCTTCGTCGGCACTTGCTTTTTCACCCAATCCAACTCTTTCAATCTTACTTAAGACGCCTTCCTACTGGATATTGTCGGTGTCAAATTCTAGAGGAACTCTCCAGTGACCCCGCGTTGAGCAAGATATGGAGTCCACGGCCCATGTCCCTCTCCATAGTGGAGATTCTGGAAAAGAAGGGCCCAATGACAGACATTGATCTGCTAAAGGATCTCAGATCAAACTTTGGAGAGGTCAGTTTTAGAGAGCTCAACCGGGAACTGATGAAACTAGAGCTGGCGGGGATTCTGCGGGTCTCAAGACTCACGAAGGGTAAGAGACAAGTCGAGCTAACAGGAAAAAAATCAATAATCGACTAGAATGATGTGAGCGGCGCGCCCGAGCAAGACATCAGCAGTCATGACGGACCCATCTTTCAATGGTAAGGCGGAAACTTGTGATCATAAAGAGACTGCCCTCGTTACGTTGCAGGTCATCTCTAGCCTAGCATCTACGTAATACCAACACCGAGCAGACTACTCATGAAGCGATAAAGTGCAACGAGTTGATTCTAGGAGAAGAATCGAGGGGACTCTTCTTTGATTCCCTGTTCAGTGATGACCATCAAGTCAACACCGTCCCCGCTGGAAATATCTCTGGCTAGCGCCGATTTTACAGCCTTTAGGAGTACAGCCTCCCCTTGGTCGACAGACAGCTCCTCATTGTATTCTAATTCGAGAACACCTATCGCGATTTGAGCTCCTGTCCCCACTGCCGCGAACTTGTCAGGAAGAAGAGATCCTATGGGGTCTAACACGTAGAGCTCGGGTTTTCCCTCGGTAACACCAGCGATGATCGTCTCGGCAAGAAATGGAAACATGCGACGGCTAGAGAGAAGATTGGCGATGAGCTTGGCCGTGTTCTTCACAGTCCCCGGCCTTCCCCTATCGTACTGGTAGATGCTCATGTAGGCCCGAGCTTCCCTGGTCAGGACCTGCATATCACCCACAATGCCCGCGCAGGCGACGCCAATGTTGTCGGTGATCTTGAAAACTTTCTTCGCGCCTTTGCTCATGACGAAGCTTCCATACGCGTATCGACGTTCAGATGCGAGTAGAGCTCCATTTTTGCAAACCATGCCAATGGTGGTCGCACCTGGCACGTAGGGCTCTCTACTCATAAGAAAGGACAGCGGCCGCTTACCCTCCTCCCGGTTTAAAGCTAGCTAGGCGCGAGTCGGGCGGGAGAGGCTCGGGAAGAATTCTCGAATGCTCTGGCTGAAGTTCGTGAAGGACGGGACGCGGGAAAAATGGGTACCCCGGTGGGGTCACATAATAGTTAGCAGAAAAAAATAGTTACCGAAAAGGAAAAGTTACGAGTCAAATGTCATTTGTCTAAAGAGGGGAACAGGCTGGTTTCTTGAAGGCCAATGGGATTCCTTCCACTGACCTCTATTGCTAGCGAGACCCCTCCAGGGGGTCCATTTTTTCCAAGAGGTGTTTCTGTCTTGTTTGTGTTTCCGGGCTTAGTTTCAGGATAGCGGATTGTCTGCGATTTCGACTGTAATCTGGTCTAGATAAAAGTCTTATAAGCGAGTAACAGCTATTACATTGCAGTAACAAAATAGGAAGAATAACAATGCTAACCAATATGAATTTCCCGACAGACGTCTGGTCGACGGTCAGCCCCGGACTACTCCACGATCGGATCCCAGGTTTTCTGAGAGAAGCACATCAGCTCAAACTCACTCTGAAACCGGTTCCTCGGACCCCTGACCCCGGCCGGAATCCGACAATTAGGGTGACCTCCCAATGACGCAAGCTCTAATGTCCAAGAAGAGAGGAGTGGCAAAGGCGGTTGTGAAGGCGAATAAGCCTGCCCTTGCCGTTAGGGAAAAGCCCGCGCTAGCCTCAAAAGGACCCCCATCGAGTTTTACTCATTCAGTCGACAAGTTGTTAGACACAATGACCCTAATCCCCTGGGACCCGTTCCGGGGATTCGAGTGGCCAGTTGAATATGAACTGCCGACGCGAATACCTTACGTTGACGTTATCGACTCTGACAACGAATATGTCGTGAGAGCAGAGCTTCCAGGGTTGAAGAAGGAAACCCTGAACATTCAAGCTGGCACGAACGAGCTGTCGTTGGCCGCAGAATCCAAGGTAGAGATCGAGGAGGAGGGAAAAACCTACTTGCACAGGGAAAGAGCCTTCTCTACATTCCGCCGAAACATAGGCTTCGCCGAAAGCATAGATACAGAAAAAGTGTCAGCAAGTATGGCTGAAGGTATTCTCGAAATAAGACTTCCCAAGCTCGAGCGCAGATCCGAAAGAAAGACCAGAAGAATCACGCTGTAAAGGCATCGCTCGGCCCCCACTTAGCCAAACCTTTCCAGATCAGAACGGCTCCAGCTCCTGGGCTAGCTATTATTACGGGAAGAGAGAACGTCAACGGTGAGGAGGTCATAGGAGTTGGCAAAGGAGGATTCTGGAAAGCGTGGGCAACCGGCGCGCAATGCCAAGAGCAGACGGGCCCGCCGAGGGAGACGATTCGAAAGAAACAAACATAGGGGTCGCCCTCCCAACGACTAACGCGATGGATGAACGGAAAGCTCGGTTGAAAATGATGCCTGAAATTTGGAGGGAAAGCTGAGGATGCAGAGGAACGAGGGAATATCGGGACCTCACATGTTGATCAAGATCATAGAAGATTCGAAGATTCCTCTCGGCCAGGAAGAGGCTAAGCTCCACTCGATCAAGGGGGAGGTGGAGCGGGACCTGCCACTGTCGAGGGAGGATTATGCTTTCCTCAATAGACTGGTTGAGAGGGCGAACGAATGGCAGAGGGGAACGAAAAGCTCAGAGGACACAGAACCCTCAGACACAATGCCCGGATGAGAGTGGAGAGCTGGAGGAGACTGAGGACGAGTCGGAGGAACATGTTTCAGAGGAGATAGCGGAGAGAGAATGGCTTGGAACATCGGAAAGAGAAACGGCCGAAACCGGCGAAGACGACAGGCTGAGAGACTGGCGGCGGCGCCGGAGCCTTAGATAGTTATTGGATCATCGAGATTGTAAAATTGGTTCGGTGTCGTGCTATGTTGGCTGATTAATGACTTCGAATTCGGAGCGGTCTGGATCTTCTTACTTGGTTGTCTGATTCCTAATCTGGGCTAGCTCTTTTTCGACCGCTACGATTCTCTTCGGACAGTTGGGACAGAACGAGGGTATGATTCGATCTGGTTTCGTCGCTCCGCGAGTAATGAGAATTACCCCACTCTAGACTGAGCGAATAATCGAGTTACTGGAGACGACCCCAAGGTGTTAAATCAGTGATTCAATCATGTTCTTTGGATTCTCCGAGCGCGGAGGGATCTCTGTGAGACTTGTCGAAGAAATCTGGATGGATTCCCGCCCGAGACCCTGCTGCACTTGCGGACTTATGCCTTCAATGGAATAAGGGCCGATTTTACGAGATTCTCTGGGAGTACACCCTCACTCCTGCCACTTTTCGCGAGAGGAATGCGAAAGGCTGGTTGTATTATGAGGACAATCAACCAGCAGGATTTGCCCTCGGGCGTCGGCATGAGCTGCGACGCTGGTGGCATTTCGAGGAGCTCTGGGGACCCTGCGAGGGAAGTTCTGAACTCCCAACCCGCATTGGAAAGCAGGACCGGTGGAGGGCTCAACACTTCCCACAGGCTCTTGCGCCAGTTCAGGTCGCGGATTCTAATTAGAGCGGCAGTAGACAACCCCTTTGGCAACATTATCGCTCGAGAAGTTGGGGCTCAGTGGTGTGGAGGCTATCTGTTGGGTACTCGAAGATTAAGCCGGAAATTGGCGGTCAGAGTGCCCGCGGGCTTCAAGCTTCGCAGATTCCGGAAGGGCGATGAGAGGGAATTGTCAAGAATTCACCATGCGGCATTCCATATCACACATCCGCCCAGAGAATATCTCGAGTGGGCCACGAATCCAAACTGTAGGACAACGCTGGCGGTTTTGCAAGGAGAGACTGTTGGGTTCTTGACAGCAGAAAGGCGGCATGACGGCACTTATGGGGACTTCAACATAGCAGTGGAGCCCAAGTTCCACAGAAGAGGATTAGGATCTGCACTGATGGAAAGGGGACTAAACGATCTGATCGAAATGGGGTGCGAGACAGCAGTGGCTGACTATTGGCTCCAGAATGCCAAGGTTCAAGCGTTGAACAGGAAATATGGCTTCAGAACTGTTCGCGCCTACAACTACTACGAAACTGAGGCAACCCGTTAACAGTGCGACCTAAGTGACTTACCCTTGCAAACTATGACCTTGTTTTTCATGAAATAATAGGAATATCGCCCCGGTCAGAGGTTTAGGCGGGCCTTAAGCTGTCTCTCGGAACTTGACGGGCGTTCCAAGATGCTTCGCTAATTCTCTCTTCAGTTTTCTGGAGATCTGAACCGCTGATCTAGTCTTGTAGTCGTAAGCCACCTGCGTAGTCCTGCCGACCGCGTATTCTGCTTGTCTGGGTCCGCGGATAGAGTAGTCGAGGTCCCATGCGCGATCTCCTATTCGGCTCACCCACACTGAGACAGTTATGCGGCGTTCGTCTGTGATCGGCTTCTTGAACTCGCAATGAGCCGACGCGAGGATGAAATTGGAGCGGAACCCTTCCGTTACCTGCCCGAGGCTTCTTGCAAGCTCCACACGAGCGGTCTCCATGTACTGGAGATACGTCGCGTGGTTGACGTGGCCCATTACGTCGATGTCCCGAAACTGGACTGGTAGTTCTATGCTAAACTTCACTTGTGATGCCTCGAAGATGTATAGGAGGCTTCCGCATCGTAACAGAAAAGAGATCGCCCCTTATGTTTGATTGGACTATGGGAAAGAAGATTCTGCCTGCTACCAAGCGGACCATTCCGCGACCGTTCAGCTTCGAGTGGGGGAAGGGCCAGGTCATAGAGGAAGCTTCGATCAAGGTTCAGATGAACCAGCATAGCTGGGAGCCTGCTGTCCAGCTTCTACGGTTCGATGACGGCTCCGAGACTCTACGGTTCTGTGTATTCCATGGGAAACAGTTCTCTCGAATGCCGCTCCTGATCAGCCCTGACGAACTTGACACGCTCTTCGAAGAAGCTTCAAAACATCTTCAGATCAGGACACGGCTAATGAAGTCGGCAAGTCGGTTGCGATGAAGGAGACATGATTCATCAGCTTAGGATCTACGAGATTTTCGACCAAAACAAGGAAGCGTTTCACAACAGGTTCCGCGACCACGCCTGGCGGATCATGCGATCCTACGGGTTCAACATCCTCGGCACGTGGGAGACAAGGCTGGGAGACAGGACAGAGTTCGTCTACCTACTCGCCTGGCCGGATGAAAAGACTATGCGACACGCCTGGGAACAGTTCAGGGCCAACGAAGAGTGGAAAGAGATCAAGAAAATCACCAATGCTCGACACGGCGACCTTGTCGGAGAAATCCAGGATCGAATGCTCACCCCGACAAGCTACAGTCCCGATCAGTAGAAGACTTGCCGGCATTGTTGGATTTGATACGTTTGAGACGGATTATTGCTATTGTGAGGATTGCGGCTGCGAGTACAGACATCAGACCAAGATGCGGAGCAAGCAAGGCCAATCGATTGACAGGTACAGTGCTACCGCCAACAGTTGGAGAAAAGGACAATTCTTGAAGAAGTCTCGCCCCGGGACACCAGACGTTATTGGGTAGGAAAGCGCCGCCGACTTCACTCAGATGATCTTGCACATCCTGAATGTTTGCTTGGCAGACCTCAACCGTGATCTCGGCAAACTGTATTGTTGAGGAATTGAGATAATAGCTCCAGGGAGGATTATACGGTGCTGGACTTTTGATTAGGCTACCTATGATACTCTTCAAAAGAGGGTATTTTCCTGCCAGGATGTCTCTTGCTTGTTGAATTGTTGTAGGATCTGTTAGTCTGATAACGAAAGTCGATGGTGTTGCATCGGTGAATCTGAAATAGGCTTCAGTACTATTCGAAACTTGAATTGGGTTGGGCCCACTTGCTGACGTACTCGACGGCTGTTGGAGAATCGTTACGATGGGAAGTACAGTTAAGCTAATCTTGACGAGTTCGGGAATTCTGATTCGCAACGGCCTTTCCTAGACGGTCGATTCAGCGCGTCGGTAAGGAGAATGCTCCTGAGTTGGCAATCCTTCCGCCGGAAGAGTTGGATTGCCCGTATAACGGCTTTTCGATGCGGTCAGGTTTTCCGACTCGTCAGGGAGATAGTGTTTTCGGCTTCGCGAGAATCCGTGAACGGCAAGGATGACACTGAGGGCACCTGTGAATATGGCTAAGGCCAGAATGGTCAGAGGCGGAGTTGTTGGTGGAGGAGGAGGGCCGGTTAGGGTTTCAGGGGCGAAATGTGCAACATATGTAGGATCATGTCTCAGACCGTAACCAGACCAAGTAGGATAGGAAACTCTGTAGATGAGCTTGGACGTGTTATAGTTGAGATCTGAGGTTTCTGGTAAGCCAGCGATGTCCGGCAGACTGGCTTTGACGTAGTCTTGCACTCTGATCAGTTGCAAAGCTCCTTGGCCTTGGAAGGCGTTCGGTGGCAAAGAGCCGCGTGGTGAGGCAGCGTATGCGACTGGGTAGTTCACGGCTGGATTGGTTAGGAGTGTATAGTTGTCTTTGAACAGGAACTCATATGCTAGCACATTCTGCACTGTAACTTGGGCTACATCAACCAGCTTCGGGGCTGGGGTTGTCTGCGAATCGTACGGAAGACTGTTAGCAAGTACCGTGAATTGCTTAGATGAGACTGCAAGAGTGAAGTGCAGCAGCGAGAAACTAAGACCTCGCAGTGTAACGTTGGGGAGAGTCGGGGGCGTGAGGGTTACATTGCCGATTTCATAGCTGGTCTTCAGGAAAGTCCTGTTACCATTGAGAGAATAATCATAGAACAGAGAGACGTGATCGATCTTCAAGACAGAAGCCGGCAATCCTCCTCCATACCCGTAGCCCTGAGCTGGGTCCGCTTTGATGAGGTCTCCCTGCACAGAACCATAGGTTACGCCCCAGGCGTAGTGAGGAACACCGTTACTGACGGTTTTCTGAACGGCGGTAGTAGCGAAGGTATCGGAGGCGTTCATAATTATCGTGTACAAAAGCTCTGTCCGGGGTACTGTGTAATTTGCGTCGAGGAAACCGTTCCCGTTAGTGTCATTGTAGACTTCCATTGCCATTAGAGCGTTTGCGACAAAAACACGGGAGCCCGAGGATGTATTGTATGATTGACCCACAAACGCAGATACCGGTGAGGGTCCTTGGTTAGAATGTAATGCGAGAAATATGGTATGAGTACCGTTGATGTTAACCCACGTATACCATGCTTGGAGGGATGCGAAGACTTGAACATCCCCGCTCGCGAATTCTTGTGATACAGGGATTGAAGAAGACTGTGCTCTGGACGACGGAACCACGGACGCTTGCACGAAAACAGCAGAAAGTATGACTGCCATCTCCATCAAGGTCAAGCTCACTCTGGATATTCGCATGGATCGTCTCAACTAACAATGGGTGCCGCTCGATATAATGCGATGCCATCGAATCCGCGTTCAACAGTGTCGAAGCAGAACGTCACTGTTCGAGTTGTTGCGCGAACTTTGGCCTCGCCTTCCAGTCTTGCCAAGACTCATACCAGAAGGCTGCAGCGGATCCGGCGTTCAGAGCGAGAGCTGCGAGGGCAATTGGCGAAGAGAGGAATTCTCTGAGCAATGCGGAGTACAATATCGAGACCACTGTTGTGGCGGACGCGTAAAATACGTGCCGTGGTACGAAGGCTCCTCTTATGATTAGGAAGTTTCTGATGAGACCGACCCTAACACGGGTTTTGATCCGATAGTCACCCAGAGGGTCTTTGAGCACTAACCCGGCACTTTCGAGCTTTTGCAAATGGAATAGAGCGGAGCTAGGACTCGAAAACCCCATTGCCTGTTGAATATCCCTCAGTCGGACGCTGTCTCCATGGCGTGACTTGACGTAAACGTAAATCAGCATCGCGGTCTCCGAGAGCTTCACACTTGTTACCTGGAGGAGAGCGCTAGTGCTGTTATTTCGATGTGATAGGTATCCGCATAGCCCAACCAGAGCAATCAAGAGGTTCGGATTGATATAATCCGATGCCTTTGAAACGCTATTCAATAGTATCGAAAGCTCCTTTCGGAATCTCTGTGCGACTCTTTCGGACAATTCCATTATAGACTCATGCTGACCGAATATCCGGGTTGGTAGAATGAGAACCATGACGGGCTCTAGTGCTATAGTCCCGCTATCCATGCGGCACGTTAGTCAGGCTACTTTACCTTTAGAGCGACCAAAGTCTTCAACAACTTGACTGAACAGTAACAATCATAACTTATCCAGCAATCAAACGCGCTCGAGAGGAGGCGTGTGGAATGGGGTCTAGAGCTTCCTTGGCTCGAATGCCAGTCTTCCTCCTAATCGGGATCATCTTGTCGAGCACCCCACTTGCCTCTAACACCTTTCCTTGGTTCCAGTCCTCGGCCGCAGCCAGCCCGATAAGTCCTCCCACCTTGAACACCGACGCGATCAACGCCTCAATGAGACAAGTCCTCACATGGGCCGAATCAAGAGTTCTTCCTAATGGCACCGCGACACTTCAAGGGACCTCGAACAATCTCTGGGCAACATCCCTAGTAGGAAGAACTATGACCTACCTACAACTGGAAATCGGCAACTCAACGACCGGGACAATTATCCAGAACATGACTAAGGCAGAACACATTCTGCTTCAGAATCCGTCCTTTATCAACTACGGAATATGGTCCCCTGCAAACCTCAACGCACAGTTCCAAGTGCACCTCGACGCACAGAAATTCCTGTCAAGAACCTACGGGCTGACGCTCGACCCGACCGCAAGGTCAGACCTGATCAATGTCACCCAGAACATGCATCTCAATCTGCCTTCCAGAAGCGATTATTTCGACACGGTCGCCTGGACCCTCTCGAATGCAGTCTGGTTCGCATACTATAACGGGTCTACGCTACCCCCGGCCTCAGACTACACAACAGCAGTCCAAGACCTGAACACTAACTACAACCAGACAGGGGCCACATCAGCAACCGCGGACCCGCTCATCGACTTTGCCAAGCTTCTCCGCTTTCTCAAGCCAATCACTTACACTGACAGCTACTTCAGACTCCAAGGCAATTCTCTCAGCCAATCCTATCAGACACTAGAGACAGGTCTTGCGAACCAGCTTGTCAGGAGACAACGGTCAGACGGTAACATCGTCACGGTCAACGCCTTCGAATCCTACCTTGTAGAGGATTTCGCGAGAGATCTAGACTCAAGCGTCTACCTCCACAACAATCTGACCTACGCATACTCGGCGTACCGGGCCGAGTCTTACCTTACTAGCTTGTATCTCCAGTCTAACGGGAACTTTTCCCTTCCGAACAATGGAGAAGGACTGTACCCGACGGGCACCTATCACATGCTCTCGATCGCGAACGACCTCAGATCATGCTCCAGCAACGCTTGGTATAATATCCTCATTTCCTCATCGAAACTACTCAACTACACTCTAACAACACAGTATCCAGATGGGACTTTCAGATTCTTCCTCAACATAACCAACCCCGGCAACGCATTAACAACGGTCAATACCGTAAGCGGTATCGTCGACTCGTACCTAGTAATTCATGACACGAACGTACTCTCCCCCGAGACCCCGGTCAACCTTGCCGGCTGCCAAACCATCTCATCTCCCTCTCTATTCCAGAATCTCTCCTGGCTCTACATCGTCATCCCCCTCGCCCTAATCGTCGCGGTCGCCATCGCATACGAGAGAAAACACAGGGCGAAGTATCATGGACTGGTGGAAAAGTGAATTGCGGAAACTCTCGCTCCGGAGACTCGGCGAGACCGCGTTTCTCATCACGTTCCTTCTAATCTGGCTACCTCGAGCGATCCCCAACCAATCAATAATCGCATTTCTCTGGCCCATCTACCACTGGTTCGGAGTAGACTACTACATTCCACTGGTTAAGGCTCCTGGCGTACTCATTGGCTCCATCCTGGCCTGCTTCGTCGCGGGTTTCGTAAGGGAATATGTGGCGGACTCCAAGGCTATCGCCAAGATCCCAACGAGAATACACGTGACTGGAATAAGAGGAAAGACAACTACTACGAGACTCATCGGGGCCGCACTTAGAAACCGCGGCTGGCGGGTAGTAACCAAGACCACGGGAAAGGCCGCGACGCTAATCGACCCTGAAGGAACAGAGCGTGGAATCCGTGGTCACCGTGAACAGCCTAACCTCAGAGAACAGCCTAGAATAATCGAGAGTGTAGCCGACGCCGGCGGCGCAGACGCGATAGTATTCGAATGCATGGCCATCCGGCCAAAGAACATAATCGCAGAAAGCAAGTTCGTTAGATCAACAATCTCAGTGATCACAAATGTCCGTGCCGATCACCTAGACGTCATGGGACCATCATTGGAAGATGTTGCATGGAACCTTTCGGGAATAGTCCCAAGCAACGGTGTCGTTGTGACTGCGGAGAAGAAGTACATACCGATCATCAGAAAGAGAGCAGAAGAGAAGAATGCGAAAGTCGTTGAGGTCGACCCTGACACTGTCCCGGACGAGAATCTCTCCAAGTTCTCCTATATGATCTTCAAGGAAAACATCGCTATAGCGCTCAAAGTCTGCGAACTACTCAAAGTCCCACCGGACGAAGCGCTGAAGGGAATGTTCGACGCCAAACCCGACCCGGGTCTAACACGGATCCTGAATGGTATGATCGCCAATCACGACGTGAGGCTCATCGCAGCCTTCGGCGTCAACGACGTCGACTCGACGAGGCTCGTATTCCAAGAACTCAGCCGCCGACGAGTCATAGAAGAACAGAGAATGCTTGTCGGAATGTTCCACGCGAGAGAGGACAGGGTTACGAGAACTTTAGAATTTGCCCAAGTCATGGCGCAAATGCCGTTTGAGAAAATTCTCGTTGTGGGAGAAATGACGAACCTGTTCGTAAGCCAGGCAACCCGAGAAGGCTACGCGAAGGATAAGATTGTGAATTTAGGAACTGTCGACCCTCCAGCAATCATGGATTTCCTCTCGAAGATGCCTCTCAAAACAGATCAAGCCCTAACCCTGTTCGGCTGTGGGAACATGATAGGAATTGAGGACTTCATCGACGCGTTCGAGAAGCTGTCTGAGAAGCCAGACTCACGCCCCGTGGAGTCTCGGAATTAGATGGTAGTCTACGGAGTTACCCTCGACACTGCCGAGGTCGCTATTGCGTTAGGAATCGGCGTTAGCATGCTGTTCTATGAAAAACAGAACCTCGTCCCCGGAGGAGTCATCGTCCCGGGCTACGTAGCTCTAACCCTCGACAGACCCTACCTGCTACTCTCGACATTTGCGGTCGCAATCATCACCTTGTTCGCGCTCAGAAAAGTTGCAGGATACGTTGTCCTCTTTGGAAGAAGAAAATTCTCGTTCATGATGCTGATGAGTTTCGTAATCACGTGGGGAATCCAGTCCCTCGTAGCACTCGCACTCACCTACGGCCAAGTAGCAAGCGTCGGACCAACCGGAATCTTCCAGGTCATCGGATTCATCATACCCGGGCTAGTCGCGAACAGCATGGAGAGACAGGGAATCACCAAAACGATCTATGCTCTGACAATCGTCTCCGTCATCACGTACGTAATACTCTATGCCATCACCGGAAAGTGATCATGCTCCTTTGTCCGCTCGAGCGAAAGAGAGACCGGGAAGAGTTATACCGATAATTCCTGTAATAATTCTGCTCGTAATAGTCTCGACTTTTTCCTTGCCGGTTCATCACTCGTCGGTCAATTCCCCTCAGCTCCCGCCGACAGGTATCACATGGGTTACGGAGCCACTGCAGCAGGTCTACAATCTGATACAGAGCAGGTTCATCGGACTCATACCTGGAAATTACACTGAGCCCTCCTCTTCAGAATATTCGATGATGAGCACAATTTTCGGATCTATTGACAGCGGGGTTTCCCAAAACGACGCGGGTTCGATCCTTAGCGCATCCAACTTGGCAACACAGCTGGAGTACCAGTTGATCCCGGTGAACGATTCCTCAACTGGCAACAAGTATTACGTCTTAATGGAAACCACAACCGTAAACCGAGGATGGGGATCGTACCTATTCGCAGCTGAAAGGAGTCCCTCGACAACCCAAGTCATAATGGAAGCCCCACATCCAGTGACGGACTTCAACAGCCAAGAGATAGCTTACACGATCTTCACCAGCGCCTATCCACACGTTACGGCTCTCTTAGTAGCAGGTGTAGAGAGAACGTTCGATCCAAACGGTCAGACCGACATGGCTCACAGAACACAAAGTATCTTCGAGACAGCCCATGAAGCCTTCACCAAATTTGGTTCAGTGATAATACAGATCCATGGCTTTGACGCGGCCTTCCATCCCACAGAACCCTTGGTGGTTCTCAGCGATGGAGACGGGGGTATCAACGGGGCCTTACAAGCGATCGCGTCCAACCTCGAAGCTGATAACCTCTCCGTAGGAATCTTTGACGGTTTCATCCATGAGAAACTAGGCGCCCAAAAGAACATCCAAGGTCGCTATGCAAGAGCATTCGGGGCAGGCTTCGTACACTCCGAGATCTCGTCGCTCGTAGTCTACAATGCCACCCTGATCGCGCTATACGAGAACTCTCTCGCGAAATCAATCGTGGACAATTTTGGTTTTCCAGCTTATCAGATCGATATCAAGATTCCAATCATAGCGCTCGGAATCATGAGCTTCTTCTTCGTTGCGGGCTACAGACTTTCAAAAACCAACCCTGACTAGCCAAACGGATTTATTACCGGAACTAGAAAAGGGTCTGACTCAACGAGCTCGTTCCAAAAGAACAGGATGCTGGGTCCGAAGCATTTCTTAAGTCACCGTCGAGGGCAGTCCTTCCGCGACCCGCGGGCGAAGAACCCTTAAGAAACCGCTAGACAGTTATTAGCTTCAGAGGAAAATATCGTGAAGTCGCAAAATTATTCCACTGCCTTTACAGTAGACCGAACTCCGGAGGAAGTCTTCGCTGCCATCAACAATGTTCGTGGATGGTGGTCCGGAAACATTGAAGGCAGTACCAACACATTGGGCGATGAGTGGACGTATCGTTACAAAGACATCCATTATTCCAAACAGAAGATAACAGAACTGATTCCTGGCAAGAAAATCGTTTGGCTTGTTTTAGACAGCTACCTCAATTTCATTGAAGACAAAAGCGAGTGGAACGGCACAAAAATCACTTTTGAAATCGGTAAAAAAGGTGACAAAACCGAAGTCCGCTTTGCTCACCTGGGTTTAGTTCCCGAAGTCGAGTGTTACGATGCCTGTTCAAACGCATGGGGCGGCTATGTTAACAGTAGCCTGCGGACCCTAATCACTAAGGGTAAAGGGCAACCCAACCGGAAAGAGAAAGCGGTTGGGGAAAAGAAGACCGTTAAGGCCAAGCCGATCAAGAAGAAAAACCAGAAGCAGTAATCACCAACCGGGGTGGACTAAGAGGCTGGTTGGGACGCGGACGGATTCCCTTTGCCAACCAGCTGAACGGGCGCGTTACTAGGGATAAAGACAGGTACAATCTGTTTAACATTTTTCAACCATGATTCTCTTGCCGGCGATGAACTCTCAGCTCCCGCAGGGTCTCGTGCTAATCGCAATGTCCGAGATCGTTGTCGGTAGCCTCGGGAATTGTCTTCAGCCTAGCCTTTTTCCTGTTGAACGTGTCTGACTGGAGCCCCATTATGGCTTGCTTTACGCTCCTGTGGATCTTGTCATGGTTTGCGTTTCTTCGCCAGAAAGAGTGGGCTTGGAAGCTGGGAATGGTCCTGTCGCTCGTCTCCCTCCTTGGCTCGAACCTCTTCTTCTCTCTTGTCCAGTCGTTCCTGTTCATCGTCGGTCCGGGCCTCATCTTCTGGCCTTTTGCCATCATCTATCTAACCCGACCCAGAGTCAAGAATCTGTTCGTTAGAGCAAATACGCCCGATATGGCTTCTCAACGCACAGCATAATCGGAAAACTCTCTTAGTGGCTTTGACCTTTTCGTCCTCTGCGGTCGATTGACGTGAACTACTAGTATCTTTTGGGGTTATTCAGTGTCTATGGCGACGCGGTTATTTCAGGGATGGTCAGAAATCGCTGGACGAAGGCAAGTGACTTGTCGGCGACCTCCCGCCAACCGTGGTCGATCGTTATCGAGTGTCCCCGGTCTGGGATCTTTTCAATCTCGGTCAGGAGGTTGTCGCCTTTCTGCTGGTTGTACGTCGCGTTCGCAATCGCCCATGGCACGACGTGATCTTTCTCCCCGTCAAGGATCAAAAGCGGCCCGCGTTCAGGGTTCTTCTCGACCTTCGCCTCGGTCCAAGGATTGAGGTTCGCTGATGCAGCTTGGAAGAGCGTCTTGCCGGATGCTGGCACGGCGAACTTCTCGTAAAGCTCTTTGGCTTCATCTTCGCTGACAGCGTTGCCGAAGGCGTATCGGAACTGATCGAAGGTTAGCGGAACGGCACGATTCCGGTTTGAAGGCTTGTGCAATACTGGCCAGGCAGATTTTAGCGAAGAGATCGGAAGAGGGAGCACTCCACGGAACGGAGCTGGGTCAACGGCAACAGTGACTGCCGCAAGTCCGCGTCCAGCAAGGATCTGCGCTATGAGGCCACCAAACGAGTGACCAATAATCGCCGGCTTTCTATTCAATCCCCGGACAATCTGTTCGAAATGATCTGCCACCTCGCCAATCGTCTTTTTGGCGAAAACTTCAGGCTTCGCGTTGGCTTCCTCGACCGTTTCAGGATCGTCAGGCCACCCGGGCGTTAGCGCGGTATAGCCGGCGTCCTCGAAGACCTTCGCCCAACGGTCCCAGCTGCTAGGAAGCAACCAGAGGCCGTGGATGAATACGACGGGAGGCCGACCCGTCGCGTTCGCCCGTTCTACCTGTTGCATTTCGTGTTCGACGATCGTCGTCGCGCCTGTCTGGGGAAGATTGGAAGCTTTCATGGCTGGCGGAGGCAGGGACGAGCGGTTTAAAGCTATTCATAACGAATACTTGTAAGCAAACACAGGAATGTTCAGGCCGCGCGACTCGAGTACGCCCCCGGCCCCCCCCGAGAAATCGCCGATATTCGATTTTCAAAACCGTGTTTCAGAAATGGTGTTTCAAAAAACGGTTTCAAAAAGTGTGAATCCGAGAACGATTAGCAATTATCGATCTCCAATTGTGATTGTATGTCCAATTTTTCGGATACTGGAGCAGGTTACGAAGCTGGTAAAGGCGAGTGTGAGAATAATGAAGGAAAAATCCCAGAAACAGGAAGATTCTGGGCGATTTGACTAGTTGAATTTTTTCGGGGGGGTCTCACGCGTGTCGGATTTCGGAGAAGCGTCCACTTTGGAAATTCTTCTTTGCCTAGGGCCCAGCTTGTTGAAGGGCAGCTTCGTTTGGCTTCCAATCGCCTGATGCCCATGGAGGCTTCACGTCTTTCAGCCGTAGTGCTATGAAAAAGCCTAGAACTCCGATGAGCGCCGCGGCCAACATGGCGACTTGAAACCCTGCTACGACTCCAGCTGTGTTAGTGGAAGCATTGGCATTACCTGCTGCAGGAGGGTCGAAGGCTCCGGCGATCGTCAAGAGGATGGCAAGCCCGATGGGGAAGCCTACCCGGGACGATGTGCCGACCACTCCTGAGGCCAAGCCTTCCTCTCCTGGGCGAGTCCCGGCGACAGCGGCGATGTTGATTGCGGGAAATCCGATACTTGCCCCTAGTGCCCATACGAGCAGTCCGGGCATTAGCACGAAAGCATTCCCGTTAGGCGACATGGGAGTGAGAAGAAGGGTTCCAACTGATATCAGAGCGCTTGAGACTAGGAGGGTGCGCTTGGCGCCGAACCTGTTGACCAGACGTGGAGCTACCCAACCCCCGACGATGAAAAAGGTGAGTGCTGGGGGCAGCGTCAGCAGGCCTGAATAGAGGGCCGAGTAGCCCAGCACGTTTTGGAAATACACTGGCACGATGAACCCGACGCCGCCCACGATAGAAGTCAAGACTAGCGCAAGAGTGTTCGCGGTGAGGACGGATCCTCTTCGGATAAAGTCGAGCGGCATTAAGGGAGCCTTTGATCCTGATTCGATGAATACGAAGCCGGTGAGGACCAAGGCTGAGAAGATTAGCGGGATGAAGCTCCACCCGGATGCGAAGCCGAGCGCGGCAGCGTTAGTCAACCCGTAGATTAGGAGAATTATGCCTGAAGTAACGGTGAGAGCTCCTGGAACGTCCAGAGGCTGGTTCTTGAGCCAGCCGCCGCCACCAGGCAGGTATCTCAGGCAGAGTAGGACCGTGACGATTCCGATGGGCACATTGATGAACATCACCCATCGCCAACCCAGGAATGTTGTCAATGCTCCGCCAGCAACGGCGCCCGCTGCGAATCCTCCTGAGAGTACTGCGACCAGATATCCCAGCGCCTTGTTCCTGTCGGGCCCTTCACGAAATATCCTGATGAAAATTGCAAAAGCGGTGACAGTCGTCATCGCTGCCCCTATACCCTGAACTGCTCTTGAAACGACCAGGGACAAGAGGGAAGGAGCAATTCCGCCTGTGAACGATGCGATCGAGAATATGACTAGCCCGGCAACGAAGATCTTCTTCTGCCCATAAATGTCCCCTGCCCTCCCCATCAACAATAGGAAACCTGCGACAGTGATTGCATAGGCTCCATAGATCCACTGACTGTCGGGGATGGAAGCCGCGAACTCGGTTCTAATCGAAGGAAGCGCAACGGTCACTATTGACGCATCGATCACATCCATGAAAAACGCCGCCATAACCAATAGGAAGATCAGACGGATGTGAGGAACAGGAGTCGCAACACTCATTGATGGTTGGCTCAACTTTGTGGCTCTTCCTATTATGGGAGGGTACTTGTTGACGGGATCGCGACGAGGTTAGTCACGTATAGCGTCAAGTTGGGTTTTCAAAATAGGACCAATTGAGTAGGCTCTTAAATCCTGTCTCTAAGCCGGCTGATATTTTCCAGTGGGCTCAGAACCTTACGAGAAACGCGAACTTACTCGTGACTGACTAAGCAAACATGTTGGCCCATTCACGAATGTACCAATTGCTAAACATCCCGTTTTTGAAAAATGGATCGCCGTGTATGTATTCTTCCGCTGCACTACGCGAGCTGAGAACAGCCATAGTGCTTAGTGGTTCTCCGGTCTTGTCCAGGAAAGCTCCTGACATTAGAAGAGAACCTTGTTGATGAAGCTCTCTTGAGCGTGCCAGATGAGCAGCAATCTGATCGGGTGCTTTTGCCTTGGCCTCTTCGAAGCTCTTGTACTTGAGTGAGACGAATACCACGTAGTAGACAGGTTGCTTCTTAGATTCCTCCATGTTCACTTAAGCGCCGGATGAGAGATTATGAGGCTATCGCCTCCGCACAGACCCCGAAGCACTCCGTATTGACGCGAACCAATCATTCTTCTTCTGACGAGGATATTGGTAGTCTTCAACCTGATTCTGGACAAGAACTGGTCCTAGGCTCAGCGAAGTAAACTTCAGTCGAAAAGTAGCGCCAGAAATGGAATTATTGAATGTCGTAGTATACTTTTTTCTGTAAATTTGTGTCTTTTCGCTTTTTGGTTTTCCACAAAAGCAAGGAATAAGAACTCAACGATCTTTCAATCGATCTCAAATGGAGCAATCGATCTCCGTAACAGCGGCAAGATTTCAACACCGAGACCTCGCCATCCTAGTAGGAATTCTCTCAGGAACGCTCTTGGTAGTTTTCGCGTCTGAAAACCCATTGTCAAATTTCCAACCGATCGATCTCGTGATCTTCTTCTCGGTTCCCGCTCTCGCAGGCGCCATCGCCGGATTCGCATCCGCCGGCCGCTCAATGGAGAACGGAGCAGTCGTCGGAATCATCATTGGACTCGTATACGCGATCCTAAACGGACTCCGACTTGGCACCACAGCAGCCGGACAACAAGTCCTCTTCCTGATCATCACAGTCCCAATATGGGGATTCCTAGGAGGCTACGGTTCCGTGCTGGCCCAGCGGACCCTAGAACGCAACCCACTCGAGAATCCTGTTCTGCCATGGCCAGACGCCACCCCGCGAGCCGGAACTATTCAAGGGCCTAAGATCTGTGAAAACTGTAAGGCAGCCAATCCGGCAGACGCTCTATTCTGTAAGAACTGCGGATCGAAACTTGGCTTGGTCTCCTCTCGTGCCTGACTATGGCAAAAGTAGGAGCCGGATTGTTTCGATCATTGGAGGCTGAAACAGCTCCAAGTTCTGATAATGCACGCGTCTGAGAAGTTCTCAGTGTCATACGGCGATATATCAGAATCAGATATTATCGAAGTTCGAGAATATTCCCTGGCTGAACATTCCATATAACTCGTGACACCAGCTCCCTGTCCAGTGATTATTACTGTCACGACAGCCTATTTCACTAAGAACAATCCTCAAAGCCGCATTCCTCTTAGCCGCGATGCTTCTGGGCCCAGCCGCATTCCTGGGACCCACCGCCAGAGCCGCAACACCCCCAGGAAGCACGATCACAGACACTCAGCCAAGCACCTCATGGCAAGGACACTTCTACACTCTCGCCTTCACCGCGGACCCTGCCCAGTGCCCGGGAACCGTTGACACCCTGGATCTTGTCTGCGACCACTTCTACCTCAACATCAACCTACCAAGCACCTTCTGGCAAACCCACACAGGCTCAGTCGCAATCACCATCCAGTGGCCCAGCAACAGCAACGACTTCGACCTGTACATCTACAGGACGAGCGACCAGCAACAAGTAGGCTCCTCAGCCTCCGGTGGAACTACAAGCGAACAAGTCGCCCTCCAGAACCCGATGCCAGGCATCTACGAAGTACGAACAGTACCCTTCCTAGTCGTCGCATCAGGCTACACCGGTTCAGCCCTCCTCGCCTTCACCACCGGCGGTCCGACACCCAACCCTGTCTTTCCAACCGGCGGGATATCTTTCGGTGCACACACGATCGTCGACCCACAACGAACCGAAGGCGAACCACTAGTCCACATTGACAAATTTGGAAACATCTGGGAGACCGGGCCCTGGGGCTTCTCCACCGCACAAGGCTTCGTCGCAAGGTCCTCTGACAACGGCGACAGCTTCCATATCGTGTCGCCAGCAGGCCTCAGGCCCAACCCGGCACCGGCCGGCGGCGGAGACACGGACATCATTACCGATGACCAGGGCACGGCCTACTTTGCAGATCTAGAGGGCCTGGCCCACATAGGGGTCGCAGTCTCCAACGACCAAGGCAACAACTGGAGGGAAAACTTCGTTGCCGCCATGTCCCCAGTAGACGACCGCCAATGGCTGGCTATTGACGACGGCACAACAACAGGCGTCTCCGACAACACTGTGTTTCTCTCGTACCGTCAAATCCCGGGGGGTAGCCAGGTCCTCTCCTCGCCCGGCTCCACTGGCCCAACGGATCTCGTCGGAGGCCTCGTCTATACGAACGCGGCCACCAGCACCTTCGTTGGTGCCGGGGCACCGTGCGGCCGCCTGATATTCGACCCGGTTCTTCGCAACCTCTACCTGCCATGCGTACAAGCAAACCACATCCACGTCTCCAAAGCTCATGTGAACCCTGGGCAGAGGGACATGCTCGCTTTCAGTTCTACTGACACCCCCGCCAGCCCCGGAGGCTCAATCGGAAACCTCTTCGCATCCCTGACCACGGACAAGGCTGGCAACGTGTACGTCGCCTGGGTTGACACGGCCAACAACAACGTCTACCTCACCGTCTCCACCGACGCCGGCACAAGCTGGTCAACACCGCTACAAGTTAACGGCGACCCAGCCAACACAAATGTGATGCCTTGGGCTATCGCGGGCGCAGCAGGAACAGTCGACATAGTATTCTATGGCACAGACACGCGCGGAGATCCCAACAACTTCCCTTCATGGTACAACAGCCGTGTTGCGGCCACCAGCGTCAAGTGGTTCGTCTACTTCACCCAGGTCCAAGCAGCGACCAGCGCCACACCGATAGTCTACCAGG
>Ga0209802_1001108_pt1 | contig 20469 bp, 15 predicted proteins | sample GraSoiAngelo_129_FD_185886 | JGI IMG/M metagenome (GOLD analysis project Ga0209802, IMG submission 185886) | Grasslands soil microbial communities from the Angelo Coastal Reserve, California, USA - 14_0927_12_40cm (SPAdes) (version 2) | ecosystem: Environmental > Terrestrial > Soil > Grasslands ... | reverse complement strand
TAAGGTCCGTCACCAGCACCGCGCAGATCACGAGAGCGATGGAGATGGTGGCGGCGTCGAAGATGCGTAAGGCGCAAGAGGCCGCGCTGACCACGCGGCCCTTCGCGCAACTGCTCTATCGCATCCAGCGCCGCGCGACGACTCACGCCGGCGACTTCACCCATCCGCTGCTGGAGGCGCGCGAAGTCCGCAAACGGGCCGTGATGCTGTTCGCCACGGACAAAGGGCTGTGCGGGGCGCTCAACGGAAACCTGTTTCGCCTGGTCGCCCAATTCGACCCCGCGACGACCGTCTTCATCACCGCGGGGAAGGTAGCGGCACAGTTCATCGCCCACACCGGCCGGCAGTTGGCCGCGGAGTTCACCTTCTCCGACTCGCCGCAGTTCGCCGAGGCCCGGCCGATTGCCGCGTTGGCCCGCGACCTGTTTTTGAAAGGCGCCGTGGATCAAGTCCAGGTCGTCGCGACGCGGTTCATCAACACGTTGACCCAGGAACCCGTTGTCTTCGAGTATCTGCCGATCGGCGAGATCAAACGGCTGAAGATTCCGGGCGCGGAGTTGGAAGCGGATCGGGCTGCCGACGTGACCGAGTTCCTCTTTGAATTCAGTGCAGCGGACGTGCTGGGATATCTCTTCGGACATTACCTCAACATCTATGTCTACCAGGTCATGCTGGAGGCCAAGGCTAGCGAGCAAAGCGCCCGTATGGTGGCCATGAAAAACGCCACCGACAACGCCACCGGGCTGATCAGAGACCTGTCCCTCCATTACAACCATCTGCGCCAGGGCAATATCACTAAGGAGCTCTTGGAAATTGCCGGCGGCCAACTGGGCAACGAGTGACACGACCGTGGAGCCAGGAGCGGAGATGAATAAAGGCAAGATCGTTCAGGTCGTCGGTCCGGTGGTCGACGTCGAATTCACGGAAACACTGCCCGCCATCTACCATGCGCTGACTGTCGACTACAACGTTCAGGACCAGCCCGTCCACGTGACCCTCGAAGTGCAGCAACACCTCGCCGACAACTGGGCCCGGACGATCTCGATGTCCGGTACCGAAGGCCTCAAACGCGGTTACGAGGTCATCGACACCGGCGCGCCTATTTCCGTGCCCGTCGGGGAGGGGGTGATGGGGCGCGTCTTCGATGTGTGCGGTAACGCGGTGGACGAGCGCGGGCCGGTCAAGGCGGAGAAATACTATCCGATCCATCGGCCGGCACCCCGACTCGTGGACCAATCGACGTCGCCCCAGGTGCTCGCCACCGGCATCAAAGTCATCGATTTGATCTGCCCCTTCTTGAAGGGCGGCAAGGTCGGCGCTTTTGGCGGGGCCGGAGTGGGCAAGACCGTCGTCATCATGGAACTGATCAACAACATCGCCAAGCTCCATGGCGGCGTGTCGGTGTTCGCCGGGGTCGGCGAGCGCACCCGGGAAGGCGGGGATTTCTACGAGGAAATGTCCGAGGCGGGAGTCATCAAGCAGGACGACCTCGCCGCGTCGAAGATTGCCCTCGTGTACGGCCAGATGAATGAACCGCCCGGCGCGCGCCTGCGCGTCGCCCTGGCCGGCCTCGCCATCACCGAATACTTCCGGGACGAGAAGAATCAGGATGTCCTGCTGTTCATCGACAACATTTTTAGGTTTTCGCAGGCGGGTTCCGAGGTGTCGGCGTTGCTCGGCCGCACCGCCAGCGCCGTCGGCTACCAGCCGACCCTCGCCGCGGAAATGGGCGCGCTGCAGGAGCGCATCACCTCGACCAAGAAGGGCTCGATCACGTCGTTTCAGGCCGTGTACGTGCCGGCCGACGATCTGACCGACCCGGCACCGGCCACGACCTTCGCGCACCTGGACGCGACCATCGTCCTGGAGCGGGCGATCGCCGAGTTGGGCATCTATCCGGCGGTGGATCCCCTCGCCTCGACCTCCCGTGCCCTCGCGCCCGAAATCGTCGGCCAGGAGCACTACGACGTCGCGCGGGGAGTGCAGAAGGTGCTGCAGCGACTCAAAGACCTGCACGACATCATTGCGATCCTCGGCATGGACGAGCTTTCGCCGGAGGACAAGCTCACGGTACACCGCGCCCGCAAGATTCAACGCTTCTTGAGCCAGCCGTTCAGCGTGGCCCAAGTGTTCACCGGGCGAGAGGGCAAACAAGTGCCTGTGGCCGAAACGGTGCGCGGCTTCAAGGAGATCCTCGAAGGCAAGCACGACGCCGTGGCGGAAGGCGACTTCTACATGAAGGGCGGCATCGATGACATCAAGCCGAGTTGAGGAGTCGCGCTCACCATGAGCAACACGCTGACATTGGAGATCGTCACTCCGGCCGGCACGGTGTACTCCGACGACGTCGAGATGGTCACCCTGCCGGGCGTGGCGGGCCAGATGGGGATTTATCCACAACACGTCCCCCTGATCTCGCGAATGGTGCCGGGCGAAATGATCGTGCGCAAGGACGGCCGTGATCTGTTCATCGCGACGGGCGAGGGGCTCATCGAAGTCACCGCCCACCGCGTCGCCGTCTTGACGGACCTCGCCATAGCGGCCGACCGCATTGACGAAGCCAAAGCCGAAGAAGCGCGGCAGCGGGCCGAAGCCCGTCTCCGCGAAAAGCTCTCGGGCGAAGAACTCGCTTCTGTCAACGCCTCACTCGCTCGCTCGCTGACCCAATTGCGCGTCAAGCGACGCCGTCGAGTCTGATCCGGGATGTACAGCTCGACCGGGTCGGATTCAACCGTGATTCTCGAGTCGTCGCTGACGCCGTGCCAGTCGACTGGCAGTTGCTGGCCCGTTAGCACCGGAAAGTCGGCACGGTCGCTTCGATGACGACTCTCGCGTCGCCGGGATGCGTTGTGGCAGGGCGATTTACGAGATCCCGGGCATTCCTCGAGGGGTGGCACCCCGATTGCCGTGTTGGGTCCCCGGATATGGATGACATGGTGCTGGTATGACGATTTCCCCTCGATCGCACGATGCGATCCTCGTTCTCAACGCTGGCTCGTCGAGCCTCAAGCTCTCCGTCTTCGCCGAGGGTGCCGGCGAGCTCGCGCTCCAGATGAGGGGGCAGGTCGAGAGCCTCTACACGGCGCCGCGCTTCGTGGCCCAGGATCCGTCGGGCCGCGTCGTTGCCCAGGAGTCCTGGCCCGGGAGGAAGCTCGGCCACGATGGCGCGATCGAGTATCTGAACGACTTCCTGAAGCGCCAGCTCGCGGGCGACCGACTGGTCGGCGTCGGCCACCGGGTCGTCCACGGCGGTCTGGAGTACACGGCTCCGGTTCGGGTCGATGCCGCGACCCTCAAGGCTCTCGAGCGTTTCATCCCACTCGCGCCGCTGCACCAGCCGCATAACTTAGCGCCGATCGCACTCCTGCTCGAGCGCACGCCGGAGCTGCCACAAGTCGCCTGCTTCGACACGTCATTCCATCGGACGAATCCAGACGTCGCCCAGCGATTCGCGCTCCCGGCAGAGCTCCACGACGCCGGCGTCCAGCGTTACGGGTTCCACGGCCTGTCATACGAGTACATCGCCTCCGAGCTTCCGCGCATGGATGCGAAGGCGGCTTCGGCCAAGACGATCGTGCTGCACCTCGGCAACGGGTCGAGCATGTGCGCCATGGAGGCGGGGCGGAGCATGGCAACGACGATGGGATTCACGGCGGCCGACGGACTGCCGATGGGCACGCGCTGCGGCGCGGTGGATCCGGGCGTGATCTTGTATCTGATGGACGAGCACAAAATGGATGCTCGCGCCATTGAGCGACTGATCTACAGCGAGTCGGGGCTCCTCGGTATATCGGGCATCTCCAGCGACATGCGGACACTGCTGGCGAGCGCCGAGCCGTCAGCGAGGCTCGCGATCGACGTCTATGTGTACCGCATCGGGCGCGAGCTCGGCTCGCTCGCCGCTGCACTCGGCGGACTCGACTCGATCGTGTTCACCGGTGGAATTGGCGAGAACGCGCCGGCGATCCGCGAGCGAGTGTGCCACGACGCGGCGTGGCTCGGAATCGAGCTCGACGCGGCGGCCAACCTGCGGGGCAGGCCGCGGATCACCGCGGGCCCTAGCCGCGTGAGCGCGTGGGTGATCCCGACCGACGAGGAGCTCATGATCGCGCGCCACACGCAAGACGTGCTGGGACGCAAGTGAGAGGACTCATTTCGATGGTTACCTCGTGATGGCCAACGGCCGGCTGCGGGCGCTCGCCGGCGGAGACGCACGCTGCGGCGGGCTGTACGAGCTCCTCGGAGTCGGTCGCGACTACGACTCCGACCGCCTGGTCGTGCGGTTCGCGGTGGTGCAGCGCGAACGCATGGTCGCATGGTGAGCGCGATCGCCTTGATCGTGGCTCGGACAACGGAGGAGGGGTCATGACAGAGCTGATGACTCAGACGCGGCCGACGATGGGCGGCGATGTGGTGGCAGCCGCGCGGCTGTCGAGCGAAGAGCTGCGCAGGATCGACGCCTACTGGCGAGCGTGCACGTACCTGGCGGCCGGCATGATTTACCTCCGCGAGAACCCGCTGCTCCGGAAGCCGTTGAAGCCGGAGCACGTCAAGCAGCGGCTCCTGGGGCACTGGGGCACGAGCCCCGGCCTGAGCTTCGCCTACGTTCATCTCAATCGTCTGATCAACAAGTACGACCTCGACGCCGTCTTCCTCGCCGGCCCCGGCCACGGCGCGCCGGGTGTGCTGGCGCCGGCGTATCTCGAAGGCACGTACTCGGAGGTGTACCCGAACAAGGGCGAGGACGAAGAGGGGATGCGCGAGTTCTTCAAAGAATTCTCGTTCCCTGGCGGCATCGGCAGCCACTGCACGCCCGAGACTCCGGGCTCCATCCACGAAGGCGGCGAGCTCGGCTACAGCATTTCCCACGCGTTCGGCGTCGCCTTCGACAATCCCGATCTGCTGGTCGCCGTGGTGGTGGGCGATGGCGAAGCTGAGACGGGACCGCTGGCCACCTCCTGGCATTCCAACAAGTTCCTGAACCCGATCCGCGACGGCGCGGTGCTGCCGATTCTGCATCTCAACGGCTACAAGATCAACAACCCCACACTGCTTTCGCGAATTCCGCGGGAGGAGCTGGCGGATTTGTTCAAGGGCTACGGGTGGACGCCCTATTTCGTGGAGGGCGACGATCCCGAGTACATGCACCAGAAGATGGCCGCCACCCTGGAGGACTGCGTGCTGGAGATCCGGCGGATCCAGCAGGAGGCGCGCGCGAGCGGCACGGCCAGCCGCGCCCACTGGCCGATGATCGTGCTGCGCTCGCCCAAGGGCTGGACCGGCCCGAAGAGCGCGAACGGTCACAAGGTGGAGGGCTTCTGGCGGGCCCACCAGGTGCCGCTGGCAGGGATGCACGAGGATCCGGCCCACCTGAAGCAGCTCAAAGACTGGCTGCGTAGCTATCGGCCCGACGAGTTGTTCGACGACACGGGACGGCTGATCGCGGAACTGAAGGCCCTCGCTCCCAAAGGGACGCGACGCATGAGTGCGAACCCTCGCGCCAATGGAGGGCTGGTGCGTAAGGCCCTTCGCATGCCGGACTTCCGCGACTACGCCATCAAGGTCGACAAGCCGGGGCAGGCCAGCGCCGAGAACACGCGGCCCCTGGGCCGCTTCCTGCGCGACATCATGCGCCAGAACATGACGAACTTCCGCGTCTTCGGTCCCGACGAGACCACGTCCAACAAGCTCGATGCGATCTACGAAGTGAGTAAGAAGCTGTGGCTCGCCGACTACCTGCCGGAGGACGCCGACGGCGGCGAGCTGTCGCCGGACGGCCGCGTGCTGGAGATGCTTTCCGAGCACACGCTCGAGGGCTGGTACGAAGGGTATCTCCTCAGCGGCCGGCACGGCTTCTTCTCGACGTACGAGGCCTTCGCTCACGTCATCGACTCGATGTTCAACCAGCACGCCAAGTGGCTGGCCATCGCCCGCGAGCTGTCCTGGCGTGCGCCGGTGTCCTCGCTCAATCTCCTCATCACCTCGACGGTATGGCGCCAGGACCACAACGGCTTCACGCACCAGGATCCTGGATTCATCGACCTGGTCTTGAACAAGAGCCCCAATGTGTGTCGCGTCTACCTGCCGCCGGATGCAAATTCTCTGCTCTGCGTGGCCGACCACTGCCTCAGGAGCACCAACTACATCAACGTGATCGTCTCGGACAAGCAGAAGCACCTGCAGTACATGACCATGGACCAGGCGATCGAACACTGCACGAAGGGCCTCAGCATCTGGCCGCAGGCGAGCAACGACCAGGGCTCGGAGCCGGATGTGGTGATGGCCAGTGCCGGCGACATCCCGACCAAGGAGGCGCTCGCGGCGATCGTGATGCTGCGGGAGAACTTCCCCGATCTGAAGATTCGCTTCATCAACGTCGTCGACCTGTTGAAGCTCACGCCCTCCAGCGAGCACCCGCACGGCCTGTCGGACCGGGACTTCGACAGCCTGTTCACCGTGGACAAGCCAATCATCTTCAACTTCCACGGGTATCCCTGGCTGATCCATCGGCTGACCTACCGGCGCACCAATCACAAAAACCTGCACGTGCGCGGCTACAAGGAGAAGGGCAACATCAACACGCCGCTCGATCTCGCCATTCGTAACCAGATCGATCGGTTCAGCCTCGCGATCGACGTCATCGATCGGGTGCCGCGCCTGCAGATCGCGGGCGCGCACGTCAAGGAGAAGCTACGCAACATGCAGATCGACTGTCAGAACTACGCCTACGAGCAGGGCGTCGATAAGCCCGAGATCGATCAGTGGACCTGGCCATGAGCGACCTGCTTCCGGTCGTGTACCTGGCCAGGCACGGTGAGACGGCCTGGACCATCTCTCGTCAGCACACGGGAGTGACCGACCTTCCGCTGACCGCCCAGGGTGAAGCCGAGGCGCTTCGGCTCGGAGAACGGCTCGAGCGATTGACGTTCGCCGCGGTGCTCACGAGCCCCTTACGGCGCGCAGTCCGAACGTGCGAGATGGCGGGCTTCGGCTCTGCGGCCGACGTCGAGCCCGATCTCCTGGAATGGAACTATGGCGTGTATGAAGGTCGCACCAGCGCCGAGATTCACGCCGAGCGCCCGGACTGGCAGTTGTTCCGCGACGGCTGCCCGGGCGGGGAGTCGCCGGACCAGGTGGGAGCGCGGGCCGACCGGGTGGTACGCCGGGTGCGAGCCATCGAGGGGAACGTGCTGCTCTTTTCGAGCGGACACTTTCTCCGAGTGTTCGCCGCGCGTTGGCTCGGGCTCGAGCCGGGGGCGGGCAGGTACTTCGTGCTCGGAACAGCCAGCCTCAGTGCGGTGGGGTACGAACATGACCGCTCGGAGCCGGTGATCCGCTTCTGGGACGAGACGCCTCAGGAGGGGCGCAGCGGCCCAGCGCAGGTGCGGGGACACCGGGAGAACGCACGGCGATGAGCGAAAAAAGGACGGCGGCTCCTCGAGCAGTAAGCGCCTCAGAGACGATGGCGGCGCTGCGCCGGCAATACGGATGCGGTCCGGTGGACCTCACAGGTACCGCTGATGCGCTCTACGAGCGGCACCTCCTCTTCGACAACGTCGCCGATCCCGCGGTCGCCGGCGCCCGTGAGCGGTACGAGGCCCTGGCGCGCTCCGTCCGGGACGTCCTCTCGCAGCGCTGGGTCCGCACGGAGCAGACCTACGAGCGCGCGAACCCCAAGCGCGTCTACTACCTGTCGATGGAATTTCTGATCGGCCGCTCGCTGACCAACAACATCACGAATCTGCTGCTCAGTCCCCTCGTGAGCGAAGTCGTCAAGCAGGCGTCCCTCGACTGGCTCGGCTTGCTCGAAGAAGAACCCGACGCCGGGCTGGGAAATGGCGGGCTCGGGCGTCTGGCCGCATGTTTTCTCGACTCGATGGCGACGATGCAGTTGCCGGCGATGGGGTACGGGCTCCGGTACGAATACGGGATGTTCCGACAGTCCATCGAGGCCGGCTGGCAACACGAGCAGTCCGACAACTGGCTTCGCCGCCCCGACCCGTGGGAGGTGGTCCGCCCGGAAGAGAAGGTCGAGATCAGGATGAACCACTCGATCGAGGTGCGGGATGGGACGCTGCGCGCCGTCCCCGGCCGACCGTTCACCTTGCTCGGTATTCCGTACGATCGGCCCGTGGTGGGCTATGGCGGCAAGACGATCAACACGCTCCGGCTCTGGGCGGCGGCCGCCTCCGATGAGTTCGATTTCCAGACGTTCAGTCATGGCGAGTTCGTCAGCGCCCTAGCGAAGTCGCTCGCCGCCAAGTCGCTCACGCGGGTTCTCTATCCCGACGACTCCACGACCCAGGGGCAAGAGCTGCGGTTCGTGCAGGAGTACTTTCTCGTCGCCTGCTCGCTGGCGGATCTGATCCAACGATTCCGCCGCGGCAACTCCGACTGGAGCGCGCTTCCCGAAAAGGTCGCCATCCAGCTCAACGATACTCACCCGGCCCTCGCCGTCCCCGAACTGATGCGGATCTTGCTCGACGACGCGCACCTCGGATGGGATCAGGCCTGGGACCTCACCCAACGGACGCTGGCGTACACGAACCACACGCTGCTGCCCGAGGCTCTCGAAAAATGGCCCCTCGCGTGGTTCGAGCTGCTGCTGCCTCGCCATCTGGAGATCATCTTGGAGATCAACCGCCGATTGCTCGATGCGGTGCGACGCGGCTTCCCCGGCGAAGATGACCGTGTCGTGCGCACGAGCCTGATCGAGGAGGGTCCGAGCAAACACGTGCGCATGGCCAACCTGGCCATCGTGGGCTCGCACAGCACGAACGGCGTGGCGGCGATCCACTCCGCGCTCCTGCGCTCGACCACGGTGAAGGACCTGGCCGAGATGTTCCCCGAGCGCTTCAGCAACAAGACCAACGGGGTCACGCCGCGGCGCTGGATGTTGCTGGCGAACCCGGCGCTGGCGGGTCTCATCTCCGAGGCCATCGGCGACGGCTGGATGACCGATCTCGGCCAGCTGGCGAGACTCAGATCGCGCGCCGACGATCGGGGCTTCCGCGACGCGGTACGCGCGGCCAAGCGGTCGGCCAAGTCGGCCTTCGCACAATGGCTGCGATCGACCTCGGGGCAGACGGTGGATCCGGACACCATCTTCGACAGCCAGGTCAAGCGCATCCACGAATACAAGCGGCAGCTCCTCAATGCGTTGCGCATCGTCGTGCTCTACAACCGCTTGCGGGAGAACCCGACGCTCGAGATGACGCCGCGAACCTTCCTGTTCGCGGGCAAGGCGGCGCCGGCCTACCACCTGGCGAAGCTGATCATCAAATTCTTGAACAACCTCGCCGACACCATCGACGCCGATCCGATCACACGGGGTCGGCTCAAGGTCCTGTTCCTGCCCGAGTACAACGTGTCGCTGGCCGAGCGGCTGATCCCCGCCACGGATGTTTCCAACCAGATCTCGACCGCCGGCTACGAGGCCAGCGGCACGAGCAACATGAAGTTCATGATGAACGGTGCCTTGACGATCGGCACGCGCGACGGCGCGACGATCGAGATGGCGCAAGAGGCCGGGGAGGAGAACTTCTTCCTCTTCGGGTTGACCGCGGAGCAGGTCGCCGGCAGCCGAGGCTGGTACAACCCGCGCTGGCACTACGACCACCAGCCGGAGACGCGCGCGGCGCTGGACCTGATCTTCTCCGACCACTTCAGCCGCAACGAGCCGGGCATCTTCGCGCCGCTGCGCGACACCCTGCTCACTCGCGGCGACTACTATATGCACCTCGCGGACCTCGTGTCCTATCTGGAAGCCGACGAGAGGCTCTGCGCGCTGTACGTGGACCGGGACGCGTGGGCGCGCACGGCCATCCTGAACGTGGCCAGCTCCGGAAAGTTCTCGAGCGATCGCACTATCGCCGAGTACGCGGCCGACATCTGGCACGTCACGCCGTGCCCGGTGGCGTGATGGAGCCCGCGATGATCCACGACATGAAGGAGGCGGCCTCGATTTCGCCGCTGGCCGGCAAGCCGGCCCCGAAGTCCCTGTTGGTCGACCTGGTCCGGCTCGAGCGAGAGTACTACGAGCGGAAGCCCGATGTGGGCGACCCGACGCAGCTCGTCAGCTTTGGCACGAGCGGCCATCGTGGCTCACCCTTCCGCGGCTCGTTCACCGAGGCCCACATCACGGCGATCACGCAGGCTATCTGCGACTATCGCCGCGGTCAGAGGATCGACGGCCCGCTCTACATGGGCAAGGACACGCACGCCCTGTCCGAGCCAGCCCAGCGCACCGCCCTCGAAGTGCTGGCGGCGAACAGCGTCGAGACCATCATCCAGCGCGACGCCGGCGTCACGCCGACGCCCGTCATCTCGTGGGCCATCCTCACGTACAACCGCGGCCGCCAAGCGCACCTCGCGGACGGGATCGTGGTCACGCCCTCGCACAACCCGCCGGAGGACGCAGGCTTCAAGTACAACCCGCCCAACGGCGGACCGGCCGACATCGACGTGACCGAGTGGGTTCAGAACCGGGCCAACGAGCTGCTGCGGGCCGGCAGCGCCGGCGTCAAGCGGGTGCCGTTCGCGACCGCCATCAAGGCGGGGAGCACACACCAGGATGACTTCGTCCTGCCGTACGTCCAGGATCTGAGGAACGTCGTGGACATGGACGCCATCCGGGGCGCCGGCCTCGCGCTGGGCGTGGATCCCCTCGGCGGAGCGGCGAGGCCATACTGGGAGCCCATCAATTCTGTCTACAAGACGAACATCACCGTCGTCAATCCGGTGATCGACCCCACATTCTCGTTCATGACGGTGGATCACGACGGCAAGATCCGCATGGACCCCTCGAGCCCGTACGCCATGGCGCGGCTCGTCGAGCTGAAAGATCGGTTCCGCGTCGCTTTCGCCAACGATCCGGACTCGGATCGGCACGGCATCGTGACGCGCTCCGCGGGGCTGATGAACCCCAACCACTACCTGGCGGTGGCCATCCGGTACTTGCTTACCCATCGCCCCCACTGGCCGGCGCACGCCGCCGTCGGCAAGACGCTGGTCAGCAGCAGCCTCATCGATCGCGTGGTCGAGAAGCTCGGCCGCCGGCTCTCCGAGGTGCCCGTGGGCTTCAAGTGGTTCGTGCCTGGCCTGTTCGACGGCTCGTGCTGCTTCGGCGGTGAGGAGAGCGCCGGGGCCAGCTTCCTGCGGCACGACGGCACCGCGTGGACGACCGACAAGGACGGCCCGATCATGGATCTGCTGGCGGCCGAGATCACGGCCCGCACCGGCAAGGACCCCGGCGAGCACTACCGCGAGCTCGTGGCGGAGTTCGGCGCGTCCTATTACACGCGTATCGACGCGCCGGCCACGCCCGAGCAGAAGGCACGCCTGCAGAAGCTGTCGGCCGAGGCCATCAAGGAAGAGACGCTCGCCGGCGAGCCGATCACCGCCAAGCTGACCCGTGCCCCCGGCAACAACGCGGCGATCGACGGGTTGAAGATCGTGACGGCGAACGGGTGGTTCGCGGCTCGGCCGTCGGGCACGGAGAGCATCTACAAGATCTACGCGGAGAGCTTCAGGGGCGCGACGCACCTGGACGCGCTCGTGAGCGAGGCCCAGGAGCTCGTCACCACCGCGCTCGGCGGCCGCCCATGAGCCCGCCTCCGTTCCCGGCAGAGTACCGAGCGTCCGGCGTCCTGCTGCACGTCACGTCCCTACCCTCGCCGTACGGGATCGGCGATGTGGGCCCGGCCGCCGTGGCGTGGGTCGACCTGCTTCACGAGGCGAGTCAATGCTGGTGGCAGGCGCTGCCGTTGGGTCCCACCGGCTATGGCGATTCGCCGTACCAATCCCTGTCGTCGTTTGCCGGCAACCCGCTCTTGATCAGCCCCGACTGGCTGATCGAGGACGGACTGTTGCGGGCGCGGGATTGCGCAGGCTGGTCGTTTTCGGCCACGGCGGTCGATTTCGACGCCGTCAAGCGGTTCAAGCGTTCGTTGCTCGATGCGGCATGGAAAAACCTCAGCACCGGCACCCGCCCGGATTTGCGCCTAGCCTTCGAACACTTTGGCGAGGAACAGGCCCACTGGCTGGATGACTACGCACTGTTCCGAGCACTGAAGGCGAGATACAGCGGTGCCTCGTATCTAGAGTGGCCGGAAGAGCTGGTCCGCCGCACGCCGGCGGCGCTCGATCAGGCGCGGCGAGATCTCGCGAGCGAGGTCCAGCAGGTTCGATTTGCTCAGTTCCTGTTGTCCCGTCAGGGGGCGCGTCTGAAGGCCCACGCGCGTGCGAAAGGCGTGCGCTTGATCGGCGACCTGCCCTTCTTCGTCTCGCCGGACTCGAGCGACGTGTGGGCCTACCCGGAGCTGTTCCTGCTCGACGCCCAGCGCCGGCCGCGCGTCGTCGCCGGTGTGCCGCCGGACTACTTCAGCTCGCAGGGACAGCGCTGGGGCAATCCGATCTATGACTGGAACGCGCTTGCCGCGCGCGGCTACCGCTGGTGCATCGACCGCCTGCGCGCCTTGCTGGCTCACGTCGACGCGATCCGTCTGGATCACTTCCGAGGATTCGCGGCGGCGTGGCACATACCGGCCGGGGCGCCGACGGCGCAGTCCGGTCAGTGGATGCCCGGCCCGGGCGCACAGTTCTTCGGCGCCGTCGAGAAGGCGCTGGGCGGACTGCCCTTCGTGGCCGAGGACCTGGGATTGATCACGCCGGACGTGGAGGCGCTCCGCGACGAGTTTCACATCCCCGGGACGCGCGTGCTGCAGTTCGCCTTCGACGGCCACCCCGATAATCCATATCTGCCCGGCAACTACGTCCCCAACACGGTCGTCTACACGGGCACACACGACAATCCGACGACGCGTGGATGGTATGACGAGCTGTCCGACGCGGCGCGCGGCAACCTCTGGCGCTATCTGAAGCGCGCGGCGGGCACCAGCGGGGACGCCGCTCCCGCCTTGTTGGGTCTGGCGTGGTCGTCGGTGGCCGCGCTCGCGATCGCCCCGTTGCAGGACGTTCTCAATCTTGGCAAGGAGGCGCGGATGAACCAGCCCGGAAGCGCGGAGGGTAACTGGCGCTGGCGTTTCACCGACGAGAGGCTGGCCACGTCAGCCTTCCAATCATTGCGAGACTTGACCCTGGCCTCGGCCCGCACCGGCGCCGCGATGGCGGCCGCATCATGAGCGCCGCTCCCATCGTCTTCCTGGTCGACGTGGACAACACGCTGCTGGACAACGATCGTGTTCAGGACGACCTCCGGCGACATCTCGAGCGCGAGTTCGGCGCCGCATCACGTGACCGGTACTGGGTGATCCTCGAGGCGCTGTTCGTCGAGCTCGGGTATCGCGATTATCTCGGCGCACTCCAGCGTTACCGGGTCGAGCATCCTCAGGACGTGCGCCTCATGTCGATGTCGGCGTACCTGGTCGACTACCCGTTCGCCAATCGTCTCTATCCCGGGGCGCTCGACGTCCTGGACCGGTTCCGCTCGTGGGGTCCGACGGTCATTCTTTCCGATGGTGACGTCGTGTTCCAGCCTCGCAAGGTGGAGCGCTCTGGCATCTGGGAGGCCGTCGACGGCCACGTGCTGATCTACATCCACAAGGAAGAAACGCTGGATGACGTCGAGCGACGCTATCCGGCGCAGCACTACGTCCTGGTGGACGACAAACCGCGGATCCTCGCCGCGGTCAAGGAAGCCTGGGGCGACCGCGTCACCACGATTTTCCCCCGCCAGGGGCAGTACGCTCGCGACGCGAATGCCTATCGTCCCGCTGATCTGACGGTCGAACGGATCGGCGACCTCTTGACTCATGACTTGCCTGAGCTCCTGTTACCGGAGGTGACGCGATGAAAGCGACGGAGGCGCTCCACGACCAAGGCCAGAGTCTCTGGCTCGACAACATCACCCGCGATCTGCTCGAGAGCGGCACACTCGCGCGCTACATCGACGAGCTCTCGGTGACCGGGCTCACGTCGAATCCGACCATCTTCGACCATGCCATCAAGAACAGCTCGGCCTACGACGCCGCCATCAGAAAGAAGGTCAGGGAAGGCAAGTCGGGCGAAGAATTGTTCTTCGACCTGGCGCTGGAGGATCTGACTCGGGCCGCGGATCTGTTTCGACCGGTCTGGGACCGAACCCGTGGCGTGGACGGCTGGGTGTCGCTGGAAGTGTCGCCGCTGCTGGCCCACGACACCGGCAGCACACTCGCCGCCGCCAAGACCCTGCACGCCCGGGCGGGACGGCCGAATCTCCTCATCAAGATCCCGGGCACCAAGGAAGGGCTGCCGGCCATCGAGGAAGCGATCTTCGCCGGCATACCGATCAACGTGACGCTCCTCTTCTCGTCCGAGCAGTACCTGGCGGCGGCGGACGCGTTCATGCGTGGCATCCAGCGCCGCGTGGCCGCGGGGCTCCAGCCCGAGATCGGCTCGGTCGCCTCGGTGTTCATCAGCCGGTGGGACGCGGCGGTCAAAGGCAGGGTGCCGGAAGCGCTGCGCAATCAGCTCGGCATCGCCATCGCGAAGCGGACGTACAAGGCGTACCGTGCGCTGCTCGGCTCTCCGCGCTGGCAGCGCGTCTTCAACGCCGGCGCCCGCCCGCAACGCCTGCTGTGGGCCAGCACCGGCACGAAGGACCCCGGCGCGTCGGACGTCCTCTATATCAAGGCGCTCGCGGCGCCGTTCACGGTGAATACGATGCCCGAAGGCACCTTGAAGGCTCTGGCCGATCATGGAGCGCTCGGCGGGATCCTGACGGCGGACGGTGGCGACGGCGAGGAAGTGTTGGCCCGGTTCGCCAGCGCCGGCATCGATGTCGACGCCCTCGCCAGTCAGCTCCAGGACGAAGGCGCCAAGTCGTTCGTCAGCTCCTGGCGCGATCTCATGGACGTGATCGCCGGGAAGAGCGCCGCCCTGGCCAAGGCGAGCTGAATACCACCATGCGCGTCCTGGTCGTCGACGTCGGCGGGACTCACGTGAAGGTGCTCGCCACGGGACAGAAGGCACCGCGGGAGTTTCCCTCGGGGCCGACGCTGACAGCCGCGCAGATGGTCGCCGGAGTCAAGATGGTCGCCGCAGGATGGAAGTACGACGCAGTATCGATCGGCTATCCGGGCCCGGTGCTCCACGGGCGCCCGGTGGCCGAGCCGCCTCACCTCGGCCCGGGCTGGGTCGGATTCGACTATCCGACCGCCTTCGGATGCCCGGTCAAGCTCGTCAACGATGCCGCGATGCAGGCGCTGGGGAGTTACCGGGGCGGCAAGATGCTCTTTCTCGGCCTGGGAACCGGCCTGGGCTCGACCCTCATCGTTGACGGCATCGTGGAGCCGATGGAGTTGGGTCACCTGCCGTACCGGGACGGAACCTTCGAGGCGTACGTCGGGCTGCACGGGTTGCAGGAGCACGGGCTCACGCAATGGCGGCGTGATGTCGACGACGTGGTCAGTCGTCTGATCGCCGCGCTCGAGCCCGAGGACGTCGTTCTCGGGGGCGGCAACGTCCACCAACTGGACACGCTGCCGCCCGGTTGCCGAGCCGGGGACAACGCGAACGCATTTCTCGGGGGTTTTCGCCTCTGGGAGCCGTCGCAAGATGGGCACATCGCATCTGAAGAAATGAAAGGAAGACCGATGACGGGAACGTTGCCACTGACCGCGCGCCCGGCATGGAAGTCGCTCGTGGCCCACCACGAGAAGATCCGCGACCTCCACCTCCGCACGCTCTTCGCCGACGACGCCAAACGCGGCGAACGGCTGACCGCGGAGGCGGTCGGCATCTATCTCGATTACTCGAAGAATCGCGTCACGGACGACACCCTCGCGCTGCTCCGTCGACTGGCCGAGGACTCCGGCCTGCGCGAGCGCATCGACGCCATGTTCCGGGGAGACAAGATCAACGTGACGGAAAATCGGGCCGTCCTCCACGTGGCGCTGCGCGCCCCGCGTGGCACGTCGATCGTGGTGGACGGCAAGGACGTGGTGCCCGAGGTCCACGCCGTGCTCGACGCGATGGCCGACTTCTCGAACCGGGTGCGGAGCGGCGCGTGGAAGGGGCACACCGGCAAGCGCATTCGCAACGTCATCAACATCGGCATCGGCGGCTCCGACCTCGGCCCCGTCATGGCCTACGAGGCGCTCAGGCACTACAGCGATCGCGCGATGACCTTCCGCTTCGTGTCCAACGTCGACGGGACCGACCTCGTGGAGGCCACGCGCGACCTGAACCCCGCGGAAACGCTCTTCGTCGCCTCGTCGAAGACCTTCACGACGCTGGAGACGATGACCAACGCCGAGAGCGCGCGCCAGTGGCTGCTCGCGGGCCTCGGTGGCGACGTCAAGGCGGTGGCCAAGCATTTCGTCGCCGTCTCCACGAACGCCCAGAAGGTGTCGGAGTTCGGAATCGACACCGCGAACATGTTCGGATTCTGGGACTGGGTGGGCGGGCGCTATTCCATGGACTCGGCGATCGGCCTGTCGACGATGCTCGCGGTCGGTCCCGAGAACTTCCGTGCTCTGCTCGACGGCTTCCACCAGGTGGACGAGCACTTCCGCACCGCCCCGTTCGAGCGCAACCTGCCGGTGCTCCTGGGCCTGCTGACGGTGTGGTACACGGATTTCTTCGGCGCCGAGACGGTCGCCGTCCTGCCCTACGAGCAATACCTGAAGCGCTTTCCAGCATACCTGCAGCAGCTGACGATGGAGAGCAACGGCAAGCACGTCACGCTCGACGGGGCCGACGTCAGCTACCCGACCGGGCCCATCTACTGGGGAGAGCCAGGAACCAACGGGCAGCATTCCTTCTACCAGTTGATCCATCAAGGGACCCGTCTCATCCCCTGTGATTTCATCGCCTTCGGCCATGCCCTGAGCCCGCTCGGCCGGCACCACGACATGCTGCTGGCGAACGTGTTCGCTCAGACCGAGGCATTGGCCTTCGGCAAGCCGCGGGAGCAAGTCAAGGCCGAGGGCACGCCGGACGGCCTTGTTCCTCATCGCGTCTTCCAGGGTAATCGTCCCTCGAACACGATCCTCGCCGAGCGGCTGACGCCAGAGACGCTCGGAAAGCTGGTCGCGCTCTATGAGCACAGCGTGTTCACCCAGGGCGTCATCTGGAACGTCGACTCGTTCGATCAATGGGGGGTCGAGCTGGGCAAGGTGCTCGCCCAGCGGATCATTCCGGAGCTCGAGAACCAGACGGAGCCCACGCTCGGCCATGACAGCTCGACGAACAACCTCATCCGGCGCTATCGGAAGAGCAGGAATAAGAAGTGACGGACATGGGCACCGTCAAAGAGCGACAACTGCAGAAGATGAAGACACATCCCGGGTTTATTGCTGCGCTGGATCAAAGCGGCGGCAGCACGCCCAACGCGCTGCGTGCCTATGGAATCAAGGAAAATGCCTGGTCCAACGAGGAAGAGATGTTCGCGATCGTGCATCAGATGCGTACGCGCATCATGACCAGCCCGAGCTTCACCGGGGAGCGGATACTTGCCGCCATCCTGTTCGAGAACACCACGGACAGGGACGTCGAGGGGCAGCCGAGCGCGGACTATCTGTGGAATGTGAAACGAGTTGTGCCATTTCTGAAAGTGGACAAGGGCCTGGCGGCGGAGAAATCTGGTGTCCAGTTGATGAAGCCGATGCCCGAGCTTGCTGCGCTGCTCGACAAGGCCAACGCGAAGCGCATATTTGGAACAAAGATGCGCTCGGTCGTCAAACAGGCCAACGGAGCGGGCATCAAGGATATCGTGACCCAGCAGTTCGAGGCAGCTCGCCAGATCATCGCGGCGGACCTTGTGCCGATCGTCGAGCCGGAAGTGGATATTCACTGCCCGGAAAAAGCCGAGGCCGAAGAGCTGCTCAAAGCGGCCATCCGCGAGGAGCTCAACCGACTGACCGCGGATCAGCTGGTCATGCTCAAGCTCACCTTGCCGGAGAAGGACGACCTCTACGCCGAATTCGTCAAGCATCCCAGGGTCGTGAGGGTGGTTGCGCTCTCGGGCGGTTATACGCGGGACGAAGGCAACCGGCGCTTGCGGAGGAATCACGGCGTCGTGGCGAGCTTTTCGCGGGCGCTGGTCGAGGGGCTGTCGGCCCAGCAATCCGATGCTGAGTACAACGCCCTGCTGGATGCAGCCATTCAGGGTATCTTTGAGGCGTCCAACACGTGAGCGCCGTGAAACTCGCCCCTTCAATTCTCGCCGCTGACTTCGCCCGCCTGGGTGATCAGGTGGTCGAGGCCGAGCGGGCCGGGGCGGATCGGATCCACGTCGATGTGATGGATGGACACTTCGTGCCGAATCTCTCCATGGGCCCCGCGATCGTCCAGTCGCTTCGGCGAATGACGCATTTGCCCCTCGAAACGCATCTGATGATCTCGGACCCGGACTTCTTTTTCGACGAGTTTGCCGCGGCTGGCTCCGACTCGTTTCTCGTCCACTGGGAGCGCAACAGCAATCTGCACCGCACGGTGCAGCGGATCAGGACACTGGGCAAGCGCGCCGGGGTCGCCATCAACCCGGCGACGCCGGCGGTCGTGCTGGAGGAAATCGTCCACGATGTGGACCAGGTGCTGGTCATGACCGTCAACCCGGGGTTCGGTCATCAGCAATTTCTCCGGACGACCGTGCCGAAGATCGGACGGGTGCGTGAGCTGATCGAGCGGCACCGGCCCGGGTGCGAGCTGGAAGTGGATGGGGGCATCGACGCGACGACAGCGCCCCTGGTCGTTCGGGCCGGCGCCACCGTGCTGGTGGCGGGCTCGGCAATCTTCGGCGACCGCGACGGCGTGGCCGTCGCGATGAACCGCCTGCGTACAGCCCTCGACGACATGGAGCGCGAAACCGTGCCTGCCGAGCGATCGGCGCTTCAAAGGAGTCAGCTATGCAGCTCGGAATGATCGGACTTGGCCGCATGGGCGCGAACATGGTGCGGCGGCTTCTCAGGGGTGGCCACCAGTGCGTGGTCTTCGACATGTCGCCGAAGGCGGTGCAGGAGCTCACCCAGGAGAAGGCGTTGGGTGCCTCCTCGCTCGCGGACTTCGTGAAGAAGCTGGAAAAGCCGAGGACGGTTTGGCTGATGGTCCCGGCGGCGGTGGTCGACAAGTCCATCGCCGACATCCTGCCGCTGCTCGAGAAGGGCGACATCCTCATTGACGGGGGCAACTCCTACTACATTGACGACATCCGGCGCGCGAAGGAGCTTGCGCCGAAGGGGATCCACTACGTCGACGTGGGGACCAGCGGCGGCGTCTGGGGGCTGGAGCGCGGGTATTGCATGATGATCGGAGGCGAGCCGGAGGTGGTCAAGCGCCTCGATCCGATCTTCGCCAGGCTGGCGCCCGGCGCCGGCGACATCGCCCGCACGCCGGGTCGAGAGAAGGCCAACGGCACGTCCGAGCAGGGGTATCTCCACTGCGGGCCGAACGGCGCGGGCCACTTCGTCAAGATGGTCCACAACGGGATCGAGTACGGGATCATGGCCGCCTACGCCGAGGGGCTGGGCGTCATACGCTCCGCCAATGTCGGCAAGCAGGGCCATGCGGTCGACGCCGAGACGACGCCGTTGCGCGATCCCGAGAACTACCAGTACGACTTCAATCTGCCCGACATCACCGAGCTGTGGCGACGCGGCAGCGTCATTGCCTCCTGGTTACTCGACCTGTCGGCCGCAGCTCTCATGAAGGATCCGGAGCTCAAGGGCTTTCAGGGGCGCGTGTCCGATTCCGGCGAGGGGCGGTGGACGATCAGGGCGGCCGTCGACGAGGCGGTGCCGGTCCCCGTCCTCTCCTCCGCCCTGTATGAGCGCTTCAGCTCGCGCGGCGAGGCGGACTTCGCCGACAAGCTGCTCTCGGCCATGCGCTACGAGTTCGGTGGTCACCTCGAAACGCAGTCGCGCTGACCGGAGCGAACGATGAACGACGTCCATTCCGATGCCTTCGTCTTCTTCGGCGCGACCGGCGACCTCGCGTACAAGAAGATCTTTCCGGCGCTGCAGGCGATGGTGAAACGCGGCCACCTCGACGTGCCGGTCATCGGCGTGGCGAAGGCCGGCTGGAATCTCGAACAGCTCCGGGCCCGTGCCAAGGACAGCCTCGACAAGCACGGAGGGCTCGATCCTGCGGCGTTCGGCACGCTGTGCGGCCTGCTGCGCTACGTCGATGGGGACTACCAGGACCCGGCGACGTTCCAGGCCCTCCGCCGAGAGATCGGCCCCGCCGAGCGCCCGGCGTACTACCTCGCGGTTCCACCTATGCTGTTCGGGGTCGTCGTGGAGCAGCTGGCCAAGTCGGGCTGTATCCGCGGTGCTCGCGTCATCGTCGAAAAGCCCTTCGGCAGTGACCTCGCGTCGGCGCAGGCTCTCAACCGCATGCTGTTCGGCTGCTTTAACGAGACGACGATCTTTCGCATCGACCATTACCTCGGCAAGCGGCCGGTGCACAACATGCTCTTCTTCCGCTTCGCCAACGCGTTCCTGGAGTCGTTCTGGAACCGCAATCACGTCG
>Ga0209802_1001104_pt1 | contig 20488 bp, 21 predicted proteins | sample GraSoiAngelo_129_FD_185886 | JGI IMG/M metagenome (GOLD analysis project Ga0209802, IMG submission 185886) | Grasslands soil microbial communities from the Angelo Coastal Reserve, California, USA - 14_0927_12_40cm (SPAdes) (version 2) | ecosystem: Environmental > Terrestrial > Soil > Grasslands ... | reverse complement strand
AAATGCTGTACAGCCGCAAGGCTGTCTTGGGTTCAAATCCCAACCCGTCCGCCAATCACGAAGTCATCACTCGAGCATGACCGGGACTTTCGAGCGGCCGTCAGGGTAGAAGAACCCACTTAGGGGCGGCGCTTACGGCCCTGTGATGTCAGACTCCGAGGTCGCTCGCGAAGCCGCCCCCGGGCGATCAAATACACGACGAGCATCGCCATCCCGCCACCGCCGCAATCCTGACCTGGCTGCTGATAATTGACTTCCAAATGCGTACGCTGTTGGTCGCCTCGGTGGATTCTCGGGCACTGCCACCCAAGGCATCCTCCAGGCGGGCGTCAACAACGTCTACATCCGCTAACGGCAGGTAGTCCATGGAGCAACGCATCAGTCTCGTCACGCTTGGGGTGCGTGACCTTGCCCGAGCTCGTGCCTTCTACGAAGCGCTCGGGTGGCGCGGTGCCCAGCAGCCGGACAATGAAGTGGCCTTCTACCAGGCCGGCGGCATGGTGTTCGGGTTATGGGCCGCGCTCGGCGGCCACGGCGCTCCAGGAGTCGAGCTGGCTCACAACGTGCGCTCGCCCAGCGAGGTTGACGCCGTGCTCGCCGCCGCAGTGCGCGCCGGCGGAACTATCGTTCGTCCGGCCGCGCGCGCCGATTGGGGTGGCTACACAGGCGCTTTCGCGGACCCTGAGGGCTATGTTTGGGAGATAGCTCACAACCCGGACTGGGCGATCGGGGACGACGGGTCGGTGCGGCTCCCTTAGTTCGATCCGCGCGCCGGAGCCCGGGTCATTTGCCCGATTGACGCCCTGAACGAACCATCGAACGATGATGGCGTCGTATCACTGCGACTCGACATGCGCAGTCCCTCGTGAAATTCCCTCCCGCCACCGCACGAGCGCCGCGACCCGGTGCTGTCGCAACGCGTCAGGAAAGCCGCAACAAGCGCTGGCTGGCGGGGCCAACGGCGGCCTTCATCATCACCATGGTCGTGGCTGCCTTCCTGCTCGCGGTCTTGCACCGCAGCCCGCCGATTACTCACGTACCCGGCCCCCCTTCCTGGCGGGCCACCGCAGGTGACTTCGCAACGCCGGATTGGTTTTCAACGCTGCCGCTCAAGTGCCTGGCGGGCATAGGTATGGGAGTCGCGGGAACACCTGCGCTTGCGTATGTCAGCGCCGTACGGACCGGCTCTCGGGCCGACCAGGACCTGGTGACGATTCAGTTTGCCGGCGAGCGCCCTGCCGAGACCAGCGTCAGCGCCCAGATCGGCGCCACGTTCACCGTGGGAGCCGCCGGCAAGCCGATCACGCTGGAGGGCAAATACGGCGCCCTGGTGACGATGCAAACAGCTGACGGTCACAGCCATTACTCCGGGCCATCTGATATCAAGACGGGCGATCGCCTCGTGCTCGAGCTGCGCAAGGTGAGGGACGACAGCGGGGTGATGCAGTGGGCGATCGGTCTGTCCCAGGTTCCGTGCTTCCGAACCGCCTACCTGGACCATCCCACGAGGCTGGTCATCGACTTCCTGCCAGGTTCGAGCTAGTCCGAGCTTCGCACCGAGGCGCCGGCCGCGTCCGCCTCGAGCTCCGGCAGGTCCGAATGCGGCTCGCCTGGCTGCAGCGGGTGCTTCCAGGCAATGGCATGGTGTTCGGCAAGGGCAGCCTGGCGGCAGCGGTCGCAGCACCAGGTTCGATCGGAGGGGCCCAAAGAATTGAGTAGCCGGTTGAGTCGGCTCACGTCATCTCCAACGCTCGACGAGGCCATTCCGCTCGCCCCTGAGAGGACGGTTTAAACTCGATTCGAAATGGCCGAGGCAGACCGGGTCGGGATAACGCCCAAGAGCTGGACGACTCAGCTTCACCACGGGGTGATGCACCTGGGCAAGCGCTGGTACGTGGTCAGCGCTGAGCTGAACGAAGCCGGCCGCGCCGAAGGCGTTCGGCTGGACGGCCCTTACGCAGATCGGGCAGCCGCCGAAGCGCAGGTTGACCGCCAACAGCGCGCGCAGGGGTAGGTCGCGTTGCCCAGCCCGGCTGGTGCACAAAATCGCGACTGAGAGTTATCTTTGGCCAGGGGTAGGTGGTGCGCGCAGAGCTTGAAGATCCGGGGCCGGCCGTGGCCTCGAGCGAGGCCGGCTCGGCCGGTGCCGAATCCGTGGCCGAGCTGCCACCTTCAGCTAGAGAGTCCCGGGAGCTTCCTGCGCCGGACTTTCTAGGCGCTTCGGAGTCAGCGTTCGATCGCACCCAAAAAAGACGCCGCCCAAATCGCTGGCTGCTCATCGCGCTCGGCGTCCTCATGGCGCTCCTGGCCGTCGATGGGGCGGGCATCGCGGCCAACACCGCTCTTTCGAGCCTCTACAGCCCCCAGCGCGCGGTCGCGGACTATTTCGCGGCTCAAAGCAGGGGCTCGGTGAGCGGAATGATGTCGAACGCAACCTTCCTGCAAGGCTCCGACCCGGCGTTCTTCAGCAGCTCCGCGGTCACGGCGATGATGGCGCTGCCGCAGAACCGTGACGTGAAGGACATCCGCATTATCTCGACGCAGTCGACCGACTACTCAACGGAGACGGTCAACGTTTCGATGATGTGGGGAGGCACTCCTCGCCGTCAGGCCTACACGGTGCGCAAGGACAATTCGCGGGTTCACGAGCTCATCTATCACTCGTGGCGCGTTGACATCCCCTTCGCGACCGTCCAGCTGGCCTTACCCAACCAGCCCGGCCCGATCGCGGTGGACAACATCAACACCGCCTCCCCCGACCCAGACACGGTCCAGGTGATCCAGGGCTACCACGAGGTCACGATGAGCGCCAGCTTCGCGTACGACACGAGCTCACGACTGGTCGATGCCGTCGGCTACCCAGGCATGGCATCGTTCAAGTCCACGGTCGGATCGATTGCGACCTACCACGCGTCCAAGGCGGTCACGCTCGCGTTCAACGCTTGCGGATCGGGCGATGACTCGTGCTTGGACCACACATATAGCGCGAGGTCCGGCTACTACTGGACGTGGGAGCTGCCCGGCTATGGCCATGTCGAAGGAACCACATACCGGTACGCGCTCGCAGGTGATCCAACAGTCGGCATGATCCTGACAGTCACGACTCAGCCGGGCATCGTGGACGCAATTGGTACGTGCGCGTCAACGATCACCATCAATGGAAGGGCCTACAAGTTCCGGGGAGGCTGGACGGCCAAGCTCACATGGTCCAGCGGCGACTTCGTAGCTGAGTTGAGCGACTACTGCTTCGACACCAGGGATGACTCGGGGACCGGTACAGTTTGACGTGAGGGGGCCGAGGAAAACCTAGGCGCCGAGCCAGCCGAAATGGCTTGGTCCTGCAACCAAACCCGGGTCCGCCGCATCGAACAGGCAGACGATGATGTCCGCACTGATGGAGTCGAGGCCCACGGCGATGCAGCGCGCCACCCAGGGGGACGCGGATTCGTTCGCGATCGTCCTCGACCCGCTGCTCAATCCCGCCTATAGGCTGGCTGCCGTGATGCTCTCGGACCGGATGGCGGCCGAGGACGCGGTCCAGGAAGCAGCCGTCAAGGCGTGGCGGAATCTCGGCCAGCTGCGGGGGGACGAGAGCTCGCTCCGAGCCTGGTTTCTGTCCATCGTCGCCAACGAGTGCCGGATGACTCGGCGCCGCCGCTGGTGGTCGGTCGTGAAGCTCGCCGACGTCGAATCGGACAGTACACGCCCCGACTTGAGCCAGGAGGCTTCATCCGACCTGCGAAGAGCCATCGCACGACTGAGCCCGAATGAGCGCCTTCCGCTCGTCCTCTACTTCTACCTCGACCTACCGCTGGACGAGGTCGCGCGCACTCTGCGCGTGTCGCCTGCGGCCGCCAAGTCGCGAATCTATCGGGCCGCGCGGCGTCTCCGTTCCGACCTGACCCTCGAGGAGGTGTCCTGACATGACCCGCGACAGCTTCCGCCGCGAAATCAACCGAGAGTTCGACGCGATGAGCGGGGCGCCGAGCCCGGCGCTGTCCGCCCGCGTGCGGGCGGCGCTGGCAGAGAACCGGCCGGCACGGATTGGACCACCTGTGTGGATGGCGGGCATGGCCGCGGCGCTGATCGCGCTGATCATCGTCGGCGTCCTGGTGGCGTCGAACCTAAATCGACACCAGACCGGAATCGCCCCGGGCACCATCCCCAGCCCTAGCCCTAGCCCGAGCGTTGTCGCCACCGTCACGCCGAGCGTGAGTCCGTCAGGGCAGGCGTCGCCGACATCGCCGGCCGGGGCCTACGACTGCAACAGCTCGGCCACCAGCTCCACCGGAGCGCCGCAGACAGCGTTCATCGCCGCGGTGCGCACCGGCACTCACAGCGGCTACGACCAGGTGACGATCGAGTTCAGCACCGCACGGCCAGCCGATGTCAAATTCGAGCCTCAGTCCAGCGCCACGTTCACCGGAGCTCCGAGCGGGCAGTCGATCACCCTGGCCGGCCAGGACGGCATCCTGATCACGATCCAGGGCGCCGACGGCCACACCCAGTACACGGGGCCCACCGACTTCATGACGAACTACTCGGAGCTCAAGGAGCTCCGGCAGGTCCAGGATTTCGAAGGCACCGTCCAGTGGGCGCTCGGGCTTGCCCACAATGGCTGCTACGCCTACAGCTTTCTGAGCAACCCGACCCGGCTGGTGATCTACATCAAGCAGTAGCCAAACCCCCTGCCTCCACCCTCGTTACATTTGTGCGGACCGACCGAACAGCTCAAGGAGTCCGCAATGTCGAGCCTCGCCTTCGATCCGGAAGAAACCACGCAGTGGGAGAAAACCCACCCACGCACCATCTCGCCTGAGAAATGGAAGCAATTCGAAGGCTATGCCGCTGAGATGTTCTCAGCTTTCGGGATGGACCTTGACACACCCGGCACCAAAGCCACGCCCACACGCTTCGTGCGGGCGCTCTTCGACGCCACCAATGGATATGAGGGCGACCCCAAGCTGCTCACCGCGTTCCCAACCGAGTGTCGCGGCGGCCCGGACTGCAGCATCGCGCAGGTGATCGAAGGACCGATCGAATTCTTTTCACTCTGCGAACACCACGCCCTGCCTTTTCACGGGCACGCGTACATCGGCTACATCGCGCACGAGGAGATCATCGGCATCTCCAAGCTCACCAGGCTCGTCCGTGTTTTCGCGCGGCGCTTCACAGTCCAGGAACGGGTTGGTGTCGAGATCGCCGATGAGCTGGTCCGCCTGCTGCGGCCGCACGGCGTCGCAGTGCACCTCAACGCGATGCACCTCTGCACGCAGATGCGCGGAGTGCGCGAAGCTCACTCGCGCACGTTGACATCGTTCTGGCGCGGGAACTACGAGAAGGACCCTCAGCTTCGGACCGAGTTCCTCCAGGCCGCAACCGCCCACAGCGAGCACTGAGCTCCGACTACGTGCTGGAGCCCTTCGAGGTCCTCTTCGAAGCGGACCTTCCCGCATACGCGGTGCCCGACGAGCTGTCCCGCCTGTACGGGCGGCTCGGATTCGCTGACCGCGTTGTCTATTCGAACTTCGTGTCGTCCCTGGACGGGGTGGTGGCGTTGGGGTCGGGGTTTTCAGCCGGTTCCGTGATCAGCGGCAAGTTCGAGCCGGATCGGTTCCTGATGGCTTTGTTGCGGGCATGTGCGGATGCGGTTGTCATCGGCGCCGGCACCATGCGGGCGACGCCCGGCCACCTCTGGACGCCGGCTCATGTGTATCCCGACCTGGCCTCGTCGTTCTCGGCTTTGAGAGAAACACTCGGGCGCGCACTCCAACCGCGATTGGTGGTGCTCACCGCGGAGGGGGATCTGGACGTCAATCATCCGGCGCTGCAGAAGGGCGCCACCATTTTGACCACACAGCAAGGAGCTGAGCGAATCGGGGGCAGGCAGCCAGCTTCTTGCGATGTGGTCATCCTCGGCCGCGGGAGGCAGTTCAAGATCGCGCGCGCCTTCGATGAGCTGGAGACGAGGGGATTCAGAGTCATCCTCACCGAGGGCGGCCCGCACCTGATCGGCGAGCTGATCGCCAACCACCTGCTGGACGAGGCGTTCCTTACGCTCTCGCCGGTGATCGCCGGGCGAGGCAAAACGCGCCGGTTGGGGATGGTGGAGGGTGTGGATTTGCTGCCCTCGGTGCCCGTGTGGAGCCGGCTGCTCAGCGTCCGGCGGCAGTTGGATTACCTGTTCTTGCGCTACGCGCTGCCGCCCGCCTGACCGTCGAGCGCTCGCGCACGCAGCGCGCGCTTGGTGCCGTCCTGCGCCTCGAGGAGCGCGCGACGCATCGGACCCGGTAGGTCACGCTGGAGGTACTGGTCGACGAGCTGCACGACCTCAGGCGTGATGATCATCATCGGATACATCGACCTCACGAACATCAGCGCTTCGTCGATATCGTGCGACTCCCAGAACGGCAGCAGCGTGCCGAAGTACGGTTGCACATAGGCATCGAGGAGCAGCTCCTGGTCCGGTCGATGGAAGCCCGCCGCGATCGCCCGCTTGGTCGCCAGGGACAGGCGCTCGTCGGCCGTTACGGCTTCCCACGCCTGCTCTTTCGCTTCCTTCAGCGGGCGCGCCGCGCTGGCTGCCGCCGCCTCGCGCCTTCCCATATCGGTGGGATCGCGCTCGAGCTCGTCGGCGATCACCTCCGGCCCGGCGGCCCCGATCGTCGCCAGCGCGTTCACCGCCTCCCATCGAACGGCGAAATCGATGATCAGGCCGTCCGGCTTGGTGCTGCCGTCGAGCAGGCCGGCCACCCACGCCACATCCGCAGGCTCACGCGCAGCATCGATGAAGGTGAGCGTCCAGTGCAGCTGGAGATCGCTCCCTGGAGCGATTCGCGACAGCCTATCGAATGCCGTTCGGGCGAGGGACTCGCGCAGCGAGGCACGGTGTGAAGGGTCTGCGTACCTGTCGAAGGCCGCGAAGACTCGAAAGATCAGGGGTTGGAACACTGCGGGATCCGCCTCGACGTCGATACATCGCAGCGATGTCCCGACATAGTCGCCGGCCCGCAGCTCGGCGTTGCGAACCATGTCCCAGAGGTCACCCCACAGCAGCGCACGGGCCAGGTCGTCGTTCAGGGCCATACGGCTGCGGTTGACGGTCTCCAGCGAACGCTCGTCGAGCTTGACCCTGGCGTACGCGAGGTCGGCATCGTTCACGAGCACGAGGTCCGGGACTCTCTGAGAGGCCAGCTGGGGGATCACCGTGCGTTCGCCTTCGACGTCGAGCTCCTCTGCATGGCGTCGCTCGAGCCCGCCGCCGTTGAGGTCGAAGAGCCCCACGCGCAGCCGGTGGGGCCTGAGGATCGGGTGCATCTCGGGCGCGGTCTGCACGATGGCGGCCGATTTGATGTGTCCGTCCTCGACCTCCAGCTCCGCCGCAAGCGTGTTCAAGCCTGCCTCCTCGAGCCACACCCGAGCCCAATCTTTGAGGTCGCGTCCCGACGCCTCCTCCAGCGCAGCGAGAAAGTCAGCCAGCGTGGCGTTGGAGTAGGCGTGGCGCTCGAGGTATGTGTGCACGCCCTTGAAAAACGTCTCGCTGCCCAACAGAGCGGCGAGCTGCTTCAAGACCGCACCGCCCTTGTTGTATGTGATCGCGTCAAAGTTCAGGTGGACTGAGTCGACATCGGGGATGTCGGCGACGATGGGGTGGGTCGTGGGGAGCTCGTCGTGAGCCCGGGCTGCAACCTTGACCTCGGCTGCGAACCACGTCCATGCGCTCTTGAACCGTGTCGCCTCGGCGCTGGCGAGGCTGCCCATGTAAGTCGCGAAGCTCTCATTCAGCCAGAGGTCGTCGAACCATTTCATCGTGACCAGGTCGCCGAACCACATGTGCGCCATCTCGTGCAGGATCGTGTCGGCGCGCTTCTGGCGTGCGGCCTGAGACACACGCGACCTGAAGAGGTACCGCTCGTTGAAGGTCACGCATCCAGGGTTCTCCATGGCACCGGCGGAAAACTCGGGCACGAAGAGCTGGTCGTACTTCCCGAACATGTAGGGAATTCCGTAACGGGACTCGAAATAGTCAAGGCCGGCGCGGGTGATCTCGAACATCTCGTCGGGGTCCAGGTAGTTTGCGAGCGACTGCCGGCAGTAGATGGCGAGCGGGATGTTGCCATGCTGTTGGTGCACCGAGTGGTAGTGGCCCGCGACCAGCGCCGCCAGGTAAGTCGAGATCAGTTTCGTGGTGGGGAACTGCCAGACCCCTGCGCCCTTCTTGACACCAGAGGTGTTCGACGCCACGGTCCAGTCGGCGGGTGCTTTCAACTCCAATGCCAGCGTTCCCTTGATGTCGGGCTGGTCGAAGCACGCGAACACCCGGTGCGCGTCGTTGCTCTCGAAGTGGCTGTGCAGGTAGGTCCGTTCGTCCAGGGGATCCTCGAAGCGATGAAGTCCGGTGCCATCGTGCATGTATTTCGCGATGGCGGTTATCTCGAGGACGTTGCGCTCTTCGAGGTCGCCGAGGACGATGCGGCCGCCGTCGAACGCGCGTGAAGGAAGCACCTGCCCGTTGAGCTCCATGTGCTCGACCGTGGGGCCGATGAATTCGATGAAAGTGGACGCGCCGGGCCGCGCGTCGAAGGTCACTTCGGTGCGGGAGGCGAACGTCTCCGCGCCGCGGTCGAGGTCCAGCCGCACGACGTAGCGCGGCGCTGACACCAGCGCAGCCCGCGTTCTCGCCTCCTCGCGGGTGAGGTTGTTCTTGGTGATCTTGGTGGTTATCTGTTGACTTTAGGTCAGGAGCAGGATTCAGCGCCGAGGAGGATGGGCGCGGATGCGGCGACCGCCGGAGTCGTGCTCACGGCCACGAGAGCTGCGGACTTGGCCGATGGCAGCGTCACGTTCTCGAAACCGGGATCGGCCCGAACGAAGGGCGTAGGTGGAGTGAAGTGCCTGCCGGGCAGGTCGGTCGTGGTCCCTTTGCAGCGGTCGAAGAACTTGAGGGTATAGCCCAGCTCGCCTCCTTGGGGCGGCGAGTATTTCATTTCCACGTCGACCCGGCAGCTTGTGAGCGTGCACGTGGCATCGGGCAAGAACTCCACGCTGGTCACGGGCGGATTCGCGGATGGCGCGTAGGTAGGCACGGGCTGGAGCCCCACGGCGGATGGACTCGCGCTGGCCTTGGGCGAAACCTTCGGCGAGGTCTTGGGTGATGTGGTCGCGATGCTGTTGTTCGTCGAGCCGCGGTTGGAGAGAACGATGGCCCCGACACTGCCGAGCAGCAAGATCACCACGATGGCGATGATCGCGGGCACCAGCCATGGCGGCCGCTCTGTAGCCTGATCGCGGGTCGGCCGGCGGGGAGCCGGGGGTTTGCGGGCAGGCGTCGGAGGCGGGACCGTAATGGGAGCCGGCGCGCTCGTGGCCGTAGTGGAAGAAGGGCTTGGCGCCAGATACGAGGGTGCGGCCGGAGGCGTGTCTGAAGGTGCGGCCGGAGGTGTGTACGAGGGCGCGGCCGGAGGCGGCGCGGCTGCGGGCGGTGGCGTTGGCTTGGGGGGTGCCGGAGTCTCCGCCGGCGCGACATCTGCCGTCGGCGTCCAGACGGGGGTCGGGATCGCGGTCCAGCTGGGCTTTGCTTCCGCGGAAGGTTCGGGTTTCGAAGGCATGGGTAGAGGGGCCGCGGGCGTCGGCGCTACGGCCTCGCTCGGCGCCGGGGCCGGCGGGAACGTATCCCAGGTCGAGCTCGGCGATGGCTTCGGTGCCGCCGGAGCCACGGGCGCGGTCGGAGGCGTGGCAGCCGAAGGGGGAGAAGGCACCGTGTCCCAGGTCTCCAGGCCAGGCTGAGCCGCCGGGGCCGCCGGCTTGGCATCCCAGGTCGGCACTGGCGTGGCCACCGAGGGCGGCGCGACCGGCGGAAAAGTCTCTGCCGCGCGTGGAGGCGGCTCATAGGAGGCCGGCGCGGACGGCGGCGGCTCGTTACGTGGTGGAGGCACGAATGGAGGAGGCACCGGCGGCCCCGGGGGAGGCGGATATGTCTCTGTCGACCGCGCCGGCGGCTCGTATGACGCCGAAGGACGCTTCGGTGCCTCATCGGGCGGCGGGGGCGTGTACGTCGACGTCGTTTGGGTCTGCTGGGGCGCGGACGGCCGGGGAGCCGGCTCTGGCGGGAAGGTGTCCTTGGGCAGGTATGGCGTTATCGAGGGCATCTCGCGGCCGCCGGCGCGCAGCGCGAGCTCGGACTGCGCGGCGGTCATGCGGTCGGGGGCCAGCAGTGCCGACGCCATCTCTCGTAGTGCGCCCTGGGCGCGATCCGCGGCCGGCCCCATCGCGCCGCTCGCCATCGAGCGCATGGTCACTACGAGGCCGGGCGGGATTGTGGGCGGAGCCGGCGCGCCGGCCGGGTCGACTCCGAACGCGGCGCAGATCGCCATGCCACACGAGCGGACGTCGGCGCGGAGGTCGCTCTGTGAAGGTGCGCCCCGCACGGCGGCAGCTGGATGGCCGCTCAGACGCACTTCGCCGTTGCCGGTCACCCGGATCGCCGCGGCTCCGAAGCCGCCCATCGCTATGCCCGACTCATGAAGGGCGGCGACGCCGGAAAGGACGGCTGCACCGAGCGCAGCGGCGGCCGGCGGTGTCAAGGGTCCACGGGAGAGGATCGTGCCGAGCGGCGTGCCCTCGTTCGGCTCGACCGCGACCCAGATTCCGTTGGGGTCCGTACCCCATGCGAGGACGGGCGCAAGCGAGGGATGGCGGTGCTCGGTCAGCCGCTGGATGCGGGGCACGGCAGCCGCTGCTTCGGTCGCCGGCGCGCTGATCTCGTGGACCACGGCAGGCTTGCCGTTCTTGAGGACGGCCTTCCAGCCCTGGCCGGCGCCAGGCGCTACGAGTTCGATCAGCTTCGGTTTGGGCTCGCTCTCCGGCATATCGGGTGCATGGTACCCTTGCTGCCCATGGCTTATGTCATCGTTCAGCCGTGTGTAGGGGTCAAAGATGCCTCTTGTGTCGAGGTCTGCCCCGTGGATTGCATTCACACCGACGACGCCGCGACCATGTATTTCATCGACCCCGATGAGTGCATCGACTGCGGCGCCTGCGTTGATCCGTGCCCTGTCGACGCCATCTTTCCCGAGGACGAAGTCCCTGAGCAGTGGCGCGAGTACATCAAGATCAACGCCGACTATTTCAAGAATCGTCAGTAATCTCGTAGGCCACTCTTAAGGCTTGGCGAGGCACGCGGTCACCCTCGTTCCTGGTGACGGGGTTGGCCCCGAAATCTGCGATGCGGCTGTGCGCGTGATCGAAGCCACCGGGGTGGAGTTCGATTGGGATGTTCAGCAGGCTGGCGAGGCCGCGATCAAAGACTTCGGGACTCCGCTTCCGGAACCTGTGCTCGCCTCGATCCGCAAGAACAAGGTCGCATTGAAAGGACCGATCACGACGCCGATCGGTTCTGGATTTCGTAGCGTTAACGTGGCCCTCCGCCAAGAGCTCGACCTCTACGCGCTCGTGCGCCCGGTCAAGGCCTACAAAGGGGCGCGCAACCTCCGCGACGACCTCGACTTCGTGATCGTGCGTGAGAACACCGAGGACATCTACGCGGGCATCGAGTTCGAGCAGGGCACGGCCGACGCCAAGCACCTGATCGACGAGATCTCCGGGCTCGCCAAGAAGAAGATCCGTCCCGACAGCGGGCTGTCGATCAAGCCGATCTCGATCAGCGGGTCAGAGCGGATCGTGCAGTTCGCTTTCGACTACGCACGAAAGAACAAGCGCCGCAAGGTCACCGCTGTGCACAAGGCGAACATCATGAAACACACCGACGGCCTGTTTCTGTCGGTGGCGCGCAAGGTGGCCGAGCGCAACCCCGACGTCGAGTTCGAGGACAGGATCGTCGACAACATGTGCATGCAGCTGGTCTTGAGGCCGAGGGAATACGACGTCCTTTGCTGCCCGAATCTATACGGCGACATCATCTCCGACCTCGGCGCCGGCATGATCGGCGGGTTGGGCCTGGCGCCCGGCGCGAACATCGGCACCAACGGAGCCGTCTTCGAGGCGACCCATGGCAGCGCGCCTAAGTACAAAGGGCTCAACAAGGTCAACCCCATGGCGGTGATGCTTTCGGGCGTGTTGATGCTCCGCCACCTCGATGAGGCGGCCGCGGCCGACGCCCTGGAGACCGCGATCGCCGACGTGATCGCCCTGGGCAAGAGCGTCACCTACGACTTGAAGGAGATGCGTGACGACCCCACTTCGGTGGGCACGAGCCAGGTCGCGGACGCAGTGGTGGCGCAGCTCAAAGCGGGTGCGTGACGAATCGGATGACCTGAGGCGGTTGCGCCGCCTCTGGGACGAACACATCCATCGGCCCTTCCCCGAAACGAGCGCCGACCCACGGTCCCAGGAGGTTGCGCTCTACGCCTCGTGGCTCGGCAGCATGGTCGAGGTGGCCTTGCGCCGGGGCGCCCTCGACCCTCTGCACGCCGATATGCTCGAGATCCGCCGGGCGGAGGGCAACCGCGACCTCTTTCGGGCGAGCGCAGAGCTGGGCGATCCAGTACGCTCGTACGTCGCTCGGTTGATCGCCATCGAAGACATCCTGGTCAGCGTCCCCGTCGACCGATGAGGTGCGCCACCGCCCTCCTGGCGGCCGGCCTCCTTGCCGCGGCATGCTCGAACGGCGCTCAGCCGGTGGCGGGTACGATTCCGGTCGCCGCGGCTCCGATCGTCGGGCCCGCGCTCGATCGCGGTGACCAGCCCTCATTCGCATACCGAACCGGCCAGCCTCCGGTCCTCAGCCTGCAGGAGCTGTTCCACCCCACCTACAACCTGCCCATAGATCCTTCGAAGGTGCGCACGATGATCGTGACCGGCGACATCATTCCCGCGCGCGGGGTGGCTTACTTCGCCGCCGTGAAGCACGACTACCTGTGGCCTTTCCGGCCGACGGCCGATTTCACCAAGAACGCGGACATCACGTACGTCAACCTCGAGGCGCCCCTGGTCTCAGGGTGCCCAGTCAGCGCCGCCTCCAGCTTCACCTTCTGCGGCGACCCGCGGTTCGTGAACGGCCTCACGCTGATGGGCGCCAAGGTCGTCAACCTGGCCAACAACCACCTCACGAACTACGGTCCGGCCGGCGTCGCCGCCACCGACAAGCTCTTGAACGATCACGGGATTCTGACGAGCGGCCTGGGTCCGGTCGCAGTTATCGACGTTCGCGGCATCAAGTTCGGGTTCATCGGTTTCAACGGCGTCGGCCGCGCGATCGACAAGACCGCGCTGAAGGCTGGCATTGCGCGTGCGCGGCAGCTGGCGGACATCGTCGTGGTCCAGTTCCACTGGGGCAAGGAGTACGAGCGCCAGCCCATGGCCGATCGCGGCGTGCCGACGCCCGACGATCCGGTGGCGATCGGCCACGACTCCATCGACTGGGGCGCAGACATCGTGATCGGCAACCACCCCCACTGGTACCAGGGCATCGAGATCTATCACGGAAAGCTCATCACGTACGCCCACGGGAATTTCGTCTTCGACCAGATGTGGTCGGAGGAGACCCGCGAGGGCGTGATCGGCACCTACACCTTCTATGGCACCCAGCTCGTCGCCGCGTCGTGGAAGGCGGTGCGCATCTACGACTACGGGCAGCCAGTGTTCATGAACGCCAAGGACTCGGCGACGGCGTACACCACGATGGAAGCCGCCAGCGATCAGCTCGCGAAGCGCCTCGGCGAACCGATGACGACTCCTGTCCCCGCGATGCCGGCGCCACCGAAGTACGCGCCCGAGCACGCGCCTTGATGCGCTGAGTCCGCACGGGAGAGGGGCGTCGGCCGTATAGAATCCTCGCAACTTAAACCAGGGGGTCCCACCGTCCCAGCTCACGTCTCAGCAACCGACCTGCATCGCATACGCGGCCGACGGAGGCGTCGGCGCGATCGAGTCGTCTTCTTCGCCACCATCTCGCTGCTCTTGAGCGCCGGTGTGACCAGCGGCTTCGTCCTCGCGAACCGCCCCGCCGGCGTGGTCTTCACGGCTCAACACACCAACACCGGCGCCGATGCCGTGACTCCGGTTCCGACGAACTTCGATCACTTCGATTTCTCGAATCTCTGGCTCGCGCTCAAGCCCCAGCCAGCGCTTCCGATTCACGGCCATGCCGCCTATCTTGTCGACCTGGACACGCGCCAGGTGATGTGGGCGCGCGATCCGGACACACCGCGCGCGCCGGCCAGTCTCACCAAGCTGGTGACGGCGATGGTTGCGGTCGACGATGCAGCATCGCTGGACAGGACCGTCGTCATTGCCAAGGAGGCGCCCCAGGTGGTTCCAAGCCTCATGGGCATCTCCGCGGGTGAGCGCCTCACGGTGCGCGAGCTGATCGAGGGGCTGTTTCTCGACTCAGGCAACGATGCGGCTGAAGCACTGGCGCGGGGCATCGTGCCGCGCGACCGCTTCATCCGGCAGATGAACCAGAAAGCCAAGAGCATCGGCTTGACCGCGAGCCACTTCGTCACGCCAAGCGGGCTCGATGCGCCTGGACATGTGATGTCGGCGCACGACCTTGCCCACGTTGCTGCGTATCTCGACGAGTACTATCCCGCACTGGCTGCGATTGCAAGCGCCAAGGAGTTCGCGATCTCCGCCACCGCGGACCACAAGGCTTTTTATCCACACAACTTGAATCCGCTGCTGTGGAGCTATCCCGGAGCCACAGGCTTGAAGACAGGTCTCACGGACAACGCCGGCGGCTGCATCGTGGCTACCGCCACGCGGGATGGAAGGCACCTGATCGCGGTGGTCATGAACGCCACCATGCACTCGGCCGCGGACGCCACCGTGCTCCTCAACTATGGCTTCAGCGTCGCCCCAAGGCTGCCCATGCCGCCGTGGCCCCAGCCGACTCCGTGACGGCGAGCATTTAGACTTCCCGAAGTGATCCGGCTTGTGGGCCTGAGCGCCCAGGAGGTGCTCGACTCGCGGGGGAATCCCACCGTGTCGGTCACCGCGCGCACGGAGTCCGGGACCGCCACCGCGATCGTTCCGTCCGGTGCATCCACCGGCAAGCACGAAGCCATCGAGCTTCGTGACGGGGATCCCGACCGCTACGGCGGCAAGGGCGTCCTGAAAGCGGTCAGCAATGTCGAGAAGACGATCGCCAACCTCCTCGTCGGTATGGACATCTCGGACCAGCCGGCCATCGACGCCGCCTTGATCGGCCTCGATGGCACGATCGACAAGTCGCGATTGGGTGCCAACGCCATCCTTGGCGTGTCGCTGGCCGTCGCACGCGCGGCAGCGCAGGCGAAGGACGAGCCGCTATATCGATACCTCGGCGGCGCGCAGGCGCACCTGCTGCCCCTTCCGATGGCGAATATCCTCAACGGCGGCGCCCACGCCGACACGTCGGTCGACCTTCAGGAGTTCATGGTCTGCCCGGTCGGGGCTCCGTCGTTTGCCGATGCGCTGCGGGCGACCTCAGAGGTTTACCACGAGCTGAAGCGGGTTCTGAAGTCTCAGAATCTCGTCACCGCGGTGGGCGACGAGGGAGGATTCGCTCCGGACCTGCCATCCAACGAGGATGCCCTCAAGCTCATCGTCGAGGCGATCAGCCAGGCGGGCTACAAACCGGGTGAGCAGATCGCGCTCGCGCTCGACGTTGCGGCAAGCGAGCTGTACGCGGACGGCGCCTATAAGCTGGCGGGCGAGGGCCTGGCCCTCAATGCGATGCAGCTCGTCAGCCTGTACGAGAAATGGATCGAGCGCTATCCGATCATCAGCATCGAAGACGGCATGGCCGAAGATGACTGGGACGGCTGGAAGCTGCTGACCGAGAAGCTCGGAGGCAAGGTCCAGCTGGTCGGAGACGACCTCTTCGTGACCAACGTCACGCGGCTGGAGAAAGGGATCGAGATGAGCGTCGCCAACTCGATCCTGATCAAGGTGAACCAGATCGGCACGTTGACCGAGACGCTGCACGCCATCGACACCGCCCGCACCGCGGGTTACTCGGCCGTCATCTCGCATCGGTCGGGCGAGACCGAGGACACGACCATCGCCGACCTTGCGGTTGCGACAGGCGTGGGCATGATCAAGACCGGCGCCTGCGCCCGATCGGAGCGCGTCGCCAAGTACAACCGGCTGCTCGCGATCGAGCGCGAGCTGGGGGCCGGCGCGTACTACGCCCAGGCTTCGAGCCTGCCGTGAAGCAGGCATCGCGGACGGTGCATGCCGGCCGCGAACTTGTTGCCCGGAGCCCGCTCGCGCCGGACTTGAGCCCCGCGGCCGTCCACGTCTACACGGACCTCGAGGACTACGACGCGGTTGCGCGCGGCGAACGGCCGGGTCATTACTACGGCCGCAACTCAAACAGCAATCGGGCGATGCTGGAACGGGCGGTCGCCGATCTCGAGGGTGGGGAGGAGGGCGTTGCCACCGCGTCGGGGATGGCCGCCCTGTACGTGGCGATGCTGGCACTCGCGCCGAAGCCGGTCACGATCGTCGCCACGCGCGAGCTCTACGGCGGCACGCTCGCATTGATTCGCCAGGATCTCGAGCCCGCCGGTTACGAAGCGAACTTCATCGACATGACGGACCTCGATGCGGTTAGGCGGGGGATGGACGGAGCCGGTCTCGCACTTGTCGAAACCATCACCAACCCCTTGTGCCGCGTGCCGGACGTCGAGGTCATCGCGGCCGTGGCACGCGATCGCGGTGTGCCGCTGCTGGTCGACAACACGTTTGCTTCGCCGATCCTGTTTCGCCCACTCGAGGTCGGCGCCACCGCGGTGATGCACAGTGCCACCAAATACATCGGCGGTCATTCGGACCTCATCGCAGGAGTAGTGGTGGGAACGGCTGAGGCGATGTCTGCCGCCCGTGCGCGATCCGTGCGCACGGGCAGCACTCTTGGGCCTTTCGAAGCCTGGCTCGCGCTTCGCGGCCTGAGAACCCTCGAAGTACGCATGCGCCGCCATAGCGACAACGCCATCGCCGTGGCGCGGGCGTTGCAGGGGATGCCAGGCGTGGCGCGCGTCCATCATCCGTGGCTGCCGGGCTCCGTGTCGCACGACGTGGCGCACAGGCTCATGCCGGAAGGGACGGGCGGAATGCTCGCCTTCGACCTGGACGGGGGTCGTGACGCCGTGCAGCGCATGCTGTCGCGGTTCCAGATGGTCAGGTTCGCGGCCAGCCTCGGAGGCATCGAGACCACCGTCTCGTATCCGGAGATAACCTCGCATCGAGCACTGAGTCCGCAGGAAAGAGCTGAGCTCGGCGTGGGATCTGGGACCGTACGGGTGTCGGTCGGTATCGAAGCCGCTGAGGATATCGTCGCCGACTTCGCCCACGCGCTTTCTGAATAGTTGTCGGCATACACGCTCCTGCAGCTGGTCGAGGTGCTTGCCTTCAGCATCGTGCTGCTGTTCGGCGTGCTGGTCCGCTCGCCGTCCATCGCCATCCTCGGCGGGGGTTTCCTGATCGGCAAAGCCGTCCTCAACATCCTCGCGCCGGAAGGCGGGAGCGTGTACCGCCGTTCGCTGATCGGGTATGCGCTCGGCGGTGTCTTTGTCGTCGTCGGCATCCTCGCCGCCCACTTCCTGACCTGACCGCGGAATCGATCGCCCGAAGCCCCCGGTTCCTATCCTTGATCCAATGCCGCAGAAAACGGTGAGCCCCGGAATCCTCGGCTTGATCGGCAACACGCCGCTGCTGCGCGTGAGGCTCTTCGAGCGCGAGTATCCAGGGCTCGAGGTGTACGCCAAGGCCGAGTGGTTCAACCCTGGCGGCTCGGTCAAAGACCGCGCTGCGCTCTCCATGATCGAAGACGGAGAGAGGAGCGGGGCGCTGACGCGCCACAAGACCATCATCGACTCCACCTCTGGCAACACTGGGATCGCATATTCGATGGTCGGCGCGGCCAAGGGTTATCGCGTCAAGCTCATCATGCCGAGCAACGTCAGCACGGAGCGAAAGGCGCTGGTCACCGCCTACGGCGCTGAGATCGTGTACAGCGACGCGTTGGAGGGGTCGGACGGGGCCATCACGCTCGTGCGCGAGATCGTCGCCAAGGATCCGGATCTCTATTTCTATCCCGACCAGTACTCGAATCCTGCCAACGTTCGCGCCCATTACGAGGGCACCGCCGTGGAGATCCTTGCCCAGACATCGGGACACATCACGCATTTCGTCGCGGGGCTCGGCACCACTGGCACGTTCGTCGGCACGTCGCGCCGCTTGAAGGAGCACGACGCTTCCATTCGCACCATCGCCGTCCAGCCCGAAGATTCGTTCCACGGCCTCGAGGGCTTGAAGCACCTGCCGACGGCGATCGTTCCGAGGATCTGGGACCCCAGCGTCGCCGATGAGATCTGGGGCAGCCCGACCGAGCCCGCTTACGACCTCGCCCGCGCGGTCGCGCGGACGGAGGGACTTCTGGTCGGGCACTCGAGCGGCGCGGCGCTGTGGGCGGTGCGCCGCCTGGCGGAGACCGTCCGCGAGGGCGTGGTGGTCACCGTGTTCCCCGACTCCGGGGACCGCTACCTCTCGACCGGTCTATACGGTCAGCGGTGAAGATTCTTCGTCCCGCGTTCGAAGCCATCGAGGCGCACGGCTCCGAGGGCTATCCCAACGAGATCTGCGGGATCATGATTGGGCCGCCGGGCGAACACACCGTGACGCAGGTTCGCCGCGCGCGGAACATCATCGTCGAGCGATCGCGCGATCGTTACGAGATCGATCCACTCGATCACATCCGTATCCAGCGCGAGGCTGATGAGGCCGGGCTCGACATCGTCGGCTACTACCACAGCCATCCAGATCACCCTGCCCGCGCCTCCGTGTTCGACACCGAGCGCGCGTGGGCCGGTTTTGTGTACATCATCGTTTCTGTCGAGAAGGGCAAGGCCGTCGACGCGAATGCGTTCGTCGCCGACGTCGACGGCGGTCCGTTTCATGGCGAGCCACTGGAGATCGTCTGAAACGACCTGGCAGCGCCTTCGGATTGCTCTCCTAGGCCATCAATTCCTTGACGAGGGGAGTGCTGAATCGCGGCAGGACGCGCCTGGTTTCGCCCAGCCAGGCGCGCAGCCTATCCGCCTCTCGATCGATAGCAGCCCTTGCGTCCTTGCCGACGTCCTCCAGCAGGCGGATGACGATCTCGCCGTCTCGTCTCTGAGCCCAACCTCCGACCACGCGGCAGTCCCACCAAATGGTCGGCCCGGCGTTGCCGTTGCGGTCGAACAACGCGGCGCGATGCTCGCCCAGGTACCAGTCGCGGCCGGCCCAGCCCATCACGGTTGGATCAAGTCCGGGCAGCAATGCAGCGAATGGCTCGGGCCGGCGGGTGGGGCCAAGGTCCCCGCTCAGTGCGATGCCGGTCGCGTCGCCGAGGTCAACCTCCACCGGCTTGATGTCGGTCAGGGCCCGCCGGACCTCACCAAGCGTCCACCCGGTCCACCAGCGCACGTCCTCGACAGTGGCCGGGCCGAACCTTATGAGCCATGCCCGCACGAGCTCGACCTGGGCCTCGTGGATGGTCCAGGCGCGCATCGGTTTGCCCAACCAGGTCTCCGTCGTCGACCACGACCATTGGGTGCTGAGCCAGCCGCCGCGCGGGCGCCCGCGCATCAAGCGGCCGTCAACGGCGAGCAGGCGAAGCACGAACGGGCCGAGGCCGACGGTGGCCTCGTTCCTGCTCCCAGCGGCCACCACCAGCTTCTGCTGGAGGAGTGGTACGTCTGCCGACACCTGCGTCGCGCTGGCGGTGCCGCGTGCCGCGACCGCCTCGAAGGTCGATTCCTCGAGCTGCCTCAGCCATGCCGCAGCGTCCTTGGCCATCCCGGCCTTCTCGATCCACTGCTGCAGCCGCGTTCGTTGCACGTTGCCGACCGAGCGCGAGCAGGCCGCAAGGGCGATCGCCGCCAGGTCGGGCGGAAGGACGAACGCCGTTCTGCGCATGACCAGGACGCGTACGAGCGATCGTTCGTCATAAAGCTCGCGTTCGATGCCGGCCACGTCAGCGTTCTTCATCCGCGCCCAGGCGGAGACGAAGACCGTGGCCGGGTCGGTGCTGTGCAGCCCGACCAGGTCGCGGGCGACCTGAGTGGCGGTGGCGGCGCGGTTTCCTGGCGCCAGGTGGTGGCGCCGGGCCAGGCGCGCACGTCGCTCTTCGGCGGGGAACTTTCGCAATCGTTCTAATGCTCTCGAAAAGGACTGGGACAAGGGAGTTGGGATCAGGCGTGGAGACTCAAGGTTTGCCTTGGAGTACGCCGCCGGGTGGGGCCAAGCGTTTTTCCGATGAAATTTTACTTGACCTACAAACAGATGTTCGTATAATGTGAAGCATGGAAGGTGGGGAGGGGGCACTTGCACTCCAGACCGGCGCCGAGATGCTCGACTATCTCGTCCGTCGCCGGGTCCAGATGGACCAGGACGAGCTGGAGTGGTCGGTGGTCGCGGCCAGGTTCGCCCAGACCGACGAGTACGACGAGCAGGGCTTCAACAGTCCTATCGCCTGCCTGAAGGCGATGTGCCACATGCGCGG
>Ga0209802_1001103_pt1 | contig 20489 bp, 27 predicted proteins | sample GraSoiAngelo_129_FD_185886 | JGI IMG/M metagenome (GOLD analysis project Ga0209802, IMG submission 185886) | Grasslands soil microbial communities from the Angelo Coastal Reserve, California, USA - 14_0927_12_40cm (SPAdes) (version 2) | ecosystem: Environmental > Terrestrial > Soil > Grasslands ... | reverse complement strand
CAGCGTTGAGGCTGTGGAGCCCGAAGAGGCCCCCCACCCCGAACATGGCGATGAAGCCGAGCAGCATCGGCGTCGGCGACACGCCCGCGACGTCGAAACCCAGGTGGACGGCGCCCAGCAGACCGCCGAAGATGTCGTCGACGATGAGGGTGAGCAGGAGCAGTCCGCCTCCCGCGAGGAGGCAGGCGCCGAATACGAGGTCGGCAGCGTTCACACCCTTTCCACCAGCGATTGCAGTTTAGGACGGTGGTCGGGCGCTTAGTAATCGCTTAGCGGCGCCGAGCGGTTAGCCTTCTTCGGAGCCATGAGCCGCTCCTTCAGAATCGGCGCTGATTCCAACGAGCATCTAGCGGTCGAGGTGCTGGCGCGCGAGCATCCCGACAAGTCGGACTACTGGGACGGGAACTGGCTAACGGCCATGATCGATGTGGCCAGTGGCCCGTGGCACGGCAACTACCGCGCAGCCCTGCGGGCCGAGGAATTCGTCCACTTTCGCGACCAGTTGCACAGGTTGAGCGAGGACCATGAATCGCCACCGGCCGAGTTCGAATCAATGGAGCCCTGGCTGCGGTTCTCGGTTCATCGATCCGACCGGCATGGCCACATGCGCGTGAGCGGCCGCGCCCAGACCGAGCCGTTCTTCGACAGCCACAACGTCTTCTATTTCGTGCTGGAGCTCGAGCAGGGTTTCCTGGAGGCGACCCTCGATGAGCTCGGGAAAGTGATCGAAGAATTCCCGGTGGTCGGCTCCCGCTAAGAGGTGACGGCTACCAGATCCCCGGCTCGATCATGCCGTGCCAGTTGCAATTCCCACAAACGACGTCGACGCCCTGGCTGATACCGGCCATGTACGGACCGGTCACGAGATTGGTCGACCCGCATCTCGGACACCTCTTGATGCCCTCTTCCTGCTCTTGGGATTCTCCAGAGACCCCGTGGGCCTTATGGCTCTCCCGCTCAGCCGCACGCTTACGTGCATTCCGCCCCATGGCTCGTGCCTAGGCTAGAACACGCAATCCGCCTTGTCAGCAGTTTGGCTTTGCCGCGAAGATCGACGCGTTGGCTCCAGTGCCGGACGCTAGATCAGAGGCGAGCCACTTACCGCCTTCGAGGGTCATTACGGAGGTGAGGTTTGGGCTCCGAGGGTTGGCAGTGGATCGCTGGATGACGACCGTGACGCCGCCATCCGCTCCCGCCACCGCAGATAACGCCTGTGGTGCGTTGTTAAAGCCGTTCTGCGTGCCGCTGATGTACTCCTCGCCGCAGCCCCCAACGTCACCGAAGTAACCCTTGCTGGTGAGGTCGGCGAGACGCGCCTTGACTGTCGTGGACAGTGGACAAGCGGCCCAGTTGTCAACGTTTGAACATGCAATCCAATGGTTCGTGGTCGATGGATCGGCCACGAACAACCCGAGTGCAGCCTGCTTAGCACTCGCGATGTCGGGCGTCGGGCTTGATGCGCTGGTCGTCCCCGTCGTCGCTCCGCAGCCCACCAAAACCGCGACAGCTGCAACTGCGAGCAGAACGCGGAGAGGGCCGATCGGACGGGAACCGGCGAGGGCCATGCTGGTGGAACACCAGTGCCCCCAATTAGTTACGACAACGCTTCGGCTGGCCATTACGCCTATCGACCCACCGCCTCGAGCCACGTGCCGGTGAACGTGCCGGCCCGGCTGAATCCAACGAGCCCCAAAATGCCATGGGCAGTAGACGTTCCGAGCAGCGGTCCGTCCCCCGCCACGTGCGCCGCTCTAGATCGCTAGTCTGTAGCGAGAAAGTTCCGTATGCGCACAGGTCACTGAGATGGCCGTCGGAGGATCAGCAACCGGCCGGAACCCCTGGCCGTCGACATTCACGGCCCTCATAGGCGGATTGTGCGGCGTCATTCTTCTGTCCATCTCAGCTGTTGCCGCGATCTACTTGTGGCCACGATCGCCTTCGAAATCCGACGTCGTCGTTCACCTCAACGCCCCAATATCGAGCTTGGCCACGGGCCAGGCGCTTGGATTCATCGCCCCTCCCGGCCAGGCTTTCGTGATGATCGACGGCGGTGGACTCAACGCGGCCGGCAAGCCGACCGGGATGGGCTGGCTGGTCAATACCGGCAGCCGGTTCGAGGCGCTCGCGGCGGATAGCTCGGACGACGGCTGCACCGTGACGTTCGATGCGACATCCCAGCGTTTTGAAGATCCCTGCCATGGCGCGGTGTATGCGATAGATGGACACGTCCTGCACGGACCGGCCACCACGTCGCTCGCACATCTCCGTTGGCGCGTAGTGGCTGCTGACCGAATTGCAGTTGAAGGCCTTGCGCTGTGGACGGCCGCTTAGCTCTAGGCGGCTATCACTTCTGCGCAACGCACGGACCGATTACCTCGCCAACCGACGCAGCCGACACTCGGTCGAGGTGGCCGCCGGCAAACAGATACACGCCGCTTTCATTCCCGAACCACGTGCCGTGAACGTCGCTAAAAATGCGGTCGATCCGCTGGCCCTCAAGCGTCAGGTCGGCTTGACCGGGTCCGCGTACTCTCCAAATTCCAAGGTTGAATCCCTGAGAGCTGTACATCGATGTCAGAACCCACGGGTGCCCATCGCCGTCGGCGCCCAAATATCTGACAAGTGTGGCGTCGCGATGGAACCAGTCCGTGACCATGCCGGTCGATAGGTCGAGGCGCGCGAGCGTGTCACCGCTCTGCTCCGCCCCGCCGGGTGCGGTCCCACGTAAGGGCTCCAACCAAACAGCTCCTGTACCGTATCCTCGCGCCGCCGGCTCGGTACTCAACCTGGTCAGCGACCCGCTGGCCAGATCGAACCGCCACACGCCGTATGTCCCCTCCCAACCGTAGGTGAGCAATACCGAACCGTCCGTGATCGCGAGGGGCACAGGAATAGGACCGCCTTGCTGCGCGCTGTGCACTGACCAGCTGCGGTCGCTGCCATCACTCACTTTCGTGACGTGAAGTCGATTTGCGGTGGCGACGCGCTCCGTCCATGCGTACTCTGAACCGTCTGCCGAGAAGACTTCTGGACTGGCGGGAGCCCAGCGGGATTGTGGGGCATCATATGCAAGCCCGTCCGTTCCCTTCAGTACCGGTTGGGCAGTCGTCTGGTAAGACCACGGCTGGCCTGTCACGTTGATCACCTGAGATGTGGCGTCCAGTTGGAACGAACCCGACGGCACAGTCACAAAACCGCCCATGAGTGGGCTCTCACCCAAGCTCGCGTCGACTGGCAGGCGGCAGCTGAATCCGGGGTCAGTGACAGGCAATAGTGCAACCGGCGACGGAGATTGTGCCTGCGGCGTCGGCGATCGCGATTCGAGCCGCGGCGCGCTGGCTGGTGTCGAAGCAGCCGGAGATCCCGACGCTACGCCTGAGGGCGAGCCGGAACCACATGCACACAGCAAGATCGCTGCGATCGAGGCAACGGCCCTCATGACTGTCCAACGCCTGGCGAATGCAACCAGTTACCTGGCGGTAGTCTGACCGGCATTGACGGCCCGGACAGAGCAGCCGGCTGGCTGCATCACACCCGCGGTTGCGGGCACTTGCGGCATTCATTAACCGCCCAGGCACGCGAGTGCCAGCGATGGCGGGTATTCGGCGTTGATGGTCGGGCGAGCGAGATTTAAACTCGCGGTCTCCTGGTCCCAAACCGAACCTGATGGCCTACCGAACTTGAGGCGATCTTAAAGCCCGGGTGGCAATCGGCCGCAAGTCTCTTAACCGGTAACCGGCGTAACGATCGACCGCCGACACCGTTGCGAATAAGTGGCGGAGAAGCCACTAGGTGGTCGTAAGCTCCCGGTCACCTGATGCCGAGGAGGTAACCAAAGCGGTCGATGCGACGTCTCGTGTTTTTTGTGTGTCTGGTCGCGTTGAGCGCCTGTGGCAGCCCAGGAGTCACGTCTGGCATTCCCAGCCCAACGCCACCAAGCTCGAGCACGTCGGCTAGGACCAGTCCCAGCTTCTCCCCAAGCCCATCGGCCCCTCCTTCCACAGCGCCAAGTGCAATGCCGAGTGGGACGATTCCGCTCCTCGCGAACTTCGAGTGTCGGTTGCCTGCCCGAATCGCCCTGGGCACCATCCCGGGCTTCCTGGATCTGAATAACGGGCACTTCGCTTCCGATCCTGCCGCTGGCTCGCAGGATTGGGTCACTTATTCGTGGCCGGCTCACCGCTGGCTACCAGTCCGGTACAACCAAGTTGCCCCCGACCAAATGCGCTACGCATATGTCGGAGACACTGGCTCGCAGTTCCCGCCTCAGTCCCAGGGGAACCTACACGTCGTCGATGTCGCTGCTGGAACCGATCGCATCGTGCTGAAAGGAGGTCCATGGACCAGTCAAGCCAGTGGGGTCTGGGGCATCATCCGGTACAGCCCGGATGGCATCTACCTCCAGAAGGAGGCGGCCGCATCTGAGGGTAACTGGGGAGTTTGGTTGGTCGATCCACTGACCGGCGCGATGCGACAGATCGTTCCCGACTCGATAAGAAACACATCTTTTGGCAGCGGCGCTGCTTGGACCGGAAATTCAACCGATGTCCTTTCTTCATCAGGGGTCTATCGAATCGATCCTTCGACTGGCGACCGGGTCCTGTGGTTTAGCAAGCCCAACCCATGGCTGTGGTACGCAGGCAGCGATGCATCCGGCAAGCCGCTGATCCAATGGATACAGCAGGCACCGGCGCCGTCAGAGCTCTGGATTCTCGCGGGTCCGAGTCAGGGGTCGCTCCTCTATTCGGGACCCCAAGAAGCAATTCCGTTTCCAGGCTCCTACGCGGTTGACTCTCATGGCGTGTGGTCTGGATCGGCCAGCACCCGCGGTGCCTTCTGGCTGCTAACGACAGACGACAAGCTGGTCAAGATGTCTGACACCTGGGTCGAGGTCCTTGGCACCTGTCAATGATCGGCGACGGAGCCTGTAGCCTCGATTTCATGAACCTCACGACATCCCCAAGTCTCTTAACTCGGCAGGTTTCCAGGGGTCTTGTTTTCCACCGCCGTTCCAACGCCGCGCCCATCGCCTTCCCAGACGGCCGAAACGACATCGAAATCGGCCGTTTTCAGCGTCTCAAAACGTGTTGGTCGGGCGGGCGAGATTCGAACTCGCGGTCTCCTGGTCCCAAACCAGGCGCTTTACCGAGCTAAGCTACCGCCCGCTTTTTCGAATTGGGCCGTCTCGCCTGTCTCATGAACCGCGATACAAGGTCGCGGTTATTCAAAGCCCGTTTAGGCCACGCACATTCTAGTCGTGGAGGTCCGCAGCCCAGTCGTCCGAGGAAACCTCGCGTCACGACGATGGAGACGACGCCGGCAGGATCAATCCAGCTGATGGCGCGAATGTCGACAGCGCAGCAATGCACCCAGTACCTCGCCGAGTATCACGTCGTCCTCCGCGCGTACTCGTCGTGCCGGCGCAGCCAGAAGGGCGAGTCGGCTTCGTTGCGGCCCTTGGGGGCACGGTCGAGGATTGGGTAATACCCCATCAGAAACTCCAGTCCACGGGCGGTGGTGGAGTAGGCGTGGAATACGGCACCCTCGTCGCGGACGAAGCTGCTAAAGCCCGGGCCCTCAGACAAGTAGCCGACAACGTCCGTTCCGGAGGCGGTCGCGAGGTGGTCTAAAATCGGCGGTATCCCGGCCTCGATCACGGGCTTGAACGCTTCGCGCGTCTGTTCCTCCGTTCGTGACATCCCGAAGTCGAAGTTGAAGTCGCTGTCGGCCGATGAGACCCATGGAAAGGTCCAGCCCATCCGGCGCTTATATGCCCGCAGCTTCTCCAGTGGTGCGCGTGAGACGTAAACCATCGTGACGTCCCGGGCGTTGAGATGAGAAAGAACGCCATTGACGGCATCGGCGCTCGAGGAGCAGGTCGGGCAGCCCGCCTCATAGCTGGGGCCGAACATGAAGTGATAGATGAGGAGCTGCGACCTGCCGTCGAATAGCTCGGCGAGGGTCCTGATGCCGTCGTCGGTCTCGAAGCTGTACTCCTTCTCGACCCGGACCCACGGCAGCTCGCGCCGTTGCCGCGCCAGGTCGTCGCCCATCCGCGTGTGCTCCTTTTCGCGCGCGAGGAGCGCCTCGCGAGCGGCCAGCCACTCCTCCCGGCTTGCCACCTTGTGGTCGGTCATGCTTTCCTCCGCTGAATAACCTCACCATCGTCCGACATAGGCCCAATCCCAGACCAGGCGCTTTACCGCTCCCCAACCCTCTCCCCGATGGGGAGAGGGGAGTATTCAAACAGACTGTCGCTCGAGCGCGCCTGAGGCGACCATCGCCCTCACCGCCCGAGCTCGATGGCTGTACTGCGCCTTTTCCTCCGGGGCCATCTCGCCGAACGTCCGCCCTGCCTCGGGGACCAGGAACACCGGGTCGTAGCCGAAACCGGCAACGCCCCTCCACTCCGGGATGATCTCGCCCCGGCACTCGCCCTCAAAAAACTCGGTCGGACGGCCCGGCGCCGCCAAAGCGATCGTGCACGTGAACCGCGCCAGCCACGGGCGCGGATGACCAGCCAGCCGATCCAGCAGCACCTGCGTGCGCTCTTTCTGAGTTGGGCCGATGCGGGCCGAGTGAATGCCCGGGTACCCCTTCAGCACTTCGACTTCGACACCGGAGTCGTCACCTACGGCCGGTAACCCGAGCGCGTCTCGAGCCGCCTCGGCCTTAACCGCGGCGTTCTCAGCGTAGGTCGCCCCGAGCTCGGCCACATCGGGATCGACGGGCATCAACTTCCAACCGATGCCTGCCAGCAGCGATCGGTACTCACCCAGCTTGCCCGCATTGCCGGTGGCAATGACCAGCCGGCGCTCAGCCAAGCGAGGCGATGGCCCGCTTCTGCCCGACGATCAGCTCTTTGATGCCCTTGTGCGCCAGAGCCAGCATTGCGTCCAGCTCCGCCCGATCGTAAGGAGCCCCCTCTGCCGTCGCCTGCAGCTCGACCAGGCGACCATCCTCGACCATGACGCAGTTCAGGTCGGTCGACGCCTGGAAGTCCTCGGTGTAGTCCAGGTCCAGCATCGGCGTGCGCTCGACGATGCCGCAGCTGACCGCCGCCAGGTACTGGCGGATCGCGATCTCGCTCACCATCCGCGCGTCCTTCATGCGTTTGATCGCCATATAGAGAGCGCAGAACGCGCCGGTGATCGACGCGGTGCGCGTGCCTCCATCGGCCTGCAGCACGTCGCAATCCAGAGTGATCGTTCTCTCGCCGATCTTGCTCATGTCCACGGCGGCGCGCAGCGAGCGACCGATCAAGCGCTGGATCTCATGCGTGCGGCCGCCGAGTCGACCCTGGATCGCCTCGCGCGTGCCGCGGTCGTGTGTCGATCGAGGCAGCATCGAGTACTCGGCCGTGATCCAGCCTTGGCCGCTGCCGCGCCGGTGCGCGGGCACACGGTCCTCGACGCTCGCCGTGATCCACACGCGCGTCCGCCCCATCTCGATCAGACACGAGCCTTCGGCGTGCACGTTGACGCCTAGCTCGATCTTCAGCGGGCGCAGCTGATCGGGCTGCCGTCCGTCCGGGCGCGAGGTCACGGTCATCGACCGCTAATTTTGAGGATCAGCGCGCTGGCTTCGAAGAAGATGTAGAGCGGAACGAACATCAGCAGGGGCGTCAGAGGATCGACGCCCGGAGTCAGGAAGTTGGCCGCGATGCCGAGGCCCAGGAACCACCAGACGCGGTTCTTGTACAGCCACTTCGAGCTGATGATGCCAAGCATTCCGAGAACGACAATCACCACCGGCAGTTCGAAAACGACGCCGAAGCCGATGACCATGAGGAGGATGAAGCCGACCAGCTGAGCCACATCGGCCAGGTACGTGACATTCGATGGGGCGAAGGAATTGAGAACACGGATATATAGAGGTAGCGCGTACAACGCCGCAGCGACGCCGAGGGCGAAGAAGAAGATGGTGGCCACGATCAGCGGCAGCGTCAGCTTCCGCTCGTTGCGGTGCAGGCCCGGGCTGACGAACCACCAGATCTGCTGGATCACCACTGGCGCCGCCACGATCAGACCGATGTAGATGGCGACTTGAAGCCGCGTCAGCACGAAGCTGCCCGGACCCAGATACACCGCATGTGCGAGGCCGGCTCTGCTGACGAGCCATTCCACCACCTGGCCCGACACGACGAACCCGGCAACGGTCGTTATGCCCCAGGCGACGAGGATCACGATGAGCATCCGGCGCAGCGCCTCGAGGTGCTCGATCACCGACATCCGCTGGTCCTCGACGGGCGTTTCGGCGCGGGGCGATCGCCGGAGTACCCTGTCTAGGATCGCCACGCGACGAGCCTCAGCGGTTGGACGGAGAGGCTGACTCCGAGCCCTGAGCGGGGGCGCTCTCGGTTGGCGCGGGCGCTGGGGCTGGCGGTGTCGCGGCGACCGGCGGAGCCGGGGCCGGCTGGGTCGAGTGGGTGATGTCGCTGGTGAGCTCGGAGGTCGCCTTCCGGAACTCGCGCATGGCCTTGCCGACCGCGCCTCCGAGCTCGGGCAGGCGCCCGGGCCCAAAGACGATGAGGACGACGACGATGATGGCGATGATCCAGAAGGGGTGTATGGGCATCAGTCGGATTATAGTCCGCCGTCTGTAAGGGAAAGATCAGCCTTCTTTCAGGTCACCGAGATCGTGATCGAGCTGATCTTGTCAGTCGAAGTGAGCGTCGAGACCTTGTCCAGGCCGCTCACCACCGTCCCAAAGCGGTTGTACGTCGCCGTCGGCCCAACCCCCGGCCAGGTGCCTTTAACGATGAAGAACTGGCTGCCGTTGACGGGGCCACCCGGGATGCGCGCCATGCCCACCGACCCGGCGTCCCATTTGAGGAAGGACGCGGGTTCCTCCGGCAGGTTGTAGCCGGGGCCGCCAGTGCCGTCGCCCTTGGGATCTCCGGTCTGTACGACCCAGTCCTCTGTCTTCCAGAACGGGTTGTTGGTGTAGTAGCCGTTGAGCGCGAGGACGATGAAATTGTTGACCGTCACCGGGGCAGTGTCCGGCAGCAATTCGATCACCACCTGCCCCTGGGTGGTGGTGACCGTGGCCTGGTACTTGCGATTGGGAACGATGCAGATCGGCTGCGCCGAGATGAACGCGTGGACGCCGATCGCCGTCGAGGTCACGCAGTTGGCGAGCGCGACCGGCCTTGGTTGGTTGACGGCCTGCTGCACGGCCAGGCCGGAACCCAGCACCAGTGCGACGACGATGGCCATGATCAGGTAAGGCACCCAGGGCCGCTTCTTCCACCCCTCCGGGACGTCGATCGCTTCGGCATCCGGGCTCGCTGCGACTTCGACTCGACGCTTCGCTTTGCTCATCGCCGAGCCGCCGCCTCCACTATGGCCTGGACGAGGCCGTGCGTCGTGTACTCGCGGGCGACGATGTCGACGCGAAGACCAAGCTTGCGCGCCGTATCCGCGGTCACCGGTCCCATGCACGCCACCTCAGCATCGCCGAGCACCGCCGGCAACCTGTCGTCGGGAAACGCGCGCACGAAATTGGCCACGGTGGAAGAGCTCGTGAAGGTGATCACGTCGACGCCCTCGGCGCCGAACAGTCTGAGCAAGGCCGGGCCCGTCGGGGCAGGACACACGGCCTGGTACACCGGAAGGATCTCGACTTCGGCGCCTCGCATTGCGAGCAGCGATGGTAAGGCGTCGCGCGCGACCTCTGCTCGCGGGACCAGGACGCGCATCCCCTCCATCTCCCAACCCTCGAGCGCCTTGGCGAGCCCTTCTGCCGTGTACTCGGAGGTCACCAGCTCAGGTCGCAGCCCGTGGTTCTCGAGCATCTCGGCGGTCTCCTGTCCGATGGCGCACAGCTTCGATGCATGCAGCGCGCGCGCGTCGGCGCCCGTCTCGACCAGCATCTTGTAAAAGATGGCGACCGCGTTGGCCGAGGCGAAGATGACAAGGATCGTCCTGTCGAGATTCGCGATGGCCTTGCGCACACGCTCGTCCGTCGGCATGGGGCGGATCTCGATCGTCGGAATCTCGACGACCGACGCGCCCATGTCAACGAGCTCTCGGCGAAACGGATCGACCTGGTGCTGCGCCCGCGTGATCAGTATCCGGCGGCCATGCAAAGGGCGCCTCGCGAGCGTGTCGAGCTGCTCGGCCATCTCGACGCCGGGCCCGAGCACCAGCAGCGCGTCTCCGCGCAGGCCGTACGTGGCCGCCTTGCGCGCCAGCTCGCCAAGCGGCGCGCTCACCCGATGCTGGCCGGGCTGGCCGGGGTTGAGGATCAATGCCGCGGGCGTGCTCGGCTTCCTGCCATCAGCGAGGAGTGTTGTGATTCCGGACTCCCACCAGCCCGATGCGAGCCTGAGCACCACGGTCTCGGCGCCAGTGACGAGCCCGAAGCCGATCGATGCCGAGCGGCCCTCGATGGTGAGCGGGATGCCGCTCATGACGGGCGCGGCGAGCTCGAGGATGAGGCCCGGCACGGCTTCGAAATCGACGCCCGAACGCTGGAGGCGCTCGGCCATCGCGCTCCCATTCGAGAACGCGTAGGGATTCCCGGGGAAGAGCACCGTGACCTTGCGGCCTTGCCGCGCGAGGCGCACGACCTCATCGAGGTCATCGAGCGCACCGATGTCGGTGCCGGGTCGAGCGTGGTGAAGGAGAGCCGAGCCGCAGCCATCGCTGCGGCGGATGAAGTCAGCTTCCTTGATCGCCTCGATCGCCTGCACCGTCGCGAGGCCGGGGTGCCCGGGACCGACACCCACGAGCCTGACTCTGCTGCCCGGACCCACGACGAAGAGGTTAGAGCTTTCGGGATACCACGTAACCGGTCAGCGCCGACAGCGTCCGCACCGCTGCGCCACCGTCGATGGGGTCAAGCTCGCGCCGCGCGTCAGACGCCAGCGAGCGTGCTTTTTCGATGGCCCGTTGAGGGCCTCGACTCGAGCGCACGAGGGTCACCACCTGCTCTGCTTCCGCAGCGCTCAGCTCGTGCCCCGCGCGCAAAACCGACGATAAGGGTCCGGCCACGGCTGCCTCCTCCATGGCGAGCATGAGCGGGAGTGTTGCGAAGCCTTCGGCGATGTCGTGACCGATCGGCTTGCCGACCTCGTCCTCGGTACCGGTGTAGTCGAGCACGTCATCCGCGATCTGGAACGCCAGGCCTAGAAAACGTCCGTAGTTGCGCAAGTGCATGCGGGCGCCTTGCTGCAGGCCGCCCAGCAGCGCGCCGATTTCGCAGCAGGCCGCGAGCAACGTCGCCGTCTTCGCCTCTATGCGAGGCAAATATTCGTCGAGGGTCGCATCGTAGTAGTGGCGGATCGCTTGCTGCCGCACCTCGCCGGCGCAGATCTTCATGACCGCGTCGGCGAGGATGGTCACGACCTCCGGGGATTGCGTATTGGCCGCCTGCTCGTATGCCTTGGCGAAGTAGAAATCGCCGACCACGATGGCCGGTTCGTCGCCGAGGCGGGCCGCGACGGTGGGACGGCCGCGCCGTACCGTGGCGCGATCGATGACATCGTCGTGCACCAGGGTGGCCGCGTGTGTCAGCTCCACGGCCATCGCGGCCGGTGTGAGGCGCGCGAGGTCGTAACTGCCGATCTTCGCCGTCAGGAGGACAAGCGCCGGCCGGATTCGCTTGCCACCGGCTGCGAACAGGTCAGCCATCGGGGCGGAGACGACGTCGGGGTCTGACGCGATCGATTCATGCAGACCCGTTTCGATGGCGGCGAGGTCCTCGGCGACGGGACCAAACAGACTCGGCTGCGCCGCTACGTCGTCTGCTTCTCCCAGAGCTGCACCTCCTGCGCACGGACGCGGTCACCGAAGATGTTGGCGGCGACCCGGTCGAACTGTTGCGGCACCGCGGTCACCAGGATCTCGTGACGGGGCGCGGCGTCGCCCGCGCGCAGCCTGGAGTGATCGAGGTGCCGCTCCACCTTGGCCGCGGTTGTCGTCGCCGAGTCGACGAGCTGAAAACGGCCGGGATACACGCGGCTGATCGCGGGCTTCAGCAACGGATAGTGCGTGCAGCCGAGCACCAGCGTGTCGGCACCGAGCCTCACGATGTCCTCGAGGTCACGGTGCAGGACCGCCTCCGCTCGCGGCGAGTCCGCCTCGCCAGCCTCGACCAGGTCGACCAGCTCAGGGCAGGCCTTCTGGTACACGCCGACCATCGGGTCGATCTCTTTGATGGCGTGCAGATATTCCTGGCTGCGCATCGTGCCCTCGGTCGAGATGACCCCTACGCGGTTGTTCTTCGTCGTCTCGACCGCCGCCTGGGCGCCGGGGCTGATCACGCCGACGATCGGGACCTCGAACATCTCGCGCGCATGGTTGAGCGCGGCGGCCGTGGCCGTGTTGCACGCGATGACCACGAGCTTGACGTCACGACTTTCGAGGTACCGGATGATGTCGATCGCGAACCCGCGAACCTCGTCCTGGAATCGCGGACCGTAGGGGAAATGGAGCAGGTCGGCGACGTAGATCGTCGATTCCATGGGCAACCGCTCGCGGATCGCCCGGAGCACGGTGAGTCCGCCGACGCCGGAATCGAAGATGCCGATCGGACGCGGATCGCCTTCCGCCCTTCTTGCCACCTAGTCTGAAACGGGCCTGACCGACAGACGGTAACCCAGCCCCGGGATCGCCTCCAGGTGGACGCCGGTGTTGGTGTACTCGGAGAGCTTTCGGCGCAGGCGCTGGACGTGGGGGTCCACCGAGTGATCGTCGAGGTCGTGGGGGTAGCCCCACACCTTGTCCCTGAGCTGCGCCCGCGTCAGGACCCGCTCCGGGTTGGCGGCCAGCACCGCCAGGAGGTTGAACTCGGTCATGGTCAGCGGGATCTCGTCATCGCCCAACCTCAGGCGGCGCGCAGCATTGTCAATCTGAAGGGCGCCAACCGTGAGCAAGCCCTCCCGCCCGCCGCCCGATTCGGCCAGCGACGCGCGCCGGAGGTGGGCGTTGATGCGGGCAGCGAGGATCCGCGAATCGAACGGCTTGGTGATGTAGTCGTCGGCGCCGACCTCGAGCCCGACCACCTCGTCCATCTTGGCCGAGCGCGCGGTCAACATCACGACCGGACCGGTGAGCCCCTGCCGCCTCAGCTCGAGGATCACCTCGGTGCCGCTGATGTCGGGCAGCACCCAGTCGACGAGCACGAGATCGGGTTCGCCGCTCGCGGCCAGCTCGATCGCCTGCGCGCCGTTTGCGGCTTCGAGCACGTCGTGGCCCTGGAGACGGATGACCTCGGCGATAAGGGTGCGGATCGGTGCGTCGTCTTCGACGACCAGGACTCGCCGCTTCCTCCGCGGCGCCGGGGTTGTCAGTTGTGTTTGGGAGGTGCGAATCCGACGCGCCGCGCCTCTTGCGACGAGCGTTTCGGTCTCCTCATCAGGAGCACGCGCTTCTCCCCCCCGTCGACCACGTCAGCCAGCTCCCAGCCATCCGCACCAGCGTCTTTCAGAGTCTTCACGAGACTGTTGCCGTCCACGATCTGAGCCACGGTCAGAATGCGGGTCGCGTACTCCCACTCGCGCGTCGGCATACCGACCGAAGGAATGGGGCTCGCCGTCGGAGCCGCGCCATCCCCCGGTGTCGGCTGATCCGGCTCGTCTGGCTCGTCGGGGTCTTCTTCGAGGTGGATCGGCACGTCACAACGATTCTAGTTGGCATACCCCCGGCGGGGGTCGAACCCGCGCTGGACCGGGTTTAAGCCGGCTGCCTCTGCCATTGGGCTACGGGGGCGACCCTATTTTGCCCCCGCGCCTATTTCTCGTACTCGAAGAACCCCGTGCCGGTCTTGCGGCCCAGGTTTCCCGCCTCCACCAGTTTGCGCAGCACGTCGGGGGCGTCGCCGCCCTCGCCCTGGCGGTGCCGATCCTTCATCGCCCCATAGAAGATGTCGAGTCCGCTGAAGTCGAGCAGATGGAACGGCCCCATCGGCCAATTGAGGCCCTTCTGCACCGCGATGTCGATGTCCTTGGCGCTCGCGTATCCGCCTTCGAGCAGATGCATCGCTTCCTCCGATGCCGCGAAGAGGATCCGATTGACGATGAAGCCCCAGATCTCCTTGTTGAGCACCACCGGCGTCCGATCGATGCTGCGCACGAACTCGGTCGCCGCCACGATGGTGGCGTCAGAGGTCCTCGGTCCTTTCACGACCTCGCACAGCTGCATGACCGTCACCGGGTGGAAGAAATGCATGTTGCAGCACCGTGCGGGATCGCCCGTGAGGTCGGCGAGGCGGCTGATGGCGATGGTGCTGCTGTTGCTGGCGAGGATCGCGTCTTGCTTCGCCGACTTTCCCAGGGTTGTGAAAACGCCCTTCTTTGTGTCGAAGTCCTCGATGACGGCTTCGATGACGAGGTCCGCCCGTTTGGCCGCCTCGTCGAGGTCGTTGCTGTCGGTGATGCGGCCCAGCGCATCGTCGGCTCGCTCTCTGGTGAGCCTGCCCTTTTCGACCGCGCGGTCGAGCAGCTTGCGGTTCTGGGTGTGCGCCCGCTCGAGCTGTCCCGGGACCGCGTCCACGAGCGTGACCTGGTAGCGGCCGGCGAGCGCGGTTTGGAGCGCGATCTGCGAGCCCATGGTCCCAGCGCCGACGACGGTCACGTTCTTGATGTCACTCATCATCTATATGTGCACGTGAGCATGGAGCAATTCGAGGCGGCGGCGCAGGCCGCGGTCGACTCGATCCCGGATGACTTCAAGCCGTACCTCGAAAACACCATCTTCATCATTGAAGAGAGCTCGCCCGAGGGTCTGATGGGCCTTTACGAGGGCGCGACCGCGTTGGGCGCGGGCGAGGGCATGCCCGAGCGGATCACCCTGTACAAGCGCTCCCACGAGCGCGCGGCCAACTCGATGGAAGAGCTGGTGGAGGAGGTACGCGAGACGATCCTCCACGAGGTCGGCCATCACTTCGGGATGGAAGAGGACGAGCTGCCCTTCTAGTGTCCCGTACCGGAGGTCCGCCGCATATTTCGCGGCATCGGCGGCCGGAGCCAAGGAGAGGGTGGCGCAAGGAGGAGCGCATCGTGAATGCGCGACGACGCGGCGCCAGGCCCCTCGACGCAGGCTTCAGCGCCCCTCTCGGGGTCCCCGCGGAATCGCCAGATTCGGTGGGGTGAGACGGGCGCCCGGCCGTCTAGGCCGCGAAGATGCAAGGAACTTCCGGGACGGGACACTCAGCGAAGGCTCCAGAAGGAGCGGTCCCACAGGATGAGCGGCTCCCCATCGCCTTTGGTTGCCGCCTCCACGTCGCCCACGCAAATGTCGTGATCGCCGGCTTCATGGACCTGGGCCAGCTTGCACTCGAGCCAGGCGGCGCAGCCGTCAATCAGGGGCAGGCCGTTGGCGCCGAGGCGGTGAGGGACGTCGTTCCAGGCGGCCGCGACGGCGGGGGCGCGGCCCGCAAAGCGCTCGGCGATGAACTCCTGGGCGCGGGTCAGGACGCTCACGTTGAACGCTTTGGACTCGATGACCGCCTTGCGCGTGACCGTCATCCGCTCCAGGCCGACGAGCACCATCGGGGGGTCGGTGGAGATGGAAACGAGGCTGGTAGCGGTCAGGCCGCGAAACCCCCTGTCAGAGCGAGCGCTGATGACAACCACGCTGGCCGCCGTTCGTGCCATGACGTCCCGGAATTCCTGCTCTTCCAATTCGCCCGCCTAGCGTAGTGGTGCGTCCCTGAGGTTGGCGGCAGCGAAGGTAGAATCGGGTGACGAAGGGCGGGGCGACGTAGCCAAGTGGCAAGGCAGAGGTCTGCAAAACCTCCATCCCCAGTTCGATTCTGGGCGTCGCCTCCAATTCAAACCCGCGGGGTTTCGGTCTAGGCCACCTCCCGGCGCCCGTTCGCCACCAACTGGAGATCCTCGCGCCGTCGGGCTATCGCCTCGACCACCCCGAAGGACTTGCTGATCTTGAAGATCTTGGTTCCGCAATGCGGGCAAGTCCCCGCCGTCGCGGGCCGTCCGTTCACCATCAAGATCGGATGAGGGTTCATCATCTCGACCCTTCTCCGGTCCTTCACGCAGTAGCCCTCAACCAGCCAGTGCACGGCCAACGGTTCACTGCGTACACCCTGCTCGGGGACCTCCACGACGCGCGATTCGAGCTGCTCCAAACGAAAAACGAGCCCGAACAGGGTGATGAGCACTACAAGGATGAACACCCCCAACATGACAACAGTCGCAGTCTCCATTTACACCTCCATTGAGGGAACGTATCGCCTGCTGTTTGTAATGGCGCCCGAGCATGAGATGAACGTCCTACAGACATTCGGCGTAGCCCGGGCTTAGCTATGCATAGGGGACGGGCGCCGGGGCCGAGTTCTGCAGGTGCTCTCGGCCTGCAGTTCTGGGTGGGGGCGTCCGATCCCCGCCACTACGCGCTCGATGGTCCCTGCCTCGACCCGCCGGTAAACTAGCCGGCATGGGCTTGGCCCAGATCAAAATGCCGCAGCTCGGTGAATCCGTCACCGAGGGCACCGTCGACAAGTGGCTGAAGAACGAAGGGGACTTCGTCAAGCGTGACGAGCCCATCGTCGAGGTGGTCACGGACAAGGTCAACGCCGAGATCCCATCGCCATTCGAAGGCAAGCTTGTGAAGATCACCGCCGCCCAGGGCGAAACCGTGCTGGTTGGTGCGGTGATCGCCCAGATCGAGGTGGCCGGCGCCTCCCCTGCCCCGGCTGCCCCGGCCAAGGCGGAGTCGAAAGCCGCGGAAGCCCCTCCGGTTGCGGTGGCGGCCGCGCCGGCGGCCGAGGTTGCGGTGGCCGGAGCTGGTAACGGCGGCGCTCGCCTCTCGCCCGCGGTCAGGAAGCTGGCCGCCGAGCACGGCCTCGACCCGACGACCCTGCGGGGCTCAGGCCTAGGCGGCCGCGTGACGCGTGACGACATCCTGGCCGCGGTCGGCAGCGGAACCGCCGCCCCCACCGCCGCGAAGGCCGAGACTACCGTTCCCCAACCGCCACGAGACGGTTCGCGCGAGGAGCTGGTGAAGCTCAGCATCATGCGGCGATCGATCGCCGAGCACATGGTCCGCAGCCTCGCGACCTCGCCCCACGCCTGGACGCTGCAGGAGATCGACGTCACCAACCTCGTCCGCTACCGCGAGTCGGAGAAGGAGGGCTTCAAGGCCCGCCACGGCGTCGCGCTGACGTACATCCCGTTCGTGGTGCAGATCGTCTGCGAGGCGATCAAGCAGTTTCCCTGGCTCAACTCCACCTGGACCGACGAAGGCGTGATCCTCAAGCGCTACATCAACATGGGCATTGCTGTATCGATCCCCGACGGGCTCATCGTCCCGGTCCTCAAGGATGCGGACCAGCGCGGTTTCACCGACCTCGTGCGGTCGCTCGACGACCTCATCGAACGCGCGCGCAACAAACAGCTCAAGCCGGATGACGTGCAGGGGGGCACGTTCACGCTCAACAACACCGGCTCGACCGGTTCGATCGCGTCGCAGCCCATCATCAACCAGCCCCAGGCGGCCATCCTCACCACGGAGTCGATCGTCCGCAGGCCGGTTGTCATCGGCGATGGGATTGCCGTCCGCAACATGATGAACATGTGCTTGAGCTTCGACCATCGCATCATCGACGGCATGATGGCGGGCCAGTTCCTCGGTTTCATCAAAAAGCGACTCGAGGAATGGACGGCGTCTAGCATCAAGCTGTGAGCAGCACGACTCCACTCACACCCCAAGCGATTCCGTCGTGGATCCGCGTGCGCGTGACCGAGGGCGAGAACTTCAAGGATCTGAAGCAGATCGTTCGCGGCAGTCGCCTGCACACGGTGTGCGAGGAGGCGCGCTGCCCGAACATCTTCGACTGCTGGAACCGGCGGACGGCCACATTCATGATCCTTGGCGACGTCTGCACGCGCGCCTGCCGGTTCTGCGCCGTGACGTCGGGGCGGCCTTCGGAGCTGGACCTCGGCGAACCACTTCGCGTCGCGGAGTCGGTGGCGGAGCTCGGACTCCGCCATGCGGTCATCACATCAGTGGATCGCGATGACCTGCGTGACGGTGGCTCAGGCATCTTCGCCCGCACGATTCGCGCTATCCGCCGCCGAAGCCCAGAGACAACGATCGAAGTGTTGACGCCGGACTTTCAAGGCGACCTCGAAGCAGTGCGAACCGTCGTCGAAGCAGGGCCCGACATCTTCAACCACAACACCGAGACCGTGCCTCGCCTTTACGCGCGGATCCGGCCGAAGGCGGTTTATGCGAACAGCCTCGCGCTGCTGCGCCATGTGAAAGCGTTGGCGCCTCACATGGTGAGCAAATCGGGTTTGATGGTCGGCCTCGGCGAAACCGAAGACGAGCTGCTCGAGGTGTTTCGCAACATGCGCGCGCATAACATCGACGTCCTCACGGTCGGCCAGTACCTGCGCCCGACCAAGAAGCACGCCGAAGTCGTGCGCTACTACCGACCCGAGGAGTTCGTCGAATTGAAGAAGAAGGCGATGGCCATCGGCTTCAAGCACGTCGAAGCCGGCCCACTCGTCCGTTCCTCATACCACGCTGATGAGCAAGTCCCCGACCGTAAGAGCCTCCTGGCTGGGTAGCGGGCCGTACCGCGCGGTCTGGGACCTCCAGGCCGAGATGGTGGCCGGCGTGCGGGGCGGCAGCACGCCGGACACGCTCCTTCTGCTCGAGCACCCGCACGTTTTCACGCTGGGCAAAGCCGGCGGCGCCGACGACCTGCTATGGGACGAGGACGAGCGCCGGCGCCGCCAGGTGGACGTCATCTGGTCCGACCGCGGCGGCGAAGCGACTTATCACGGTCCGGGCCAGCTGGTCGGTTACCCGATCCTCGACCTCGCGCACTTTGGACTAACGATCCCCGCATACCTACTAAAGCTCGAGCAGTCCTTGATCGATTACCTGGACGAGCTGGGGATTGTGGCCGAGCCGGGTGGACAAGGTCTTACCGGCGTCTGGTCAAACGGCGAGAAGGTGGCCGCGATCGGGATCAAGCTGAACCGCTCGGTGGTCAGCCACGGATTCGCTCTGAACCTCACCACCGACCTCGATTACTTCGACGGGATCATTCCCTGCGGACATGCTGACAAACGTCCGACGTCCGTGGCCGCGCTCACCGGGCAGCGAATCGAGACCGAGGCCGCGGCGCGCAGATACGCGCGTCATTTCGAGACTGCATTCGAGACCAAATTGGTCTGGGCGCCGCCGGCGTCGCTGATTTCATCGCTAGCCGCGGAGGCGGTCCCGGGACCACACATATAATCCGCGCCAGGGCCTTTGGAGTCGGCCCATGAACCAATGCTGTTCCTGGCAGCCCATCTAGCGAGCTCGCTTCCCGGGTGGCTGCAAGAACCATCCTGGCTGAGGCCGTTCACCCATGCGATCCGGATCTTCATCCTGCAGCGCCAGGCGGGCGGGCTGTCCCTCGTCATCTTTCTCGAGGAGCTAGGGGTCCCCCTTCCGGCGCCGGGTGATGCGGCGATCGCCTATGGCGGCTACCTGACGACGACCGGAGCGATCCCATATCTGCTCGCGTACGTGGCCGTTGTCTCCGGGGCGGTGGTGGGAAGCGCCTGCAACCTCACGATTACGCGGAAGTACGGGCGGCCATTCATCCGACGTTACGGCCGGTACATCGGGCTGACCGAACACAAGCTCAACCGAGCCGAAACGGCGTTCAAGCGCTGGGGACCCTGGACGATCATCATCGGCCGCCACATCCCGGGGATGCGGATCGTGATCTCGGCCCTTTCGGGAATATTGAACGTTCCGTATCGAGTATTCATACCGTGCGTACTCCTGTCCGCCACGATCTGGGCAGCGATCTTCCTGGAGGTTGGGCGCCGTTTGGGACCGCGAGTTCGGGACCTGTTCGGTATCTTCCCGGCGTATCTACTTCCGTGGCTGGGTTTGGGTTTGGTGGTGCTCGCGATCGGGTATTTGGCATATGAGCATGGATTCCTACCGAAAACCCGCAACCGAGGAGCCGTCCAGCCGCGCTGAGCTGGTCCGGCTGGACAGCGTTTCTATGGACGAGGACGACGAGATCCTCCCCGACTTCGAGGCCGAGGTCGACGGCCGGCGCGTCTGGGTGACGGCCGTGCTGGAGCGTACGGCGGTGATCGAGCCGGCCCCTGGTGAGCCGAAGGTTCTGGTCAACCGGCGGCGGCTTCTGGTCGACCCCGCCCACCTCCGCGTTCGCCACCTGGCGAGCAAGGAAGCAGCCCGGCGCGGCCGCGAAGCGGCCCGGCAGTTGCGTCTCCAGGAGCACAACCCAGCCGCTTAAGGCGTCTTGGGGTCGCCCACGCTTGTGCGCGGGTCCGGCGGAAGGCTGTGAACGTTCTGGTAAACTTCGCTGCTGCCGAACGACGCGCTCGGCACTTTCATTTTCCGCGGCTACAGAACCGCCGCCTAGCCCGAGGAAGCCCGCACATGAACAAAATCGTCGATCTCGTTTCGCTCGCCAGCATCGTCCCACCCCCGAACCACGAGGTCAGCGGTGGGTTCAACGCGATCGTCGACGGCCAGCAGGTA
>Ga0209802_1001102_pt1 | contig 20503 bp, 19 predicted proteins | sample GraSoiAngelo_129_FD_185886 | JGI IMG/M metagenome (GOLD analysis project Ga0209802, IMG submission 185886) | Grasslands soil microbial communities from the Angelo Coastal Reserve, California, USA - 14_0927_12_40cm (SPAdes) (version 2) | ecosystem: Environmental > Terrestrial > Soil > Grasslands ... | reverse complement strand
GTCAAACGTCTTGGCGTCGACGTTCAGCGCGATCGAGCATCCCAGGTGGGAGCAATTGATCGCGAAGACGTTCAACTTTCCGTGCAGGTCCTTGACGACGAACCCGCCGAAGGCCAGATCCCCCGCCGCGTTGTCGCCGCCGCCGTCGGCCATGACGAAAGCCGAGTTGGGGCTGGTGGGGGCGTCGAACTTGATGGCGTTCCCGTTCGACAGCTGCTCAATGGGGGTGGCCAACGTTACCGCGAGTTTCGTCTTCTTCTGGCCCTTGGCGGGTGCCGGCCACAGGAAGACGAGAATCGGCGCCAGCCCGATGGCCACCGTCGCGGTCAGGAGGCTGGCCATCCACCAGCCGAGAAAAGTGCGGCGGGTGAATGTCCGGGGCATCGAATCAGCCATCCGACCCGAATTCTAGCCGCCCTTCAGGCGCGGGCGTAAGGGGGCAGACCGACCGCGTCGCGCACCTCGACCATCGTCCGGCCGGCGATGGCGCGGGCGCGCTCGCCGCCGCTTTCAAGGATGGCATCGATCTGCTCGCGGGTCAGCTGCGCGCGCCGCTCGCGGAACGGCGCGAATCGCTCGACTATGCGCTCGGCGAGGAGCCGTTTCTTCTCCTGGCAACCGATTTGCGCCCTTCGGCAGAGTTCCCAGTAGTGCTCCCAGTCGTCGAAGAAAAACTTATAGAACGCGCAGACATTGCAGGATCGCGGGTGGCCGGGATCCGTTTTGCGGGGCCGCTTCACGTCGGTGACCATGCTCATGACCTGCTTCCGAATTACGTCGGGTGGGTCGGTGACTCCGACGATGTTCTTGAGGCTCTTCGACATCTTTGCCTTCCCATCGGTGCCTTTGACGATGGGGGCGTCGGGATTCAGGACAAGTTGCGGCTCGGGGAACACCGGGCCATAGGTGCGGTTGAAGCGGCGAGTGATCTCACGCGTGAGCTCGACGTGGGGAGCCTGGTCTCGACCCACAGGCACGACGTCGCCTTTGACGATGATGATGTCAGCGCATTGGAGTACCGGGTACTCGAAGAGTCCGAGGTTCACGTTGTCAGGCTGGTCGCGCACCTTTTCTTTAAACGTCGGCACGCGCTGCACCCAGCCGAGCGGCGTCACCATCGCGAGGAGTAGCGTCAGCTCGGCCACCATCGGAATTGACGATTGGCGGTAGATCACGGTCCGTTCAGGATCGACGCCGATAGCGATCAGGTCCATGACCATGTCGTAGAGGTCGTCGCGGAACTCGCGGGCATTGGGAATGGTGGTCAGCGTGTGGTAGTCGGCGACGAAGATGTACGACTCGTACTCGTGCTGGAGCCCGACGTAGTTGATCCCAGCGCCCAGGTAGTTGCCCAGGTGGAAGCGACCCGTGACCCGGATTCCGCTCAGCGACCGCTTCCCGCCCTCCATGTGACGGAAAAGTGTATTTGACGTAGAGATCAAGACCCGGTGACCGGGCGTTAGCATTGCCGCAAATTGCCAGACGACGATCGAGCACCTGACGTACCAGTCGCGACCGCCGGATTAGGTTCGCGTGCGCTTCGCAACACCGTCCTGGTGCTGGCGGCCAAGGTGGTGGCGCGCCTCATCGCCCTGGTCACGGTCATAGCCACCTTGAAATGGCTGATGCCCGCGCCTTATGGGACCTTCACCACCCTGATCAACTACACGGCCATCGTCAGCGTGGTCCTCGACCTCGGCTTCAACGTCCTTTATGTGCGCGAGGGCGCGCGCCACCCGGCCGAGATCCAACGCTATCTACGCAACGTCATGTCGCTGCGCCTGGTGATGGCGGTGGGAGGCTTCGTGGTCCTGGCCATCGCCCTCGCCCTCGCCGGCTTGAGCAGCCTGCTGGTGCCTGGATTCCTGCTCATGGTCCTTACCTCTTACTCGACCCTCCTTCGCAACACCCTGTATGCGGTCCAGCGCCTCGGTTATGAGGCGGTGGCGGTCATTCTCGAGAGCGCCGTCCTGCTCGCGCTCGTGCTCATCGGCATCAAGATCGGTGCGGGAGTCACGTACTTCGTGTGGGCCTACGCGGCGCAGTACGCGTTCAGCTGCGCGTACTTCGCGATCGTGCTCTGGTGGCAGAAGATCGCCGTCGTCGGCTGGAAGCTCGAACCGCAACTGGTCCGGGAATGGTTCTTCCAGGGCCTTCCTTTCGCGCTCACCTTCGTGCTCACCATCCTGTACTTCAAGATCGACCAGCCGCTGGTCTACGCAATCCGCCCGCACGCCGAGGCCGGATGGTATGCCGCCGCATACAAACCGTTCGAAGCGCTCCTCTTCATACCGATGACGCTTCTGTCGGTCGTGTTCCCGGTTCTATCCGTCTACTTCCGTGAACGGCCGCAGGAGCTGACCGACGCCGTGAGCCGGTTCTTCAAAGCTCTGCTCGTCATCGGCTGGCCGATCGCTGTCGGTCTGTTCGTTCTCGCTCATCCGCTCACCTCGATGTTCCTGTATTCGCAGTCAGAGCCGGCGCTGCGGATTCTCTCGCTGGCGCTGGCCATCGGCTTCGTCAACAACGCCTTCATCGGCGCGCTGAGCGCATCCGACCGCCAGCTGTCCTTCACCTGGGCCGCGGGCTGGAGCCTGGTCGCCAACCTGGCGCTCAACCTCATCCTCATTCCGTTCTTCGGGTACCTGGGCGCCAGCTGGGCCACCGTCCTGACCGAGGTCGTGCTGGGAGTTGCCGGGTGGGTCCTGACGAGGCGCCACATCGGCCAGGTCCCGGTTCTTCAGCTGACCTGGCGGCCGATCCTAGCCGGCCTCGTCATGGGCGCGGTTCTGTTTCCGCTGCGAAACCTCGAGGGCGTCCAGGTCGTCATCCCGATCGTGGTCGGCGCCGCTGTGTATGCCGGCGCGGCGCTGCTGCTGCGCGCGGTCACCTCCGACGAGATCGCCTTCGCCCGGAGGGCCTTAGCGCTGGCCAGGTGACCCCTAAGCCGGTTTTACTCAAGCCGCGCGGCGCGGTAGAGCCCGTGCCGTGGCAGGAAATCGCCGTCGATGCCCCCGAGCTCCGGCCGCAAACCCCTGTCGACGAAGTCCAGTTCGTGGCCCTGGACGTCGAGACCACAGGCAACGCGCCGTTCCTCGTCCTGGAGATCGGTGCCGAGAGGTTCAAGCTCGACGGCCCGCTTTCGTTCTTCGACACGCTGGTCGACTGCCGAGCCCCCATCAACCCATACGCGCGCCGGCGTCACCACATCGAGCGATCGATGCTGATCGGCGCACCCGAGTTCAAGGACGCGCGCAGGGCATTCCTGCGCTTCGCGCATGGCGCGGTGCTGGTCGAGCACAGCCACGACGCATTCGACACGTGGCTCGTCGGGCGTGGCCTGGAGAGCCCGCTAGAGCACCCGATCATCGACACGTCCTCGCTGGCGAGACTTGTCCTGGACCTGCCGAAGGGGCAGACGCCCGGGCTCGCCACACTCGTCGAGGTACTGGGCCTCGACGTCACGCCGGCGCACGCCGCGCTCGACGACGCGCGCGCGACCGCGATGGTTTTTCGAGCGCTCATCGCCCGCGCCCGGGAATCGCTGGGCTGGAACACATTGGGCGACGTGCTGGCGGCAATCCCTCCGCGGCCCGTCGTCGACCGGACGCCGCCTAGTCGAAGAGCGTCATCTGCAGGTCCGGCTCAGGGTGCTCGAGGCCAGACAGCCCAACCCCGATCAGGCGCACCGGCCGCGACTCGACATGCGACTTCTCCAGCGCCGAGCGCGCGGCGCGGAAGATCGTCTCGACGTCGTCGGTCGGGCTCGTCCGGCTCACCTGGCGGCTCACCAGCCTGAAGTCCGGGAGCTTGAGCTTCACGTAAATCGTGCGCGCGCGCACGCCTTCAGCGACCAGGCGCTCGACCACGCGATCGGTCAGCTCGCGCAGCGCCGCTTCGAGCTGGCCGCTGTCGCTGACGTCGTTCTCGAATGTCGTCTCGGCGGAGATGGTCTTCGCGGGTTTGCTGCCATCGACCGGCGCTCGGTCACGTCCCTGGGCCATCCGCTGGAGCACGGCTCCGCCGACGCCCAGCGCCTGCACCAGCCGCTGCGTCTCGTACGCCGCGAGCTCGCCGACCGTGCGCACACCCATCGCCTGCAGCCGGTCCTCAGTCTTGGGGCCGATGCCCGGTATGGCTCCGATGGGGAGGGGGGCGAGAAAGTCCGCCTCGGTCCCGGGCGGAACCAGGACGAGTCCGTCTGGTTTCCTGGTGCCACTGGCGACTTTCGCCACCAGCTTCGACGTGGCGGCGCCGACCGACGCGGTGAGCCCGACCTCGGTGTGGATCTGGAACTTGATCCGGCGCGCGACCTCCTCCGCGTTCGAAGTGCCGTGGCGCGTCCGGGCGGTGACGTCCAGGTAAGCCTCGTCGAGGCTGACGCCCTCGACCAGCTCGGGCGAGGTGAAGCGCCTGAAGATCTGGTGGATGAGCCGGCTGGCCTCGCGGTAGCGCGCGCCATCGGGGCTGACGACGACCAGCTGGGGGCAGAGCTGAAGCGCTTCATGGAGAGGCATCGCCGAGCGCACCCCAAACCCGCGTGCTTCGTACGACGCGCCCATCACGACCGCCCGGCGCGACCGCCCGGCCACTGCCACCGGCACCCCACGCAGCTTGGGATCGTCCCGCTGGTGTACCGAGGTGTAGAAGGCGTCGATATCGACGTGGAGGATGGTGCGTGGCCAGTTGTCCGGTCGAGGCATGCTGTGGCGGCCAGTCTGCCACAACAACTTGTGGCCTACTTCCCATTGATGCCCCGATTGTCGCTGTCTAGGGGCTCGGGGTCGAGTTCAGCGCCGCGGCGACATTGGAGAAAACGTTGGCGATCTGCCCGCCCATCGTGCCCAGGATGACGAGCACGACCACGACGACCAGGATGAGGACGATCGCGAACGCACCGACCGTGAGACCGATGGCGAGCCCCACGCCGCCTCCGGAGCGCGCAGGGGCGGATGCGGCGGGCACCCAGGACTGGCCGTTCCAGCGCCAGAGCCGGTCCTGCGAATAGGCGGGTCGCCAGCTTCCGCCATCCCACCACCAGAAACCGTCGGGCGAAAAACGGCCGGGCTGCCCGGTCTGGGCGGCGGGCATGGCCTGTTGAGCGGGCGCCGGGGGTACACCAGGAGGAGTTTCGGGGGGTGGAGGCTGCTCCATGGGCGAAAGCCTATCCGAGTACCGCAAGTAGAATCCCGGTGCAGTGAAAGGGGTCATCCTCGCCGGCGGTACCGGCAGCCGGCTTCACCCGCTGACGCAGATCACGAACAAGCATCTGCTCCCTATCTACGACCGCCCGATGATCAGTTACGGGATCGAGGCGCTGGTCAAGGCCGGCGTGACCGAGATCATGCTGGTCACCGGTGGCACGCATGCGGGGGAGTTCCTGCGCCTGCTGGGCAATGGCGACGAGTTCGGGATCGCGCGGCTGTTCTACGCCTACCAGGCCAAGCCGGGAGGCATCGCCGAAGCCCTCGCCCTCGCCGAGCGCTTTGCCGGTGGCGGGCGCACGGTTGTACTGCTGGCGGACAACGTCTTCGGGCGATCGCTGAAAGGCTGCGTCAATGCTTTCGAGAAACAGAAGGCCGGCGCTCGCGTCGTGCTGTCTCGGGTGACGGATCGAGCGCACCTGCGGCACCTGGGCGTGGCTCAGCTCAACGGCACGCGCCGCCTCGAACGCATCGTCGAAAAGCCGAGCGATCCCCCCAGCGAGCTCGCCGTCACCGGAGCGTACTTTTACGACGAGACGGTCTGGGACGTGCTGCCCAGCCTCGAGCCGTCGGGCCGCGGCGAGCTCGAGATCACGGACGTCAACAACTGGTTCGTCGAGCGAGATCTCATGGAGTACGACGTCCTGGAAGGATTCTGGGGCGACGCCGGCGAGTCGATCGACGCGTACTACGCGGTCAACGACCACGTGCGCAAGAACGGAGCGAACCACGAACCATGAAGCCGGCTTCCGTCCGCCCGATCGAAGGTGTCGTGATCAAGGAGCTCGTCACACACGTTGACGAGCGCGGTTTCTTTCGCGAGGTGATCCGCGAGACCGACGATTTCTTCGAGCATTTCGGCCAGTGGAGCCACTCCCTGATGCATCCCGGCGCGGCCAAGGCCTGGCACATTCACCAAAGGCAGACCGACTGGTGGTACGTCGTTGGGGCGCTGAAGGTGGCTCTGTACGACACACGCGAAGGTTCGCCGACAAAGGGCAGTCTCATGCAATTTCTGATGGGTGATGCGCATGCCACGTGCGTGAAGATCCCGCCGGGCGTTGCCCACGGGTGCCGGGCGCTCGAGCGCAGTCATCTCCTCTACATCAGTTCGAATGTCTATGCGCCCGATGACGAGGGCCGGATCCCGCACGATGACCCGTCCATCGGGTACGACTGGACGGCCGGCCCTGAGATCACATAGCGGCTGCATGGCATGAGGTCGTTCAAGCGCCTCCTGGTTGCGGGGGGCGCGGGCTTCATCGGCTCGAACTTCGTCCGGCTCCTGCGGAGCACGCGGCCTCAGATAGAGATCACAGTCCTCGACAAGCTCACTTACGCCGGCAACCCGGCGAACCTTGCCGAGTTCGAAGGCACAGGCGGTTACAGGTTCGTTCACGGAGACATCTGTGACGGCAAGCTCGTCGATTCGCTTGCGGCCGGCGTGGACGCCATCGTGAACTTCGCGGCCGAAACGCACGTAGATCGTTCGCTCCTGGAACCGCTCGCGTTCATCGACACCGACGTGCGCGGAACCGCCGTCCTTTGCGAGGCGGCACGGAAACACTCGCATCGCGTCTTTCTTCTCATCAGCACCGACGAGGTCTACGGCGAGGTGCGCGAGGGCCGCTCGCGTGAGGGCGACGCGCTCAAGCCGCGCAGCCCGTACTCGGCAAGCAAGGCCGGCGGCGAGCACATCGCGCACGCTTACGCCGAGAGCTTCGGGCTGCCCCTGTTGGTGACGCGGGGCTCGAACACATTCGGGCCGTACCAGTACCCGGAAAAGCTCGTGCCGGTATTGATCACGAACGCCATCGACAACCTTCCGCTGCCTCTGTACAACGATGGCTCGGCGGTGCGCGATTACGTCCACGTCGAGGATCACTGCCGGGCGATCGATCTCGTCCTGCACGACGCGCCGCTGGCGGACCCCGTCTACAACATCGGGACCGGCGTCGAAACCGATGGCAACCACGTCGCCAATGCGGTGCTGGAGATCATGGGCAAGCCCAAGAGCCTCATCCAGTACGTCGCCGACCGTCCCGGCCATGACTACCGCTATGCGCTCGATGTGACGCGGATCACCGACCTGGGTTGGGAGCCGCGGGTCACCTTCGAGGAGGGATTGGAGCGGACTGTGCGCTGGTACGTCGACCACCCGGATTGGTGGCGCCCGTTGAGGTCGGGCGAGTACTGGGACTACTACAAGCGCAACTACCGGCCGCTCACGACGCCTTCTTCCTGAAGCGGGCAGCGATCCCGACCCAGTACCAGCGCAAGTAGCGCGGCAGCCAGGTCCACAGCCGGAAGCGGCTCTCGCCCGCGGTGCGATCGCGCCAGGTCGTCGGCACCTCGGCGATCCGCATTCCGAGCGCATAAGCCTTGACCGTGAGCTCCAGCCCGAGCTCGAACCCGCCGTTGGATTCGATCGTCACGCGCTGCAGCAGGCGCTTCGAGTACAGCCGGTAATTGCTGGTGGCGTCATGGATGGGCAATCCGCCCAACCAGTGCAGCGAGAGGCCGGCCATGCGGGACATCGTTCGTTTAAGCAGCGGACCACCGATTTGGTGGCCGCCGCGCATGTAGCGCGACCCGGCGACCACGTCCGCGCCGCCGCTTGACAGCGCAAACATCGCGTCGATGTCGCCGGGATCATCGGACCCGTCGCCCATGGTCACCAGCACGTGCGGCGCACTTGCGGCCGCCAGACCCGACTTCAGGGCGTTGAGCACTCCCCGACCGATGTCGTTGCGGTGGAGAGTGAGCTCGGGCAGCTCGGCCTGCAGCCGTTTCACCACGGGCACGGTGGTGTCGCCATCGAAGTCGTGCACGACCAGGACCTCCAGCGGGCGCGTGCGCGTGCGCTCGACGATCCCGCGAAGCGTCGGCACCACATTCTCGCCCTCGTTGTAGACAGGTACGACAACGCTGAGCGCCGGTGCCTCGTGTTCGATCAGATGCGTCCCGCCTCGATCTCTTCGCGTATCCACGGAACGACCTCGTCGAGCATCGCGTCAAGCGTGGTGGTCGCCTCGAAGCCAAGTACCTCGCGCGCCTTGCGCACATCGGGCACGCGCCGCTGAACGTCGTGCTCGTAAGGCGGATCGGAAACCAGGTGCAGCGGCCGGCTGGTTCCGTAGACCTTCCGCCAGATCGTCTCCGCCAGCTCGCGTACCGTCGTCGATGCCGCGGTCGAGAGGTTGAAGTCTTCGTTGACCGCGCGCGGCGACTCCATGGCCAGCCGGATGCCCCGCGCGAGATCGCCGCCGTAGGTGTAGTGACGCACCTGACTGCCGTCGCCAAGAATGTGGAGTGGATCCTGGCCCTTGATGACCTTCTGGCAGAGGTCGGGGACGACGTGGCTCATGGCGAGCTTGACGTTGCCACTCATGATGTCGTGGTCGCGGAGCGCGCGCCGCTCCCCGATGCCAACGCAGTTGAACGGCCTGACGATCGTGTAGGGAAGGCTGTACTGCTCGTGCGCGCCATGCGCGAAATACTCCACGGCCAGCTTCTGAAAACCGTACGTCGATCGGGGTGGTGGGCTCGTTCGCTCCGCGCCCTCAGGAGTGGGGAAGACCTCGGCCGACTCGAAGACCATGCTGCTGGAGATCACGGTGATCCTCTCGAGCCGGCCGCTCCGGCGAGCCGCGATTGCCGCATCGAACGTGGCGGCGCAGATGCGCTCGTTCTCGGCCAGCAGGTCATAAGCGAACTCGTGGAAGTACGAGATACCGCCGATCATCGCGGCGCCGGCGACGACCTGGTCGCAGTCGAGGGCGAGCTCGGTGAGCAGCTTGGCGTCCTTGGCATCGCCCTCCACGAGCCGGTAGCGAGGGTCGTCGTCGTGGCCGCGCCGCACCGGACCGTACTTGCTGAAGTTGTCGACGCCGACCACCTCGTGGCCGGCCTGCAGCAGCTCGGCGACGAGATATCCGCAGATGAACCCGGCGCTGCCGGTGACTAATACCTTCAGAGTCGTATCGGGCCGGTGATGCCCCAGACGTCGACAACCTGGCGCCCTTTGAGGTCGAGCTTCTTGTACGCGCGGTGTGGGGCGGCGATGACGAGCAGGTCCGCTTCCTGCAAGACTCGGTCCAGCGGCAGGAACGACTCGTCATGTATGTATGGGTCGGTGCAGATCACACGGGCGCCCTTGAAGGCGGCGAGCTTGCGCAGCTTGTAGCTCAGCGACGCGCGCGGGTCGTCCGACTCGCCCTTGAACGCCATGCCGAGAATTCCAAGGGTCCTGCCGGCGAGCGGCTGCCGGGAATCGAGGCTGTCGACGATGTAGTTGGGCAAGCCTTCGTTGATCTGCATCGCGGCCTGGCCCATGGGGAAGCGGTCCGGTGTGAAAGCCGAGAGCTGCATGGTGTCCTTGAGCAAGCACGGACCGGCGGCGAAGCCCGGCCCGGGGAGGTCGGCCGCGCGCGGGTAGTCTTGGCGCACCGCGTTCAGCACGCGGTCGTAGTCGACGCCGGAGCGATGGGCGATCTGGAAGAACTGGTTGGCGATCGCGAACTTCATGTAGCGCCAGGTGTTGGTGAGCAGCTTCGCGAGCTCGGCCTCGAGCGGCGTGGTGCGAACGATCTGCACGCCCATCGGCGCGAACAGGCCGCGCGCCTTCTCGAATGCGTCGTCTGACGAGACGCCGATCAGCTGCGGCAGGCTTCGGATCTCCTCGAGGGCGTGGCCCTCCGCGATGCGCTCCGGGCAGAACGCGACGTCGGCGTCGATGCCTTCCGCTCGGATCCGTCTCTCGACCGCTTGCGTCGTGCCTGGGAAGACCGTCGAGCGCAGCACGACCAGACAGCCGTCGTGAAGGTGCGGCATGAGCTCGTCGAGCACCCGATCGAACACCTGAACGGAGGGATTCATGAACTCGTCGATCGGAGTGCCAATCACAAGGACGACGGTGTCGGTGCGAGCCAGCATGCTGGGATCGGACGCGAGCACGAGGCGGCCGGTCGGGAGGATCTTGCGCAGCAGCTCTTCGGCGCCGTTCTCCAGAAACGGCACAGTGCCCGATCGCACCTGCTCGATCTTCGCGTGATCGATGTCGTCGATTCCGACTTTGTAGCCGCAATCGGCAAACGAAAGTGCGAGCGGGAGGCCGACGTGCCCACAGCCGCCGACGACGACAACGTCCAAGCGTTCCATGGCCGCCAAATTATGATGACTTTTGCTCGTGACTCCATCGCTCCGGGTCGCACCGTCGGTGCTGCTCGACATGCGCCCACTGCAAGGGCCGAGCGCCAAGCGTGGAGTCGGCTCCTATGCCAGCGGCATCCTTCACGGCCTGATCGCAGAAGGCTTCGATCCCAATCTGACTCTTCTGCTCGACTCCGACCTGCCTGTGCCGCCCCTGCCGGTCGGCGAGTACAGGCTGGCCTCGTCCCGGCGCCGCTATCGGGGCCACCTGGCAGCCTACGAAGAGGCTGCCGTCCTGGGCCCCGACCTCGCGCGGATCGCTCCCGATCTCTATCACGCCATCGACCTCAAGCTGCCGGCACAGTCGCCGGTGCCCTTGGTCGTCACGCTGCACGACCTCATCCCCTGGGCCTGGGGCGGGCCGACGATGCGTGGCGAGCGGTTCCGTTTTTGGCTCGGGCGGCGGTTGCTCAGGCGCGCGGACCTCGTCCTGGCGGTGTCCCAGGCGACCGCGGATGATGCCGTCCGCCTCGGTAGGGTCGACCCCACCCGAATTCAGATCGTGCCCGAGGCGGCCGGCGATGAGTTCAAACCAAGGCCCGGAGCCCCGGATAGGGTCCGGCGTCGCTGGGGGCTGAAGCGAGGGTACCTGCTGTTCGTCGGCGCCCTCGACGCAAGGAAAGACCCGGCCGCGCTGCTACGCGCATGGGGTGCCGCAACCAAGACGCATCCCGAGCTCGAGCTCGTGATCGTCGGCGATCCCGGTCGTCAGGCTCCACGAACGATGCTCGGAGCCCACATGCTCGGCCAGGTCGACGACGCCGAGCTGGCCGACCTCTACGCCGCCGCCGGCTGCCTCCTGTTTCCCAGCCGCTACGAGGGTTTCGGTCTTCCATGCCTGGAGGCGATGGCCTGCGGCTGCCCCGTCGCCGCGTTTCGGAACTCGAGCGTGCCCGAGGTCGTAGGCGATGCGGCTGAATTGGTGCCAGACGGCGATGCCGAAGCGCTCGGCCGCGCGGCACTTGCGCTGTCCCAAAACCCCGACCATGCGCGGCGGTCGGGGTTCGAACGGGCGAAAGCGTTCGGCTGGCGAAAGGCCGCCCGCCAAACCATTGCCGCCTATGTGGCTGTCTTCGCCAAGCGCCGCCTGCTGAGATAATCGGCCGGCTGTGTCCAGGGTCGCGGTCATCGGCGCGGGCTACGTCGGCTTGACCACGGCTGCATGCCTGGCCGATCTCGGGAACGACGTGATCGTCGTCGACATCAACCGCGAAAAGATCAACCAGCTGCTCCACAACCATGTGCCGTTCTTCGAGCCGGGCTTGAGCGAGCTGGTCGAGCGGAACACGAAAGCCGGCCGGCTGAACTTCACGACCTCTTACGACGAGGCGGTGCCGCGTGCCGAGTACGCGATCATCGCCGTGAGCACTCCGGAAGGCGAGGGCGGCGAGGCGGACCTCTCGTTCGTCGAGGCGGCGGCGCGCTCGATCGCGGATGCGATGGACGGGCCGTTGGTGGTCGTGAACAAATCGACCGTCCCGCCACTCACCGGCGACATGGTGTCCAAAGTCCTGCGCAGCCGGAACCAGAAGCACTCGGCGGAGGTCGTGTCCAACCCCGAGTTCCTACGCGAAGGCTCGGCCATCCAGGACTTCATGCACCCGGACCGCGTGGTGATCGGGAGTCACGACCGCGCCGCCGCCGATAAGGTGGCCAAGCTCTACGAGCCGCTGGACGCTCCGATTCTCATCACTCCGAACATCTACACCGCGGAGATGGTCAAGTACGCGTCGAACGCGTTCCTCGCCGCGCGCATCTCGTTCATCAACGAGATCGCCCGCATCAGCGAGCGCGTCGGGGCCGACGCAAAGCTCGTCGCGGAAGGTATGGGGATGGACAAGCGCATCGGGCCGAGCTACCTCGACGTTGGTCTGGGCTACGGGGGTAGTTGCTTGATAGGCGAAGAGACAGTGCTGGTGCGGCGCGGGGATCGCGTGACTCTGACCGCGCTGGCAGATGTGTTTACAGAGTTCAGCTCTAGCGAAGAGACCGAGGTCCTCGCATGGCAGCCGGAGACTGGCTCGGCTGGTTTCGCGCGAGTGTCCGCGGCGACGATGCGGCCATTCGCAGGCGAGATATTCGAGGTCCGGACCAAGATGGGGCGACGGGTGCTCTGCACGCCGGACCACCCGTTCGTGACACGAGATGGCGTCAAGCTGGCGTCGGAGCTCGGACATGAGGACTGGCTCCCGATTGCGATTTCAAGCCAATCAGTCGCAGAGGTGGCTGGATCGCACGAATTGGTGCGATCGAGCACACACATGACTGGCGGCGTGGCCAGTCAGGTCGCGGTGCGCACAGAGTTGAGTTCACCGTTATGGCGAGGAGTTGGCATGCATGTGGCCGCGGAGCAGATGCCACTGCCCGATCTGACGTGGACGCAGCCGATTGAGCACAAGCGGGCTCTGCTGGCGGGGTACTGGCTCGGCGACGGCAGCTGGAGCTACATCTGTGGCGGACCAAGCGTGATTCTCGAGTGCGGCACCACGAGCCGGGACCTGGCCGACGGCCTTTTGCGCTTGCTCGCGGACCTCGGTGTTGTCGGCTCGATGCGCGTCGGCCGCACGGCCAAATCGACCCGCGACACCTACTGGATCAGGGTCTCAGGCGCGGACCAGGTGGAGGGTCTGCTGGACCTCGTCCCCGAGCTCGAGCGCCAGGCCATCGTCGATTCCTTGTACCGCCAGAAGAAGCGCATCGCGCCCACGGGGTATAGGCGGGAAGGACCAAACACAGCTTGGGTTCGTGTGGTTGGTATCGAGCGCCGCCCGTTCTCAGGAGCGGTCTACTCCCTGGAGGTCCCAGGCGTCCATACGTTCGTCACGACCGGCGGCCTGGTCACGCACAACTGCTTTCCCAAAGATGTGAAGGCGCTGTCGGCACTGGCCGAGCGCTTCGACTATCACCCCGAGCTGCTCCACGCCGTCATGGACATCAACCGCGACCAGCGGATGCTCGTCATCGACAAGCTCAGGGAATGCCTGGAGGGCCTCAACGACCGCATCGTCGGGCTGCTCGGCCTCGCCTTCAAACCCAACACCGACGACCTCCGCGAAGCTCCGAGCATCGACATCGCTAGGGTTCTCCTCGCGGCCGGCGCGCACGTTCGCGCCTACGACCCCGCGGCCATGGATGGCGCGCGAGTCAAGCTGCCGGAGGTCGAATACACGCGCGATTCGTATGACCTCGCCGACGGCGCCGACGCGCTCGTAGTCGTCACCGAGTGGAACGAGTTCCGAAGGCTCGACCTCGGCCGCGTCAAGGCCTCGATGCGCCGGCCGGTGATCGTGGACGGGCGCAACATCTACGACCCGCAGGTCATGCGCGGCCTCGGTTTCACCTATCGGGGTATCGGCCGCGACTAAGGAACGAGCGGTCGTCTCAGGCGGCGCCGGCTTCATCGGCTCGCACCTGTGCGAGGCCTTGCTGGCGCGCGGCATGCGCGTCCTCGCGCTCGACAACTTCATCACCGGCTCGCGCGACAACGTGAGCACGCTCAAAGAGAATCCCGATTTCGAGTTCCGCCAGGCGAACGTCAACGAGTTCATCGACGTCGATGGCGATGTGCGCTACGTCCTCCACTTCGCATCGCCCGCTTCGCCTCCGCAGTACGACGCCAACCCCATCCACACACTGAAGGTTGGCACGCTGGGCACGATGAACATGCTCGGTCTGGCGCACGCCAAGCACGCCACCTTCCTGCTCGCGTCTACGTCCGAGGTGTATGGCGATCCTCTCGTGCATCCGCAACCCGAGACGTACTGGGGCAACGTCAACCCGATCGGTCCTCGTGGCTGCTACGACGAGGCGAAGCGATGCGCGGAGGCGTTCGCGATGGCTTATCACCGCGCCCACGGCGTCGACACGCGGATCATCCGCATCTTCAACACCCACGGTCCTCGTGGCTGCTACGACGAGGCGAAGCGATGCGCGGAGGCGTTCGCGATGGCTTATCACCGCGCCCACGGCGTCGACACGCGGATCATCCGCATCTTCAACACCCACGGTCCGCGCATGCAGGTGTCGGATGGGCGGGCGGTCCCCAACTTCATGGCCCAGGCGATACGTGGGGAGCCGCTCACGGTCTACGGCGACGGTTCCCAGACGCGCAGCCTCTGCTACGTGTCGGACCTGGTCCGCGGCGTGCTCGCTACGCTCGAGAAGGGCGACGAGATGCCGGTCAACCTCGGCAACCCCGAGGAGGTCACCGTCTTCGAGCTCGCCCAGCTGATCGTCCGGCTGGCCGGGTCGCAGAGCCAGATCGAGTTTCGCTCCCTGCCGGTAGACGATCCGAAGCAGCGCCGGCCCGACATCGCCCACGCCCGCAAGCTCCTGGGCTGGCAGCCCGAAGTCCCGCTCGAGGACGGGCTGGCCCGAACCCTGGAATACTTCCGCCACGTGGTATGAGCACGATCTCCGACGAGACCTTGCGGAAGCTGATCCGCGACGTCCCTGATTTCCCGCAGCCGGGGATCGTCTTCAAGGACATCACGCCGCTCCTTGCGGACAAGGTCATCTTCAAGGGCGTGGTCGAGCAGGTTTGCAGCCACTGGACAGAGCGGCCGCCGGACGTGGTGACGGCAATCGAGGCCCGAGGCTTCATCCCAGGCGGAGCGGTCGCACTGGGGCTGGGCGCCGGCTTCGTGCCCATCCGCAAGCCGGGCAAGCTGCCCTGGAAGACGGTCAGCCAGGACTACCAGCTCGAGTACGGAACCGACCAGCTCCAGATCCACGAGGACGCCGTGCAGCCCGGTCAAACGGTGCTGATCGTCGATGATGTGCTGGCGACGGGCGGCACTGCCGCCGCCGCCGCCAAGCTCATCCGCAAGCTCGGCGGCATCGTGCTCGGCGTTCATGTGCTCATCGAGCTGAGCTTCCTCGGCGGGCGCGGGCGGCTGCAGGGGATCGAGGTAGTGAGTGAGCTCGTTTACTGAGGAGAAGAGGTGCCTTTGAAAGCCAGCGCGAGAGGCTACGACGTCAAGGATCCAAAGCTAGCCGCTGAGGGTCAGGACCTGATCGAGTGGGCGGCGAGAGAAATGCCAGTCCTCACTCTCATCCGGCTGCGCTTCCTCAAGGAACAGCCGCTGAAGGGCCTGAAGATCGGCGCCTGCCTGCACGTGACCAGTGAGACGGCCAACCTGATGCTGACCCTGAAGGGCGGAGGCGCGGACGTCGCTCTGTGTGCCTCGAACCCGCTGTCAACGAATGACGCGGTCGCGGCCGCGCTGGCCACGCAGCACAACATCAAGACCTACGCGATCAGGGGCGAGGACAACGACACCTATTACGAGCACATCGAGGCCGCTCTCGACCACAGGCCGGCGGTCACGATGGACGACGGCGCTGACCTGGTCTCGGTCCTTCACAAGTCGCGCCAGCAGCAGCTCCCCGAGGTCATCGGCGGCACCGAAGAAACGACCACCGGTGTGATCCGGCTCAAGGCCATGGCCGATCGCGGCGTGCTGCGCTACCCGATCATCGCCGTCAACGAAGCCGACACGAAGCACATGTTCGACAACCGGTATGGGACCGGACAGTCGACCATCGACGGCATCATCCGCTCGACGAACGTCCTCCTCGCCGGCAAGACTTTCGTCATCGCGGGCTATGGATGGGTCGGGCGCGGTCTGGCGTCGAGGGCCAAGGGCCATGGCGCGGACGTAGTGGTTACGGAAGTGGATTCAGTGAAGGCTCTCGAGGCGGCCATGGACGGTTTTCGGGTCATGAAGATGGACGAGGCCGCAAAGGTCGGCGACATCTTCGTCACCGTCACCGGCGACGTCAACGTCCTCGATCGCAAGCACTTCGAGGCCATGAAGGACGGCGCCATCCTGGCCAATTCCGGGCACTTCAACTCCGAGATCAACCTCAAGGCGCTGGATGCGCTGGCGAGCGGCGTGCGCCAGGTGCGGCCGTCGGTCCAGGAGTACAAGCTCCGCGACGGGCGCCGGCTGCACCTCCTCGGTGAGGGCCGGCTGATCAACCTCGCTGCCGCGGAGGGGCATCCCGCCGCGGTCATGGACATGAGCTTCGCCAACCAGGCGCTCTGCGCCGAGTACGTCGCCGCCAATGCCACCAAGCTCGAGCGGCGGGTTTACGACGTGCCTGACGACATCGACAAGGAGGTGGCGCGCCTCAAGCTCAAGGCGATGGGGATCGCGATCGACACCCTGTCCGAAGAGCAGGAGCGCTACCTGTCGTCCTGGGAAGAGGGCACGTGACGGCGACGGCGTCCACGCCCTTCTCCCCGACCCTCCCCCCGGAGGGGGGAGGGAGCTAACCATCTTCGGGCCCGCTCGGCGCACGTGGGTGCTGGGCGGGGGCGGCGCTCGCGGCGCCGCCCAGGTTGGGGTGCTGCAAGCGCTCTTCGAAGCGGGATTGGAACCTCCGGTGGCGCTCGTCGGCGTCAGCGTCGGCGCCCTGAATGGAAGCTGCATTGCGGCTTATCCGTCACAGGCCGGGGTGATGATGCTGCGCGAGCTGTGGATGTCGCGCCAGGCCCTGGAGGTGTTCCATGCCCACCCCCTCGGCGTCATCCTGTCCGGCTTGCGTCGCGGACAGATGAGCGCCCTGCCCCAGGACAACGTTCGGCGCCTGGTCGAGCGCGCTCAGGCTTTGACCGGCATCACGACGTTCGAGCAGATGCGGCTCCCGCTGGCGATCGTCGCCACCGACCTCAACGCCGGCAAGCCGGCCGTGTTCCGCGCCGGCCTCCTGACCCCTGCACTGCTCGCCTCGACCGCGATCCCGGGCGTGTTTCCTTCGGTCCGGATCGATGGGCGCGAGCATATGGACGGCGGGATCGTCGACAACACGCCGCTCGACATCGCGATCAACGACGGCGCCAAGGAGATCCTGGCGATCAGCTTGATGGCTGGCGGCGAGAACGAGCAGGCGCCCGTCACGTGGCCCGAGCTGATCGCCCGCACGCTGCAGCTGTCACTGCACCACCAGATGCTCAGCGACTATGAGCGGCTCCGCGAACGGGCCCGGATCACGGTCCTATGCCCGATCACGGCACCGACGGCCACCTGGGAGATGAAGCGCGATCACATCGACTCGGTGGTGGAATCGTCCCGAGTGGCTACAGCCGCCATGCTGGCCCAGAAGGGCTCGAGGTTCATGCGCCATTCGGGCATCCAGTACCTGGAGCTGCGCGGGTAATAGAATTCCCGTCGTCCCAGAGGTATGAACCTGGCGCTTGGGGACGGGCCCACACGGCGGCTCGGCCTTGCCGGCGCGGGAGATTCAAAGGAGGACCCGTTCATGGCTAGTGTCTTCACGTCCGAGTCGGTCACCGAAGGCCACCCGGACAAGGTTGCCGACCAGATCTCCGACGCCATCCTCGATGCGATCCTGGCCAAGGACCCGCTCGCCAGGGTCGCCTGCGAGACTGCCATCACCACCGGCCTCGTGATCGTGCTCGGTGAGATCACCACCGACTGCTATGTCGACATCCCTCGCATCATCCGGCAGACCGTGCGAGAGGTCGGTTACACGCGCGCGAAATATGGATTCGACGCTGAGACGTGCGGAGTGATAACCACCATCGACGAGCAGTCGCCTGACATCGCGCAGGGAGTCGACATCGGGGGCGCGGGCGACTCCGGGATGGTGTTCGGCTTCGCTTGCGACGAGACGCCTGAGCTCATGCCGTTGCCGATCATTTACGCGCACAAGCTGGCGCGGCGACTCGCAGAGGTGCGCCGGACCAAGGCTCTCAACTACCTCCGGCCCGACGGCAAGGTCCAGGTGACGATCCGATACGGAGACGGTGAACCGCCGGTCGTGGACACTGTCGTCCTCTCCACCCAGCACCACGAAGAGGTCACCACGGAGCAGCTGCGCTCGGACATTGGTGAGCAAGTCATCGATGCCGTCATTCCGCCCGAGCTCAAGGACGGCCGTATCCGCACCTTCATCAATCCCACCGGCCGTTTCGTGGTTGGTGGACCGGTGGCCGATGCCGGACTGACCGGACGCAAGATCATGGTTGACACGTATGGCGGGTATGCGCGCCACGGCGGCGGCTGTTTCTCGGGCAAGGACCCCACGAAGGTCGACCGAGCGGGCGCATACGGCGCACGCCACGTGGCCAAGAACATCGTTGCCGCAGGTCTCGCGCGGCGCTGCGAGGTCCAGATCTCGTATGCGATCGGGGTCGTGAAGCCGGTGGCAGTCAGGATCGACACGTTCGGGACCGGCAAGGTGCCCGAGGCCACGCTCACGACAGCCGTCAACAAGCTGTTCGACCTGAGCCCGCTGGGGATCATCAAGGAGCTCAACCTCAGGCGGCCGCTGTTCCGCCAAACGGCCGTTTATGGCCACTTCGGGCGCACGGACATCGACGCGCCATGGGAGTCGGTCGAGCGCGCGAAGGAGCTGGCGGAAGAGGTCGGTTGAGCCGCACTTTCGTTGTGATCCCCGCCGGAGGGGCGGGGACCCGCCTCTGGCCGCGGTCACGGCGTTCGACGCCCAAGCACGTGCTGGCGCTCGGCGGGCACGGCCGCCCGCTGCTGCGCGAGACCTACGAGCGGGCCCGCTCTGTCGGCGAAGAAGTCTTCGTCCTGACCGAGATGCGCCAGCGAGAGATCATCGAGGCGGTCCTGCCCGAGATCGATGCCCAGCACTTGATCCTCGAACCGTCGGCGCGCGGCACCACCAACGCGTACGGCCTCGCCGCGCTGACACTCATGGCTCGCGACCGAGACGCGGTCATGGTGGCTCTGCCCGCCGACCACGTGGTTGGCGGTGGCGCGAAGGCGCGGACGGCGGTGCGCAATGCGGTCCGAGCCGCGTCCAGCACGAACTCATTGGTGACCGTGGGCCTGAAGCCGGCATTCCCGTCCACAGGCCTCGGTTACATCCAGGCTCCAGGCCGCGTGTCCAACGGCGCCGTGCGCGTGAAGCGGTTCATCGAGAAGCCGGATGCGGCGCGGGCGCGGCGATTCATGAAGGCGGGCGGCTACTACTGGAACCTCGCGTGGTTCGCGTGGCGGCTGCCCGTGTTCACGCAGGAGCTCGGCAAGTACGCGCCAGGGCGGCTCGCCGCCCTGCGACGCGTGATGGCCGCGCGGGAGGCGGGCGATGAGGAGCGCGCCGCGCGCCTCTACAAAAGGCTGCCGGTCGACGTCATCGACCGGACAGTCATGGAGAAGACCGACCGCCTGCTGCTCGTCCCCGGCGATTTCGAATGGGCAGACATCGGGAACTGGTCGGAGCTTGGCGATCGGGTGCATCCCGACTCGAGCGGGAACTCGGTCGAGGGCGAGGCCGTGCTCGTCGACACGCACGGCAGCTTGGTCCTTGGCGATCGCCGGCTGGTGGCCGCGATCGGGCTCGAGGACATGATCATCGTCGACACCGAGGATGCTCTTCTCGTGGTTCCGCGCTCGCGCGCACAGGACGTGAAGAGGGTCGTCGACGCGCTCAAGCGATCTCGCAAGACCCGCTACCTTTAGGCACGACTAAGTGGCAGATCAGATCAAGTTCGGCACCGACGGCTGGCGCGGGGTGGTCGCCGACGACTTCACGTTTGCCAACGTGCGGCGCGTCGCACAGGGCTCGGCCGAATACATGCTGTCTCTGTCACCGGCTCCGCTTGCTGTGGTGGGCTACGACTGCCGGTTTGCCTCGGAGGATTTCGCCCGCACTGTGGCCGATGTCTTCGCGGCGTCTGGAGTGCGAAGTCTCATCTTCGACCGCCCGTCACCGACGCAGGTGGCGTCGTGGACGGTCATCGACCGCAAAGCAACCGCAGCCGCGGTCGTGACTGCGAGCCATAACCCATACCTGTTCAACGGCATCAAGTTCAAGACGGAGAGCGGGAGCTCGGCGTCGCCCGAAGTCATCGCCGACCTCGAGCCGCGCATCAACGCCCTGGAGAGCGTGCCCGTGCCGGATCGCTCCGCTTCTGGGGACATGGTTTCCGTCTACGACCCCCGAGCGCCGTACTACGCGCAGATCGCGCGCATGGTCGACCTGAACGCCACCAAGTCCGCCGGGCTGCGCATCGTGCATGAGTGCATGCACGGCTCGGGCTTTGGCTACATCAAGGAGCTCCTCGAAGGCGGGCGCACGGAGGTGGT
>Ga0209802_1001097_pt1 | contig 20566 bp, 18 predicted proteins | sample GraSoiAngelo_129_FD_185886 | JGI IMG/M metagenome (GOLD analysis project Ga0209802, IMG submission 185886) | Grasslands soil microbial communities from the Angelo Coastal Reserve, California, USA - 14_0927_12_40cm (SPAdes) (version 2) | ecosystem: Environmental > Terrestrial > Soil > Grasslands ... | reverse complement strand
GAGGGCCGACTCCAAGTTATCGGCGCTGTCGATCCCGATGAACGACAATGCGACGCCGACCTGGTGCGAAGCGGTCTGTAACTCGCGTCGAATTTCGGGGAACGGGCCTCTAGGCGAGGCGACAACAGCAACACGTGACGCTGAGGGCACAGCCTCTCGTAATAGTTCGACGAGTTTCTGGCTGGTGCCTGGCGCCATGCACGTCAGGCCGGTCACGTTGCCGCCCGGGTGCGCCAGGCTTGCCACCAGTCCCTGCTCGACGGGTCCGGTGCGACGGTCATAACAATGGGGATTGTGGAGTTCCCCGCTTCGCCGCCATCGTCTCCAGGGTAGCGGTGGTGACGATGACGTCTCCCTTCGCCCGCACGAGATCGGCGACGAGGCCCGGCAGTCGGTCGTCATCACCTTCCGCGAAGGCGCGCCTAACGATGAGGTTGCGGCCTTCCACGTAGTTCAACTCACGCATCGCCTCCAGGAACTTCTGCCAGAATCCCGACCGTATCGGATCGGTCCCAAGCGCGAGGAGGCCAAGCTGATACGCCCTTCCTGTCTCCTGTGCGCCGACAGCAAGCGGCACAAACGTGAGGCTGAGCGTCAGAACGACCGCGAGCCCGATCAGCCGCATGGGCACCTCGGCGGAGGACGGCTGGCGGGAGTCTAGCCGAACGTCACGATGCGCACCAGCACGGCGCCGTATGAGCAGCGCTCAGTCACAGCCTAGTTAAACCATCCCGCGCGCCGGATCTCGCTCCGCAGCGCGAGCGCTCGCTTGAACTCGTTCTGACCTGCGGCCACGTCTCCGCACTCCAGCGCTCGGTCAACATCGCGCGCAGGATTCAGTTCCTCGGGGTCCTTCGCTGAGGAACGAGACGAGACGTCGCCCGGGATGAAACGAGGGAAATGGGGCATACAGCCGTCTACGAGTCTTGCTCGGTGCGACGTGCGTTTAGGTGTTCGTCGATCCGGCTCAGTTAGGGCCGGGTTCGCACAGCGCATTCTACCGTTCGGACCCTACCATGATGACCCGGTGAGTCTGTGTTTCGAGAAGCGTCTGGCGCTCGACGATCAGTAGTAGGCGACGCCCCCGTTCGCGTGGATGGTCTGCCCGGTGATGAAGCCGCCGTCGTCGGTGACCAGGAAGAGGCAAGTGGCCGCGATCTCGTCGACCGTCCCCTGACGGCCGAGCGGAATCCCGGCGGCGTTCGGCGTGCGCCCCTGATACCACTCGGGGTTGGCGCGCGAGGTGTCGATGCTGCCGGGCGACACGACGTTCACCCGGATGTTCTGCGCGGCGAACTCCGACGCCAGCCCTCGCGCCAAACCAACCAGACCCATCTTCGCGGCCGAGACGGCGGCACGTCCGGAGCCGCCCATGAAGGCCCCCTCGCCGGTGAAGAAGACGATTCGTCCGTACTTGTTCTTGGCCATCGACTCGATGACCGCGCGCGTGCAATAGATCGCGCCGTCCAGCACGACGCCCCTGACCGCCTCCCAGTCTTGCACCGTCAGCTCCGTGAAGGGCTTGTGAGGCCGGATCGCCGCGTTATTGACGAGGATGTCGATTCTGCCGAATTCCGACATCGCTCTCGTGACCATCGCGTCGACCTGATCCTTGCGGGCGACGTCGGCCACGACGGCGATCGCCTTGACCCCGCGGGCCTGGGCTTCGCGCGCGACGGCTTCGGCCTCGGCCTGGTTCGTCCGGGAGTTGACGACCACGTGCGCGCCTTCGGCCGCGAGCTTCAGGACCGTCGCGCGGCCGATGTTGCGACCCGAACCGGTCACCAGAGCCACCTTGCCTTCGAGCTTACCCATGAGTCCACCTCCGGGTACGGTGTCGTATCACGGAACGCGACTGGCGCGTCCGGTCCATCGAGGAAGGGATGGTACCACCGTAGCGTAGAATCGGGCCTATCGTGAGCGCGCTCAGCGAGCTCGACCAGCACCGCTACATCAGTCTCTCGACCTTCCGCAGGAGCGGCGCCGAAGTGGCCACGCCCGTGTGGTTCGCGGCGTCCGGCGGCAAACTCTACGTGTTCACGGCGGGCGACTCCGGCAAGGTCAAGCGGCTGCGCTACACGACGCGGGCGCGCGTCGCGCCCTCGGATTCGCGCGGCCGTGTGCGAGGGCCGTGGCAGGGGGCGACGGCGCACCTCGTCGCCGAGCCCCAGGTGATCGAGCGGGCGCATGCGGCGCTGCGCACCAAGTACGGCTGGCAGATGTCGCTGGCCGATCTCTTCTCTCGCCTCACGGGACGGCTCCGGCGCCGGGCGTGGATCGAGATCGAGGCGGAGTCGCCGGCGACGTAGCCGACCTACCACATCCTCAGCAGACGTTCCTCCCGAGGTGGGCCGAGAACCACTCGAGGATGTAGCGGAACCGCTCGAGTCGGTGGCGCGGCTTGCCCGAGCGCGACATCTCGTGGTTCTCCCCGGGAAAGCGCACGAAGCGCACCTCGCGCCCGAGCTTCTTGAGGGCCACGAACAGCTGCTCGGCCTGCTCGATCGGACAGCGCAGGTCGTCCTCCGAGTGCAGGATCAGCAGCGGGGTCGTGATGTCCTTGGCGTACGTGAGCGGCGAGCGCTCGATGTAGCGCGCCATGTCCTCCCACGGGAGCGGGCCTCCGAGCTCGACCACGTTGAAGCTCGAGCCGATGTCGCTCGTGCCGAACATCGTGTAGTGGCAGTTCACCGCGCGCTCGGAGCACGCGGCCTTGAACCGCTTCGTGTGCCCGACGGTCCAGCTCGTCAGAAATCCACCGTAGCTTCCGCCGAGCACGCCGAGCCGATCCGGGTCGATGAACGGGTGGCGCGCGAGCGCTTCGTCGAGCGCGGCCATCACGTCCGCGTAGTCGCCCCCGCCCCAGTCGCCGACCACCGCCTGGGCGAAGGCCTCGCCGTACCCCTGGCTGCCCCGCGGATTCGTGTAGACGATCGCGTAGCCGGCGCCGGCGTACACCTGGAACTCGTCGAAGAAATTGTGGCCGTACTGGGCGTGCGGACCGCCGTGGATGCTGAGAAGCGTGGGGTAGCGCTGGCCGGCGACGAAGCCGGCCGGGCGCATCACCCAGACGTCCAGCTCGAAGCCGGCGCGCGTGAAGCGGAACCGCTCGGGCGTCGAGAGCGTCACCGAGTCGGTCCAGCCGCGATTCAACTCGGTGAGCCGGCGCTCGTCGCTTCCGTCGACGCGACACACGAAGACCTCCGCGGGCGCCACCGGCCCGCTCGCCGCGAAGGCGACCAGCCGGCCGTCGGCCGACGCAGAGAAACCGTTCAGCGCGCGCTCGCCGCCGACGATGCGCACGGGAGCCGCGCCGCCAGGCGCCGCCACACGCCAGAGGCCGATGTCGCCACGCTCCTCGGCGGCCACGGTGATGAACCGACTGTCCGGTGACCACTGCGGCCGTACGTGAAGCGGTCCGCACGAGCGATCGAGCGCCGACGTGAGGCAGACGGCCTGGCCGCCTTCCGACGGTACCGTGAAGAGCTGGACGTTGCGGCCGTAGGCGTTGAGCCCGGCGCGCGCGAGAAAGGCAATCGTGCGCCCGTCCGGCGCGAACGCAGGGAGCATGACCGGGCCCGTGGTCGCGGTGAGACGCTGCGGAGCGCCACCCTTCGCCGGCACGCGCCAGAGGTCGCTCGCGTCGTCGTCGTCGCGCGCAGCGTGACGGGCCGACGCGAACACGATCGATTCGCCGTCGGGCGCCCAGACCGGATCGGCGTCGATGAAGTTGCCGTCGGTGATCTGGACGGGGCTCGACCCGTCGAGCGGGACGACGAAGACGTGCGGGCGCCGATCGTACGTGAACCCCTCGCCATTGAACCGATACTTCACCGAGGTGATGACGCGTGCCGGTCGCGACTTCCGCTTCTCCTCCTCGCTCTCCGGCTCCTTCTGGCCGCCGACCAGCGACACGAACGCGAGCCGGGTGCCGTCCGGCGTCCACGCGATGCTCGAGACCCCGTGCTCCAGAGCGGTCAGCTTCGTCGGCTCGCCGCCGTCCGCCGGCAGCACGTAGAGCTGGAGCTTGTCCCTGGGGGCGCGTTCGGAAAGGAATGCCAGCCGCGTGCCGTCGGGCGACCATCGCGGCTCGATGTCGCGCCGTGGCCCCGCGGTGAATCGCCGGGGCGTGCCGCCTTCGACGCCGACGATCCAGATGTTGGCCAGGTACTCGTCGCGCTCCTCGGACAAGGATGTGACGACGAAGGCGACGCGTCGTCCGTCCGGCGAGATCTGAGGATCGGTGACGAACAGAATTCGCGTCAGATCTTCGGGGATCATGCCGCGGCCGGCGCTCACGGGTGCACCGACGCCAGGCGCTCGGCCAGCCGCGCCTCGATCTCGCGGGCCTCGGCGAGCGCGCCGAGCCCCCCGATCTCGCTCACGACGCCGGCAAGGCGCCGCGCGATCAACCGCCCCTCGGTCTGGCGCCAGCCCAGCGCGAGCAGGGCCTTCTCGCACTGAATCGTGTGCTCCACGACGTGGGCGGCGAACCGGTGCAGCCGAAAGCGCACGTCGACGTCGTGACCCACCCACACCGTCGGGCGCGTCATCGCCGCCGGCGCTACGTCATCCAGCAAGCGGTTCGTCTCGGCCCGCGCCTCGGCGAGTCCAGCGAGGACCACGCCGACCTCGCCGGCGATGGGCGCCGGCGCCGTGGGCGGCATCCGATTGTCGGGAATCCGCATCGGGTCCGCGTCAGTCCGGTCGACCGCGTACCGCGTCTGCAGGGCGTATCGTTGCTCGACCGCAAGCATGTGAGCGAGAACCTCCCGGATCGGCCATTCACCCGTGCTCGGCGCCTTGTCGAGCAGGGCTCCCGGAAGGCCGGCCAGCAGACCGCGCAGCCCGCCGAATGCATGCTGCGCCAGCGCGAGGATACGGCAAGATTCGGGATGCGCGCCCGCCGACACGCGCACGTACACCTCCTGCGCCTCCTCGAGCGTCCGGTAGAGCGCGTAGCGGACGTCCATCGGTCGGCCGCGAAACGGCCAGGGGCGCCCCAGCACGTCCTCGTCGAGGGTTCCGCATCGAGCCAATGCCGCGTCGAAGTCGCTCACGTCCCATTTCTCCTCATCGGCCAACCGATCTCCGCGCTCACCGCCGCCAGATCACCCGCCCGACTCGCCCGGCGATGCTGCGCCGTGGAGCACGCCCGAGTCAAGGAGCATGGCTCCGGATGACAAGGTCGCGCGGCGCTTGCTATGATGCGCGCTCCGGCGGAGCGCCGTCGTCGGAGACGACCAGACCGACCCCGCCCAGGATCAAAGAGGAGCCTCTCGACATGCGCTGGACGCGGATACTGCCGGCTCTCGTCATGCTCGTGCTGCTCGGCGCCGGCATGGCCTCGGCCCAGGCCGTGCTGCGGATCGGCCTGAACGACGATCCCGACGCCCTCGACCCGACGATCAGCCGCGCCTACGTCGGCCGCCTGGTCTTCGCCGCGCTCTGCGACAAGCTCTTCGACGTCACCCCCGATCTCAAGATCGTGCCGCAGCTCGCCACCGGGTACGAGTGGGCCGCGGGCGGCCGCTCGGTCGTGATCAGGCTGCGCCCGGGCGTCAAGTTCCACGACGGCGAGCCGTTCAACGCCGAGGCGGTGCGCTTCAACATCGAACGCCATCTGTCGACGCCGGGCTCGTTCCGCAAGAGCGAGATCGGCGAGATCAAGAGCGTCGACGTCGTCAACGATCTCACGGTCCGGTTCAACCTGGCCGAGCCGCTCGTGCCGCTGATCGCCGCCCTCACCGACCGCTCCGGCATGATGATCTCGCCGAAGGCGGCGCGCGAGCTCGGCGACAGGTTCGGCACGCGGCCCGTGTGCGCCGGGCCCTTCAAGTTCGTCGAGCGCGTGGCCCAGGGCAAGATCGTCGGCGAGCGGTTCGCCGACTACTGGGACAAGGGCAACATCCACGTCGACCGGATCGAGTTCGTGCCCATCACCGACTCGACCGCGAGGCTGGCGAACCTGAGATCCGGCGATCTGCAGATGATCGAGCGCGTCTCGCCGACGGATCTGGCGCAGGTCCGCAGCGACCCCAAGCTCAAGGTCGTCGGGGTGGCCGAGCTCGGCTACCAGATGCTCCCGCTCAACCTCGCGAACGGCCCGCGCGGGAAGACGCTCGGGGCCGACCCGCGCATCCGCCAGGCGATCGACCTCGCCATCGACCGCGAGACGATCATCAAGACCGTCTTCAACAACGAGTACCTCCCGGGCAACCAGTTCGTCAGCCCGATGAGCCCGTACTACAACGCGAAGCTCCCGGTGAAACGCCGCGACGTCGCGCGCGCCCGCCAGCTCCTGCGCGAGTCCGGGCATCCGAATCTGGCCTTCACCTTGATCGTGCCGCCCGAGCGCGATCGGCAGGAAGCGGCGCTGGTGATCCAGGCCATGCTCGCCGAGGCGGGGATCACGATGACGATCCAGACGCAGGAGAACGTCACGATGCTCGCGGCCGGCCGCAAGGGCGACTTCGAGGCCTACTTCACCTTCTGGAGCGGGCGCCCGGACCCGGACGGCAACGTCTTCGCGTTCACGACCTGCAACGGCGGCCAGAACGACAGCAAGTACTGCAACGCCGATCTCGACGCGATCCTGACGAAGGCGCGCCACGAGGCGGATCCCGCCGAGCGCAAGAAGCTCTACGACCAGACGACCGAGATCCTGCTGCGCGACCTGCCGCGTCTCGTGTTGTGGCATCGCCGGGTCTTCACCGGCCTCAGCGGTAGGGTCCAGGGTTTCACGCCCTATCCGGACGGCATCATCCGGTTCAAGGGTCTGAAGCTCTCCTGACGTGCGGGGCGGGGCCGGCGCCGCGATCGCGCCATGACTTTACCGCGATATGTCCTTCGGCGCCTCGTCGTGCTCGTGCCCACGTTGTTCTTCGTCTCGGTCCTCATCTTCTCGCTCCAGCAGCTCCTGCCTGGTGATCCCGCCGTGGCGCTCGCCGGTGAGGAGCACGACCCGGTCGCCGTTGCGGCGATCCGCCAGAAGTACCACCTCGATCGCCCGGTGCCCATCCAGTACGGAATCTGGATCGGGCGAGTGCTGCGCGGCGATTTCGGCGAGTCGATGCGGAACAAGATTCCCGTGTCGCAGCTCATCGCGGCCAAGCTGCCGGTCACGGTCGAGCTCGCGGTCTGCTCGATGGCGATCGCGCTGGTGATCGGCATTCCCACAGGCATCATCGCCGCGGTCCGCCAGGGCAAGCCGATCGCCGTCGCCGCCAACGTCCTGGCGCTCTCGGGCCTGTCCGTCCCGCATTTTTGGCTGGGTATCATGCTCATACTACTGTTCGCGGTCCACCTGGGCTGGCTGCCCGCCTCGGGATACGTGGCGCCGTGGGAAGACTGGCGGCGCAATCTGGCGACGATTCTCCTGCCGTCCTTCGTGCTCGGCACCGGGGTCGGCGGGATCATGATGCGCCACACGCGCGGGGCGATGGTCGAGACACTCGGCGCCGACTACGTACGGACGGCCCGCGCGAAGAGCGTGGCCGAGCGGATGGTCGTGCTCAAGCACGCGCTCCGCAACGCGCTGATCCCGGTCGTCACGCTCGGCGCCATCGAGTTCGGTCGGCTGCTCTCCGGCGCCGTCCTGACCGAGCAGATCTTCGCGATCCCGGGATTCGGCAAGATGCTGGTCGACGGTGTCTTCAACCGCGACTACGCCGTCGTGCAAGGTGTCGTGCTTGTCTCGGCGGGGCTCTACGTGCTGCTCAATCTCGCCGGCGATGTCCTCTGCTTCCTCGTCAATCCGCGCCTTCGAGGCTCGGCATGAGCACGATGCCGGCGACGCTCGCGGTCACGGTGGCGCGAGGGCCCTCGACCGTCCGGCGGCTCCTGCGCCGGCCGGCCGCGGCGCTGGCCCTGGCCGTGGTGGGCGCGTTCGTCTTGATCGCGCTGGGCGCGCCGTGGCTCGCCCCGTTCGATCCGATCGCCACCGATTTCGGCGCGGTCCGCAAGGCGCCGTCCGCGCTGCATCGCCTGGGCACCGACGAGGTGGGCCGCGACGTGCTGGCGCGCCTGATCTGGGGCGCGCGTGCGTCGCTCCTGGCCGGGCTCATCCCCGTCACGATCGCCGTCCTGGTCAGCATTCCCCTCGGGCTCGTCTCGGGGTATGTTGGCGGCTGGACCGACGACCTCATCATGCGCTTCACCGACGCCATGCTCGCCGTGCCGTTCTTGATCGTCGCGATCGCGCTCGCCGCGTTTCTCGGCCCGAGCCTCACCAACGCGATGATCGCGATCGGGATCGCGGCGCTGCCGGTGTTTCTCCGGCTGGCGCGCAACACCGTCCTCGCGGTCAAGGCCGAGGAGTACGTCGAGGCCGCGCGCGCGCTCGGCGGCTCGCCGCTCCGAATCGGTGTGCGCGCGATTCTTCCCAACATGCTGCCGCCGCTCTTGATCCAGTCGAGCCTCACGGTGGCCGCTGCGATCATCGCCGAGTCCAGCCTGTCGTTCCTGGGGCTCGGCCAGCAGCCGCCGGCGCCGTCGTGGGGCAGCATGCTGAACGCCGCGCAGCGCTATCTGTCGCAGGCGCCCTGGATGGCGCTCTACCCCGGGCTGGCGATCTTCGCGATCGTCCTGGCCCTCAACGTGCTCGGGGACGGGCTGCGCGACGTCCTCGATCCGAAGCATCGCTGAGGCATGTGCTGAATCAGCGAGGGAGACCGTGATGGTGCGAATCATCGACATGGAGTGTAGTATCCCGAGAACTGAAGCGAGCCAGCCGGAGCCGGGCCACGACCAGGAGCCGACCGCGGCGCAGCCGGCCGGGTACGGCATGGCGAACTACAGCCGCATCTTCCGCTCTCGCCGCGAAGGTTCGGACCACCGCCCGGACATCAGCCTCGACGCCTACGTCGACAAGCTCGGCAAGCTCGGCATCGTGCGCTCCGTCCCGTTCGGCATCACCAACGACGAGGAGACGACGCTCCTGCGCCGCTATCCCGATCGCTTCATCGGGCTGGCGCGCATCAGCATCAACGCCTTCAAGGGCATGACCGGCGTCCGCGAGCTCGAGCGGCTGGTCCGCGAGGAAGGCTTCAAGGCCCTCGGCGTCTCGGCGCTCGTCGACATGATTCCCGCGAGCGACCGGCGCTACTATCCGCTCTACACGAAGGCGGCCGAGCTCCGTATCCCCGTGCGCATCTACTCCTCGATGAACTACGCGAACGACCGGCCGTACGATCTCGGCCATCCGCGGCATCTCGACCAGGTCGCGATGGATTTCCCCGAGCTCCGCATCATCGGCGGCCTCGGCGGCTGGCCGTGGGTCAACGAGATGGTCGCGCTCGTGCGCCGGCATCCGAACTTGCACATGGACACCTCGGCGCATCGCGCGAAGTACCTTGGTCAGCCCGGCTCGGGCTGGGAGATGCTGATGCAGCTGGGCAACACGCTGATCCAGGACAAGGTGCTCGTCGGGCTCTCGGCGGGGCTCGTCGGCCAGCCGTACGAGACCTTGATCGACGAGTACATGAACCTGCCGCTCAAGGACACCGTCAAGGAGAAGTGGCTCTACAAGAACGCCGCGCGCGTGTTCGAGCTGGACTAGCGAGCCGATCATGACAGCGGAGTCATCGGCGCTGCCGGGCTCGGACCGCGGCGGCGCGCTCGAGGGCGTCGTGGTCGTCGAGCTGGCCCAGGGCCTGGCCGGCGAATTCGCGGGTGGGCTGCTCGCCGACATGGGCGCGACCGTCGTCAAGGTCGAGCCTCGCGACGGCTCACCGCTTCGCCGCCGAGGTCCGGGCATCGCCGGTGAAGACTCGCTCTACTTCCAGTCGGAGAACCGCGGCAAGTACTCGGTCGTCGCCGAGCTGCCCGAGCTGACCCGAGAGCCCTGGCTCGCGAAGCTGCTTGCCACGGCCGACGCGGTCATCGAAGACCTCGGCCCCGGCCGGCTCGAAGCAGTCGGCCTATCCCCGGCCGCGCTCTGCGCGCTGAACGCGCGCCTCGCCGTTCTGCGGATCTCGCCATTCGGTCAAACCGGGCCGCTGGCCGGCGAGCGCGGCGACGACCGCATCGCGCAAGCGTTCTCCGGCATGCAGTTCGCGACGGGATTCCCCGATCGTCCGCCGATTCCGGTGACCGTCCCACTGGCCGAGGCGTGGTCGGCGATCCTCGGGGCGGGCGCGCTCCTGATGGCCGTCTTCCATGCCCGTCGAAGCGGCCACGGGCAAGTCGTCGACATCGGGCTCTACCAGACTGCGCTGCGCATGCAGGAAGACGTCGTCATCCGTCACCACCGGACGGGCGCGGTGGCTGCGCGCATGGGCACCGAATCCGCGACGGTCGTTCCGGCGAACGTCTATCCCACGGGGGACGGTGGCTGGATCGCGCTCTCCGGCGCGGGCGATCAGCCGTTCGCGCGGCTGTGCGAGGCGATCGGGGAGCCCGACGCCGTCAAGGATCCCCGGTTCGCCACGAGCGCCGCGCGCCTCGCCAATCGCGCGGCCGCCGATGAGCTGGTGCGGTCGTGGGTCGCCAGGCACGACCTCGCCGACGTGGAAGCGCGCTTCACGAAGGCGGGCGTGGCGGGCACCGCCGTCCGCTCGGTCGACGAGATCATCGACGATGCGCACGTGCGGGCGCGCCGGTCGACCCTGCCGCTCAAATCGTTCTCGGGGAGCGACTTCCTTGCTCCCGCGCCGACGCCGAGATTCTCCCGGACCAGCGCGCGGGATCCGGTGGGCGCCCCGCGCCTCGGTGAGCACACCGCGATCGTGCGCGCGAGCGTCGAGCGCCTCGTGGCGCGATCGAGCCCGGCCGTGAGATCGTCGAGCGCGCCCGGTGCCGGAGCGCTGGCCGGCGTGCGCGTGCTCGACCTCTCGCAGTGGCTCGCGGGCCCGGCGGCTGCCGCGCTGCTCGGCGACTTCGGTGCCGAGGTCGTCATGGTCGAGTTGCCGGTCACCGGTACGGCATCGATCGACGGCCCGGGCAGTCGCGGTGTCGGGTTTCCGGTGACGAACCGGAACAAGCGCAGCATCACGCTCGACGTCCGCTCCGCGCGCGGCCGCGACGTGTTCCTGGAGCTCGTCCGCCTCAGTGACGTCATCGTCGAGAACTTCAGGCCCGGAACGCTCGAGCGCTGGAACCTCGGGCCGGCGGCGCTCCACGCGGTCAATCCTCGCGTGGTACTGCTGCGATCGTCAGGATTCGGGCAGAGCGGCCCCTACGCGGCCCGCGCCGCCTTCAACCCGGTGGGGCTTGCCTTCGGCGGCATGACCTATCTCAACGGATTTCCGGATCGGCCACCGTGCCGCGACGGCGTCACGGCCGGCGACTACTCGACCGCGCTCTTCAATGTGCTCGGCGTGCTCGCCGCGCTCCTTTGCCGCGATCGCGACGGCCAGGGACAGGTCGTGGACACCGCGATGTTCGAATGCGCCCTGCGGCTCACGGGCGATCTTCTCGCAGTGCGCAGCGCGCTGAACATCAGGCGCGAGCGCGCCGCCGGCGACTCACCGCTCTATCCGAGCAGCCTGACCGTCGAGGCCGTCGATGGGCGCTTCGTCGCCACGTCGGCCGCGAGCTGGAGTGAATTCGCCGACGCGCTCGCGCGTCTCGGGCGTCCGCGAGTCGACGAGCCCGTGGGCGTGCGAGAGGAGCTTGCGAAGCTGGTCGGTGCGGTCGCCGCCGACGAAGCCGCGCGTGTCCTGCGCCGGGCCGGGCTCGCCGCGAGCGTCGTCAACTCCGTGGCGGACCTGGTGCAAGAGCCACACCTCTGGAGCCGGGGCGATCTCGTCCGGCGCACCGATCCCGAGATGGGCGAGATCGTGATGCAGGGAATCGTGCCGATTCTGTCGAGGACGCCAGGACGGCTGACCGACTGGTCGCGCCGTCCCGGCTCGGACAACGACGTCGTTCTGGGTGCGCTGCTGGGCTATACGCCCCAGCAGATCCGAGAGATATCAGCGAGCGACCCTTGATCCTCCGGCTCTCAGGTGAGCAAGCGAGGTGACTCCATGACCGCCCGCTTACTTCGGCACCAGCCCCTTAAAGCGCGGCATGACTTCCTTGGCCAGGAGCTCGATCGAGTGCCGCCACGCCTCGGGGTTCTCCGAGTAGTCGAAGCAGAAGAGCAGCAAGGTGCCGAACCCCCCGACCTCTTCGTAGATCCCGTTGAGCTTCTCGGCCACCGTGGCCGGTGAGCCCACCAGCCAGTTGTGACGCGCGCAGTACTCGGGGGTGACGTCGGAATCCGGGACGTCCGGCTTGTGCTTCAGATATTCGGTGAACTGAAACGACGCCAGGAGCGGCAGGAAGTACTCCTTCATCATGCGCCCCATCATGCCGCCGGCCGAGAGCCGCATGGCCTCGGCGTCGGTGTCGGCGATGAAGATCTCGCGCACGAGCCGCCACTCCGAGCGCTTCGGCGTACGCCCGGTCCGCGCGGCCCCCTGCTCGACCGCGTCCCAGTGGCTACCGACGTAGGTCGGATTCAGGTTGAGGCTCATCGGCCAGAACCCGCGCTCGCCCGCGAGCTTCAGGGTGTCGGAGCCCTTGCTCACGCCGGCCACGCCGATCGGCGGATGCGGCTTCTGGAACGGCTTGATGTGGGGACGAAGCGTGTCGAGCATCGTCGCGGTCTTGGTGACGTGCCAGTACTTGCCCTTGTGATCGAACTCCGGCTCGTCGCTCCAGAGCCGCAGGATGATGTCGAGCGCCTCGCGCGTCATCTCGCGGTGCTGGCCCGAGTTGCCGTCGACGTTGAACATCGCCCAGTCGCTCGGCAATCCGCTGGCCGCGACGCCGAAGTTCAGTCGCCCCTGCGCGAGGTGATCGAGCATCGCCACGCGATGGGCGAGCTCGGCCGGGTGGTGGTACGGCATCAGGAATCCGCCCGGCCCGATGCGCATGCGCGAGGTTTGAAGGAGCGCCTGGGCCACCAGCAGATCGGGCGCCGGGTGCGGCTCCCAGGGCGCCGTGTGATGCTCGCCGATCCACGCCTCGCTGAATCCGAGCTCGTCCGCCCAGCGGAGCTGCTGGAGATCCCAGCGGTGGCCGTCGTAGAGATTGCGCTCGGGCGGATGCGACGGCATCGTGAACAGTCCGTAGTCCATTTCGGACCCTCCTTGGCCTGAGCGCGGACCCAGGTGCGTGAATTCTACGCCCGCCCTGCTACCAGGAACAGGCGTGTCCCTCTCAGGACATTGACCGCCCCACAGGCGACTCGCTACGCTTGAGACCGATGGATTCCACGACAATCCCTCCGACCAGGACCCGACGCTGGACTCGCGCTGAGTACGAGCGTTTGATCGAGCTGGGAGTGTTCGAGCCCGGCGAGCGCCTGGAGCTGCTGGACGGCCTGCTCGTGGTCCGAGAACCGCAGGGCAGCCGCCACGCGGCCACGATCCGCCGTGTATTGGCCGCGTTGCGCGGCGTCCTTGCCGACGTTTGGCAGATCGACTCGCAGCTTCCGATCGCGCTCGATGACGACTCCGAGCCCGAGCCCGACGTCGCCGTGGTGGCCCGCGAACCGGACGCTTACCGCGACGGACACCCCTCCCGCGCCGTGTTGATCGTCGAGATCGCCGAGAGCTCTTACCGGATCGACCGCGAGCACAAGGCGATTCTGTATGCACGTGCGAGGATCCCTGATTACTGGATCGTCGATGTCGGCGGGGGCGCTCTCGAGGTTCACCGAGAACCCGAACCATCGCCGGAAACGCTCTACGGATGGCGGTATCGGAGCGCCTCCATTCTCCACCCGCCGGCGACGGTCGCGCCGCTCATCGCGCCTGGCTCCGCGATTTCCGTCGCCACGCTCCTACCCTGACGCGCTGTCCTCAGTGCCCTGTCGCTTGGGCGTTCCTCCTCACGCCGGGCCCACGAAGCCGATGTAGGCGCCGCACGCCTGCTCGGGGCCGACCAGCATCGCCTGCTCGCCGGTGTTGCGTACGCCGCGCGCCGGCGGCGGCATGTCGTGGCTTGCCATCCAGCGGGCCGCGGCGTCCATGCTGCTCGTCCGGTAGAGCACCTGGAAGGGGCCGGGCCCGCGTCGCGCCAGCGCCTCAGCCGCCGCCCCAGCTTCGGCGGGCTGGGCGACGGTCAAGCCCGTCGGCCCGAGATCGAACACCGCCATGTCGGCCTTGATGACCGCGCCACGCTGGATCTTCGGCACGGGCGTGCCGAGAACACGCGCGTAGGACTCGGTGACAGCAGTCAGATCGGGCACCGCGATGTAAACGCGATCCAGCCGCAGTGCGCCGTTCGGATGGTCGCCGGCCCGTGCCACCTGCCGTCGCCGCTCGGCGAGCGGGGTTAGATGCTGGACGAAAAAGACCGGCAGCGGGTTGCGCGGACCGGGGCTCGCGGCCCTCCAGCGAAGCTCCTGGCCGTTCGGGCTCCTTCGAACGCCTTCGGTCGCGTCGGTCACGTCGACCCCGCGCCCTCGCATCGCGGCCACGTCGGCCTCGAGGTCGTCGCTCTGCACAGCTACGTAGCGGAAGCCGCCGCCGCGGGTGAGGAACTCGGCGAGCCGGGCGTCGGAGCTCCCGGGGGCCACCGGGGCGTCGCGCTCGCGCAGGCTCAAAAGCTCGAGATAGTCCTCCTGGTGAAAGGCGATCGCGTTGTGGGTCCCCCTGCCCGCGTGGGCGCCGCCCGGGTAAATGTTGAATCCGATTCGGGTGTAGGCGTCGATACCTCGCGCGAGGTCCGGGACGCAGATCATGACGTGGTCGATGCGGGTCAGCATCTTGCCCTCCGAGCGGAGCATGCTACACCCCGTTGCCGCTCCCTGGCGAGTTCAACGCCCAGATCAGTGATTCTCCGGCCTCTAGTCGCGGCTTCTCCCGATAGCCTCGCCCGCCGACACCGCCTAGCGTGGTGTACGGGGGGACGACGATGATGAGGACATGGATAGGAGTGGCACTATCGGTGGCTTGGCTCTTCATGGCCGAGGCCGCGCTGGCCGCGTCGCCGGTCGGACCGCGTGACGCCGTCGAAGCGGCGGTCGCGCGCTTCATGAGCATCATCCAGAATGACGGGCAGAACGAGGCCGATGGGGCCGTCGGCGGCGAACGATCGGAGCAGATCCGTCGGATCGTTCGGGAGATGTTCGACTTCGACGAGATCTCGAGGAGGGCGCTGTCCCGGCATTGGCAGGCGCTCCCGCGCGAGGACCAGGCGGAGTTCGTCACGCTCTTCCGGGACCTCCTGGAGCGCGCGTACCTGACGCAGGTCGAGGCGGTAGCTGGCAGCCAGAAGATCGCCTTCCTCGGCGAGTCGATCGAGAACGGCTCCGCGACCGTGCGCTCGAAGCTTGTGACCCGGAACGGCGGCGAGATCCCGCTCGACTACCGCTTGCACCTGCGCGACGGAAGCTGGCGCATCTACGACGTGGCGGTCCAGGGGGTCAGCTTCATCACGAGCTACCGGACGCAGTTCGACCGCGTGATCCGCGCGGAGTCCTACAGCTCGCTGCGCGAGCGGCTCCAGAAGAAGGCGATGGAAACGACCGCGGCGCAGCGCTGATCCGAGGCGCGCGACGACTGTCCGCGGCGGTGTATGCTATCCCCGCGTCGCCGTAGGCGACGACGGAGGGCAGGCATGGCGGACCGGGTCGTCCTCGTCGAGAAGACCGAAGGGGTGGCGATTGTCACCTTGAATCGCCCCGAGCAGCTCAACGCGATGAACGCCGAGCTCGGCGCCGCGCTGCGTGAGACGGTCGCGCGGATGAACGCCGACGACGAGGTCGGCTGCATCGTGATCACCGGCGCCGGGACGCGCGCGTTCTCCGCCGGCGGCGACATCCACGAGCAGCGTGAGGACGATCGCCGGTACAGTCAGGCCGAGCTCGACGCGCGCAACGCCGTTCGCGCTCGCGGCAGCTACGAGATCGGCGCCTGTCCCAAGCCCACCATCGGGATGATGAACGGCCTCGCGTACGGCGGCGCCGCGGTGCTGGCCTCGTCGCTGGACATGCGGGTCGGCTGCGAGCACGCGAGCTTTCGCTTCCTGGCCGCCGCCTACGGACGGATCAACAGCACCTGGACCCTGCCGAACCAGGTCGGCTGGCCGGTCGCCAAGGAGCTCCTGTTCACGGCTCGGATCGTCGAGGCGCCGGAGGCCCACCGGATCGGGCTCCTCAATCACCTCGTCCCGTGCGCGGAGCTGCGCGACAAGACGATGTGGCTGGCCACGACGATCGCGAAGAACAAGCGCGAGTCGGTGATGGGCGTGAAGGCGCTCCTGCTCCGCGACCTCGGGTGCGACCTCGAGGAGCAGTGGGCGAACGAGCGAGACTACACGACGAACGTGGTCCGGGGCGCCAAGGCCGAGGCCGCCTTCCCCGAATTCATCGCCCGCCACGGGCGGCCGATCGAGAGCCCCTAAAGACGCTACTTCGTCGCGTCCTTCACCTTCCTTCGCCGCCTCGTGATCCCTCCTACTTCTTGAGACTCGCGACCGCCTTGTCGTATGCCTGCTGCAGATCCTTGTAGGCGTCGGCGAAGCCCTGCTTCGTGGCGTCCCAGGACTGGGTGGTGGCGCGGCCGAGATCGTTGAGCTTCTTGGAGGTCTCCGCCCGCTTGGCCTTCAGCTCCTTGAGCTCGCGCTGGGCATCGGCCTTGGCGGCGCTCTTATCACGCGAGATCTGCCCCTCGAGATCTTTGATCTTGACGTCGAGCTCGCTCATCACCTTCTTGCCGTAAGCGACGGCTTCGTTCTTCTTCTCGACCGAATAGCTCTTGATCTTGTCCGTCGTGTCGCCGGATGTCTGCGTCGAGGTCTGTCCGACGGCCGGCGCCGCCGACGTCAGGATCGCGCACAGTCCGATGGCCAGCATTCCCAGAGAATCTCGTCGAGTCATGGCAGCTCGTCCTCCTATCATTTCGTTTCCAGTTGAGCGCGACAGATCGCCGGCGCGATCACTTCTTGAGCTTGAGATCCTCGTACGGCGCCGAGTAGGGGTGCAGCGCGATCAGCCCGAGCCCCGCCTCCTCGACGCGGGGACCGACGCCGTTCAGGAAGCCCAGCTCCCAGAGCGGTGCGGCCATGACTCGCTCGTGCGCCAGACGCTGGATCTGGTGCAGCAGCGCCTCGCGGCGCTTGGGATCGAGCTCGCGGGCCTGCTGCACGAACAGGTCGTCCATGTCGGGATAGCCGCCGAACGAGTAGAGGCCGTCCTTGAGCAAGTAGTTCTGGATGCGGGTGGCGGCGTTACCCTGCCCGCCCGCGCCCGAGTACATGATCGAAGTGATCTTCTTGTCCTTCCAGTTGCCGAGGAACGCCGCACGCTCCATCGGCCGCAGCTTCGTGCGGATGCCCACCGCGCCCAGATAGTTGCCGATCGCCTCCGCGACGCTCCCGTAGGAATTGTCGGCCGCGTACTCGGCGTCGAAGCCGTTGGGATAGCCGGCCTCGGCCAGGAGCTTCTTGGCCCGCGCGGGATCGTACGGATAGGCCGGGATCGCCAGCGCGTACTCGTAGGCCGACGGGATGATGCTCCCGGTGGGCCGCGAAAAGCCGAGGGTCTCGGCCTGATTGATCCCGTCCTTGTCGAAGGCGAGCGCGGCCGCGAGGCGCACGCGCTTGTCGTGCCAGGGCGACTTTGGATCCCATTGCGGCGCGCCGAAGTTGAGCCACTGGGTCGCGTTGCCGACCAGGCCGACGAGCTTGAGGCCCGGCGTCTTCTTGACCTCTTCACCGAGCGGACCGCGCAGCGAGTACGCGATGTCGACCTCGCCTCGTTTGAGCATCGCCAGGCGTGTGAGATCCTCCGTCACGGTCTTCCATACCAGGCGCTTGACCGCCGGGGTCTTGCGCCAGTAGCGATCGTGCGCGTCCAGCACGAGCTCGATCCCGGGGTTGAACGACGTGAGCTTGTACGGGCCGGCGCCGATGGGCGCCTTCTTGAAGCCCTCGTCACCGACCTTCTCGACGTACTTCTTGGGAACGATCCAGCCCGCGCCGCTGGCCGGCGAGCCGTAGAACGTCATGAAGTCGGGCCACGGCTCCTTCAGGCGAAAGCGCACGCGGTAGGGGTCGACGACCTCGACCGCGGCGACCTTCTCCTTCAACAGACTGGCGGCCGCGCCCTTGTATCGCTCGAACGAGAACTTCACGTCCTCGGCCGTCAGCGCGTCGCCGTTGTGGAACACGACGCCCTTGCGCACGACGAACTCGTACACAAGTCCATCCTTCGACGTCGTCCAGGACTCGGCGAGCGACGGGGCGAACGGTTTGCCGGGCATCGGCTTCACCATCGCGTCGTGCACGGCGGTGAGCACCATCATCACCGAGATGATCCCCGTGTGCTCGGCCGGATCGAACCAGATCGGCGCGAGCGAGATGTGGACCGCCCACGTCATCTGCCCCGCGGGCGCCTCGGAGCGGGCCTGCGCCTCCCCCGGCGTGGGCGCGTACGGAACGAGAAGAGCGAGCAGGAGGATCAGGATCGCGAGCGAACGCCGAGCGTTCATGAGTGTCTCTCTCCGCGCTGAGAAGGATGTCGCTTCCGGTGCCGCAAGCTTACCACGCACGCCAGGCGCGCTACGCCGGCGAGCGGAACACCTCGTCGACCTCGATCTGGTAGCCGTCGGCCAGGCTGTTCGTCTCGTTGGCCATGCCGACGACGGCCATCAACTCGCCTAGCATCGCCTCGGTCATGCCGCGGCCGCGGGCCGACGCCGTGTGAGAAGCGATGCAGTAGTTGCAGCCGTTGGTGGCGCTCACCGCGAGGTAGATCATCTCCTTGGTGAGCGGGTCGAGCGCGCCCGGCGCCATCACCGATTTGAGTGTGTCCCACGTGCGTCGGAGCGTCGGCGGATGGCTGGCCAGGGCCTTCCAGAAGTTGTTCACACGATCGACCTTCCGCGTCGCCATGATGTCGTCGTAGACCGCGCGGACTTCGGCGCTCGCCTCGGCGTATTCGATCAGTTTGACGGTCGCCATGACGCCTCCTGTTCGGTGCACGGTACCATCGCCGGTGGGCTCCGGGGAGATCCTTGACAGGGCCCGCATCGGCGCGGTACGACAGGGCACCGTAATCATGCCGGTGATCAAGTCGAGGAGAGATCCATGAAAGTCAAGGCGGCGAACGGCTTCGCGCGCGCGCTCAAGGCCGAGGGCATTCCGTGGGTGAGCTGCTATCCGACCAACCACGTCAACAACGCGCTCGGCGAAGAGGGCGTGCCGATCCTCATGATGGGCGAGGAGCGCTTCGCCGTCGCGGTCGCCGACGCCTACTCGCGCGTCACGTGCGGTAAGCAGATCGGCGTCTGCACGATCATGGCCAATCTGAACGCCGCCGGGATCCAGATGGCGTATGGCGCGATCGGTCAGGCGTGGGAGGATTCGTCGCCGATCCTGGTCATCACCGAGGGCGTCGGCCAGGGCGCCGCGCGCCACACCCACTACGACATGGCCGAGGCGCTCAAGTCGGTCACCAAGTGGGTGGGCAAGGTCGACCGCGCCGAGCTCATCCCGGACTACGTGCGCCGGGCCTTCACGCACCTTCGATCGGGCCGACCGGGGCCGGTGCTCCTCATCATTCCGCGCGACCTCGGCGAGTACGACACCGACGAGCATCCGTACTCGCCCGTGAAGGGCTGGAAGTCGGGCCCCGACCCGGACGACGTGAGATCCGCCGTGAAGGCGCTGCTCGCCGCGAAGGATCCGCTTCTCTACGTGGGCGAGGGCGTCTACTACGCCGACGCCACGAGTGAGCTCCTGAAGTTCGCCGAGCTGGCGCACGTGCCGGTGCTGACGACGCTCAAGGCGAAGGGTGCGTTCCCGGAGAACCATCCGCTGTCGGTGGGGGTTCGCGGCTCGCTGGCCGACCACTTCCTGAACAAGTGCGACCTGCTCTTCTCGATCGGCTCGAGCCTGTTCCCCAACCGGTTCAGCCACGCCGTGCCCAACCCGGACAAGAAGACGATCATCCAGTGCACGGTCGACGTCCTCGACATCAATCGCAGCTACGAGACCCGTCACGCCGTCGTCGGCGACGCGAAGCTGACCTTGCAATCGCTCATCGCCGAGCTGTCGGCGCGCGGGCCGAAGAAGAACCCGGAGCTCGTCGAGGAGATCCGCAAGGGCAAGGAAGCGTTCCTCGCGAAGTTCCGGCCGTGGATGGAGTCGAACGAGACGCCGATCAACCCCTACCGGGTGCTCGGCGACCTGATGAAGGTGCTCGACCCCAAGCGCTCCTTCGTCACCGCCGATTCGGGCAACACGCGGGATCAGACCAGCACGGTGTACGAGGCGCAGATCCCGCGCGGCCATCTCGGCTGGGGTAACGTGTCGACGCTCGGGTTCAGTCTGGCGGGCGCGGTCGGCGCCAAGCTCGCGTTTCCCGACCGTCAGTGCGTGCACGTCACCGGCGACGCGGGTGTCTGCTACATGATGGGCAACTTCGAGGCGATCGCGCGCTACAAGATCGGCATCACGACCTTGCACATCAACAACGGCGGCTATTCGGGCTACGGCCCAGGCTTCTGGGGCGGCGGTCACGATCCCTACACCTGGAAGGTGTCCGATCACGCCTCGGCGTGCATGGCGAACATGGCGAAGTCAGTCGGCTTCTACGGCGAGGACGTGACGCAACCGTCCGAGGTGC
>Ga0209802_1001084_pt1 | contig 20703 bp, 24 predicted proteins | sample GraSoiAngelo_129_FD_185886 | JGI IMG/M metagenome (GOLD analysis project Ga0209802, IMG submission 185886) | Grasslands soil microbial communities from the Angelo Coastal Reserve, California, USA - 14_0927_12_40cm (SPAdes) (version 2) | ecosystem: Environmental > Terrestrial > Soil > Grasslands ... | reverse complement strand
CGCTTGCGCGCTCGTCAAGCCGGACAAATCGCTGAGCGCGGTCGAGCCGAGCACCGTGCGCAAGAAGATGAAGGACAAGGCCTTCGCGCGCGGCGTCCATCGCGAAGAGCTCACTGCGGGCGCTGAGGCGCTCGGTATACCCTTCGACGAGCACGTGGAGATCGTCCGCGATGCCCTAAAGCCGATCGCACACGAGTTGGGGTTGAATCCGTGAGCAGCAAGCCCAAGCCGAGGGTGCTCCTCATGCACCCCATCCTCGACCCTGGTCCCGCGATCCTCGCGGAGGCAGCGGAGGTGGTCGAATACTCGCTCGACCTCCCGCTCGACGAGGCCTACATCCGGCAGGCCGCCGAGGGTTGCGTAGGCATCGTGAGCCAGTTGATGGATCCGATTCGCGACGGGGTGCTGTCCACGCCAGGCCTGAAGATCGTGAGCAACGTCGCCGTCGGCTTCGACAACATCGACGTGCCCGCGGCGACAGCCCACAAAGTGATGGTCACCAACACGCCGGGCGTGCTCGACGATGCGACGGCTGACTTCGCATTCACCCTGGTTATGGCCACGGCACGCCGGGTCGTCGAGGCGGATTACTTCGCCCGCTCGGGCAAGTTCAAGGGCTGGGCGATTGACATGATCCTCGGCGCGGACGTGTTCAACGCCACCCTGGGCATCATCGGCATCGGACGCATCGGCCGGGGCGTCGCGCATCGCGCCAAAGGGTTCAATATGCGCGTCCTCTATTACGACCCCCAAGGGCTGCCGCCGGATGCTGAGCAGCAGCTGGGCGCGACACGGGTGGAGCTGCCCAGGTTGCTTGCCGAGTCTGACTTCGTGTCGGTGCACGTGCCTTTGACCCCGGAGACGCAGCATCTGCTGAGCACGCCGCAGTTCGGCCAGATGAAAAAGACGGCCATTCTCATCAACACCTCGCGCGGGCCGGTGATCGACGAGGCGGCATTGGTCGAGGCTTTGACCGCGAAGAAGATCGCGGGGGCCGGCCTGGATGTTTACGAGCGCGAACCGGCGATCCACCCTGGACTTATCCCGCTACCCAACGTCGTCCTCGCGCCGCACATCGCCAGTGCAACGGTGCGGACCCGCTCAGAGATGTCGGCGATGGCCGCGCGCAACATGGCTACAGCCGTCCGGGGTGGCCGGCCACCGAACCTGCTCAACCCCGAGGTCAAGCGATAGCGGTCTCGACCCGGTATCGACTTCTGGCCCTCGACCTCGACGGCACGATCATCGACGCGCGCCTGAACCTCGACCCGCGCGATGTCGAAGCGCTGGCGAAGATCGTCGCGGCGGGCATCGACGTGATCGCGTGCACCGGCCGGCCGTTTCCAGGCGCGCTGCCGTGGGTGCTCAAGCTCAACCTCGAAGGACCGATCGTCTGCTACCAGGGCGCTCAGGTCCGGGCGCTGAATGGCGATGTGATCCTCGATCACGGAATTGCGCACGACCTGGCCATGGAGGTGATTCGATTCGCGCGCGAGCTCAACCTGCACGTCCAGGCGTATCGGGACGACCAGCTGCTCGTCGAGCGCGATCGCCCCGAGGCGCACGAATACGCCGGTCATGCCGGCATGGAGATCCATGTCGTCGGCGACTTCGATGAGGCGATGGGCCCTACCACGCCGAAGCTCGTCATCGTCGCGGCCAGCGCCACCCTGGAGGCATTGCTGCCTCAGGTGCGGAGACGCTGGGCGGGTCGCCTCAACGCGGCCACATCGATGCCGACATACCTCGAGTTCACGAGCCTCGAGAGCGACAAAGCGAGAGCCCTGCAGTTCCTGTGCGACCGGATGGGCGTGGCGCAAGCGGAGTCGGTCGCAGTCGGCGACGGTCGGAACGACGCCTCGATGCTCGCGTGGGCGGGGCTTGGCGTGGCGATCGAGGGCTCGCCCGAAGAGGTCCAGGCCGCCGCGGACCGCACCATCCCCGGCCCGGGCCACGGTGGAATCAAGCAGCTGGCCGACCTGTTGGTCCGATCATGAGCACCCTGCTTCTGGTCCACGCCCACCCGGACGATGAGGCCATATCGACGGGCGGCGTGATGATGAAAGCTCACGCCGACGGCCACCGTGTCGTGCTTGTCACCGCCACTCGGGGCGAGGTCGGCGAGATCTACAACATGGACGAGATCGGCACGCGCCCGCACCTGGGTGAAGTGCGGACGAAGGAGCTCGAGAACGCGGCGCGGATCCTGGGCGTCAGCCGCGGCGAGTTTCTCGACTATCGCGACTCGGGCATGGTCGGCACCGCCGACAACGACAATCCGACGTCATTTCACCAGGCTCCGCTGAACGACGCTGCGAGCAAGTTGGCCGCCATTCTTCGTGAAGAGAAGCCCGACATCGTGGTGACGTACGCGGAAGACGGCATCTACGGGCATCCGGACCACGTCAAGGCTCATTTCGTGACCATCGCCGCGCTCGACGCGATGCTCCGATCGAGCGAGCCGTGGACCCCCATGAAGCTGTACTACACCGCGATACCGCGCTCTCTGATGCAGAAGTTCAGGGAGCAGATGCCAGAGGACGCTCGTCGCGACGATGACATCGGCGCAGCGATTCAGGGCACACCCGACGAGCTGGTGACGACGAAGGTCGACGTCAACGATTACGTCGACCGCAAGCGCCAAGCGTTCGCCGCGCACGTGAGCCAGAACGATCCCAACTCGTGGTTCGCGAACATGCAGGACCAGATCTACCGGATGGCTTTCGGCACCGAGTACTACCAGCTGGCGCGGGGCAAACCGGGGTCCGCTCTGCCGGAGGATGACCTGTTCGCGGGGATCAGCTAGAGCAGGTCCACTGTGCCTGGCCCTGGACCCAACCGATGAACAACCAGTTGAGCGTGATCGTGCCCGAGCAGTTCTTGGCCCTTACGACAGCGGTGATGGGATAGGTCACGGTCCCGAAACCCCACTCTGGTGCGCCCAAACGATATGCGGTCACGTCCGTCTCCAGCAGCTCATGCTGGTTGTACATCCCCTCGATGACAAGCGGCGGGCGGCCGAAGTAGTTGAACGCGACCGTGAAGAGCAGGGCCGCGCCCAGTGCGATTCCAACCGCCCTGCTCGTCCCTCGCGATGGCCGGCGAGTCGCATGCGGATCGTCGGCCAGAATTGCGTCTCGGGCCACGACGGCGGTACCCGCCCATCGGTCGCCCATCCGCTGGCTGCTGGCCGACCCGAGCACCAAAAGCCCGCCGAGCAGGTAGAAAGCCGGCAGGACATCGATCAGCCGTAGCAGGTTGCGCGTGAACACCGCGCCAACCCCGAGCGGGCCGACATCCACGCGTACCACGCAAAGCCCGTACAGCATCTTGCCGAGGCTGGCGCCGAAGAGGCTCTCGGGCACCATGTAATAGGCCAACCAGAGCAGCGTGAGAGCTGGCCACCCGACGGTTGTGGCGGTCGTATAGAACGCGAACATCTGACCAGGCGATATCGGCGCGCCCGATGTGACCACCGTGACGCCATAGACGTTGTTGACCACCAGCGACACGATCGAGATAAAGATCAGGTCGAGGATCAGCGCGCCGAACCGGCGCCGCCGGACCTCGCGTGCCTGAACGGTCCGTCCCGAACGCGAACCCGCGACAAGTGTGGCGACCGGCATCGCGGGCTGATAATGCCACCAAATCCCGCCGCGTAGACTCGGGGCGGATGGAAGTCGTCAGGATCACCCCGCGCGGTTACTGCCACGGCGTGGTCGATGCGTTCCGGATCGCCAAAAAGGTTCGCGACGAGACCCCCGGGCCGGTGCACATGCTGGGCATGCTCGTCCACAACACGCACGCCACCGACGACCTCCAGGCGCAGGGCATCGCCCTCGTCGATCCGCCCGACCGCCTGGCCGGGCTCAACCAGATCAAGGAAGGCACCGTCATCTTCACGGCGCACGGCGTCTCCCCCCAGGTCAAGCAGCGCGCCGCCGAGCTCGGCCTCAACGCGATCGACGCCACGTGCTCCGACGTCGTGCGCACCCACGAGCTGGTCGCAGATCTCGCGCGAAAGGGCTACGAGGTGGTCTACATCGGGCGGAAGGGACATCCCGAGCCCGAGGGCGTTGTCGGCGAGGCGCCGGGCAAGGTCCATCTCGTCCAGGATCCCGAGGACATCGACGCCCTCGACCTCAAGGGTGACCGCATCGCCGTCACCTGCCAGACGACCCTTTCGGTCTGGGACACGGAGGACCTCATCGGCCGGGTCAAGTCACGCTATCCGGAGGCGGAGGTCCACAACGAGATCTGCCGCGCCACCCAGGAGCGCCAGGAAGCGGCGGTCGAGGCGGCCAAAGAAGTCGACGTGGTGATCGTTGTCGGCAGCCCCCGCTCCTCGAACTCGCTGCGCCTGGTCGAGGTCGTCAAGAAGCTCGGCCAGAAGCCCGCCTACCTGGTCGACCGGCTCGAGGACCTCGACCTGGCCTGGCTGAAGGGCGCCCAGAAGGTCGGGGTCACCAGCGGCGCCTCGACCCCGTCGCAGCTCACACGACGGGTCATCGAGTACATCGAGGCCCTCGAACCACCGACCTAGCGTCCGCTAGGTTCGGCGGAGGCGCTTCATCACGCGGCTAAGCGCGCCCGACGTAGCGGCGGCTGGGGTCGTAGCCACTGGCGACGGGGCCGGTGTGGGCTCGGGTGCGGGGTTGGCAGGCGGCGCGGGACCGTTGCCTGACGAGCCTGAACCCGTGCGTGACCTTCGCCGGCGGCGGCGTCTCGGAGGCCCTGTTTTCTCGGCCGCGACCACTGTCGGCGCGGCTTCGACCACCGCCGGTGGGGCTTCGGCTGGCGGCGAGCCGGCGGAGGGCCGGCGGCCGCGGCGCCTCCGGGGTGCGGGAGCAGGCGGACCGGTGGAGTCGACCGCGGCCGGGCGCGGGGCGTGGGCCTTTCGCCGCACGCTGGCCCCGACCTCACCTTCAGCGCAAAGCGCGCCATCCGCGGTGTGGATGTCCACCCGCCACACCACGATGGCGGTTGGCGCGCCCCCGACCGGCGGCCGCTTCTGGGTGAGGGTCCAACGGGCATAGATCGTCTCGCCCGCCTTCACGGGCCGGGGGAATTTCCAGTTCAGCCATTCCCACTCGGCAACCGAGGGCACCGGCATGTCCATGGTCCCCAGGCCGATTGCCACGGCGACCAGCAGGGCGGGTGGCGCAAATCGAGCCCCGGCGTGGGCGACGTCGATCGCCAGGGGGGAGAAGTCGCCGGCAACGGCGGAAAAGAGCGCGACTTCAGTTTCCGAGATGGTCCGCCGTCGCGTGGTCCACTCGCCACCGAGGGGCAGGTCGTCGAAAGAGATCGGTTCCAGGTCGGGAGCGAGTATATCGGGATCAGAATTTGGGCCCCGGGCGTTAACCTATGACGACCTCGTCACCGGGGAGGGTTTTTTGCCGGATATCGCGTCCGTTCTTCTGATCACGTCCGTCCTTTTCATCATCGCGGTGGTGCTCCTGACGATCGCCCTCATGCGCATGCGCGGCATGACGCGGCGCCTTCAGGGGGCGCTCGAGGACGAGAGCGGCGCGCGGGACCGCGCCGCATTGCTCCTGGCGATGGCCTCCGCGGTCAACTCTTCACTGGGTCTCGAAGAAGTCCTCGACGTCGCCATCAGGCACGCCGGAAGGATCATGGGCGCCGTCGCCGGCGCCATGTACCTGGTCGTCCCCGCCAAGACCGAGATGCGCCGGCAGGCGCAATACGGCCTTACGCACCGTCCCCGCGGCAGCGTTCGCGCGCTGAGCGAGGAGCCGCTGCGTTCTGCACTGGCCGCCATGCGCCCGGTGGTCGTCCGCCTTGCTGAGGAGTCGGCACCTGGGCTCGAGGCCGGAGGTCACCCGCAGCATGTGCTGGTGGTGCCGGTGCAGCGGGCGGGCCAGCTCATGGGAGCCCTGGAGCTTTATCTGAACGCGTGGCGAGAGCTGACCGAGGACAACAGCGATCTCCTGATCGGAGTCGCTTCGCAGGCCGCCATCGCTATCCGGCACGCGCAGCTCTTCCAGGCCCAGGAGGAGAACGCGCTCACCGACGAGCTCACCAAACTGCCCAACCGGCGCGCCCTGGCGCAGCAATTCCTCAAGGAGATGCAGCGCGCGCGCCGCGGCCACAAGCCGATCGCGTTCGCGATGGTGGACCTGGACCACTTCAAGCAGGTGAACGACACATACGGTCACCTTCACGGTGATGCGGTCCTTGCGGAGCTAGCCTCCATCATCAGCACCGGCGCGCGAGAATCCGACGTCTGCGCACGCTATGGTGGCGAGGAGTTTGCGCTCGTCCTGCACGAGACAAACGACGCCGGCGCTCGCATCCTTGCCGAGCGCATTCGCGCCAAGGTTGCCGCGCATACGTTTCCCGGCGGCTTGAAGCTCACCATCAGCATCGGCGTCGCCGCCACCAGCGAAGCCTCGCTGTTCACCAGCCTGATCGAGCGCGCCGACCAGGCGCTGTATGCGGCCAAGATGGGCGGCCGCAACCAGGTCCGCGTCTCTGACATGAAGGCGGCTCCCTCGAAGCAACAGCAGCACGCATAGCGCCCTCTCGCGTCAAAGAAACGGGCTTAAGCTGGCGGTGTGGCCCACTTCTGCGTGAGGTGCGGGACCGTGCTCGAAACTCGAATCATCGAAGGTCGCGAGATGGAGGGGTGCCCGAACGACGACTTCATTCTGTGGCGAGACCCGAAGGTCGCGTCGGCCGTCGTAGTCGAGTTCGACGGCGGCGTCGTTCTCGGCAGGCGCGCGATCGAACCGGGGTACGGGCTGTGGTGCCTACCCGGCGGATTCGTCAATGACGACGAGCATCCTGCCGACGCGGCTGTACGCGAATGCCTGGAGGAGATCAGCGCCGCCGTCGAGCTGACCTCGCTGCTCGGCGTGTATCACGTTCCCAAGCAGGATGCGCCCAGCATGATCGGCATCGCATACAGAGCGCGACTCGCGGACGGAGCCGAGCCGAAGGCCGGATCAGAGATGCTCGAGGTCCGCGTGTTCCCGCTCGATTCGCTGCCGCCGCTCGCATTTCCCAGCCATCGCTATGTGATCGACCAGCTCCTCACGTCCCGGGCGCCGCTGGCGGTAGCCTCACACCCGCCCGCCGCAACAGCGGCTCCGAGTGGAATGCCACCATCACCAGCGCAAGCACAGTCGCGACCGCGGCGCACGCGGTGAACCCCGCCGCGTAACCGTAGTTCTGGACCACCGGGCCGAAGACCAGCGGTCCCGCGGCCAGGCCGAGGAAGAGAACAGTGCCGTACATGCCCATCGTCACGCCGCGCGTCGATGCGGCAGAAAGGTCACCGAACACCACCCCCATCGCGACGTAGGCCGTCGCCATGAACGGGGTGGCAATGATGAGCACGATCGCCGGCCACCAGAACCCGGACAGGTGACCGAGGATGATGATCGCAACCGACCACACCACGACGCCGGCGAAAACGATCGGCCACCGCTGACGTGCGCGGTCGACCAGCCGTCCTCCTGGAATTCGCGAGGCGCCGTTGGCCACGGCTTGCAGCGCGAGAAGCAGGCCTACCTGCGAGCTCGGCAGCCGGAGCGCTTCCTTGCCGAAGATCGGAAGGAAAGCGCCGACCGTGCCCCACGCCAGCGTTGCCGACACCAGCCCGACGACAACCGGCCAGAACGCTCGTTGAGATAGCAGTGCGCGTAGAGGCTCGCGCAGCGACAGCCCACGCTGTGCCGACTGTCTCGTTCCGCTGGCGGCGATGGCGCCTGGAATCGTGAACGCGAGCATCGCCGCCGTCACCGCCAGGTCGGTGCGGATGTCGAGTTTGGTGAGCAGCAGCCCGGCGATCGACGGACCGATGAAGAAACCCGCCTGCATCGAGAAGGTGAGCCACCCCATTGCGCGGCCGAGGCGGCCGGGCTTGACCGACTCGGTGATGGCTGAGAAGAGGGCGGCCTGCTGAGCTCCGGAACCGAGGCCACCGGCGATTTGCCAGATGAATAGTGGAAAGACAGTCGTTGCAGCCGCGGACGCGAGCTGCGAACCGCCCGCGACGATCAGCGAGAAGATCAGCAGCGATCGCGCTCCAAAGCGGTCGATGAGGAGCCCGGACGGCAGCGAGAGCAGCGCGGCCGCCAGCGTGGCCACCGAGAAGAGGGCGCCGACCTGGAAGCGATCCGCACCGAGGTCGTGCGCGTAGAGCGGGACCGTCAGGCCGCGGGCTGAGAGCGCAGCGAAGGAAGCGCCGGCTGCCACATAGATGGCAAGCGTCCGTCGCGATTCGAGGACGCGCACCGAACATAAGATACCGACGCATGGTCCGCGAGCGGGTCGGCGATTGGCGACTGGCCTGGCGCTTCGCGTTGGCGGGCCTGATCGCGGGCATTCTCGTGTCCACCTTCGCCTACACAGGATTGATCACCAGGTCGTTCGACGCCGCGCAGGATCAGCTCTACCCGGCTCCGCCCGCCGATCCGCGCATAACTCTGATCGCGATCGACCAGCGTTCGAAGGACGACCTGGGCGCGTACCCGTGGCTCAACTCATACCACGCCAAGGTGATCAACTACCTGGCGAGCCTCCACCCGAAGGTGATCCTGTTCGACGTCGTGCTCGATCACCTCACGCCTACTGATCCCGAGGATCCCAAGGCAAAACCCGACGACGACCTCGCGGCAGCGATCAAGTCGGCCGGCAATGTGGTGCTCGTCTGCACGGCTGACGATGCCCCAAGACCCGAGTTCTCGACGGTGGCCGCCGTGGTCGGAGATCGCGGCCTGGGCTATCCCGATGCCGCCGACTCGATCCGGGGGGTGGACCTGCGCCCGAAGAGGTCCTGTCCCGAGAACGAAGGCGATGAGCCAGCGTTCATCGAGGCGTTGAGAATCTCCGAGGGCATCAACATGCCGCTGGTCACCAATGGAGCCGGCACCGAAACCGCTTTCGGGCCTCACCACATACCTCTAGTCGGCAGCCAGATGCTGATCAACTTCACCAATGGAAGCGGCCCGAGCTGCGCTTACGTCGATGCGCTCAACGCGAGTTGCGCGCACCCCGAATCCATCGCGGGCCATATTGTCGTGGTCGGCACCAAGCTCATCGACGCCGGCGACGTGTACTCGCAAGCGGTGAGCTTTTCGCACGACAGCAACTTCTGTCCGTCAACGCGACCGAAGTGCATGCTCGACAACCAGAACTACGGCTACCGCATCCTGGGCGATGCCATGAGCACGATCCTCTCGGATCGCTACCTCCGCGTGCAGCCGCCGCTCTCGCTCTTCCTCGCGGTCCTGGTCCTCTCGGCGATCGTCGGCCTCGTCGTCTACTTGCCCTCGTTCCGCAACGGCATGCTCATCACGGCGGGCATCCTGGTCGCCTATTTCGGCGTCATCGCGGCGCTCGGCCAGAACGGCTATCTCAGCGACCCGCTGTACGCGCCGATCGCGATCGCGCTGGCCGCCACCTTCTCGCTCGGGGCTCGCTACGTGCTGGAGGAACGGGAGCGTCGAAAGGTCGAGATGATATTCGGCCACTGGGTCGATCCTCGGATTGCGCGCCAGCTGGCCGCCTCGAAGTCGATCGACGAGATCATCTCGCGTGGTGAGCGGCGTGACCTGACGATGCTGTTCGTCGATATTCGCGGGTTCACCGCGATGTCAGAGGCGATGCGCGCCGAGGATGTCCTGGCAGTGATCCAGGATTACCTGGAGGAGCTGAGCGCTCTCGTCTTCAAGTGGGACGGCACCATCGACAAGTACGTCGGCGATGAGATCGTGGCCATCTGGAATGCCCCCGTGGCGCAGCCGAGCCACGCGCTGCTGGCGCTGCGCTGCGCATATGACCTCGTCAACTCCGGGCCGACACTCCTCGCGAAGCTTGCCGCCAGAGGTTTGCCGCCGATCAGCTGGGGCGTCGGCATCAACACGGGTCCAGCGGTCGTCGGCAACATGGGCAGCAAGGACAGGCTGCAGTACACCGCGCTCGGCGACACGGTGAACACCGCTGCGCGATTCTGTGGGGCTGCAGAGCCGTTCACCGTCATCATCGGCCAGCCGACGTTCGACGCGTGTGCGCAGCTCGTCGCCGTCGACCAGGTGCCTGGAATCCAGCTCAAGGGCAAGTCAGCGGAGACGTTTCGTGTGTTTCGGGTAAGCGCGATTCGCGAGGAGGCGACGTCGCCCTGGGTGCCTTTTCCGACCGAGGCGGCGATGGCCGCGTACGCTGCTCAGAAGAGGCTTTACGGATGGCAATCGGTTTTCGCGGCGGGGCCGGCTGAGCCGTGAGCTTAGAGCGCGCTTCGGAGCTGCTCGCATCTGCTCGCGCCGGTTTGGCGATGACGGGAGCCGGCGTTTCGGCGGAGAGCGGCATCCCGACCTTTCGTGGCGAGGGCGGCCTGTGGTCGAGTTACGACCCGGTCAAGGTGGCGTCGATCGACAACTTCCTGGAAGATCCGGCGGCCTACTGGAGAGTCTCCAGAGAGCGCGGTCCCGCCGTGCTCGCGGCCAGGCCCAATCCTGGGCACCTCGCACTCGCCGCATTGGAGACGGCGGGTCACCTGGTCGGCGTCGTCACCCAAAACACCGACGGGCTGCACCAGGACGCCGGCAGCCGCAGGGTCATCGAGCTCCACGGCTCTGGCCGCGTGGTCCAGTGCCTCGATTGCGGTACGCGCGAGAAGCGAGCCGAGGTCCAGGCCCGGCTCGGCGAGGAGATGCCACCACGATGCCGCGCTTGCGGCGGGGTCTTTCTCAAACCGACGGTCGTGCTCTTCGGCGAAGCGATGCCGATGGCGGCCGTGGAGGAGGCTTTCGCCCTCGCGAAGGCCGCGGATGTGATGCTGGTCGTGGGTTCGTCGCTCGTCGTGTATCCGGCCGCGCACGTTCCTCTCAAAGCCGTCGAGGCCGGCGCGGCCCTGATCGTGGTAAACGCCGAACCCACTCCGCTCGACCACCTCGCGACGGTGGTGATCCATGGGCGCTCAGGCGAGGTGCTGCCTGAGCTAGCGGAGATGTTGTCAGCCGCTTAGGATCGTGAGGCTGCCGGCGCTCACGTGCACACCGTCGACAACCAGGCTGCCGGTCGCATCGATGTCGCTAGCGGTTCCCTCGACGACTCGGTCACCAACCTCGATGCGAACCTTTTTGCCGATGGTGTCCGAAAGGTCGCGCCACCGGGCAATCACCTGCGTCGCCGGCGCAGATGCCCAGTGCTCGACGGCCGGCCGGAGCCGGTCCAGCAGCTGATCGCGCGATTCATCCAACCGCGCGGCGCCGTCCGGCGCCCAGGTCAGATTGATCCCGATTCCGCAGATCGCTTTCGATGCTGACGATTCGATCAGGATCCCGCCGACCTTCCGGCCGCTGAGCAACAGGTCGTTCGGCCACTTCAGGCGCACGTCTTTGCCGCATGCCTCGGCGGCGGCCACACCCACGGCCAGGCTGAGATGAGGATCGGGCCGGAGCACGAATGAGACCAGCAGCGCCGTGCCTGGCGGCGCCTCCCATCGGTGCGAGAGGCGGCCGCGGCCCGCGGTTTGATGGTCTGCCACCACCACCGACCCAATTGGCAGTTCGCGAGCCACATCCTGGGTCGACGTCATCGATCCTAGCCGCAGAATCTGGGGCTTCTCCATCAGGCTCTAAGCTTGCGAGATATGAAGGTCCACCGCGCCGTTACGCTCGTGGCCATGATGGTGCTGTCCGTCCTGCTGCTCGGATTGATGATGATCGGCGCGGTCGGCAGCTTCGACGGCCGCAGTCTCATCGCACTCATCGTGGTCGTGGCCGCGGCCGCGGCGGGTGGCATCGGATTCAGCTGGAAGCGTTACTACCGCCGCTGAGTTGATTTAGGCATGCTGCGGCTCGGGTATAAGGCTTCAGCCGAACAGTTCGGTCCGCGAGCGCTGCTCGACTTCGCGGTCGACGCTGAGCAAAACGGATTCGACAGCGTCTTCGTCAGCGATCACTTCCAGCCGTGGCGTCACTCAGACGGGCACGCACCGTTCGCGTTCGCCTGGCTCGGGGCAACCGGCGAGCGCACGAAGCGTGTCCTGCTCGGAACTTCCGTCGTCACGCCCACCTTTCGCTACCACCCCGCGATCGTTGCGCAGGCCTTCGGAACGCTGGGTTCTCTAAACCCGGGACGCATCATCCTCGGCGTCGGCACCGGGGAGCATCTCAACGAGGGCGCCCTCGGCATCGCGTGGCCTGACAACAGAGAGAGGTTCGGCCGCCTGCGCGAAGCCGTGAAGCTGATCAAGCTGTTATGGACCGAAGACAGCGTCACGTTTGACGGCGAGTACTACCACACACGAAACGCGACCATCTATGACAAGCCCGCGGCGCCGGTTCCGATTTACGTCGGCGCGGGCGGACCTCAGGTCGCGAAGTACGCCGGGCGTGCCGGTGACGGCCTCATCTGCACGTCGGGCAAAGGTATGGAGCTCTACTCGGAGCAGCTGCTGCCTTCGTTCGCGGAAGGGGCCACGACCGAAGGACGCGACGCCGGCATGCTGGACAGGATGATCGAGGTCAAGGTCTCATACGACACGGACCGTGCCCGTGCCATGGAGGACACCAAGATCTGGGCCGCCCTCGCGCTGCCCGCCGACGTCAAGGCCGGCGTGGATGATCCTCGCGACATGGAAAGGCTCGCGCGACAGGTCGAAGGCGAGGCCCACCGCCGCTGGCTCGTCTCGAGCGAACCGGAGGAGCATCTCGAACAGTTGCGCCCTTACCTCGAGCTCGGTTTCACGCATCTCGTCTTCCACGCGCCCGGCCACGATCAGGCGCGGTTCATGAAGCTGTATGGCTCGCAGATTCTGCCTCGCGTCCGCGACCGCTGGGGAAACCAATGAATACCTGGGTTGTCGTCCTCGTCAAAGACTTTAGTTCCGCCAAGCAGCGGTTGGGGCCGGCCCTGGATCCTGCCGAACGCAGCGCGCTAGCGCGCACCAACGCGGCGCGCGCGATTCGAGCTGCCGCCGCCGGAGATCGCGTGCTGGTAGTTGCGGGCAGCGACGAGGTCGCGGCGCTGGCGGCAGAGCTCCGGGCCGATGTGCTCGTCGAGCCGCGCCAGGAGGGCCAGAACGTGGCCGCGCAGCGCGGCATCGCGTACGCGACCGACGCCGGAGCAGAGGCCGTTCTGCTGCTGTCGAGCGATCTTCCGCTGGTGACGAAGCAGTCGGTCGAAGACCTGCTGGGCGCCGCGAACGGGCTTGCCCAGCCGGCTGTCATGGCTGTGCCCGCGGTCGGTCGAGGCGGAACCAACGCCCTGTACCTGCATCCGCCACATGCGATGGGCCTTCATTTCGGCGCTGATTCCCTGGCTTCGTTCAGGCGCGAGGCGCACGCCAAGGGCGCGCGGTTCGTGATCTATGAGTCTGCCGAGATGGCTCTCGACCTCGACGAGCCCGCCGACCTCGCACGGCTGCGTCGGGCGGTGTGAACCACCTCGAGCTGCTCGCCGTGGAGGGCCTCCCCGAGGTCCGTCCCGGCGACGACCTCGGCGACCTCATCTGCTCGAACGCGAAGCTCGAGTCTACGGACGTGCTCGTGGTCGCACAGAAGGTGGTATCGAAGTCCGAGGGGAGGCTGCGCGACCTGGCCGGGGTCGAGGCCGGCGACGAAGCCAAACGGATCGCGTCGCGGCTGATCGCCCTGCCAGATCCGCGCTTCGTGCAGGTGGTCCTCGACGAGAGCGTGCGCGTGCTGCGGTCGCAGCGCGTGTTGATCACCGAGACGCGTCATGGTTTCGTGTGCGCCAACTCTGGTGTGGACCAGTCCAACATCGCCGAACCGGGAATGGTCACGCTGCTGCCCCTCGACCCTGATGCGAGCGCACGCGGCATCCGGCAGCGTATCCACGAGCGCTGTGGTGTCGATGTCGGCGTCATCGTCTCGGACACGTTCGGTCGTCCGTGGCGGCTGGGCATCGTCAACGTCGCGCTCGGGGTATCCGGCATACCCGGCCTGATCGACCTGCGCGGGACACCGGATGATGCGGGTCGCGAGATGCACGCCACCGTGCTCGCGATCGCGGACGACCTCGCATCGGCGGCAGGCGTGATCATGGGCAAGACCGCTCGCGCCCCAGTCGTGGTCGTCCGGGGCTTCGACATGGCCGGCGACGGGAGCGGCCGCGACCTCATCCGGCCGGCCGCGGAAGACGTCTTTCGATGAGAACCGTCGTGCTCGCCGGCGGCACAGGGGGCGCGAAGCTGGCGGCCGGTTTTCAATCGATGCTCGAGCCCGGCGAGCTCACGGTGATCGCCAACACGGCCGACGACGATGAGTTCTGGGACTTGCTGGTCTGCCCCGACGTGGACGCGACGATCTATCGCCTCGCCGGCGTCTTCGATGACGCCGCCGGATACGGACAGAAGGGCGACACGTTCAACACACTCGACGCGTTGGGCCGATTGGGCGAGCCGACATGGTTTCGCATCGGGGATCGTGACCTCGCCACGCATGTGCTGCGCGCCGACATGCTCAATGGCGGATGCCGTCTTACAGAGACGGCTCTCGAGCTGTGCCGGCGATTCGGGTTGGCGACGCGAGTGCTCCCGATGAGTGACGACAAGGTCCGGACGCGCTTTGTCACCGATCAGGGCACGCTGTCGTTTCAGGACTACTTCGTGCGCGAGCGCCTGGCTCCGGCTCTACTCGCGATCGAGATCGTCGGCGCCGGCTCCGCGGTGCCTTCTCCAGAGGTGAGCGCAGCGCTCGTGGATGCCGACCTTGTGGTCATCGGCCCTTCAAACCCATTGATCTCGATCGGGCCGATCCTCGAGGTGATCAGACGCGGGCTGCACCGCGAGCGCACCGCCGCCGTGACACCGATCGTGGGAGGAGTCGCGCTTAAAGGACCGACCGTCGAGATGATGCGGCAGCTCGGATACGAACCCTCGCCGATCGAGGTTGCACGCGGTTACATGTCTGTCGCGGGCACATTCGTTCTCGATTCGCGCGATGCTGCCGCGGGCGCCGAGATCGAAGCGCTGGGTTACCGCGTGGTCGTCTGCGACACGGTCATGGCCGGCGGCGGCGAGGGGCTTGCAAAAGCGATTCTGGAAGCGTTCTAGCGTTCAGAACTAGGTGACGTGTGAGTTGGCGAGCATCACCACGACGCCGATGAGCACCATCACGAGACCGACGACGAGCACCGCGTACTGAGCGACTGCCATCGTCGCGCTTGGCCGTCTGATCTCCTCGCCCTGATCTTCGTCTCCTGGGGCTGCGCCGGAGGCGAGCTGCCATGACCCTGTCTGGGTCTGCTGTTGCTTCTTGGACTTCTTGTCAGGGACCGGCTCGGCGGCGGTTGACTTGGCGTCGTTCACGATCGACCAGGCGGCGCCTCCACCTGCCGGGCTCGACACCTGCGGTTCCGGCTCGCGGCTGGGAGTGAACGGCTCTGCGGGCGCGGGCGTCCAGGTCGAGTCCGGGTAGCCAGGCTGGGTTGGCGAGAATGCCGGCTCGGGCGGCGAATAGGCTGGCTCGGGTGGTGTGTATGGAGGCGCGGATGGCTTGTATGGCGGCGGCGTCGGAGGTGGCGTGCTGGGCGGAGGTGGCGGCACGGTGGGTCCGACCTCCCACGTCTGCGGCGACGACGGTGGAGGGGGAGGAGGTGGCGCCTGTGGCTCCGGCCTGGCAGTCGGCCCCCAGGTTGCGGTCGGAACTGCCGCCTTCGCCTCCATGTCCGAGGCGGTGAAGGCCTGCTCTGCCTGGGCTGCCTCATCCTTCTCGGAGTGGCGGCCGGTCGGGGCCAGCGTGCGCTGACGGGCGGCGCGCACCTTCCGCTCGATCTGAGATCGCCGCGCCGAGTACATGGACTTTTCCTGCACCGATCGATGGCGCATCACGAAGATCACCGCGACCAGGCCCACGGCGGCGACGAAAGGTCCGACGAGAAGGATTGGGGCAAGACCCATAGGCGCCGATTATCCGTGATCGGTCCATGTGTGACAATCGCCAAAGGTGGCACTTTACGATCGACTTCAAACTGAGCTGGTCGAAGCGCGGAGGCGCCGCGACGAGCTCGCGCTGAACACGCTCTCACTCTTGAAGAGCGAGGTCGTCCGCGCCACCAAGGAAGCGGACTCCGGCGGATCGATCGACGATGCCCTGGTCGAGCGCGTCGCCCGCAAGGAGGTCAAGCGGCGCCAGGATGCGATCGAGGCTTATCGCAAGGGTGGCCGCGAGGAGGCGGCGAAGCGCGAGGAGGCCGAAATGGCGCTGCTGCGCGGCTACCTGCCGGCGGCGATGACTTCCGAGCAGGTCGAGTCCGAGGTCCGCGCGGTGATCTCGGAGCTGAAGCCGTCGGGACCCAATGCGTTTGGTGCGGTCATGAAGGCCGCCACCGCCCGGCTTGCCGGCCGCGCCGAAGGTGCTCAGGTCGCCGCGGCGGCACGCAAGCTCCTTGCCACCTAGGACCCGTAAGAAGAAAGGGCCGGCTCTACCTCGGCTGCCCCGCGGGGCGCGGACGCGCGCGATGCTGACGGTGGAGCGCCTTCGCGAGGCGTATCCAGCGGTAACCGAGCTCGCGTTCGCAACTCCTTTTCAGCTTCTGATCGCCACCATCATGTCGGCACAGACCACCGACAAGATGGTCAACCTCGTCAGTCCGAAGCTGTTCAGCCGCTATCCGACGCCTTTCGACCTGGCGGCCGCCGATCCCGCCGAGGTCGAGGTGATCATCAAGCCGACCGGCTTCTTTCGGGCCAAGACTCGGCGGATCATCGATGCCAGCCGGAAGCTGGTCGAGCTGTTCGGCGGCGAGGTGCCGGGGAACATGGACGACCTGCTCCAGATCCCGGGCATCGGCCGCAAGACGGCCAACGTCATCCTGGGCGCGGGGTTCAACGTGCCCGGGTTTGCTGTCGATACACATGTGATCCGCCTCACCAACCGGCTCAAGCTCGTGTCGTCGCGAGACCCGGCCAAGATCGAGCGTCAGGTCTGCTCGATGGTGCCCAATGAGGAGTGGACGGGTTTGTCCCTGCGCCTGATCCTGCACGGGCGGCGGATATGCATAGCTCGGCGGCCGCGCTGTGAGGAATGCATCCTGAATGACTTCTGCCCGTCATCTACCACCCGCCCAAAGCCGGGCCGGCGGTCCTGACCAGCCATACCTTTTGGGGCCCTCCCTTGATCCCGGTCCCTCCCCCACCGGCACGCCTCGTGTAATTCAATTCGATTTCGGGACTCCCGCCAACCCAGGGTGTTAAGACAAAAGCGAACGTTTGTTCTATCATCGGGACGTGGACACACCGGAGCCACGACTCGCTGACGTCGACTACCTCGAGGTCCGGTGCAAATCCGCCCTGAATCGGGTCAAGGGCATGGGCTTCGATTGGTCCCTGAATCCCTACACCGGCTGCGAGCACCGCTGCGCCTTCTGCTACGTCCGCGCCTTCGAGCTCCGCGCCGACCGCCCCTCTGACGACCGGTACGGGCGCGCAGTGCGCGTCAAAGTCAACGTCGCCGCCGTGCTTCGCGGCGAGCTCTCGCGCAAGTCATGGCGCAAGGACACCGTCGTCATCGGCGCTGCCACCGATCCCTACCAGCCGGCCGAAGGTCGATACCGGCTCACGCGCCAGTGTCTCGAAGCCCTGCGCGATTTCTCAAACCCCGCTGGGATGATCACGCGCGGACCGATGATCGTCCGCGACATCGACGTACTGACCGAGCTCGCGCGTCGCGCCCGCCTCCACATCACTTTCAGCATCCCGACGCTCGATGACGACATCTGGCGCCGGACCGAACCAGGCACCGCGCATCCGAAGCAGCGATTGCGTTCCATCGAGAAGCTGGTCGCCGCCGGCATCGACGTCGGCGTCGGCATGGCGCCCATTCTGCCGGGCCTCTCCGATCGCCCTGACCGTCTCGAGGCGGTGGTCAAGGCTGCTCGCGCCGCCGGCGCCACGGGGTTGTGGGCCGGAATGCTCCACCTCAAAGACGGTACGCGCGAGCACTTCATGTCCGTGCTCGGTAAGCACTGGCCAGAGCTCGTCCCACGCTACGAACAGGCATACCGGGAGCGTGCCTACCTGCCACCGGCCCATGGCGAGGCCACGATGAAAGCGGTCGCGAGGCTTCGCGTTGTTCATGGAGTGTCGGACCGCCGACGCGTAATCCTCAAGCCGCCGCCGGAACCCGAGCAGCTCTCCTTACTGAACTAGCATTCATCCATGCGCAACCCGATCGACGTGCTGGCCGGACGGGTCGGCGGTTTCAAGAAGATCGAGGTCGCCAGGCGCACAGTTCCGTGCTTCAAGAACGTGATCGAGAAGGACGGGGAGAAGCTCTCGCTGTGCCTTCTCGTCGACTCCGGCAAGCTGTACCGCTTTCCGTACGAGACCGCCAAGGGAATCAACGGCCTCGCCATCAAAGCTCGGTATCTGCGTGGCGAGATGGAGCATCTTCGCCTGCGTGAGTTTCAGCCCGGACATTGCCGCTATGTCGAGCGAGCAGAAAAAGCCGGCTGAGTCTCTGGTTCAGGAGCTCCTCGCCGAACGGCGCGAGCTCAAAGTCCTGCTCGAGCGCGCGCGGATGGATCTTGCCGAGGCCCAACAAGGCGCCTCCGGACCGAACCCGCGCCTGAAGGAGATGGAGGGCGAGATCGAACGGCTGCGCCACCAGCTAGCGAACGCTCGCGCTGAGGCAAACGTACTGCGAGACGAGCGTGACGAGCTCCGAGGCGGGATCGAGAAAGCTCTCGACCTTTTCGCCCAGGAATGAAAGGAGGGCCCCACGATGGAGCCCTCGCTCAGATCTGCTGGATTACTTGACCGCGTTCGCCAGCTGGTCGACGTAAGGCGCGATCGTGGTGCCGATCACCGGCGCGGGAATTCGCTGTCCGGTCCCCTGCAGGGATTGGACCAGGAAGTACACCCAGAAAATGAAGCCGATCACGAACAGGATGAACTCGGCAATCCATCCGACGACTGGAATGAAGCTGAGGATGACAATCACAATCGAGAGGCCGCCGAAGATGATCAGCGACTGCGACGCATTCCATTTGACGTCGGGGTCGTCCTTGCCAACGAACAGGAATATCAAACCGCCAAGCCAGCCGAGAACGTAGGCGAGGATCGTATACATCCTCTTGTTGCTCGCGGCAGCCCCTGCCCCGCTCATAGGGGCCGGCTGTCCTGGGGGCGGGGGCGGGATCTGCGACATGGAAACCCTCCTGTAAAAGGCTGATACGTGCGGGCCGATTATGGGTCGGCAGCCCTCAAAACGCCAGAGCTAGACACGATCGTCCGAAGCGCGGTTGGCCGCGAACATACTCTGGTAGTCTCGCGGGCGAGATGGCCGATTCGGGTCAGACACCAGAAACGCCCACCGAGCCGCCGCCGCCGCCGGTCCCCGACTGGGCGCCGACTCCGCGCGCCGCCGCGCCCGAGCCCGTCGCTCCCCAATCGGCGCCTCCATCAGCGCCACCGCCCGTGCCGCCTCCAGACCCCTACGCAGTCGACGCGACCATGCGGCTCATTCCGGTGCCCCATATCGCGCCTCCGGCCGCGCCCGCTGCCCCGCCGGTCGAGCATGCACCCGCGCCGGCGCCTACGACCCAGCGCCGGATCGGCAAGTACATCGTCCAGCGCGAGCTCGGCCGTGGGGGAATGGGCGCCGTCTACCTTGCGGAGCAGCCAGGCCTCGGGCGCGAGGTCGCGATCAAGGAGCTGATCCTCTCCGCCGTCGCGGATCCGGTCGCGCTCAAGCGATTCATGCAGGAAGCCCAGGTGATGGCGAGAACGAGCCATCCCAACCTGGTGCAGGTCCACGACCTCGAGCAGATCGGCGACGCCAACTACATCGTGCTCGAGTTCGTGCGCGGCAAATCGTTGCGAGACTCCCTCAACCAGGGCGTCCTGCCACTGCCGCAGACCTTCGCGATCATGCACGGCGTTCTCCAGGCGCTCGACTACGCACACAAGCGAGCCATCGTGCACCGCGACATGAAGCCCGAGAACGTGCTGCTCTCAGACGAAGGTGATGTCAAGGTCGCCGACTTCGGCATCGCTCGACTCATGGACGACTCCGGCGCCGGCTCGACGGCCACCAAGACCGGGACAACGGTCGGCACCCCGCAATACATGTCTCCCGAGCAGGTGGCGTCCAGCAAAGTCGATGGGCGAAGCGACCTCTACTCGGCGGGGATCATGTTCTACGAGCTGGTGGTCGGCCAGCCGCCGTTCACCGCCTCCGATGCGGATGGCCCGTTCACTTTGATGGCCAAGCACGTGCAGGCGCCGCCCAAGCCGCCATCGGTCCACAGGCCGGGCCTGGACATGAGCCTCGAAGAGGTGATCCTCAAATCACTGTCCAAGCGTCCCGAAGAGCGGTATCAGACAGGTCAGGAGTTCGATGACGCGATGATCCGCATCGCAGACAGGCTCACCCCCGGCTGGCAGCGGAGCCTGCAGCCGGGCGCGGACCTCTCGAAGATGGTCCCCGGCGCCACTCCTTATCCCGGTGCCATCCCCGCGATGGCGGGCATGCCAGTCATGCCTTCGGCGTCACCCATGCCCGCCCAGCCGGTCCAGTCCGTATACAACCCGACGCCGCCGGTGCGTCCGGTCGCGAAGAAGACCTCGGGGTGCTTGGGCATCATGGCGGGAACGCTCAGTTTGATCGCGCTTGTGGGAGGGCTGCTGGCCACCCTCCCGCGCTGATATTCGCGCCCTCAACGCACCCATTGACGCCCCATCTAGCAAGTGCTATACCGGGCTGA
>Ga0209802_1001080_pt1 | contig 20735 bp, 19 predicted proteins | sample GraSoiAngelo_129_FD_185886 | JGI IMG/M metagenome (GOLD analysis project Ga0209802, IMG submission 185886) | Grasslands soil microbial communities from the Angelo Coastal Reserve, California, USA - 14_0927_12_40cm (SPAdes) (version 2) | ecosystem: Environmental > Terrestrial > Soil > Grasslands ... | reverse complement strand
GCAGATTGGATTGGTTGATTATTCGTGCCTGTCAGCCGTGAGACCAGTGTCCGCAACTGACTGTAGGCGGAGCTTGCTCCAAGATAGCCAGCGTAGCTAGCTCCTAAAGCGAGCCCTATCAGTAATACTGCAACAAACAAGTGCCTAAAGGGTGGGCTCATTGAGCGTCCAGTGTTCGCCCAGCTCTCGTCTGCCATCTGATCAGTTTCTTGAACCTCCTCCTTCAATTTAAACAAATTCCTAGGACAAATGAGATACTTGCAGAGACCATAGCACCGGGATATCTGGTGACTCGTTTGAGAAGGACAGATGGAAAATTAGGTGCTGATCAAACTCGTCTCATTCCGATACTATACATTGCTCTCCTGGTGGTTGCCGGAGCAGCTGCAGTGGTTTATGGAGTTGCAACAGCCTTCACAGGCGCTGGCTCTATCCTCACAGGCAATCTTCTCCAGACTACAAGCAATAGTGACAGCGCGGGTTCGGTCATAGTTCAATACTGTGAGAACCAAACTTCGACCTCTGGATAGCCCCTCCGAAAAGTGATACACCCTCAAATAAGAAAAGGCATCAATCGGTGACGAAAGTAAGAATCGACTCCGAGTTCCGGATATCCATGCTTGGATCTTTCTAGCTACCCTTGTTCGGAGACTTTCTACGCGTTGAAACCTGAATATCAGGTTTAACGGCGGGACGCGTATACCATGAAGGCTCCGAGTATTTTGTGATCGCCTCGGCCATCTCAGCCAAACGTTTGTTTACTTTGTAATGAACTGTCCCCTCTTCGTAACTTCCATTATTCCGCAACTCTCCAGCCTTCACTCCGGTCAGTAATTCGATTCCTTCATTGATGGTGCTAATCGGGTATACGTGAAATCGTCCCTCTCTGACCGCCTGAACGACTTCCTCGCTCAGCATGAGATGTTGGACGTTACTCTTCGGGACAAGCACGCCTTCACCCCCTTTGAAGCCTTTGGCCTTACAAATCTTGTAGAAACCTTCGATCTTCTCGTTTATCCCACCGATCGCTTGGACCTCACCCTTCTGATTGACCGAGCCAGTGACCGCCAGATTCTGTTTAATCGGAAGCTCGGACAATGCAGAAAGGATCGCGTAGAGTTCAGTGCTTGAGGCGCTGTCTCCTTCCACTCCACCGTAGCTTTGTTCGAAAACTATCCTGCAGGAGAGGGCAAGGAGCTTGTCGTGTGCATATTTGCCTTCTAGATAGCCGGAGATTATCAGGACGCCTTTCGTATGGATCTGGCCGCCTAGGTGCGATTCGCGCTCGATGTCGATGACTCCGCTTCTACCGAGGCCTACGCTAGCGGTTATTCTGCTGGGCTGTCCAAAGTCAAAATCGCCCAGGCTGATCACTGAGAGTCCGTTTACCTGTCCCATGATGGACCCTGAAGTGTCGATGAGAATAATTCCCCGCTGGATCATCTCCTTAACTTTCTCATCCAGGAGGTTCGACCTGTATACTTTCTCTTGGAGGGCTTTCATGACGTGAACGTCTTTGACTATCTTGGATCGATCCTGAACCGCATAGAAATTTGCCTCCCTAACAAGATCCGCGATAGCCGGGAATTTGGTAGAGAGTTTCGTTTGATCCTCCACCAACCTTGACCCGTACTCAACCACCTTCGCTAAACCTGACGCTTCCAGATGATTCAAGTCCTCCCTTTCGCAGAGTGAGTGGACAAAACTGCCGTACATCTTCAGATTCCGATCATTGCGTTCTATGGAGTCGTCGAAGTCTGCCTTGACCTTGAAGAGTATCCGAAAATCGGGATCCAAGGTGTAGAGTGCCTGGTAAGTATCATGGTCTCCGGCAAGTATCACCTTCACGCTCAAAGGTATAGGTTGAGGTGTCAGGCTCTTTGTACTCCCGACCCCCAACCTCTCCGAGACTTCTTCAATGGCAAGATTCCCGTTCAGGAGCATCCGTTTCAACCCTTCATAGGACAATGGATTCCTCAGCAGTTCCCTAGCTCCTAAGATCAAGTATCCACCATTTGCCCGATGCAAGGATCCTGACTTGATCAGTGTGAAATCTGTTGTCAATGCTCCGAATCGGGACTCTTTCTCTATCCGACCTAGGAGGTTCGTGACGGTAGGGTTGTCTTCGGAGATGACCGGTGCGCCTTTCAAGTCCTTGTTGTCTATTGCAATGTTGATCTCGTATCTTCTAGGTCGTAGATCTGACGAGTCATTAGCTGGAACCGGACCTGCCCCCTGATCCGGGGCATCGGTCTTCTGTGACGGGTCGGTCTGAATGAATAGGTCAGTGTTTTCCATGATATCATCTTTGAGAGCCTTGAGATACCGCACTACGTCCGGTACGTCTTGATATCTCTGCACGAGAGAATCGATCACTCCGCCTATCGCATAATGAACTGCCTCGTCCCGAAGCTTCCGGAGATCTTCCACGGTTTTCGAGTCTAATTCATTGACCTGTTTTCCGGCAGATTCTAAGGCCGTCCTGATTGTTTCCCGATTCTTCTCGTACTCTGTCTTGACTTTGGGTGGCAATGCATCGAATTCCTCCTGGCTCAGCGGCTTCCCTTTCTGCATCGGGACAATCGTGATGCCTAGCTGAGTTGCGCGAGCCAGATACCCGTACTTTTGGGCCTCCTCAGCCAGAGAGTTCATTATCCTATTACGCTCCTTTACCGCCTGCTCAGTCATGCTCGCAGTTCTAGATACGAACTCTTCGCTTTGGAGCGTGGCCGGAATCGAACGTTTCAGTTGATCCATCACACTCTTCAGATCCTTCTTGAAGACCTGTGCTCGTCCAGCTGGAAATTTTAGAGCTGTTGGCTCGAACGGATTCTCGAAGTTGTTAACGTAAGCCCAGTCTGATGGAGTCGGCATCTTTCTTGCAAGCTCCACAAGATAGTTTCGTGTTGCAGGCCTTTTTCCTGACAATGGAACACCAGCAGCGTAGATATTGAAGCCCTTGGCCTTCATTTCGACGCCAAACCGGAGGGCTTTCAGAGCCCTCTCTTGTCCAATGATGCCTTCCGCGAGCCCGAGTTCGGCACTCGTCTCGCAACCAACACTATCGGGCGGACATTCTAGCCGAAGCTTCTCGGGAGGAAGCTCACCCATTGTCATCTGGTCTTCTCCGTGATCTTGGAAATATTACACCTTTGCACGCAAACATTTTTTCGTTCGAAAAATATTCTAGCGGAATCCTGCGGCAACCCCGGGTACTTTCTTTATGAGATTATGTGAACTCTTTCCTCTCAAACAGAACCAGGCCGAGGATCCCAGTTACTATGAAGTAAGCAACCATTATTGCAACCCCTTCGGGAATCGTTACATTGTAAACTGTGGCAATAGGGCTTTCAGGCCCGCGGATGTGGCCGGTTGTTACATGTTGCGGATACTGGTCTTGCAAGACGTTCGCAATCGTGTCTGATCCATAGGTGAGCATGAACCACGGTTCGATCTTTACCAGAGAGACGATCAATGTCTGGATCAGGGTAAAGGCGAAGAGAAAGAGAATTGCGGTGACGAGGATCGACATCGAGCTACTTTTGAACAATGAACTGAAAAAGAATGTAAAGCCTAATACAGCGGCAAGGTACATTGCAGCCAAGAGTAGAGAGTAACCGAATTGGGTCGGGACGTTTAGTCCAAAGTAGTAGAAGCCGTTTGCCATGGTGATAAATGCGAATTCCGCAATGATTATCAACGAAGCCGAGAATGCGGCCAACCATTTTCCAACGTAGATTGACGATCGTCGCAGTGGGTTGGGTACGAGATAATACCCAGTTTTATTCTGAAATTCACCGGAGATAGCATCACCACCGAAGAAGATTCCCGAGAGAATTATGACTAGAGTGGCAAGTTGAGAGCTCCCCCACCAACTTGCATAGAAGCCTAAGACATTGTCGACGAATGAGGAAGGCCGATAGTACCCAACAACTGCAGTTAGAAGCCCGCTAATCAAGAGTCCAATTATCAGAAGAACAAAGAAACGGCGGGACCTGAAATAATTCAGTAACTCGTATTTGGTGACGGTCACTATTTGAGCTAGACTATTTGGAAGTACTCGTCCCTTCAGGGGTCCCAGTTCAGCGACCGAAACGGTTTGGTTGCTCAGTTTTCTTGATCCCCTATAGTGTGTCCTTGATCATTTTGAGGTATGTGTCCTCTAGCCTTGATGTTGAAGGTCTAAAGCTCACGACTCCGATTTTCAAGGTAACAAGCTCTGAAAGCAGTCTCGATTGATCATCTAATCCACCAGTCATTCTGATCCGCAAAGTCCTAGCAGCCACCTTCTCAGCTGACACGACACCCGCTATTGGAGAGACCTGACTACTCAAAGTCTTGTCGTCTATGTCCTTGAGCAGGTCCACGTGGACCTCAACTTCTCCTCCATCCTGGGTAAACTTCTCGGTTACACTGGTGAGGGTGTCATACACCAATAGTTTTCCATGATCGATCATCGCGACTTCATCGCATACCTCAGAGACCTCGTTTAGTAGATGGGAGCTCATGAAAACTAGTCGGTTCTTCTGCTTGAGACTCTTTACAATGTCTCTAACTTCTGCTTGGCCTCGCGGATCAAGGCCTGTGGTTGGTTCGTCCAAGAGAACTATGTCCGGATCGGTAAGAAGTGCTGTTGCCACGTTGATCCTCTGCTTCATGCCTTTGGAAAACTTGCCAACTTTCTTGTCCATCCACTCCTCCATCTTCACTTCAGCCACGACCGCTTCGACCCGTTTCGCTCGCTCCTGACGTGGAACCCCTCTTATCTCCGAGATCATTGAGAGTGCCTCTCTGGGTGTAAGGGCGGGATAGATTTCCGGCGTCTCAATCAGCACGCCGCAAGGATCCAACGCTTTCTTTTTTTCCTTGTGAACGTCTACACCGTTAATGAGGGCCTGTCCACTGCTTGCGCGGATCAGATCGGTGAAGATTTTCAAGGTCGTCGTCTTGCCAGCACCGTTAGGCCCCAAGAAACCGACACACTTCGCACCCTCAATTTTCAAGTTCAGGTTTGAGAGTGCGGCAAATGAGCCGTACCGTTTAGTAAGGTCTCTCGCTTCGATTGAGGGCAATTCTTCTACTCGCTCGTGCGACCGAGGAGCCTCCCTATTTCAGGATATTCCTAGCGTCTTTTGCCAAGGCTTGGACTTGTTGCCTCACTTCTCCCTACTCGTGTCTGTGACCGGACATCCACTTCTTCTCCTCGGCATTGGGCGTGAGAGGATATGCTACTGACCATAGGAACATCCGTGCTGTAGAAGGACCTACATGTCGGAATCTTGTCTGGAGATCCTCCTGTAGCTTGTCCTCTTTCTTACCAAATGAACCAAGATAATCTCGGAACGACCCAAACTCTTTCTCCAGAGCAAGAACTCGCTCCGCATTGTGGATAGTTGCACGTATCTTCTTCTCGTTTCGGATTATGCTCTCATCTTTGAGCAGAGCATGGATCTCCTTTTCCGAGAATTTTGCAACCTTGGGTAGTGTGAAGCCTGAAAAAGCCTTCTGAAAGTTTGGCCATTTCTTTTCGATCATTCGCCAGTTCAATCCCGCTGTGAATATTGCCCTTGTCATTCTCTCGAAGTATTCCTCATCGCTTCTAGGTGGCTTCGCTCCCCATGGATTCGGCATGCTCGTCTAGACCGATAATCCGGAGCCAGGCAATATACGTATATGCTCTTCCATCCACTCTCCGTCCAAGATCAATAGAAACACGATAGTTGGTGAAAAGCGACACTTGGGAAGTTTCGAGATTCGGCCAATCGATTCGAACGACGCAGAAAAAGTAGCGACGTTCATGCGACAGAACTGGGGCTTCACAAGGGTCGTCTCGAAAGGCAGGATGTATTATCCTGAGAAATTGCCGGGATTTGTAGCCACCATCGGCGACAAATCAGTTGGGCTGGTGACTTATGAGATCGAGAAAGGACAGTGTGAAGTTGTCACTCTCAACAGTGCCGCTGAGGGGCTGGGAATTGGATCTGGACTCTTAGAAGCCGTTAGAAAAGTGGCGATTTCTGCAGATTGTGAACGTCTTTGGTTGATAACAACTAATGATAATATCCATGTCCTGAGCTTCTACCAGAAAAGAGGGTTTCGCCTCGCCGCATTGTATCTTAATCAGCTAGAAAAATCGCGCTTGCTTAAGCCGGAGATCCCCTTGGCAGGAGTGGATGGAATTACTCTTCGAGACGAGATAGAGCTTGAAACTACCCTCTAATGAACGCGACATTTCGATATTCGTCCGATGTTTAACTGAGAGGCGAATAGTTCAGAGGCTGTCTTGTAGACTACATTCCGTGTTTGTCTTTCATGTGCGACTTCAGGGCCATATCGGAATTGAAAGTTGCACCACATTTAGAACAACTGAACTGTTGTGTTGTCACTGCAGAACTTCGCTTCATCATGAATCCCCCGATCGCTAGTAGTACTCCTAGCACGGCGACCCCTTCGGACCCGTATGTCCTGAGCCTTCCGCTTTCACCTATCGAGATGAAATAGCCAGCCGCGGCTGCCCCTACAACGATGAGGATTACTCCCAGTATCAGAAGATTCTTGTTCATCTTGTCCAGCTTTGAATAGGATCTGCCTTTTTAAACGCTGTGGACTGGTTTCAGGAAGGGATCTACGATTAGACGAGCATTCAGGCCCTTGTCAAGGTCGAATTAGTCAGTTTTTCACAGATGTGCCCAGAATCTGCTGGCAGTTTCCTGAACACACGATTCCTCGGAGGATCTAGTGATCCGTTTCTTTGTCAGATCCGCTTTCTAGTTCCGGTTGGTCTTTCTGATTCCCTCGGCTATCACGGGAGCGACCGTGACCTTGCTAACATTGCTTGGAATCGTGTCAGTCCCTATCACGCTTCTAACTCCAGCATTTTTCATTCGCTCAAGGGCTCCTTCAGCCAAGACTGGATGAGTACAGAGAGCGAAAATCCTCTTAGCTCCTTTCTTCGTGCATGCCCTTGCTGACTCAGCGATCGTTCCACCAGTGCTGATGATGTCGTCGGCAAATACAACATCCCTTCCTTCGAATTCTACATCCCCAGTGTCGATCTCGACCTTCGTCGACGAGACTCTCTTCTTATGGAAGACAGTGTGTTCCGCGTCCAACTCTTTGGCCACCATTGCAGCCCAGGGCTCAGCTTCTTCGTCAGGTCCAACAACAACCGGCTTCTTCGGGTTGAGATTCTCCTGAGCATACTTTCCCAGCAAGGGCATTGCCGAAAGATTGTGTGCGGGAATATGGAAAACCTTGGAAACATCCTCCAAACGGTGAAGATGAGTATCAACTGTCATGAAGGATGTCAGTCCGACAGTCTCGAAGAGCTTGGCGATCGTAAGGCTGCTTACTGCCTCACCTGGCTTGAATCTGGCATCCTGTCGGGCGTATGCTAGATATGGTACGACCCCGGTGATAGAACTCGCTCCCAAATCTCTTAGAGCATCTACCAAAAGTAGGAGTTCCATGATATACTCATCCGGGTTCCGGTACAGTGATTGCACGGCGACAACCTCCTGATCCTTAACATCATCAAGGATCCTCACGTATTTTTCACCGTCAGGGAATCTCTTGATCTCCAACTCTCCGTGCTTCGCGTTCAACGTCTTAGCCACCTTCCCTGCCAGACCGGTTGAGGCGGACCCGCCGAGGACGATCATTTTTCGTTCGAGAGACTCCGGAACCGGCGAGAATCGTCCGGGCAAATAAAAACTAGATGCCCCTGACCCTTGATAACGTTCTGGGAGTTGGCCTGTGCAGAATAGCGTGGTATAAGCTGCTTTGACCGGTACTGTTACATGCCTCATCAACCATATACCTCATGAGACTTAGCTTGGACGCTCCTTCCCTCAACGAACGAGACCGAGCTGACCATCGACAGGAAGCGCTGATGCCTACAGGCATCGCCATACTCGACCAGATTACGGGAGGAGGATTACCTAGACCATCGGCAGTGGTTCTGATGGGACCGATAGGGAGTGGAAAATCGGCGCTAGTTAGAGAATTGGCCGTGAACTCTCTCAGGCAAGGTTCTGACCTATTGTACTATTGCATCGACGATCCTGCCGACGTTGTGCGTCTTGGACTGGAGGATCATAACTTGCAAGTCCCGAGCTTGGAAGCCGAGGGGCGGCTCGTATTCGTGGACATGTTCAGCAAGGGAGCGGAGAAGCTGGCTGAGTCTTTGCCCCATATGGATCCCGAAGATGTCTTGGAGGAGACGATGAAATTCCAAGATCTTCTCGATTACGGTCGGAGTTTTGCTTTGAAGCCGACCGGTCATAGAAAAGTGATCATACTCGACAGCATCACTCCGTTCTTCTTGCTGGCAGAGCCTCGCAGAGTCTTGCAATATGTACAGGTGATGAGGTTCGCCACGAGGGTTGCCAAGGCCGTAACATTCTCGGTTCTACACACGGAGGTCGTCAGCGAACAATTAGAGAATGCAACCGTGAACTTGGCAGATGGAGTGATAGAGATGAAGAAAAGAACCGGAGAAGTATTGATTCGAGGAGGTATACTCAAGGTATTGAGGATGGGCCGAAGCACTGCACCATCCAGAGGCTACTTCTATCAACTAACCAATCAGGGACTGGTCTTCTCAAACTCCCCCATACTCTAGAGGGAATAGTCCAAAAACCTACCCGTCCACTCCGTTGACTACTTCGCCGACCTGTTGCTCTCGGTGAGACTATTTTAGAAAATTAGACTCCTACCAGCTGGTGAAGGGTGAACTCGCTCATTTTGAGCCCTGATTGGCAATCGGAGCACACTATTTCTGGCCCCCGATGATCTCCTCATGAATTTCCGCTATGTTTAAATGAATAAACCCGTTTCCGCAAAAAGCTTTTCCTAGCATTTTGAACGATTAACGGCAGATCTCGCTCATTTCGAGGCGCCTGAGAAAATAAAGTTGCAAAAATAGGGGTGGGGTAGTCTGTGAAGTCTCGAGACGTGAAAGACTAATTCCTAGAACAGGCCTCTCCTAAGATCGCATGTTATCGTATACTCTCATTTGGAAGGTATAGTCAGCAACATGAGACAATAGAGGACTGAATACTAGTTTCCGGAGTCTACAGCATCGTTGCTATCGACATTGGTTGGAACGCTGCCAAGTCTCTAAGCGCCTTCTCAGGCGTCGTGAGGAAATTCTGCAGTTGTTCATTGTAATCCCTATTATCGTACTGCCATCCCTTACCATCCTGCCAGTACTCATAGGAGAAGGTCTGACTCGTTATGGTCATGGGATCAAGCCATAACGAAGTGTAATTGTTCAATACTCCTCTTCTGACAAGAGTAGATAGAAGTGTAATGAGATTGTTCATTTCGCCGCGTGGAAGATAGACTCTTGTTGTGATCGAGTTAATTCCCCGAATCAATGAGTGATGCAGAATAAATGGTATCTTGTTCAAGATCGTCCTTTTGGCCAACATTTGACTCTCAGTTTTGAAGTCCAATCGGACCTCGTACATGTCAGAGATCAGTGGCGAGTAAGGTACGAGGTCGATAACGTATTCGCTGATGAGTCCTTTCTCCTTGATCCTATCAAAACGATATTTCGCCGCGGGAAGCGTAATCTTGAACATTCTTGCGAAATCGGCAAGCTTAATCCTCGCATCCTTGTTGAGCTCCTTCAGGATAATCAGGTCCTTCTTGTCAAAGGACGCGACAGTGGATCTATTCTCGGGCGGCGCTACTTTGCCAGGCTTCGTAGAATCCTCCGACAAGGTTGACATCCAATCGTTCCATTCGAATCTCCACTTTCCCTTCTCCGGATCATAATAGTCGAAATTGGAAATCGTCGAGTTCTGTTCCTCCATCCAATAAACACGGACGTTAGACGCTAATCCCAAGGGAACAAATTGTTCCAGATACTGTTCGAACTCTCGGGTATTGCTGGTGGGGACCGCATGGATAGAGTAGTAGCCGTTGCACTCGCCCATGCTGCGAATGATCCTAATCCAGTAGCCCGGAATCCTCAACGCCTCTCTAGCCAAGAGATCCTTTCCAGGGGTAGGATTGACTAGGACCATAGCTCTAGAGAGACCGATCCTCGAGTGATTCGGATTTGCCCATGCATGAAATATCCCCCCACCCTTCTCGAGTCTGGAAACTCTAGCGAATACGGTAGGATATGGTATGCCCGTGTCACGAGCAATAAGTTGTAGATTTCGAGGGCCGTGCTTCTTCATCGATCGAAATATTCTGATGTTATTCGCGTCCAAGAGAGCAAAAGTCTGATGGATTTTTCGGAAATATTCGTCAGCGGTAGGAATCATGAGCCGTGAACAAAAAAGAAGGGAGTAAGAAGAGCCTCATAGGCTCTTCGGTTAGACACCCGGCGGCTTGAAAGGACCTGGGGGAATAGGATCGCCCTTGCCCAAGGAGAAAGTCACCTCATATGACAACTGGTAGTATTGTGTTTAATGTTCTATCGAATGACATCCTTACCTAATCATGAGGTAGTCGGTAAATCTGGTGTTCTAAGGCTTATCTTCGATAAGCTGATATCCGATGTGGTTCTTCTGTGACAACAAGCCCTCGAGCAAGAGTCGAGACTAAGAAACTCGCCGACCTGCACCCGCGCCCAGCCCGGTAGAAAAAAGAGTCTTATTATTTCTGGAGCGATTTCAAGAATATCGAAAACCCCCAACCTGGCTGTTGTTCATGAAGAATCTGGAGAAGCGGAATATTACCAAGGTTGGCAGTGGCACGACGTATTGAAACAACACATTCGACCAAACTCAAAACCAGTGACAAGCAATCGCCAGATTAGCGCCCGAATTTGAGAACCTCAACCGTTGCGAAAAACCAGCTACCTCCGCACCATTCTCTCCAGGCCTTCAGCCAGTGAGATACGCGGAGCGTAATCGAGAAGTCTCCTAGACTTTGTAATGTCGGCACAACTGTGTCTCAGGTCTCCAAGCTTTGCATTCTTTGATATAGAATTCAAACCTCGGCGACCCGACAAGCTGATGATCATGCTTGCTAGGCTGCTAATTGAAACGGATTTTCCCGTTCCGATATTGAAACTATTTCCCACAGCCTGATCGTTCTTCATCGCAAGCAGGTTTCCTTGTACGACATCTGAGACATGGATGAAGTCACGTGTCTGACCTCCATCACCATAGATAATTGGTGGCAATCCGGCCCTAGCTCTTTTGAGAAATGAGGTTATGACTCCCGAGTATTGTCCCGATCTTTGTCTTGGACCATAAACATTGAAGTATCGTAAGGAGACAGTTTCTAACCCATACGTTTCATAGAAGGCTTCGCAATAATTTTCAGCGGCCAGTTTGGAAACTGCGTAAGGCGAAACAGGTCGTGGAAGCATCTTCTCATTGTTCCGCACGTCCCCCTGATCCCCATATACTGCGGCTGATGACGCGTTGATGAAGCGACCGACATGGTTCTTGACGGCTGACCGGAGTAGACTCAGCGTTCCATTGACGTTTACATCGTTAGTTAGGCCGGGATTCTTTATCGACTTGAGGACGCTTACGTCTGCGGCCTCATGAAATACTACGGCAGTGTGCTTTAGCAGATGCTGAACAGTGCCTTTCTCCCTTATGTCGCCCTTGACGATCTTGAGCCGAGGATTGTTTGCAACCATCTTCAGGTTGGATAGTTTGCCCGAGGAGAAATCGTCCAATACAACAACTTGAAAATTCTTCTCTATTAGAGCCTCGACTAGATGACTGCCGAGGAACCCGGCACCACCAGTGACGACGACTTTCTGATGCATTCTAGTGCTTGAGCTCTGTGATTCTAGGGGATCCTATTTGAGGTGTTACGAGGGTGTGCGATTTTCGGAAGTTATCGACGGATGCCCTGAGTGCTTTACAAAGTGGAGACCGATATCGATGAAGATAGATCTCAGGCTGACGTCGCCCAAAAAGGTCGACTGAGAGTTCTAATCTGCAGAGTGGTATTCTCTGGCAGTTGGTGCACGTCCGGCCACTGATGTCAACGATCCTTGGCATTACTTTTTCCGGCCATTAAACCATTCCACATGGAGAAAATTAGACATCCAGCACTACCACGATCTGCGCAGCGTGGACACGGCTCGCTTGTTCGTTGGACACTCAACCGAATCCCTTTAACCAATAGAATGACTGGTTGTTCTACTGCTGGCTGACAAGGTTTGCCATTGGAACCTTCCATGTTGCGGGTTGGTTGCAGCGGATGGTCTTACAAGGATTGGATAGGACCATTTTACCCAAAAGACGCCCAGCCCAGTGACTATCTGAGGCTCTATGCGAGCATATTTGACTCGGTCGAGGTTGACTCGACCTTCTACCGTACCCCATCCTCTGGCATGGTCTCAAACTGGAAGCGAGCTACTGGTGACAATTTCCGGTTCACGGCCAAGCTTCCGAAAAAGATCACTCATGAGTTGAAGCTTCGGGACGCGATCCAGCAACTGGAACGGTTCTATGCCTCGATAAGCCAACTGCGTGAAAAGCTAGGCCCATTATTGATTCAGCTCCCGCCCTCTTTCAACCAAAAGAAGGATGGGGAGGCATTTCAAAAGTTCCTTGCACAGTTGGACGGAAAATATCAGCACGCAGTAGAGTTCCGGAACAAGTCTTGGTTCAAACCGGAAATCTACGAACAGCTAGAATCCCAGAATGTCATTCTTGCCTGGTCCGAGAACCAATACGCTTCCACTCCGCCCGAAACCACCTCCAACACCATGTACCTTCGTCTCGTTGGCGACCGGGAGATAACAGAATTCAGCGGTATCCAGCGGGACCAAGAACAAGTCATGAAAAAATGGTTCGACGCTTTAGAGGAGAAGCGTGACCTGTTCAAGCAGGGCTACGTCTTCTTCAACAACCACTTCGCCGGCTTCGGTCCAGGCTCTGTCAACGAATTCCGAAGACTGGCTGGACTGGCCCAGTTGGATTGGAAGGCTCTCAGTACCCAACCAGGTCCGCTACAGGCGAGCATGAGCCAGTTCCAGAACTAGATCCCTTACAAAATAATGAGAACACATCCCTACCATCCCCGCGCCTACATGACTGGTATGAGAAACGTCCAGCGAGGCCTAGCCTCCAGGACAAAAATCATTACTACTATCGAGGAGTCTGGGAAGTCGCAGGCGTCGGAGATTGCCAAGAAAGCGGGCCTCGGAAAGGCGTGCGTGAACTATCATCTCAAGCTCCTAGACGGGCAGAAAATTGTATCGTCAAAGAAAATAGGGAGATCATATACCTGGGCGCTTACGACCTACGGACAGAAACGGCTCTTCGCTTAGACCCCGTTCCCACACCGCGGCTAGGGTGATGCCTTTGCCCCTTTACCAGTTAATCGCCTCCAACCGCTCCTTAAGAGTCGCCTCAGGAAACCGCGTTGCTGGGTTTGGGCCAACACGCGTTCCCAATCGACCCTCATCATCAGATAAGACAATCCAATGATTATCGCGATCGAAGGAGCGGATCCCACGATGCCTCCACCAAGAGCCGAATTAATCACCTCTTCCGACTTTCTAGCAGTGTATAGGACGAATAACGTGAGTACGAACTTCCCTGTGTAGAGGCTGATGTAGGTCTTGATAGGACTGTACTTCATGATGCCCATCGGGATATAGGCCACATCATCTGGAAGTGGAGTGGCGGCGAAGATGAAAGCGACTAGGAAAACGCTTCCTCCCAAGAGTCGGCGAAGCGAGTCGAATCGAGCCCGGCTGCCAACCATGGCCTCACGGACTCCGTAGCCGAGCCCGTAGCTGACAAATTTGCCACTCGCGGCGCCCAATGCAGAAACAGCGGCCACTTGGACTATTCCAACCTGGGGAGATGTTGTGACTATTGTGATGACGATGATCAGGTAGGGAATTGGGATGACTGGGATAATGTTACCGAAGAGGCTCACGAGGAAGACGAAGAGCAGTTGGTTCGTGCCGGCGACGTTGGAGAGGAAGTTGTACAGGCTAGTCAGTACATCCGTCATTGGGGCTTTCTCTCTTGTTTTGGATTGTTGAAATAGAAGTTTGGGGGGATAAAAAGGGATTATTTTCAGAAGAGTTCTGTTAGAACTGTTTCGGCCCTTGATCCTAGAATCTCGTCTGGGCCGACAAGTCCACTTTTACATCTTGGACTTTTTCTTGGCCTTCTTCTTAGCCACTCCGGTTTCACCGGGAGGGCCGCTATGATCATACCTTGCTTAATAGCCCTCCGCACAAAAGAGAAGTAATAATCTAGAAATCCGACAGATCGGAGGCTTAATGCGAGTCCTCCAATCTTTCTCGGACAGAAGAAAACGGATGCTTTTGATCTTCTTGTCGAATGCTGCTATGACTGTGCTGATGGAGTTTGTGTCGGGGTTTGTGTTGTAGCTTGCGTCTTTGCCATCAACTTTTCCACTTTCGATCTCCACGCAGGCATTTGTAGGAGCTGTTCTCTAACCGATCGCTCAGCCTCTTCGCGACTCATCCAACGTGTGTCCATTGTAGACGCAACCAGCTCGTCGAATTTTTTCTCGAACGGCAATAGTTTGCCATCCAAGTCAGTACAGTGAATACAGTAGGGATTGTCTGGATCGTGGGCCCCATGATCCTCGTTAGTGGGCATTGGCATTCCACAACTCTCGCATCTACTCGCCAAAGACAATCCTAGGCCTGACCTCCCAAACCTCAGGAGTAAAGATGCGGATATCGGGTATTAACCGTAGTTTGACCCGTACATCCCATGCTGCAGTTACAGTTGGAGTTGGGGCATTGGTCTAAACCGTTAATAAGCGCCCGCCAAGCCTATGTCAAAAGCTACGGCGAGGAATGCATTTCTTGCAGGGCAAGGGTGAGAATTTCCCTTTCCCAATCACTAACATTCTGATCTTCCTCGTGATACTAATATTCGGGCGCCGGAAGCAACAGGAATCCGCCCAGCCGGAGACACTGGCCAGTCCATCGTTCGAAAAATCGAGTTTTCCAGTTCCGGATAGCTTGAGAAAGTCCGTGACCGAAGCGGATATGGGACGAGCCCGCGACAGGCTCCGCATCGCGAGTCTGGAACGGGACATTATCGGAGATGCTTTGACTAAAATCTACGACGCCGAGGCCCGTGCCCAGATCAACGAGACCGAGAAGAACCAATTACTCCAGAAATACAAGGTGGATCTTAAGCGCGTGGATGGAGAGATTGATGTTCATAAGCGGATTGTGGATCTCCATGAATTAGAGTCGGCGAAAGAGGACCTGTTGAAGAGTTTCTACGAGAAATTGATGGAGATTGATGTTCGGATTGGACAACTGAAACCAGGGCTAGATTCCCTGGGACTGGGTCTAGAGCTCAGACAAGTCAAACCATCAACAACTAGTTCCATGAACAAGCAGGAGCAACCAGCCGCTACTACAACTCCGGAACCGGCTGCTGAGAAAGAGAAGAGCCAGACGCGGGAGAGGCCGAAGACCAAAGCGGAGGAGAGATTGGACGCAGTTCGGGAGGAGGTCTTGAAGGCGATGGAGCGATTGGAGCAGATAGAGACCGAGGGCTAGGGCTGGAGGCGAGAGAGATATGTCCTGGGTGGAGAAGGCACGATTGAGTGCTGCCGCCCAAGCTGTTCGGGAATTGCGAGATGGGATAACCATCGGGCTTGGAAGTGGGAACACAGTTCTTCGGGCTTTGGAGTTGGCTGCTGAAACTGTAAAGAAGGAACATCTCAGGCTGAGTTTCGTCCCGACCAGTTACCAGATGGAGATAGCGGCGCGTAGATTGGGGCTTAACACAACCGTCCTGCCGGATGAGAAGGATCTGGATCTAGCGATTGATGGTGCGGATCAGATACAGTGGCGGAGTCTTGATATGGTAAAGGGGGGTGGGGCAGCACTGTTACGCGAGAAGATAGTGGACTCGTCAACCAAGAGATTGATCATAATAGTCGATGAGCGAAAGTTAGCCAAGACCCTAGGCGGTGAACAACCTATTCCAGTGGAAATCGTCCCGTTCTGTTATCAGGCGACACTAGCGAAGGTGAAGCGCTTATCTGAGAAGGCCATATTGCGAGAGGGAACCGGCAAGGTGGGACCAGTGGTCACCGATAATGGGAACCTGATAGTGGACGCATACTTCAGAAATCTTCGTAGACCAGAAATCATTCATGAAAAGCTCAAGAATGTGCCAGGTGTGATCGAGACAGGATTATTCCTGGGAATGGCAGACGTTGCTTACGTTGGTAGAAAAGACGGTCACGTCGACATATTGAGAAGAAGCTAATCCAGTTCAAAGGAATTAAGTGATCGGGGGAGGTATTGTGGAAGGACGGGCACGTCTTCTCTTCAACCTGTCGAAAATCAGCAACCCGGCGACTACTGCGACACCAAGGGTGACGAAAGCGGCGCCAACATATGCGTAGGCCGCAAGTGGTCCGCCGAAAGATGGGAAGCGAATGGATCCTGGGGAAGGAAAGCTTGCAAACGGTTGGACGGTAACAGAGAAATCCGCTGTGTGGAGTCTAGGTGCCGAGCTTCCTGTGATATTCATCTTGTAAGTTTGAGCTGGAGTGGCGAAGGTTGGCGAGAAGGACAGGAGAAAGGACATCTTGGTATCCGGTGAGAGGTCGACCCTTCTAGGGGCCAAAGTTGTAGTGGGGAGTCCTTCTGTGGACGTGGACAGGGCAATTGTAACGTTTCCAGAGAATCCGGACAAGCTGGTAAGCGTAACGTTCGTGGCTGCGGTCTGGCCCTGAATTAGGGTCATCGAGGGCGGACTAGTGGTAAGACTGAAGTCTGGAAGATCGACCCCAGCCGTGATCACATCTTGGTCTTGGCAGCCGTAGCCAAGAATAACTGTATCGCAGGCAAACCGATTGTCTGTCCAGATAACATGAACCCTGACCGGAGTGGCAGTTATCTGAATATAGTCGCCAATAAACGGCTCGTTGTTGTTGGGAGCATCTGACCTCTTGACAGAGTTGGGGTCGAAGGATACTGTTGTTATCCGAATGTTCGGCGAGAAGCTCAAGCCCCCGTTTAACGAATAAGCATAGAATATGTCCAGAGCATTCAATGAGGTGGCGTTGTTTTGTCTGCTGTCATACCAGGCGATATTGATAATGCCTCCAGAGACTGCAATGCTTGGGAAGAAGTGCTGGGTCGACACGCAACAAGTCCTTGTATCAGTCACAAAATCGTTGACCATAATGCTAGCAGTCCAAGTGGACCCTCCATCCATCGATTTTGTGAATAATACGTTGGAATTTCCTAGTCCACAGTCGTCTCGAACCAGGTACACCGCCTTTGAATCGGATACTATCTGGGGAATCGTGAAGTCGCGGAAGCTCCCTCCCGGTAAGGTGGAAGACAGACCAAGAAAACAGGCATTCGTGACGACCTTGACATTTTGGGCCAAGACGGTTCCTCCATTCGTCACTTTCGATACCTGAACATAATTCAGCGATGCGCCGGTTACTGGATTGAAAGCGTCGCTTGAAACGTATACATCGCCTAAGGGGTCAACCGTTAATCCCGGAAGCTCGCCCGTCTCGTCTCCAGGAGTGTAGAGCGGTTCGGAGAAGGTTCTTCCCCCATCACTAGAGTGAGTTAGAACAGTCGCAAAGTGGGAAGTGCTCGTGAGGTTCGCGTCGAAAGCCAAGTAGACAGTCCCATCATATGGACTACTAGAAGTATCCACTGCAATCCATGGTTTGTCATCGTTCAATGGGCCGCGGATCATTGTCGCACCAAAATAGTCGGCGCCATCATTGATGTATTTGGCCACAAAGGCCACCAGGCCAGGCTGGGCTACGTCGTTCGTTATGTTGAAAGCAATCCCAGTGTAGTAGACATTACCCATTTGGTCGAATGCTAAGACTGGATCGGAGAGCGTGTTCGATCGATGTAACGGAGAAGCCATTCCATCAGGGGAGTTATCTCCCGGAAACCCTGGCAAGAGTTCGGAAGTCCAAGTTTGCCCGCCATCGGTGGATCGATAGTAACCATGCCATCGATGCTGGTTAGAATCCCTCAAACGATAGTCCTGGGCACCCGCGACAATGATGTCCGGGTTGCGAGGATCGATCGCGATCGTGGGCTCAGCTTGTTGCCGATCATGGGTATTCTCGTCCACGATTGGAATGTTGACGGGACTAGAGCCGGACGTTGCATGAACCTGCAATAGGCCAGGAGGATTAGCCATGGCGGAGAGATGGGGATCAGACTCGGTCAAGAGAGCGAAGCTAATCAACCCCGACAGGGACAAGAGAAGAATCAGAAGCGAGATTATTCGACGCCGGACCTTCGGTTCATTCACGGACATGAGTAGAGCATCACTTACGTAGCTTGGATTTGGGAGTATCGCGGAGGAGAGTGCCGGGGGCGGGATTCCCTGAGCCACTGTCTCTTGACGGGTGGCAATTTCGAGCCCGCGACCTCCGGATATCCCTTCTAGGGGATTATGAGTCCGGCGCTTGAGCTCCCCTCACGCGAGGGGTCTAGCCAGGCTGAGCCACCCCGGCAAAACCGCGGGTTCTGGATGGCGGGGCTAAAACTCTTTGGTGCATCCGAACTCTAAACAAGAAACAATAAACAGCCGCCCGTCTAGACTGAATTGGTAGCGGTCTCTCGGCCCATGAGCAAAGAGAGTAGTAGCAAGAACTACGACTTTCTTACGCTAGATGATGTCGAGACCTCTGGAAAACGGATCTTCCTCCGGGTCGATATCAACGTCCCAATAGACCCGTCGACTGATGAGATTCTTGATGATACCAGGATCAGGGCAATTTCGGACACACTGAAAGAGCTTGAAGATGCACGTGTCATTCTAGGATCGCATCAGAGCCGTCCAGGAAAAGATGATTTCACTTCTCTAGAGCCACACGCTCAGCGAATCGCCAGATACTGCAGTCAGGATGTAAGTTTTGTCGATGATGTGATGGGACTGCTTGCCAGACAGAGGATACTCCGCGTCAAGCCGGGTGAAATCTTGGTCCTTGACAATCTACGTTTTTGTTCAGAAGAAAACTTAGATGACAAACCAGAGAAACTTGTCAAAACGCATCTCGTGAAAAGGTTCGCCAAACTCTTCGATCTAAATGTCAATGATGCTTTCGCGACTGCTCATAGGTCGCAGCCCTCACTGGTTGGCTTGCCTGAGGTATTGCCAAGTGTCGCGGGACGATTAACGGAGCGAGAATTGAAAGCGGTTTCAATGCTCCTAGTCAATCCAGCAAGACCCTGCGTATATGTTTTGGGAGGATCGAAGTTCGAGGACAAGATTCCTGTAATGGAACATATCCTAGCTAGTGGGAAGGCGGACAAAGTATTGTTAGGTGGGGTCCCTGGGAAAGTGTTTCTCCGTGCGATGAATCCCGACATTCCGTTAGGCGATTCGTTGCCCCCTGACATAGAGAAAGAGATGGACCGAGCACGCAGCATTCTGAAGAACTATGGAGAGCATATCCAAGTTCCAGTTGATTTAGCGTACGCGATGAAAGGCAAAAGGATGGACTATTCCCTAAGCTCCCTTCCGAACGACGGAGCAGCTCTCGACGTTGGGACAAAGACGGTGGAAAAATATGCGAGGATCATTGAGGGTGCCGCGACCGTGGTTGCTAATGGACCGTTAGGGGTCTTCGAGAGAGACGGATTTGACCTTGGCACGAGGACAGTTCTAGAATCGATCGCAAAGAACAACGGGTATACTGTGATCGGTGGTGGTCATCTGATCGGCCTAGCCTCCATGGAGGGAATGGAGGCCAAATTCAGACACGTAAGCACTGCAGGTGGAGCAATGCTTTCTCTTCTAGCTGGCCAGAGATTGCCAGGCGTTGATGCCCTTGTACGAGCCGCTACTAGGATGCGTGCAGAAGGTATCCAAACCGAGAAATATACTCGCCAAGGCAATCAATAAGTCGGGGAGAATTTATCAGGACCGTTCATGCCGAGGCCGCCAAAGGGTTTGCCTCGGTAGCTCAGCGGCAGAGCGACGGCTTTGTAACCCCTGCCTTGAGTCGGCAGGGCTCAAGAGAGCCGTAGGTCGGGGGTTCAATCCCCCCCCGGGGCTCCAAAATTAATGAATAATTACTCGCTCTGTTCGAATCTCATTTCTACGGGGCCTGTTTCTAAGAGGGGCCAAATTGAAATGGAAAAGCGAATGGGTTGATTATCAATGCCGGCAATAAATACAGTGTGAGCACAAGAGGTACTAGTGAACCAACCAGAGCGAAGAAACCGAGAATCCCTCTGTGGTATTCGCTCAGAAACGAAAAAGAATATGGAACTGATGAAAGCAAGGGGGCCACCGAAGACTAGGAACATTACGAAATACACGATCATCGAGGGCACGAAGAAAACGTAGACGAAGAAGAAAGCAAGTAGAATCCAACCCCAAGGGAACAACCAGATGCCTGAGAACAGACCCAAGATTGTGATGACTTGAGGCTCCCCCACAGCTCAGACCATCTCAACCGCATACCCCAAGCACGTCTTTCAAAGTCCAATCGGCCAATCGTGACCTCCTCGTATCCAATCTTGGTTCCGAGAAACTTAACGCTATCCGAAAAACCCAGAATCCACCCTTTGAAGCTCTCCATCAGCGCCCAACCGTCCATGACCCTCCCATATCCGGACACTATTCGCTTCCATTTTTCAACGGAGAAAGCGCTGTCCAAGCCTATCCTAGCGATTGCCTTGTCACGCCGGATGTCGCACCAGTCGCGGGGACTTCACTCTCGATCGTTGAGAAGAAGATCAATTCCTGCCGGCCCAATCAGAACTATCGATGGGATTTCACCCC